>JGI25382J43887_10001130_pt1 | contig 10429 bp, 11 predicted proteins | sample GraSoi013_1_40cm_3_FD_43887 | JGI IMG/M metagenome (IMG submission 43887) | reverse complement strand
CTTCAGCTGCGTGACCTGCCCTTCACGTCACCGACGGTCCGTACGTCGATGCTGTGGCACCGAAGGCTCGATGGCCACCCTGCTCACCGCTGGCTGCGCGATCTCATTACGTCAGTCAGCCGCGGACTCTAGTCTCGGGAGCCTTTCGCTCTCACACGTGATGGCGCACGAAACCCTCGATCATCGAGTTGACCTGTTCCGGCACCTCGAGCTGGTTGAAGTGGCCGGCGCCGACGGTCAACCCGTTGACGACGGTCGGCAGCCACTGCGACATCAGGTGCGGCGGGTTGAGCGGCGGCGTGGCGGCGATGTGGAGTGCCGGCACCTTGCAGCGCGCAGCGGCGGCGACGCCGTCGAAGCCGAGGATGCCCTTCATCGCGCTGGCCGCGACGTGCGCGGGTCCCGTCGTCATCACGTCGACGACACGCTTCACGAGAGCCTTGTCGGACGTCCGAAGGAAAAGGTGCTCCTCGATGAACTGGCGCTGTGGCCCCCGGTTGCCCGCCTCGATGGCAGCGACTATGCCCTCGATACCCGCCCGCAGCTCGGGCGGGAAGGTGAAGGGCGCCGGGTCGACCATGACGATGCCGGCAACGCGATCCGGATGCGCGACCGCGAGGTGGAGCACCGCGACGCCGCCCATGCTGTGCCCGACGGCGATGACCTTGCCGAGTTTCAATTCGCCGATCAATTGCGCGATGTCGTCGGCATAGGCGCTGATCGGGTAGGCGCCCTGCGGCGTGTCGCTCTCGCCGTGTCCGCGCAGGTCGACCGACACGACGCGATGCCTTTTCGCGAAGGCGTCGGCCTGTGGCGCGAAGAACGAGCGGTTACACGTCCAGCCATGAACGAAGACGAACGCGGGTGAGCCGGCGCCGCGCTCTTCGTACGCGAGCTTCACTCCGTCGCGAGTGGTCGTGAGCATAGCGTCCTCCTTCTCCGGACCGGTCCTGCCGTCAGTTTCCCTTGAGCCGTACCTCTTCGAGCGGAGCCGACCACGGGTAGGGGTCGATCATCAGGAGGGCGGGCTCGGCCACGCGCGGCCCGATTCCGCTCGGCCAGATGTACTCCCAGATCGGCGCGTACCGCACCCGCTCGTGGAGGAGTTGCTGGATCTGGTGCAGGACCGCTTCCCGCTTGCGCCGATCGGTCTCCCGGGCCTGCTGCTTGTAGAGCGCTTCGATGTCGGGATCGGCGCCGCGCGCGAACATGCCCTCACTAGTCACCAGATCCGCGAGCCGCGTGGCCGCGTTGCCATACTGCGCGAGGATGCAGACGCAGACCCCCTGGAGTTTCTTGTTCGCCCACGCCGTCTGGAAGGCGGCGCGCTCCATCGAGTGCAGCCGCGTCTTGATCCCCACCGCGCTGAAATTGCTGGCCACCGACTCGCCCATCGAGAAGTACGGCGGGTACGGATAGAGGTTTCCGCCGTCGAAGCCGTTGGGATAGCCCGCCTCGGCGAGGAGCTGCCTGGCCTTCACGGGATCGTAGGAATAGGGCTCGATGGCCAGCGCGAACTCGAACTTGCGCGGGACCATGCCGCCCGTGAGGCGGGACGCACCGAGCGTCTCGGCCTCGTTCAGTGATCGGCGATCGATGGCGTAGTTGGCGGCCAGCCGCACCCGCCGCTCGTGCCACGGAGATTTGGGATCCCACTGATCGAAGAATTCCACGAAGTGGATCCCGATCGCTCCCGAAAAGGCGAGCCGGAGATTCGGATCTCGCCTGATCTCCAGGGCCGTCGGCGCGTCCAGCAAGTAGGCGACGTCGACCTCGCCCTTCTTCAGCATGGCCGCCCGTGTGGTCGCTTCGGGCACGCTCTTGAAGACCAGCCGCTTCACGTGCGGAGTCTTGCGCCAGTAGCCCTCGAACGCCTCCATGACCAGCTCGACGCCGGGCGTGTGACTCACGAACCGGTAGGGCCCGAGCCCGACGGGCTGCTTCTTGAAGCCTTCGTCGCCGACCTTCTCCACATGCTTCTTGGGCACGATCCAGCCGGCTCCCGTGGCGAGAGTCCCATAGAAGGCCATGAAGTCGGGGAACACCTCGTGGAGGTGGAACCGCACCCGATAAGGCCCCGCGATCTCGATCTCCCGAACTTTTTCCTTGAGGACGCGGGCCCCCTTCGAGCGCTGGAAGCTGAACTTCACGTCCTCGGCGGTGAAGGGATCGCCGTTGTGGAATTTCAGTCCTTCACGGAGCTTGAATTCGTAGACGCGCTGGTCCGCGCTCAGCGTCCAGGACTCCGCCAGACTGGGTGTCATCAGATTGCCGGGCATGGGCTTCACGAGTCCGTCGTGGAGGGCATAGAGCACCCAGAACGGCGTGAGGAAGCCCGCCACCTCGCCCGGATCGAACCACAGGGGTGGCAGCGTCACGTACAACGCGAAGCGCATCTCGCCTTCGGGCTTGGCCGGGGACGCCGCCCGGGGCTGGCCGGTTCCGGCCTCGAAGGAACCGACCAGGAGCAGAACGCACGACAGCACGACGGCGGTGAGCTTCATGGCGGCCTCTTCAGCTCGGGGATGACGTACTTGCCGAGCATCTCGATCGACGACATCGCATGCTCGTGCGACACCGTCTCGGTGGCCATGAGGAACTGCAGCTCGTCCACGCCCGCCTCTTCGTGGATGGCGATGGCCCGCAGACAGCTCTCCGGATCGCCGGCCACCAGGACGCCGCGATCGACGAGCGTGTCGGCGTCGATCTTGTTCCACACGGCGGAGGCGATCTGACCCGATCCACCCGACAGATCCACCTCGGGCGCGCCCTCCGGTCCCTCCGTCTTCAGATAGCGACCGAAGTTGGCTCTCAGGTGGTCCGGCACGCCGCCCCACGACTCGACGAGCTGCTCGTAGAGGTGCGTCTGGTCCTTCAGGTAGGGACGATCCGGGCCGAAGAAGGTCCGGAGTGATTTGGCGGCAAGCTCGCGCGCAGCCTTGTTGTCCCAGTCGCAGACGGCCATGGTGGCGCTCAGCCACTGGTCGTTGATGAACTTGCCCACGGGCTTCGCGTGGCGGACGCGCTCCTTGTATTGCTTGATGTGCGGGGCGAGGTAGGACGGAGACGCGACGCTGAGCGCCATCACTCCGATGCCCAGCTCGGCGGCGAGCTGATACGTCGACGGCTGCTGCGCCGCCACCCAGATGCGCGGATGCGGCTTCTGATGGGGCTTGGGACGAACCTCGCGCGGCGGGACGTTCCAGAAGCGGCCTTCCCACGAGAACAGGCCGTCGTCCCAGATCCGGGGGATCATGCGCAGCGACTCTTCCCACATGGCGCGGGTCTCGCGCGGATCGATCCCCATCCCGATCTGCTCGTACGGCGCCGATCGGCCCGTGCCGAACTCGACGCGGCCGCCCGAGAGGTGATCGACCATCGCCACGCGCTCCGCCACGCGGACGGGATGGTGATAGGGCAGGATGACGACGCCGAAGCCCAGGCGGATGCGCTTGGTCATGCGACTGAGCGCCCCGAACATCACCTCGGGGCACGGCGACCCCGAGAAGGTCGTGAGGAAGTGGTGCTCGACGAACCACACCGTGTCGAAGCCCATCTGATCGGCCAGCACGCACTGCGCGAGCGTCTCTTCGACGACCGCGTGATCGTCGACCATCGGCCGCTGCATCTCGAAAGCGAGGCTCAGTCTCATGGATGCGTCCCGTGGAATGGCAGCTTCACCGCTTCGCCCGTTCGTGCCGAGTGCTCGATGGCGAGCGTGACCTCGAGCGTCAGTCGCCCCTCGCGAGCGGTCGTGTGGGCGCACGGCCGGCCGGTCAGGAGGTGATCGAGCCAGGAGCGCGTCTCGTTGGCGATCGGACCCCAGTAGTCGCCCATCGCCCAGTCGCCCGACGAGTTGCTCTGCATGAAGAGCATCTTGGCGGAGTGGCCCGGCACGTAGGCGTGCGGGACGCCCTGGTCGGTGAAGAGCACGCTATCCTTGTTGTCGATGTCGAGCAGGATCACGCCCTCGGTGCCGAGCACCTCGAAGCGGGCGCTCTGGCCGTACGTCGGGTACTGCGCCGGCAGAACGTAGCACACGCCGAGGTTCACGACGGCGCCGTCCTCGAAGGTGATGATCGTCCAGGTCACGTCCTGGGCGCCGTAGCCCATCTCCTTGAAGATCTTCGACTGGCCCCGCGCGATGACCTCGACCGGCCGGTTGCCTTCGAGGAACCAGCAGGCCATGTCGACGTAATACGTGAGGACGTCCGTGATCGGCGTGGCCCTGGGCGAGCGCTTGAGAATCTCGAGCATCTGGGCCCGGCTGTTGTAGACACGCGCCGTGGCGCCGAGGATCTGGCCGAGCCGGCCCTCCCGGATCTGCTCCCTGGCGAGCATCCAGCGCCGGTCGTGACGCCGCGAGTAGCCGATCCGGACGTCGACGCCCTTTCGCTCCGCGGCGGCCACGACGCGGTCGGCGTCGTCGAGGCTGAGCGCGAGCGGCTTCTCCACCAGGATCGGCTTTCCGAGCCCGATCGCCTGGAGCAGCGGCTCGGCGTGCTCGTGCTCGCTCGTCGAGACGATCACCGCGTCCACCTCCCGGTGGGCGATCACGTCGAGGTTGTTGCCGGACGAGAGCTGAGCGCCGACGGCCTTCGCCAGTGTCCTGGCCCGCTCAGGATCCTTGTCGGAGACGGCGAGGAAGCTGACGGAGGGATGGCGGGAGGCCATGTGGGCGCGAAGGGTGCCGATCCGGCCGGAGCCGACGACGGCGACACCAATCTGTCTGGGCTTCGTCATGGCGGGGAGGATACGCTACTCCCGCTCCGCGATCTGGAGCCCGACAAGACGAGCAATCAGCACCGTCAGATAGAGCTGCCCGGTTGCGGCCTCGATCACCGACAGCGTCCGCACCGCTGGAGTGAGTGGCACGATGCCCGCGGCGCTGAGGGTCGTCATCGTCGCCAGGCTGTAGTAGATCAGCGCGTGGAGGCGTCCGGGTTCGACGGGCGCGTCGAGCCCTCCGAACGAGGCCGGCATCCTCAACTCGATGATCGCGAAAGCGTGCGCCCAGGCGAGGCCGAGGAGCAGATAGATGCAGATCGCTCCCAGAACCGTGTCGGTGACGACTCTCCGAGTCCTGAAGACCACGCCGAGCAGCGAGACGATCACGAAGCCCAGGAACAAAACCATCAGGACGAGCCACGCGAGCACGACAGTCGCGTGCCGGGTCGCGACAGCGGCCCATCCCAGTCCCACGGCCACCAGGGCGACGGCCGCAGCCCCGATCAGTTGCCCGCGTTGGTGCCGTACCGAGATGACGGCCGCGACGAGGACCACAGAAAAGAGGGCCTGGTCGACCACCGCCCTCGGCTCGCTGTCCACGAAGAACGGACCGACGAGGAGCGCTCCGACCACCGCGATCAGGAGCGACAGGAACGCGCCGGGGCGGGGCATGGCGTCATTCCGCACTCAGCTGACCTCGGCTCTGATCTTCGTGTGCAGTGCTCCGAGCGCGTCGACCATGGCGTCGACGGTTCGAGCGCCGGCCTGGAAGATCGCAGTCGCGTTGATCGCGGCCCACTGGAAGCCGATCGCCTGGAGCTCGGCGACGCGGGCCGCGACGCGGTCGTGCTCCGTGTAGAAGCGCTTGCCTTCGGCGTCCTTGGGCGGCGGCGCGACCATGCTCTGCAGACCGATCGCGCCGGGATCGCGGTGGGCCGCTTCGGCGTGGCGACGAATCGAAGCGATGGCGCGCCGGGTGGTCTCGGCGTCGGGCATCCCGCCTGCGAGCCAGCCGTCGCCCAGTCGTCCCACGCGCCGATACGCAGCCTCCGAGCGGCCGCCGATCCAGATCGGCAGACGCCGGCCCTGCGGCGGTTTCGGCTCCATGCCCATGGCGACGACACGGTAATGCTTCTCCGCGAAGTCCACCCGAGCGTTGCCCCAGCACGCGCGAAGCAGCTCGATCGCTTCGTCCATCTGCGCTCCGCGAGTGTGGAAATCCTCGCCGAGCGCCTCGTACTCGGACTCCTGCCAGCCGACGCCGACGCCCAGCCGCACGCGCCCTCCTGACAACGTGTCGAGCGTGCTCACCTGCTTGGCGACGAGCGTGGGCTGACGCTGGGGAAGCACGAGCACCTCCGTGCCGAGCGTCACCCGTGACGTGACGGCCGCGATGTACGAGAGCGTCATCAGCGCTTCCAGGATCGGCATGCCGGCCGGGTAAGGCCCCGGCGCGCGGCCTTCGATCGGGAAGCCCATCACGACGTGGTCGAACATGTCGATGTGGTCGTAGCCGATCTGCTCCACGGCCCGGGCGAGGCGGAGGACGGCATCCGGGCCCTCGCGATACGACACGCTGGGGAACTCGACCGAGAGTTTCATGGCCGCACGGGAGGATATCATCACGCCTTATAGTGAGGCCGAGATGCGCATCCTGGTCGTCGAGGACGAGCGAAAGGTGGCGAGCTTCATCCGGCAAGGCCTCGAGGAAGAAGGCCACACCGTCGAGGTCGCGACGGACGGCGCGGCCGCACTCGACCTCATGGTCGCAGGGCCGCCCTACGATCTGGTCGTCCTCGATCTCATGCTTCCCAAGCGCGATGGCTTCGAGGTGCTCCGGCTGGCCCGGGCCAAGCACGTGGAGACGCCGGTCCTCGTGCTGACCGCGCGTGATGGCGTGTCCGACAAGGTCATGGGCCTGGACCTCGGCGCCGACGACTACCTGACGAAGCCGTTTGCGTTCGAGGAGTTCCTGGCCCGGGTGCGCGCGCTTCTCCGGCGGCGGAGCGGCTCACGGGCGCCGGTCCTCCGCCTGGCCGACCTGACTCTCGATCCTTCGACGCGTGACGTGACCCGCGGCCAGCGGAAGGTCGGCCTGACCGCCCGCGAGTACGCGCTGCTCGAGTACTTCATGCGCAACGTCGGCCGTGTGCTCACGCGGCCGATGATTGCCGAGCACGTCTGGGGCCTCGACTTCGATCCCGAGAGCAACATCATCGACGTGTACGTGGGTTACCTGCGCCGGAAGATCGACGCTGACGGCGAGCGCCGCCTGCTCCACACGATGCGGGGTGCGGGCTACGTGATGCGGATGGACGCCGCGTGAGCCTCCGGCTGGCGCCGCTCGCGATCCGGACCCGGCTGACGCTGTGGTACACGAGCGTTCTCTTCGCGATCCTCCTGGTGATCAGCGCGGTTTCCTACTCGGTGCTCGCCTGGAATCTCCGCCAGGATCTGGACGCGTCGCTCTTGGCCGTGGCGCGCGTGGTGCGCGACACCGGTCACGCCGGCACCGCCAGCACCGACCTTGCGGCGGAAGCGCTGCTGCGCGAGCTGCTCGGCCCCGACTTCTACGACAAGTTCGTCCAGCTCTTCGATCCCCAGGGCAATCCCGGTTTCCGGTCGATGCCCCGTGCCCTCGGCGCGCTGCCGCTCTCGCCGGAAGCACGCGCCAACGCCCGTCGCGGTGTGCCGACCTTCGAGACGGTCGAGCTGCCGCACAAGAAGCGGGTGCGGGTGGTGACGTTGCCTCTCATCGAAGGTGGCCGCGTCGCGCAGCTCATCCAGGCGGGCATACCGCTCGAGCGCATGGATCACACGCTCGGACGCTACGTGCAGACCCTGCTGGTGCTCGTCCCGCTCGGCGTCCTCCTCGCTGCGGCCGGCGGCGCCGTCACCGCCCGCATCGCGCTCCGCCGCGTCGACGAGATGACGCGGACGGCTCGCCGCATCACGGCCGAGGACCTCTCGCAGCGGATCCCCGTGCGTGGCACCGGTGACGAGCTGGACCGGCTGGCGGAGACGCTCAACGGCATGCTGGTCCGGCTCGAGAGCACGGTGGTCCAGCTCCGGCGTTTCACGGCCGACGCCGCCCACGAGCTGCGTACGCCGCTGACCGTGCTCAAGGGAGGCATCGAGGTCGCGCTGCGCGCCGAGCGTTCCGGCGAGGAATACCGGGCCGTGCTCGCTTCCAGCCTGGAAGAGGTCGAGCGAGTGAGCCGTCTCGCCGAGGACTTGCTCCTGCTCTCCCGNCTCACGGCCGGCGTCGAGGAGGAACGGACGCGGGTCGACCTCGAGCCGCTCGTCCTCGAGGTATTCGACGTGGGCAGCCGGCTCGCGCGGCAGACCGGCGTCTCGCTGCGGCTGGCGGAGGCGGAGCCGGTGACCGTGATCGGCCAGCCGCGCTCGCTCTGGCGGGCGCTCATGAACCTGGTCGAGAACGCCGTCAAGTACACGCCGGCCGGCGGCAAGGTCGAGCTCACGCTCACGCGCCGCGACGGCCGCGCGGAGCTGTCCGTGCAGGACACCGGGCCCGGCATCGACCCCGCGCAGCTCGAGCGGATCTTCCAGCCGTTCGTCCGCCTCGACGAGTCGCGCGCTGGCCCGCGAGGTGGCGCCGGTCTGGGGCTCGCCATCGCCCGCTCGATCGTCGCCGCCCACGGCGGCGTGCTGGACGTCGAGAGCACGCCAGGGTCGGGCTCGCGCTTCATCATCCGTCTTCCGCTCGCCTCCGAGCACCGTGCGGTGTGAAAGCGTCGCGTCCGGTTGTGCGTCCCCTTGAGAGACGCTGAGGTTAGAGCAGGTAGCGCCGGAGCTGGTGGGCGGGAGTGAGGTAGCGGCCGGCGGCTAGGCGAACGAAGAGCAGCGAGCCGAGCGCGGTGGCCGCCGCGAGCATGAACACGACGACCATCTGATAGCGGATCGCCACGAGCGGTGAGGAGCCGGCCAGGATCTGGCCTGTCATCATGCCGGGCAACTGCACCAGGCCGACGGTCATCATCCCGTTCACGGTCGGAATCATCGCCGCCCGTAGCGCAGTGCGCACCATCGGCTGCACGGCCTCGTGGCCGGAGAAGCCGAGGGCCAGCCGCGCCTCGACCTCGTCCGCACGATTCCGCAGGTCGCCCTGCAAGCGGTCGCCGGCGAGGGCGGCGCTGGTCATCGAGTTGCCCAGGATCATGCCCGCGATCGGGATGATGTACTGCGGCTCCCACCACGGATGCACCTGGACGACGACTCCAATGACGTAGGCGAGCGTCGCCGCCGTCGAGACGGTCAGGGCGATTCCGGCGATCCAGGCGCCGCCGGGGAGTGGCTTTCCCAGGCGTGACACCGCCGCCTGGGTGGCCACGGCCGTCATCGCCGCCAGGATCAGGAGGACCCAATACCAGCGGGCGGCCGCGAACACTGCCGCCAGCACGAGGCCGACGGCGTAGAGCTGGACGATGGTCCGCACTGAGCCGATCACGAGATCGCGCTCGAGGCCGAGCGACTGGCGGACGGAGACGACGACGACGGCCGCTACCAGAACGAGCGCCACGCCCAGCTGCCAGACGGACAGATCGATGACGCCGGCCGTAGCGCTCACGGGGGACTCGCGGCGCCGGAGATTCGCTGCCCGGCCAGGAATGCCTGAAGGCGCGCGTGCGTCACGGCGCCCGCGGCGGCACCTTCGAGCCGCTCGAAGGCCTCGACGTGGCCCTTCACCAGATAGAGCAGGCCGCCGCCCAGACGGCGGACGAGATCGGGCTGGTGCGTCACCGCCACGATGCTGAGGCCGCGCGCCGCTCGCAGCCTGGAAACCGTGTCGATCACCAGCAGGGCGTTCGGTGGATCGAGCGCCGAGGTCGGCTCGTCGAGGAGGAGCCCCTGAGGGTCGCGCAGCAGCGCCCGGGCAATCGTGACCCGCTGCTTCTCGCCACCGGACAGCGTGGCCGCGTCTCGGCCGAGGAGTTCGGGCTCGAGCCCGACCTCCGCCAGCGTCGCGCGAAGCCGATCCTCGGAGAAATCACCGGGCGCGTCGCCCGGCCGGACGCGCAGGTTTTCGCGCACCGTTCCTTCGAACAGTACCGGCGTCTGCATCACCAGGGCGACGCGGCGCCGGAGCTCCCGCGGGTCGAACGCTCGGATGTCGCGGCCGTCGAAGCGCAGCGTCCCCGAGGTCGGCTCGACGAGACGGTTCAGACATCTGAGGAGTGTGTCGTGCAGAATCTCCGCTGACGGTTGCCCGCGACGTCCGGGATACGCGAGCGAGAGATGATCGACCTGGAAGATCGGATCGTTCACAGTCCAGGCTCGAAGCAAGCGGAGAGCACCCCGTTGACGCACACGCATTCCAACGGCACTCCGCCGCGGCCCCTGACGATCACGACGCTCGCCGGACACTCGACGCCGGTCGGAGAGCGAAGGGGAAGCAACGACACGGCGGCCAGAAGGCCGACCGCGATGATGATCGCGAGCGCCCAGGCCAGACGTTTCATGCGGCGGCGCGAACGGCCAGCGCGGGGATGTCCGGGCCGGAATCGATCACGGTGGCCGGCCGCTGGTGCCGACGCCGGGGACGGCGGCGTAAGCCGTGACGGCGGCGAGCACGCAGGCACCACTCACGACGAGCGGCAGGGCAAGTCCGGCCCGGAGCAGCAGGGCCCCGATCGCGGCCCCGGCGAACATCAACACGACCGAAGTCGCACGACGTCCGAGG
>JGI25382J43887_10001126_pt1 | contig 10444 bp, 15 predicted proteins | sample GraSoi013_1_40cm_3_FD_43887 | JGI IMG/M metagenome (IMG submission 43887) | reverse complement strand
AACCAGCTCTCGTTCGGTTTGAATGCTGTAGCCTCTTCGCCCCTTCCGCAGGATGTTGCGTCTGCGACCTATGGTCTCGACCTAGGTGCGATCTGGATCATTCTAGGGGCTTTCACGCATACCCTTACTATCGAGGAGAGGAATCTGGTCGCGCCTGATCTGGTTCATAAGTACCGGCTGATGAGGAACCTTGAGATAATCGTCGCAGCAATTTTCTTTCTGTCGCTCTTACCTCAATTTTGGACTGCCATGATAGGCAGCACTAGCCTCAGGTATGTTCTGTGGGGTCTGACGTTTTTCGTTCGACGAACCGGAAACGTCTACTCGCGAATGGCTCGGAAACGAAGTTGAAGCTACGAGTGAGAAACCAGCTTTCTGGGGAAGAATTGTCTGTAAGGGAGAGAGAACGCGAGAAGCGACATAATGGTAAATGCCGTGCCGAGAGCGATCACCATTACGGATCCTGTCACTGTGTGCAGGTTTAGCTGGGCTGCGAGAATGCCTATCAGCATGGACTATGAGACGTACCCTGCCCATTTTTCGCCCCTCCTGCAACTTGTCATGGAAACGACCATTCCAAAAACGGACAGGCCTACCCCGGAAATGCAGCTCTGGCTGACGTCTCGCCAAACCTTTTTCTTGTCGTAATTCAACACCGCTCGTAGCGAAGTGTTCACGCGTTGAAGACAGCTGACAAAGCGGATTCTTGGTGGGAGAGGGCTAACAAGAAGCTCGCGGAATCAACACTCAAGACGAGATTCACGTTGAACAAGGATGGCAGGGTCGAGGTTAACCCTCCAGTCCTTCCAGAAGACTATGAAGAGACCCGATTGCTCTTCGAGATAGTCGACGACGTCTTCTCGATGCTCGAAGAAGAAGCCGAGGAAGCAGAACTAGACCAACCCGACAGCTAGATCTTGCGTACTGTCTAAATACGCGAATTCCCATAGTCATCTCCGAATCTCGTGCATCGATCTTGCTTATCGAAGGTCGTATTCTGCGTCACACTGGTTGCCCTAGTTCTTTCCCCTTCGATTCTTTCAACTCATGCTGTTACCGTCTATATTCCTGGTGTCACGGCTGGACAATTTGCCCGGTACGAAGTTCTCAAGGATTCCTGCCAGTCTTCGATCCCCCAAATTTGCCAGTCACTGGCGACTCTCAACGATACGACGTATGCCGCGGTTCGGGTCGTCGGAGTATCCGGACCAGCAGTTACCCTGGAACTCATCTCGATGTTCAAGAATGGAACAGGCTCCCATGAGGCGGCGATTGTCAACGTTGCGACCGGAGCGTCTAACGTAACTGTATTCTCCCAAAGCGTGAGTGATTATTTCTTGCTTGCGGGAAGCCTTCGAGCCCCGGACCATATCTGGAACACTACATCAGCTCGGACCCTTACCGCGACGAGCAACGAGGTGGTACTAGGTGAGATGAAGACGGTAAACTTTCTCAACTTTTCTGTGTCAGGGTCCCAATATGGGACGACTTATTCTGGACCTGCAGGTTTTGCCTTTGACCAGTCTTCAGGCCTTCTAATCGACTTCAACATCAACCTGAGTACCACAGGTACGTCGACTACGATGCTGAACCTTGCGATCCGCATGGTTGACAATAATGTCTGGCGGAGCGCTTACCTACCCGACTTCGACCTTAGCGCAGATCCAACAAGTGTCAATGCCGTAGCGAACATTTCTGGCAATTCGACCATAACCCTTCATCGACTGTACGGATTCACCGGAACCGTCAATCTCTCGACTACGACATCCGCTAGCGGACTATCTTGTTCCGTTTCTCCGAGCAATCTTCCGGTGGGAGGCTCGGATACCTCAACGCTATCGTGCAGGGGTTCCCCGGGAAAGTATACTGTCAGGGTCGAGGGCAACGGGGGCTACTCGGTACACAACGCATCGATCACCGTCACGGTTAGCGGTATCCCTCTATTCGCTCAACTCATCAGCGTCCTCTCGATGCCTCTGGTCTATGGTGGAATAGGCGTTGCCGCGATCATCACAGCACTCGCATCTTTCCTATTTCTCGGAAGGAAGCCAAGAGCGGCTGTAGTCGCACCGGGCGTCACGTCAACCCCTACCACCCAAGCGTAGATTTCGCTCTCGTTTGAGACTGACAACGGTCACACGTGATTAAAGACCCGCGGGGACAACACTGGCGAAAGGCTGGTCGTATTGGCCTCTACAGGGCGCGTTGGTTGGTTCCTTATCGGCGTGATACTCGGCGCGATAATACTGGAACTCTTCAATGCCACTGTTAGATTTGTTCCTCGCTGGCTTGGTGCCGCAACAACTCTTGTTGGATTCCTGATCCATCTTGTCGCCTGGTTTGGTCTAATGCTCGCGGTAGCGGGCGTCCTGGGATCGCGAATCATAAGAAAAGACCAGATGAACTACTCCTTGATCGGGTTCGGCGCTATCATCGTGACTCTGGAACTGTGGTTGTCCATACCTTTCCGCTAAGACAAGATTCGAACTGACGCATCAGTCGGGTCTTTGTTGTCCGACATGGGTGTCTAGGAATCTTGCGGCTCGCTTGAACGCGTCTATCTCGTTCTCTCGCCGAACGAACCCGTGGCCCTCGTTCTCATAGATCTTGACATCAACGGTCACTCCGTTCTTTCTTGCAGCCTCGGCCATCTGTTGTGTTTCCTCGACGGGGCATCGGATGTCGTGTTGGCCGGCGAGCAACAGGAGGGGGGCGCGGATACGGTCGGCGAAGAATATTGGTGAGCGGTCTTGCCAGAGCTCCCGATCCTGTACCGGGTTGCCCATTAGCCACTCGTCATTTTTCTGGAGGACTGGGTCCTCGTTCGCGTGGGCTGTGAACCAGTTGGCGAGTGGGACTATGCTGACGCCGGCTGCCCATATCTCCGGTGTCTTTGTCAGCGCCATCAGGGTGAGGTATCCTCCCCAGGATCCGCCCATTACCGCGATCTTTTTTGGATCCACGTAACTGGTTGTTTTGAGATAGTCGACGGCGGCGACGAGGTCGTTGAGGTCGCCTTTACCGGCGTCTTTGCGTAGGGATTCCATGTATTCGCGTCCGAACCCTGTTGATCCGCGGTAGTTGGGGGCGATGACGATGTATCCGTGGCTGGTAAGGTATTGGATGTTGGGGTACCAGCTGTTGAAGTGTTGCCACTGGGGTCCGCCGTGGACAAAGACGATGGCCGGGTGTGATCGATCAGGTTTGATGTTGGCTGGGATGTAGAGGAAGCTGGAGATAGGCGTCTGGTCCTGGGCAGGATAAATGATCAGGTGAGGTTGGACAAAGTTGTCCTGGTTAAGCCCGCCAACTAGCGAGTAGGTGATTTGTTTGAGGGTGCGAGCTTTTAGATCGTAAACCCAGATATCATGGGGACTGTCGCCGGACCCGTGTATTATCGCGAGCTGTTTGCCGTCTGGAGAAAAGCGGGCGGCGCGAACAACTCCGTGGCCAGGAGGTATTTCTTCCTCTTTTCCGTCGAGGTCGCGAATGTAGAGGTGGAGGTTGCCTGCTTGGTTGACGACGTATGCGTACTTGTCCTCTGAAGGGCTGACGTCGACGAGAGAGCTGTCCCAGTCCTGTAGGGTCAGCCATTGGAATTCCGGGTTTTCTTTGAGTTCGAGTAAAGCGACTGCCTCTATGCCCTTGTCGTTAGCGTTGCTGGAAACGTAGACTCGCTTGTTGTCGCGTGTCCAGCCGCCGACAATACTGGTGGAGCGATCGTCTATTGGAGCTAGGATTGTCTCGCGTCCTATCGCCATATCGTGGACGTTGACACCGGTATACTGGTAGTTTCTTGTCCGGCAGAAGGCGAGTTTTTTCCCGTCAGGGCTCGGCTCGAGCGCTTCGCAGTCGCCCGTATCACTGCTGATTATCTTCTTGACCGTCCCGGTCGCGAGGTCGTGTTGGAAGATCGGGTAGGTTCCCGGTATGTCGCGCTCTGCCGCGTATACCAAAGAGCGGCTGTCAGGGCTCCACTTCATGTCTCTATGACCGATCTTCTCGGTCAGCGTGATTTTCCGGGTAGTGTACTCTGTTAGATCGAGGAGGTAGAGGTTGGGTTTCTCGTCGCCTTGGTAATCTTGAGCGTAGAGGAGATGATGACCGTCAGGCGAAGGGTCTGCCAGCATATTCCTTTCGTCGCTGACGGTTAGTTGTACAGGCCAACCTCCGGCACTGGGGACGCGCCAGATATTGTATCGGCCGGTAATGTTCGTCTCGAAGTAGAGATGCTCGTTGTCAATGGACCAGCGGAGAGCGTAGATGGAACGGGTGTAGTAGAGCGTATCAATGTCCAACGGACGATAAGCCGGATTGGACGGGCTAGTGATAGAGTCACTGGCCAGTTTGGCAGCGGGAGTGGGGATCATTTGACCGGGGAGGTGAATCCGGAATAATTAGAACTATCGGAGGTCTTTCTGAAGGCGTTCAATTCTCTGACTGACAGTGGGCCACAGATGCACACGTTTTCGTGGATATCCCGTAGCGGAGATCGTCTCTCCATACTTCGCGAATGCTGCTAGAAGCTCTTCTTTTCCAATCGTGTCCGCTGCACGTCGGTCGGCGATGTAGGAAAGGCTTCTCCAACGTCTTCTGACGTACAGTGCTATTACGGGAATGTAGAATAGCAAGATGACGAGGTTTGCGAGGTTGAGTTCTCGAACATAGTCTGGCTGAGAAGAACGTATTATCTGAATTGCATCAAATCCCACTGCACACAGCCCGATGGCGAGCGGTAGGAATAGGCGCATGGCGTAATCGCGGATCGGATCGTGCAAGAGAAAATAACAGTAAATCATTGGCGGTGTTAGTAGTGGCTTCCAGTCTTCGGCTGTAAGCCTGCCCATCATGCTCCGAGGTAGCCTCACCTCTCCATACTTGACCACTACAAGGTCAGGGCGGATGCCATCATCCCAGGTGAGCGTGTCCGGCTCGGGCTTAGTTATTCCAAGCTGTCGGAACAGCTCGATCGCATATTTCAGAATCTTCTCATCGTCTGGGCTTTGAGAAGTATCCTTTGGGGGGAGCACGGTCCCTTTCTGGGCGTCTCCGATTATAAGCGGTGATGATCGTTGGGTGGGATTCGATTGTTCGCCAGTCTGGTTTTCTAGGTTTCTCTTAAGAGGCGCATAAGCCATACTCTGNGTTCTTGCAGCGTGGACTAGTCTGGCCAGCNCTTCTATCCGGGGCAGGGAGTGTTACGCCTTTTGCGCTAGCTGACTTCTATTTTTCGACTCAGTTTTCGGCCCCGGCTGGTGATGGAACAGGTTTTTTCGTTTTTGCTCTGGGCGCGTTCTTCGGCTTGCTGGGCATATTCATCATCATCTTCGCCATCATACAATTGTTTGACGCAGCTAATCACAAGGTCTTGGGGGCGCTCGTTTTCGCGGGCTACGCCTTCCTCAGCCTGATTGTAACCCTGCTGATCATCATGCCGTTGCTTTATTCACCTGCGTTGCAGGACCTGCCGATACTGTTTGCGAGTGTTGTGGGGCTGGTCCTCGGCTGGATCGGAGGAATCTGGGGGCTCGTATGGGAGAACCCTCCGGTTGCTTCCTCTGTTGGTCCGGGCGAGTCGCGTTTTTGGATGTTGTTGCGGAAAAAATGGGTGCTCGTGTTTCTCTTGATACTGTTGGCTCTGGAGACATCGATTCTCATCTCGATTACCATCGAGTGGTCGGTGGGCAACCAGAGTTTTCCGCCGCTTTCGCTGACTGCTCCTGTCGAGACGCGGTGCGCGGCCCTAACGGCCACAGTGGTGTCTCAGAGCTCGGCGAACCGTACCGTGCGCTATGATTGCAGCGGCTCACCTGGGAAGGGTCCAGCTCTAAAGATGAGCATCTTTACGGGAGGTGCAGTAATATGGTCTGTTCCTGTCTTCACTCTTCCAGCGGGTTATCTGAAGATCTGGCTTATTGACGGGCAGGGGTCCTGTTCTTCGCTAGGGCCGATCCCGCTCGCGAGTGGGAAGGTGGTTGGACTTGGGGCGTATGATCAGCCGTCCACGTATGATTATTGCGCGGCCGTCAGCCCAACAGGACAGATAGGGGGTTTCACGATCCGATGGAGCCTTTACCGGTGAATGCGGATTCACCAGGCCGTTCTTGGGTCACTTCCTGAGGAGCCTTTTTTTCATAGAGGGTTGGCCCTGCCATTCGACTCGGAGTATTGGTTTGACCACACCGGACAAGTACGGTATGGGTGGTCCGTAGGGTACCGGATGCTTCAGGGCCTTAGGTCTGTCCTTCGGCTTCAGTTCGGGCTTGACGCGGACTATCTCGAGCACGTCTCCGGTATCTATGACTCGATGGTGAGTGAGATGTTTGGTGTGGAGGAATTTGTGGAGGAGGAACTTGACCTTCTTGCTGGTGAGACCGGTTATCTCGATCCTCTTTCCACGGCGGGAGACTTTCCATTGGACGCTGTCTTCAAGAACCCTGCTAGAGAGGTGACTTGGTCGTTTTTGAGATCGTCGGCTAGAACCTTCGTCAATGGCATACTATAGGTACGATTATGGCTCTAACGTAGTCTTTTGCTTTTCTTCAAGAGGTTCTTGAGCTTCGGGTTGTTCGGTTCGAATTCGTTCTTCGTTTCAAGGATCTTCTCGCATCTGAGACAGACGCGGCCCCGACCAGATACATGACCAGGAGCCCATTCTATATTCATCCACTTTGTGCTCTCGTGTTTGCAGGATTCTTGCAGCTGAGAGAGCCGGTTCGCGAACTCTTTCCTAAGAGACTTAGCGGTTGTTTCAGGTCTGAATACGACGAATTCCTTTCTCTCTCCATCAACTTCAATCTCGACTATTCCCATGAACCTCCCATCCACAACCTTTGCATAAGCTTCGAGCCATGATTCGCATTTCCGGCAGTTTGTGCCGACCGGAACTTTGCCGTTGAGGAGTAGAGGTTTGTCGCCAAGATATTCATCGGTCTTTCGAAGGCTCGGAGCGAATTTCCCCTTTCCATACCCTCTCTTTCTTTCCCCCTCGGGGACTTCCTCGAGCCTGCGGTACTGTACAATATCGCCCTTCTTCCATGTCTCCATCAGGCACTCGAATTGTTTGGTCAGCCACTCTATCGTTATCTTCGCGTTGCATTTCGGGCATTTCGAGTCCTCATCGTAGAAGCGATCATACAAGCCCATTCCAGAAGCCTTCTGAAAGAGTCGGTCGTCGTCAAGTAACGACTACTTAAGACTCGTCGTCGAGGCTCCGGCACTCCGGAGAACCCTTTGGGCTCTTTGCCAGTCTTCCTCCGAGATCGTCTTGCTTCCCGCGATATCGCTAAGCTTGGGCGAAACTGACCGAATCCTTCTAAGGCCTTTCCAGATCTCTCGCATTTCACGATCAGTTACATTCCAAGCGCCTGCAAAATCGCTGAGTTCCATTCCTCCCTTCGAGCTATAGCACATGGTGTCGTCGTTGGGAACGAAGGCGAGGACCGGTTTGCCTTGCGGGTGTAGCTTCATGGCCCGCTTCCAGACCATCATCGGGCTCTTTCCCGAAGCGACTACCTTGTCGCCGATAATCGCGATGTGTTTGCCGGGGAATTGGTTGTTAATCTCTCTAGCCTTTGAGATGTAGAATCGGAGTTCCCGGATCCCGGGAGAGATAGCATGCTTCGCCTTACGGTGAGATCCCAAGCCTATCCTATTTCTGGATGAACGTGGGCGGGTCTTGTAAGCTTTCCATCAAAAGACCCGAGTTGGATTGTATCATGAACCTTTGGAGGATAGTAGATTCCTAGCTCTTTCGTGGAAGCGCGTTGAGACTTTCAATGCGTACTCTACTTCGCTTTCGGAAATGGTGCCCGCAGTGTCGTAGACCGAGACGTGTCGTTTCTTCCTCATCGGTCTAGCTCTCCGATGAGGGTGCCGAGCTGCTGTGAGTAGGCGCTGCGAAGGAACGCGACGACGGCAAAATGTGGGGCAGTGCCTGTCGGTCTGTAGCCTCGGGAGAACATTAGTGCCCTTGCGGACTGGAGCATGCTGTTGTAGGCTATGGAATATGCCCAGTCGGGGCTTTCCCTGCTTAGGGTCCTGGCGACGCGGAGGTCTCGGGCCGCTAGACGGAGCAGATCTTTCACTCTCCTGCTGTTGATTGAGATTCTTGTGATGAGGCCTTTTCTCTCTAGGTCGGCGAGAACAGTCAACTTTCGACCAGGGAGATTCTCTTCTGTTTGAGGATCTCGGTTATGAACGGGTCGTGTTTAGCCTTCCTCTCCCGGAACTCGTGTGGTGTGAGGATGGTGTAGTTGATTTCGCGTGAGAGTTGTTTCTCCAGCTTTTCGAAGATGGGTGTTGCTTTTGTCTGGTCGATGTTGCCGATGATGAGTAGGTCGATGTCGCTTCGAGGTGTTTCGTCTCCTCGTGCGTAGCTGCCGTAGATGAAGGCGGTCTCGACCGTTCCTGTCTTGGCGAGTTGCGTTTTGAGTGCGTCGCCGAGCCCGGTCGTTTTGAGGATTATCCTCTTCAGTTCTTCGTGTATCGGGCTTTTGTGGTCTGCGGTGTAGAGTTTGAGGTTTCCTTTTCTGGTGCTGGTGAGCAAGCCGGCTGTCTCAAGGTTTTCGAGTTCGCGACGGACGCTGTTGAGGTTGAGCCTTGTTTTCCTGGCGACCTCTCGGACGTGGAACTCGTCGGTAGTGGTCATGAAGAGGTTGAGGATTCGAACCCGCGCTTCGGACGTGAACAGCCGAGCGAGGATTGACATGAACAAGTTTTGTATACGAACGTATAAAAATACTATTCGTTTCTGAACACTCATATCCGGCGATGCTGGGCCGACATCATTGAAGAGCTGAGTTGGTGATCGTCGGGACCGGAACATCCGAATGCCTGTTCTGACGGGTTGACAGGGATGGTATAGGGGCAAGAGGGACGCTGCCGGGGCTTGGGAACACTGATGCGGTGCTGTACTGTCAGATTGGCAGTAGTGATTTGAGATCTTTCCCCAGAGTGGGGAGACCCTCGCTCTTACGGTAAGCGTTCAGAAGACCCCTTGATCTCGCGAGAGCTTCCTTTGCGAGTGTGGCGTGGGCGGCTGAGCCTCTTCCTGTTCTCTTAATCTCTATACGAATGATGCCTTCGGTCTTCAACTCTGCAATTCCCTCGCTGATTAGGTGTCGCCATTTGGGAGGGTAGCCTTGTGACAGGAAGGCAACTGGCACGTGGCTGCCGCCGAACCGCTTCTGCTCGTAGAGCTTGTTTATCACAAAGCCTTTTGCGTGGTTGAGCGTGCCNAGCTTGGTTGCCATTGGAGATTATTCCAATTGTCTTGGAGTCTTTTCCACAATCCTTATTATGGACTTGACCCTAGGTCTATCTTGATCAGGCTTGAGAGGCGTAAAGGAAGGCGTCTTGACACAGGTCTTCGGGGGGCCAGTAGCGAGGGTTCTGGACCAATCCGTGTATGTGGGTGGCATGGAACAGACGATTCCAATGCTCGCCGAATCGACGGGCTTGTCATTTAAGACTGCTCAGAAGGCGGTTCTGAAATTGAACAAGCTGGGCCTGGTGAAACAGTCCAGAAAAATCGGAAACACCCAGACTTACAGGTTTGACGTGAGGAACGATCTACACGAGCTAATAGACTGGGCGGAAAAGCTGAAGATCAGCCGCCTGCGCCGCTAACAGATCGAAATAGAAGATTCTCGATGCCCTCTCGGCTGGAGGCTACTTTGTACTGGAGTTTCTTGAGTTCCTTGTCCCCAGTCTGAAGCCTCTTGATGGTCTTCTTGTCCAGCTGAACTTCTAGTGTCTCAGCGACCTCTTGGAACCTTAACGATGACTCAAGCAGGTCCGCAACGAGATCCTTGGGCAGCTGTATCGAATCCGACCTACGCGCCATCTCTTCCACTCTACTTGTCGAAGGGCCNCATATTAGAGTGGTCCGATTCGCTCCTGACGCCAGAATCCTCGCGGGCCCTGCTGGCCCGTAAAAGAACGGTTAGTCCCAGATTCCGAAGAATTCCCTTGAAAAAGTACTGCTCTGATTCGTACAACAACCCTTATTTCGATAGACTGATCGTTGTACGTAGGTTGAGAGAACCGTGGCTACTGTAACAGTGTCTCCGAAGTATCAGGTGGTCATACCGAGTGATGTGAGGGATAGGCTGAAGCTNAAACCTGGACAGAAGGTCGCTGTCATAGAGAAGGATGGGGTTGTNCACCTNGTCCCGATTCGTCCATTGAAGGAGCTGAAAGGGATGGCTGCGGGGGTGACCTCGAAAGGGCTCCGGGACGAAGGCGACCGGCGCTGATCCTCATCGACTCTACCGGATGGATAGAATATCTCGGAAAAGGACCGAAAGCCGAACTCTACGAGAAATACGTTGTCGAAAATGCCCTGGACCAGATTCTCACACCGACCATAGTGGTCCTTGAGGTGTACCGAAAGATCAAGAAGGACAGGGGTGAGGAGAAGGCGCTTGAGGCCTACGCCCAC
>JGI25382J43887_10001125_pt1 | contig 10447 bp, 10 predicted proteins | sample GraSoi013_1_40cm_3_FD_43887 | JGI IMG/M metagenome (IMG submission 43887) | reverse complement strand
GACGTCGTGCTGCACGGCGTGCTCGAGACGCCGGCCATGACGGTGACGGAGGCCCACGTCGCGCTCTACGGCGGCGTGACCGGCGACGGCGCGCGCGAGCACGGCCTCGTGCCCGATCTCCTGCCGCTCTGCCTCACCACCGGTCTCGGCTGGCGCGTGCCCCAGCCGCCGCTGGCCGTGCTGGCCTTCATGGGCGTCGAGTGGGTGGCGGACGCGCCGATGCGCGTGGGCGACACGATCCACAGCCGCTCGGAGACCACGCTCAAGCGCTCCATGAAGGAAGGCGGCGTGGTCATCGAGCAGCGCCAGGTCATCAACCAGCGCGGCGAGGTGGTGCAGCACGGCAAGTTCACGTTCCTGGTCGCCAAGCGCCCCGCCTGATAGACTCCCACCTCATCGGAGGGCAGCCATGACGTTCGATCCCCGCCACAAGAGCCGCGCGCTCCTGGACGGCGCCGACCGCGCCGCCGCGCGCTCCTACTTCCGCGCGGTCGGCTTCACCGACGAGGACCTCTCGCGCCCGCTGATCGGCATCGCGCATTGCTGGATCGAGCTGACGCCGTGCAACGCCAACCACCGCAAGCTCGCCCAGAAGGTCGCCGAGGGCGTCCGCGCCGCCGGCGGCACGCCGATCGAGTTCAACACGATCTCCGTCACCGACGGCATCGCGATGGGCACCGAGGGCATGAAGGCCTCGCTCATCAGCCGCGACTGGATCGCCGACTCCGTCGAGCTGGTCACGCGCGGCCACCTGCTGGACGGCCTCGTCACGCTCTCGGGCTGCGACAAGACGATCCCGGCCATGGTCATGGCCATGGCGCGGCTGGACCTTCCCTCCGTCATGCTCTACGGCGGCTCGATCATGTACGGCGAGTACCGGGGCAAGCGGATGACCGTGCAGGACATCTTCGAGGCGATCGGCGCCCGCAACGCCGGGAAGATCGACGACAAGGAGCTGCACGCCGTCGAGTGCGCGTCGTGCCCGGGCGAGGGCGCCTGCGGCGGTCAGTTCACCGCCAACACGATGGCCACGGCCTTCGCGATGCTCGGCGTCTCGCCGATGGGCTTCAACGACGTTCCGGCGCCGGACCCGCACAAGGAAGAGATCGCGTACCAGACGGGCCGGCTGGCCATGGACGTGCTCCGCAAGGGGCTGACGCCGCGGCAGATCATCACCAAGAAGTCGCTCTACAACGCGATCGCCGGTGTCATGGCGACGGGTGGCTCGACCAACGCGGTGCTGCACCTGCTCGCGGTGGCGAAGGAAGCGGGCCTGAAGCTCACCATCGACGAGTTCGACACGATCTCGCGCAAGACGCCGCTGCTCGCCGACATGAAGCCCTGGGGCAGCTACACCGCGCCCGAGATGTACGAGGCGGGCGGCATGGGCGTGGTGGCCAGGCGGCTGCTCGACGCGGGGCTGCTGCACGAGAAAGAGATGACGGTCACCGGCCGCACCATCGGCGAGGAGGCGCGCGCCGCGCGCGAGACGCCGGGCCAGAAAGTCGTCCACGCGCTGGGCCACCCCATCAAGCCCGAGGGGGGTCTCGTCATCCTGCGGGGCAATCTCGCGCCCGACGGGTGCGTGGCCAAGGTGTCGGGCCAGAAGAAGGACGCGCACCGCGGGCCGGCCCGCGTCTTCGACCGCGAAGAGGACTGCTTCGCCGCGGTGAAGGCGGGCAAGATCAAGGCGAACGACGTCATCGTGATCCGCTGGGAAGGGCCGAAGGGCGGTCCCGGCATGCGGGAGATGCTGCACGTGACGGGCGCCATCCAGGGCGCCGGCCTCGGCGACAAGGTGGCGCTGATGACGGACGGGCGCTTCTCGGGCGCCACGCACGGCTTCATGATCGGCCACATCGCTCCGGAGGCGGCCGAAGGCGGTCCCATCGCGGCCCTGCGCAACGGCGACACGATCGTGATCGACATCAAGAAACGCCGCCTCGACGTCGAGCTCTCGGGGGCCGAGCTGAAGAAGCGGCTCAAAGCGGTGAAGAAGCCGAAGCCCCGCTACACGTGGGGGGTGATGGCGAAGTATGCGCGCCTCGTTTCGAGCGCATCCGACGGCGCTGTCACTGGCTGACGCGCACGCGGGCATCAGCCCCGTGTTCTTGAAGCTGCTCGCCGACGAGCCCCTCGAGGGCCGCATGGTCCTCGACGTCGGCACGGGCCGCGGGCGTCTCGCCCTGACCCTCGCCCCTCGCTGCGGCCGCGTCGTCGGCATCGACCGCGACGAGACCGCGCTGGCCGACGCGCGCCGCGCGGCCGCCGTCGCCGGCCTCACCAGCGTGGAGTTCGTGGCCGTCGACGCCGAGGCAGGGGAGTACGCCGCGTTCGAGCCGGACGCCGTCGTCGCTCACCTCTGTATGTCCTCCGCGATCGCCGAGCGCGCCGGCCGCGCGCTCGCTCGCGGCGCGCCGTTCGCGTTCGTCGCCTTTCACGCCGACCAGTGGAAAGAGACCGGCCGGCGCTCGCGCTTTGCCTGGAGCGAGGACGAGGCGCGCGCCGCGCTGGAGGGCGCGGGCTTTGCGATCGAGCACCTCTCGGTGGAGCGCGACGTGCAGGCGTTCGGCTCCGTCGAGGAGGCGCTGGCGGCGTCGATCGGCCTGGAGGAGAAGTGGCGTGCCGACGGGCGCTGGTTCCGCTACATCAAGTTCCTCGAGGACGGTGGCCGCACCCTCACGCGCGCGCACCTGCACGTGAAGGCGAGGAAGAAGTGACGCTCGCCGGGCTGGCGCTGGCGCAGGCGGTGAAGGCCCGTGCCCTCGAGCTGGGCTTCGACCGCGTGGCGATCGGCCCCGCCACGCTCTCGCACGGCGCCGACTTCGAGCGCTGGCTCGACACCGGCCGCGCGGGGACGATGGAGTATCTCGCCGAGACGCGCGCGGAGCGCCTCGATCCCGCGCGCCTGCTGCCCGGCTGCCGCTCGGTGGTGGCCGTCGCCCTCAACTACGCGCGCGAGGACGACGGCGCGGAGTGGCGCGGCGTCGCGCGCTACGCGCGCGCCGACTACCACAACGTGATGCGGCCGCTCCTGCACGCGCTGCGCGATTACGTGAGCGCTGCCGCCGGCGCGCAGAGCCGTGCCTCGGTCGACACCAGCGCCGTGCTCGAGCGCGACCTCGCCGCCGCCGCGGGGCTCGGCTGGGTCGGCAAGAACACGAATCTGATCGCGCCGGGCCTCGGCTCGTACTTCTTCATCGGCCTCGTGCTGACGACAGCCGACCTGCCGCCCGACGACGCGGTGCCCGATCGCTGCGGTACCTGCACGGCCTGCCTGGATGCGTGTCCGACCGCCGCCTTCGAGGCGCCCTATGCGCTCGACGCCCGCCGCTGCGTTGCCTACCTGACGATCGAGCACCGCGGGCCGATCCCGGACGAGTTCCACGCGCCGATCGGCGACTGGCTCTTCGGCTGCGACGTCTGCCAGGAGGTCTGTCCCTGGAACCGTCACGCGCCCCCGGCGCGGCAGACGGCGCCGGCGACCCCGCCGCCGCCCCCCGAGGCGCTGGTAGCGATGACCGACGCCGAGTTCCGCGAACGCTTCCGGGGCTCGCCGCTCAAGCGCGCCCGTCGGGCCGGCCTCGCCCGCAACGCGGCGATCGTGCTCGGCAACCGTCGCCGCAGCGCGTCGCGCTTCCCCTGGTGCTGAGCGCCGCGCCGCCCGAGGTGCCGACGCTCGCCGTCATCAGGCAGATGGGCCGCGTGGAGCCGAAGTAGCGTGCGCGTCGACGTCCACACTCACGTCGTCCCCGAGCGCTGGCAGGACTGGGCGGCCCGCCACGGCGGCGGCAACTGGCCGCGCCTGGAGCACCGTGACGACTGCCGCGCGACGATCTTCACCGGCGCGCAGTTCTTCCGCGACATCGACGACCGCTCGTGGAACCCCGCGCGGTGCCTCGAGGACATGGACCGGCTGCGCATCGACGTGCAGGCGCTGTCGCCGCCGCCCGTGATGTTCTGCTACTGGGCCGACGCCAAGGCCAACCAGGGCTTCGCGCGGATGCAGAACGCGAGCGTGGCCGAGATCGTCGCGAAGCATCCGAAGCGCTTCGTGGGGATGGCCACGGTGCCGCTGCAAGCGCCCGCGCTGGCCATCGAGGAGCTGCGCCACGCGCGCGAGCGGCTGGGCCTCTCCGCCGTGGAGATCGGCACGTGCCCGGGCGGGCGCGACTTCGACGACCCGGCGCTCTTCGAGTTCTTCGCGGCGTGCGTGGACCTCGACGTCGCGGTGTTCGTGCATCCGGCGGCGCCGCTGCTCGGGCTGGACCGGATGAAGAAGTATTATTTCCCGCTGATCGTCGGCAACCCGCTGGAGACGGCGCTGGCCATCTCCACGCTCGTCTTCGGCGGCGTGCTCGAGCGGCTGCCGCGGCTGCGCATCTGCTTCGCCCACGGCGGCGGCGCGTTTCCGTTCACCCTGGCGCGTCTCAACCACGGCTGGGCCGTGCGCCCCGAGGGGCCGGCTGCCATCCCGCGCGAGCCGCGCGAGTACGCGCGGCGCATCTGGGTAGACTCGCTCACGCTCGGCGCGTCGAATCTCCGATTCATCGTCGACGAGCTGGGCATGGACCGCGTCGTCATCGGCAGCGACTACCCGTTCGACATGGGCGCCGATGATCCGGTGCGCGCCGTGGAGTCGGCCGGGCTCGTGCCCGCCGCGCGGACGGCGATCGTGGACGGCGCCAACGCCGCGCGCTTTCTCGGGCTGAGCCCTGGGTGATGTCGCGCTGTCTGCCTCTCGTCGGTGTCGGGCTCCTCCTGGGGATCATTGGCTGGCGGTCATGGTGGCAACGTCGGCGGTATGGCAGCCGGGGAATACGGTTCCTCCGGTCTGCACGCTGGCAGGAGCAGTTACGAGACGCGCTGGGTGTGGTCCTCGTGCTCTTCCTGGCCGGTCAGGCGGTGATGGCGGCGGCATGGCCCGAATCGCTGGCGTCTCGCTACGTGATCGAGCCGCCATCGGTCGTGAGCTGGTCGGTGCTCGGGATGGCGGTGTTGCTCGGAGGCGTCGCCCTCCTCGTGGTGGCTCAGCTCGAGCTCGGCGCATCGTGGCGGATCGGAATCGAGGAAGGAGCGCGTCCGGGCCTGGTCACGAGCGGCGTGTACCGCTTCTGTCGCAACCCGATCTTCTTCGCCATTCTGATCGTGCTCACCGGCTACACGCTCCTGCTGCCCACCCGGCTGTCGCTCATCCTCCTGGTCTCCGCTTTCGTCGGGATGCGGCTGCAAGTCCTGACGGAGGAGGCATACCTCTCGAACGCTTACGGTGATACCTACCGTGAGTACGCGCGCGGTGTGGGGCGCTTCCTGCCCGGAATAGGACGGCTTCGATGACCGTCGAGCGCGGCGAGACGAAGCTCTGACGCCAGATCCGCATTGACGCTGCGCCGCGGGAGCGCTAACGATAGAAGGCTGGATGAGCGGATCAACGCCGGACACGTTGCTCGAGGTCGTCCGCCAGCTCGTATCGGTCGCGCGCGAGGTGAGTGGCGCCGACGGCGTGACCTTCGTCCTCCGCGACGGCGACCAGTGCTCCTTCGCCGACGAGAGCGCCATCGCCCCCCTCTGGAAGGGCCGCCGCGTCCCGATGGCCACCTGCCTCGCCGGCTGGGTGATGCTGAACGCGCAGGCGGTCGCGCTCGAGGACATCTACGCCGATCCGCGGATCTCCGCCGACGCCTATCGCTCCACGTTCGTCCAGAGCCTCGTCGTGGTGCCGGTGCGGCGTGAGGCGCCCGTGGCCGCGATCGGCGCCTACTGGGCGAGGCGGCATCGTGCCGACGAGCGCGAGGTCGCGCGGCTGCAGTCCATCGCGGACGCCGCGGCGCTGGCGCTGGAGAGCGTGAGCCTGCGCGAGAGCCTGCAGCGGGCCGAGACCGAAAACCGCGCCAAGGACGAGTTCCTCGCGTCGCTCTCGCACGAGCTGCGGACGCCCCTCACGGCCATCGTCGGCTGGGCCAAGATGTTGAGGTCCGGCCGCGTGGACGCGGACACGACACGCCGCGCGGTCGAGGTCATCGAGCGCAACGCCGACGCCCAGCGGCGGCTCGTCGGCGACCTGCTGGACGTCACTCACGCCCTCACCGGCAAGATCGTGCTGGAGCCCTCGAACGTCGACCTCGTGCGCGTGGTGCAGAGCGTGCTGGAATCGGCGGCGCCGGCCATCGAGGCCAAGCGGCACGTCCTGACCGTCAGCTTCCCCACCGACGCCGTGGTCCGCGGCGACGCCGAGCGGCTTGCCCAGGTCGCGTCGAACCTCGTGTCCAACGCCGTGAAGTTCACGCCTGCCGGCGGCAGCGTCGAGGTGCGGCTGGCCCGGACCGGACACGCGGTGACGCTGGTCGTCTCGGATTCCGGCGTCGGCATCGCGCCCGACGTCCTGCCGCACGTCTTCGACCGTTTCCGCGAGGCCGACGGCGGCGTCCCGCGGAAGTACGCGGGGCTCGGCGTCGGGCTGGCGATCGTCCGCCACCTCGTCGAGCTGCATCGTGGCCGGGTGCGAGCCGAGAGCGCCGGCGAGGGCCGTGGCTCGACCTTCAGCGTCGAGGTGCCGATCGGGACGATCGTACCCAGAGAAGGCGCCACCATCTCCTGATCGGCTCGCCCCGCGTGTTACAATTCACGACGTTATGGCGATTCTGAAGGTCGCGCGGCTCGGTCATCCGGTGCTGCGCCAGCAGGCCGAAGCCCGTAGCTCCCGCCGACATCCGCTCGGCCCACGTCCAGCAGTTGATCGACGACATGATCGAGACGATGCACGAGTACGACGGCGCCGGGCTGGCCGCCAACCAGGTGCACGTACCGCGGCGGATCGCGGTGATCGAGGTCGGCAAGAACCCCCGCTATCCCGACGCGCCGGAGATCCCGCTGACCGTCGTGATCAACCCCGTCGTCACCCCGCTCACCGAGGAGACGGAGGACGGCTGGGAGGGATGCCTCTCCGTGCCCGACATGCGGGGCGTGGTGCCGCGCTACACGGGGGTGCGGCTGGAGTGCCTCGACCGCGAGGGCAAGGCCGTCGACCTCGTCGCCAAGGAGTTCTTCGCCCGCGTGATCCAGCACGAGACCGACCACCTCAACGGCATCGTCTACGTGGACCGGATCCGCGACATGCGCACGCTCAGCCACATCGCGGAGTGGCAGCGCTACTGGCTTGGCATCCGCGAGCAGAGTGACTAGCACCGGCTCGAGAGAAGCCCAGCCCGGGTCGCAGCCCGCGACCGCGCGCGTGGTGGCCGTCGTTTCCGACCTCTTCTTCGTCGCGCGCATCCGCGAAGTCGCCCGGCTCGCCGGCGTCCCGCTCGTCTTCGCCCGCTCCAACGGCGAGATCGAGGCGGCCCTGGCCGAGGGCGCTCGGCTCGTGCTCCTCGACCTCACCGGCAACTTCGACTATGCGGAGATCTTCGCGGCGCTCGAGCGCGCGATGCCCCCGCCGCCGGTGCTCGCCTACACGACGCACGTGCTGGCCAGGCAGACGCAGCCGTGGCACGCGCGCTGCGGTCGCGTGGTGACGAAGGAGACGCTGACCCAGGAATTGCCGGCCCTGCTGCGCGAGGGGATCAAGTGACCTCCGAAGAGTTCGTCGCCGCGCTCGACGCCGAGAACCAGGCCCGGCTGCGCGCGCTCGAGCCCGACGCCACGCTGACCCCCGAGGTGAAGGGCCCGCTCAACGTGCCCAATCTCCTGAAGGTCGCGCTGCGCAACGAGGCGGAGGCCACGCTGATCGCCGCCCGCTGGCTGGTGACGTCCAGCGACCTCAAGCTGATGCTGTCGCTGGCGCGCCAGGCCGCCGACGAGGCCAAGCACTACGAGCTGGTGGCGGCACGGCTCACGCAGCTCGGGTTCGACGCCGACACGTTCAGTCCGCTCGCCGGCGGGGTCGGCCCGCTGACGACATACCTCGAGACGCTGACGGCGGACGTGGAGCGCGTGGCGGCCGGCCAGTTCACGCGCGAGGCGATCGCGATCGTGAAGAACCGTCAGTTCATCGAGTTCTGCGAGCGGGTGGGGGACAAGGAGACGGCGGCGCTCTACCGCGACATCATCGAGCCCGACGAGCGCCATCACCACGAGCTGGGCCGCCGGACACTCTTGAGATTGGCGACGACTCCCGAGGCGCAGGCGGCGGCGCAGCGTGCCGCGCGGCGCACGCTGGAGCTGGCCGACGAGCTGCAGAAGAAGGCGCTCGCGACCGCCGGCATCCACCACGCGCCGGGATGCTGATGGACGCGCTCGATCCCTTTCGCGAGCTGGCGCGCACGCAGGACGAGCGCATCGACCTCACGCGCGCGGCGCTGGCCGTCGCGCGGATCGAGCACCCCGACCTCGACGTCGACGGCGAGGTGGCGCGGCTCGACTCGCTGGCGGCGCGCTCGGGGGCGGCCGGGTCGCGCGGGCCCCAGGCCGCGCTCGACCGGCTCGTCGCGTTCCTGTTCGAGCAGGAGGGCTTCCGCGGCAACGACAAGGAATACTACGACCCGCGCAACTCGTGCCTCAACGACGTCCTCGATCGGCGGCTCGGCATTCCGATCACGCTCTCGGTGCTGACCATCGAGATCGGCCGGCGCGTGGGCGTGGAGGTCGACGGCGTCGGGCTGCCGGGCCACTTCATCGTCAGCGCCCGGCTGGCCGGGCGGCGCGTGTTCCTCGATCCGTTCGACGGCGGCGCGGTCGTGACGCCCGAGCGCGCCGAGGAGATCGCCGCCCGCGCCGTCGGGCGGCCCGTCAAGCTCGAGGAGGCGCACTGGGCGCCGTGCAGCAAGCACCAGATCGTCGTCCGCATGCTCCGTAACCTCAAGGGCATCTACGCCAAGCGCCAGGACTGGGATCGCGCGCTCGGCGTGGTGGACCGGCTGCTCGTGCTGGACGCCGACTCGGGCATTCACCAGCGCGACCGCGGCACGGTGCTCGTCCGGATGGGCCGGCTGCACGACGGCGCGAAGGAATGGGAGCGCTATCTCACGCGCTTCCCGGGCGCCCCGACGCCGACGGGTTTCGGGATGAGCTGCGCAAGGTTCGTCAGCAGCTGGGGTCGAGGAATTGATGCGTAAAACGCTCGCCTGGCTCGTCATCCTGAGCCTGCTGCTGCCCGGGTGCGCGAGCCGGAACGTGGCGCCGATCGGCGCCGACGGCCAGGCGTTCAAGCCCGAGTCCGACGAGCGGGCGCTCTGGGCCAAGGCCGAGAAGGAAGAGGAAGCGCTCCTCAAGAAGGCCAAGGTCTACGACGATCCGATGCTCGACGAGTACCTGGCGCGGATCGGCGACCGGCTGACGCCCGACCAGGTGCGCGCGGCCGGCGGCCCCGGCTTCAAGTTCGGCGTCATCCGCGACCCGACCCTGAACGCCTTCGCGCTGCCCAACGGCCACATCTACGTGCACACGGGGCTGCTGAGCCGGCTCGACAACGAGTCGCAGCTGGCGATGATCGTCGGCCACGAGATGACGCACGTGACCCATCGCCACGCGCTCTCGTTCCAGCGCGACGTCCAGACCAAGCAGATCCTCTACACGGTGGCCGCGGTCGCCGCCTCGATCGGCGTGGCCGCCGTCGCCGGCTCGCGCGCGCAGAAGGGCGACTACATCGGCGCCGCCGTCATCGGCCAGACGGCCAATGCGATCCTCGGCCTCGGCCTGGCGCTGACGGCCATGGCCGCCATCAACGGCTACGGGCGCGACCTCGAGCGCGACGCCGACAACGGCGGCATGGAGAACCTCGTGCGCGCCGGCTACGACCCCAAGGAGGCGCCGAAAGTCTTCGCGCTGCTGCGCTCGGAGTCCAAGGACCGCGGCTCGCTCGAGACGTTCTTCTTCGGCAGCCATCCCAAGCTCACCGAGCGTATCGAGACGACCGAAGGGCTGCTGAAGACGAAGTACGCTGAGGCCGCCGCGGCGCCCACCACGGTCCGCGACACGGAGGACTTCCAGCTCCGGATGCGCTCGGTGGTGCGCGAGAACGCCTACGAGGACATCCGCGCCGGCCGCTTCCCGGTGGCCCAGCGCCAGCTCGACCGCGTGCTGGCCATCACGCCCAAGGACCCGATCGCCCACACCTACTACGGCGACCTGCACCGCCTGCAGGCGCAGCGCGCGCGCGAGGCGGACAAGAAGGCCGAGCACGCGCGGCTGGCGCTGGCGTCCTACGAGAAGGCCGTCGAGCTCGACGAGACGGCGCCGGAGCCCCACCGCCAGCTGGGCTTCCTCTATTACCAGCAGAAGGACAACGCCCGGGCGAAGGCGGCGTTCGAGAAATACCTCGCGCTCAAGCCCACCGCTCCCGACGCCAAGCGGATCAAGGAGTACCTGGTCGAGCTGGACCGCTGAGCGCTCGCGCCGACGATGGAAGCCGCGACCGCTGACGTCATCTCCACCGCGGTGGCGCCGATCGTCATGGTCTCGGCGGGCGGGCTGCTGTTCATCGGGATCCAGACGAAGAACCTGCACCTGG
>JGI25382J43887_10001123_pt1 | contig 10448 bp, 9 predicted proteins | sample GraSoi013_1_40cm_3_FD_43887 | JGI IMG/M metagenome (IMG submission 43887) | reverse complement strand
GTTCAAAAGGAGCAAGCCCCAAAGATACCCTTCAGAAGAACGGGCTAGTAAGTTGGCCAGGAAGATGCTCCGCAAAGGAAAGCCACGGGCAAAGTCAGAAAACATCGTGCCGCCAGGCAGACTCAGCGATTCGCTTGGAGCTTGGAATATGAGTGATGAGGAGGAGGAAAGGATCGACTCAAGCCTCAAAAAGAACTGGAAGAAGACAACCCTTGCGATTCGCGCCGCCGAGGAAAAACCTCCCGAAGACGACCAGGACGTCGACAAACTCGTAAAATCTCTGTTGAAGCTGAAGAGAACTGGCAAAGAACCCCTGATCCTCCGTCTCAACAAGCCGGCAACGGCGGTCGTGGCGAGCGGACGAGACCGTTGGCACATGTAGATCCTGCGTCCCCACGGTAGATNAGTNCACGAGCACTGTCTCCGANTGGCCGCGGGCGGCTTCCTTCAAAGGCGGTCCAAGAGTTAGGCACAACATTATTATGACGGATTGGTGAGGCTAAGATTATATAACAGAAAGAATGTTACTGATATGGTAACAAATGTCGTACTACGATCTCTGGGCTATCCTCGGCAGTTGGAGGAGAGAATTCTCATCCACTGAATTCGCATGGACATTCGCCAGCCCGGACCCCCGTAAAGTCCTACATGACATGGTCGGGAAGGGGCTTCTTGAGCGTCTGGAGCGAGGGAAGTACCGAGTCCGATCAGCCGGCGAATATGCCAGAGCAGAGAACGACGTTAGTTCGGGATATGAGCTTCTATCAACAGCGACGATGACGTACGCTCTCACGGGCGTGGACGGAGTCTTTGTCTGGACCCGCGGAGGCTACAACGCNGGNCGCTTCTTCGGCTTCTATCCNATCCACCTGAAAGTATTCGCGAGGGACCTTCCTCGGTGGCGCAGCTTCTTCCACAAGGCAGGAAAGAACGCTTTCATTGCNGAACGAAAACCGGAGAGAACCCTGTTCGGAGTCTTCTATCTCCTATACCCATCGACTAGGATCAAAGCCGAAACGGTCAACATGCTCAGGGTGGAGCCTTTGACCGAGACCTTGCGGTTCTGCCGGAACAACATATACACGTTTGAGCCCGCGTTAGAAATGCTGACTCAACAGTATCGGAATTCTACAAAAGCCGCGGCGTGACTGCAACAGTGAGCCACACTGGATACCTGACTGCCCGCGAGACAGAGATCATCAGAATCCTCAGGGTACTGAGCGAGGCAACAGACGGCTTCGTTGTGATCGGCGGATACGCAGTTAATGCCCACGGTCAGCACCGCTTCTCGATCGACTGCGACCTCGCCACCATTAGGAACAACATTCCTGTCATAGACGCAACAGTCCTCGGCGAGGGGTACGCGTTGTGGAAGGGTCGATTCCGGCCCCCGATAGGCGTGACAATGAGGGAATACCGCAAATCGGTAGCTGGACTCCCAGTATCGGTGGAACTCTTGGTGAACACCGTTGTCAGCCGACAAACAAGTGGAAGATGGACCTACAAGTTCATACGCGAGAATTCCGTAGAGGCGATCGTAGTGGGAGCAACGGACTCCACACCCTCAAGGGTGGCACAGAGGAATCTGCTCGTCGCTATGAAACTACACTCGGGGAGGACTCAGGACATTGCAGATTCTGTAATACTCTCAGAAAGGGTCGACTGGAAAGAAGTCGCGCGGTGCGCAGCCTGCGGATCAAAAGAAAAACTAATGGAACAGGTAGACTCTGCGATCGGAGAGATCTCTTCATCAAAATTCGTATCAAACATGAAATCCTTGTTCGCCATGCGAAGCGACCCGACGCTCCTAATCAAAGAGGCGATTCTAGGCCTTGAATCGCTTAGAGCTCATATCTCCGAGCAGAAATTCAGAGATTCCCTGTAGGACCAATTGATTCACGGAGCATCGGGACATTACTACTTTCCGAGGCCGCTCATTATTTCCCGGTATAGTTCGTCTCTCTTCTTATCCGAGTAGCTACTATAGCTCAGTTCCAGGATCCTGTATCCTCTTTTTCGTAATAATGTCCGTAATTCTTCGTCTTTCATCATCTGGGTTGTCTTTAGGTGGACCGGGCCATCGACGAACACGATCAATGGTCGCGGTTCTAGCGGGAAGTAGAAGTCGGCCGTGGTTACGGGAATCTCGACCTGAGTTAGATAGTTCACTCGGTCATCTTGCAGCTTGAGAGCTAGTTCATGCTCCATCCGCGAGGGGTTAGCGTGTAGGCGCTCGCGCCAGTCGCTCCGCTGACTCGACACCTGGAAGGTTGAGCTGCCCCTGGGCTATTGCTCAGACACGGGAACGAAACTGCTGGTCACTACTATCCGGTGTTCGCGCCGAGGAACTTTTGTTTCAATCGCGCAGCTTCACTCATGAGTACCTCGTCGCGATCTTCAAATTTCTGCCACGCTTTCCTTACCCCCAAAGGATAATGAGTCATTCCAGAGCGGTTCCCCGTATCAATTGCTCGATAGTTTGCAAGCCTAAGGGCTATTGATGAAGCAGTCCTACCAGTAATTTGGCCTAACTCTATGACTCTCGGGTCCGTTCTGTAAGGTCTAACCCCTGGGGTTTTGTAAAGCGCTAGAGCCAGTATGAATTCGTCATCAGACCAGCGGGAACCAAACTTCGCGCTACGCACTTTGCATCATTTCTTGTCGACAGCTTCCGGGGCTCCAAGAACGGACGCTGTTTGTCTCTCATTCTTGAGTTTTTCTCGTGCCTTTTTCAATTCTGATGCCTTCATAGTATGTATTTCAGCCAAGGCGCCCGCGTCCGGATCTAAAGGGTCGAGCAGAGCTTTCTTGTTCTGTTTCATCCTAGCTTTCTTTTGCCTATCCAACTTTCTATTGATCTTCCTGTTCTCAGGGTCCTTGACCATTGTGTTGACCATCTTGCCATCATATCCAATTTGGATAACGTGTAAACACTGATTCTACGAGAAAGTGCTGGGCCTTCCTTTTATTCTTAGAGGTAATCTTGTGAAAAGGAGTAAGATGGAGAAGTCAGTTCCGGAGTCTCCATTCGAGGACCTGCCAGAAGCTCTGGTCGAGGAGATGCTCTCGCACTACAAGCGTCTTGGTGAGCAGCTCTCCGCCTCTTTGGAGGAAATTCAATCTCAAAAAGAGAAGATCAGGGGGTCACTCGGTTCTCAAAATCTTCTGCGAAATGACTCGGCGATCATTCGATCCCACGCGTATCCGACAACTTGTGGTGTCGATGGGTCTTATTCGATCGAGAGATTGTTGTCGACCGACATAGCTGCCATGGCAGGGGTAGCTGTCGAAGGGCTGACTCCGCCCAGCGAGAAAAGACACTGGCCTCATCCACATCATCTATGCGATATTTCTACCGTTGCGCATAGGGAAGCCACCGCTCTGATCATAAGAGCCGTTATGGTCACCATGGAACTGGAGTTGGCAGCCCTTGCCCCACATGACGTTGTGTTTCTTGACGGGTCCCTCACAACTCCGTTGATCCATCTCAACCAAGCGCTTGCTAGGCTCAGTGAGGTTCCTGAGGAATTGTCACGGGTCTTGTTGAGTCGGATTGGATCAGCACTTGACTATTACGCAGAAATTCTTGCCTCTAAGAGAACCGACAAGATTTTTGCTGGCGTTCCAAAGTATACGAGCAGAAATGAGATTTCATCAGCAGTTGGATTATCCAAGCACGAAGATCGCTCTTTACTTTCATACATTTTGAAAGGCGGCGAGCTGGTAGGCCCCAGCGACATGATTAGGCCCGAAGAAGATTGGCATTTTATCAGCTTGCCCGACGCAATAAAGGACAAGGCCAAGGAGATAGTATCTTCGATTCACGAGTTGAGTGTCCTGTACTACAGGCCGTACGATTATTTCCCCGCGCTTCGGATAGAAGTCTCTCCCTCCGTTGCCAAGAATCAGAGCCGGTTATCGATACTCCTTGAATCGTTCCAGCTGCAATGCGGAGCTCCGGGCATTGTCGAGCCATATCCGTTATACCTGGCTGACAGGATGGTAAAGCATCTGAGCACAGCTCTACCGGCGATAAGAAAGGCGACAACGATGGAAATGGCGTCGGGACCGACACAAGACGTCGGTAGCATATTCCTAGCCATGCAAGGTTATCGGACAGAATATTGAGAGGCGAGAGACCACGTCGACTGACCTGCTGAAAAATTCCTTCGACCACGCTGAAAGAATAGGTGTAATCGGATCCCCATCTTCAACCAACAGCCTCGTTCTTGATGTACTCGGTACTGCGGCGGACAAGAAATTGGTCGGAAGTCTGAGCATGTTCAACTTCACACAGGAAGCCAGCGACCACTATGCACTCGGTCAGATCACTGAGATCAGGCTGAGGAATGTTTGGAGCGAGGATCCCACAATGCGAGGACTGATTCGTCAGAAAGGACGAGTGGACCCAATCACTGAAAGGCAGGATACACACAACGCAACGATGTTGGTCAGCTCAGTCTTTGGAAAAACCGCCAATGGCTATGAACCCAGTATGCTAGGCACAGTGCCCGCTACTGGTACTTCCATCAAGCTGGTCAATGAGCAGATCATGCATGACCTGCTTGCAGATTACGCTGACGAGCTCTTCTACCTCGGAAAAGCGTACGGTTCTAGCGTCCTTCTACCAATGTGGTTCAAGCATTTCGGGTTTGAAGAGGGAGGAGCAGGAGAGGCCTACCATATTGGGGTCTTTGGCAAGACGGGATCAGGAAAATCCGTTCTGTCAAAAATGCTGATGCTGGGTTATTCAAGGCACAAAGAGATGACGATGTTCGTTCTGGACCCACAAGGCGAATTTGCGAAGCTGAAAACTGAGGCTCAGATCGGTGAAATTCTCGCAAAGAAACTATTGAAGGAAATCAAAGTCTACGACCTTCATAACCTCGTTCTGACAGGGAACGCCCTCTTTAGAAAAGTTCTAACTCTATCGGGATTCTTCAATAGACTTGGGATATTCCTAGACGAGAATCAAGCAAGAGCAGCCGATCAAATAGAGATAATCCTCGCAGGAAAAAGACCGGGTCTCTCCGGGATAGCGGGCGCAACCAAACCATGGGACTACCACAAGCGCGAGACCTTCGACGCCGTTCACAGAGCGTTGCAAAGCGACGATGTTCTTCAGCACATTTACACCAGCAAGGAACTACGCGAGCGAGTGAAATCCGCTCTCAGCGTGGCTAACGTCGACGACCTTTACGACCACTGGGCCAGAGTTGCGAATTTGTTTGCCTACGAGGATAGGAAGGAGCACGTCATGATTAAAGATCTGACTGAAAGGGTAACCGCAGGAGCCAAGGGCCAGATAATCATAATCAACCTATCCGAAACTGACGTTCCTCCTAACATACTTTGGAATGATGACATCAGAATGATAGTCATCAATGAATTCATTAAATCATTGACAACTGAGGCACAAAATACGTTCAAACAAGGAAAGGCACTAAACACACTAGTCGTCTTGGACGAAGCCCACAGGCTGGCTCCGCGAGAAAAGCAGGAAAACCCCGAATTCGAACTCGTCAAGACTACTCTGAAAGATGCCGTGAGAACGACCAGAAAATATGGGCTGGGATGGATGTTTGTAAGTCAGACACTATCCAGCCTTGACAGGGAAATAATCAACCAGCTCAGAGTCTACATCTTCGGCTTCGGACTAGCTTATGGGATTGAACTCCAAGCGCTGAGAGACATCATCGGAGGGAACGAGGAAGCCATAAGGCTCTACCAACTCTTCAAAGACCCGCAGAGTACCCCCAGACAGAAAGAATACTCTTTCATGACCGTTGGACCCATATCACCTCTCTCCTTTTCAGGGATACCCCTATTCTTCCAAGCACTCCAATACCCAGAGCAGTTTGCGCAAGCAAATGCATCCGGCCTAAAAGCACTCGGACTAACCTAAGTTGCCTGCCTAATCCCTGTCTCGCCGGAGGGAAGCGTGTAACATGGATCTTCTTTGTGTGATATATCATGATGAATGAAGCTGACACGCGCGTCAAACTAATCGATCCGAAACTGCACGATGCTTCCTGGACTGAAGACAACATTCTGAGAGATCGTTCTATTACTCCCGGCAGAATTCTGAATGAAGATGGCGCTCGTAAGCCAGGTAAGAAACCGGATTATATGCTCATGTTTGAGCATTCATTCCCCATTGCGGTCGTGGAGGCCAAGGACGAAGGCCATACTCCACTAGATGGGATGCAGCAAGCGAACGAATACGCCCGCGATCTAGACGTTCTCTTCGCATATTCTACGAACGGAAAGGGCATCGAAGAGTTTGATTTCACAACAAAAAAGCAATCGACCATTGAAATGTTCCCCACGCCTGCCGAGTTGTGGGGACGATACACTGCGTTCAGATTGAAAGATCTAAGACTCACCTTTACCAAGAATCCTCTTGAGACTCCATCCTACTATGAACCCGAAGGCAAGAAACCTTGGTATTTCCAGGAAGCAGCAACAAGGAGAGTCATCGAAGCCCTCCTGAAGGCACAGAAACGAATTCTCATAGCGATGGCCACTGGAACAGGAAAAACGTACATCGCCTTTCAGACCATTTGGAAGTTATACCAAGCAGGAATAATTCGGAGAGTTCTCTACATTGCAGATAGGATAATTCTGCGTGACCAGGCATTCAATACGTTCGCGCCCTTCGGTGATGGGAGAGCAGTTATCGCTGAAGGCAAGGTTCCAAAGAACAAAGACATCTATTTTACGACATACCAATCCCTGTTCAGCGGAGAGCCAGGCAAGCAGGTCTTCCAACAATACGATTCAAGATTCTTTGACGTGATTGTTATTGATGAATGCCACAGGTCGGGATTTGGGACGTGGCATGACATCATGAAGCATTTTTCGAGTGCCTATCATCTTGGAATGACCGCCACACCGAAAAGAGACGACAACATCGATACCTATGCATACTTTGGAAACGCTGTCTACACCTATAGTCTCGGGAAGGGAATAGAAGATGGGTTCTTAGCCCCGTACAAAATTCACAAAGTGTTTACTAACATCGACAAGCAAGGAGGGATTTCTCTCAAGGACGTGGACATTGGCGCCGCCAAGATATTCGTTCCGCCTGACGTAAGTCTCAAGGAGTATTACACATCGGGGCAGTTCGAGCGAGAGATTGCTCTGCCAGATAGGACAAGAAAAATCTGCGAACATCTGGCGAATCTGCTCAGGATTTTTGAGCCCATGAAGAAAACCATGGTTTTTTGTGTAACCAATGAACACGCTTCGCAGGTCGCTAAGGAGCTACAGAACAGATTCTCTGATTTTGGATACAGCGATTATGCGGTAAGAATCGTTTCCGAGGAGCATGATGTGAGGCCACTTTTAGAGCGATTCGTAGATTCAGACAAGAAAACACCTGTAGTTGCAGCCACCGTGGACCTGCTCTCCACAGGAGTCGATGCTCCTTCAGTTCACAATATTGTCTTTCTCAAACCCATCTCATCCAAGGTTCTCCTAAAGCAGATCGTAGGCAGAGGGAGTAGGGTCGATCCAAACACAAAAAAGTTCTACTTCCGAATCATCGACTACGTTGATGCAACCAGGCTCTTTGACGATTGGGATTATCCTGACGGTCCAGAAACCGTGGTTGAGCCCAAAGGTCCGATGGACCGACATATCGCGGGTGCAGTCGTCGATACTATGTCAGGGGAATCGATACCTAACGCATCTGTAAGCGCCGTCATCGGTCCAAACCAGCAGGTGCACGCAAGAACGGACGAAGACGGGCATTTTTCCTTCGAAGGTCTTCCCAGAACCCCCGTGAAGCTCCAGGTTTCGGCAACCGGATTCACCAAGAGAGAGTTCGTAGCTCAAACGACTGAAGGCCTAGATCCGTCGGTTGTCGTCGAACTCAAGCCTGAGCCTCCGAAACGGGAGAAGATCACCATTGAGGGCCTGAACGTCTTCGTTGCAGAGGAAACTTACGTCGAAATAGAAGAGGGGAAGGTCCTTGCCAGCGCCGACTATGTCGAATATAGTAAGGAAGAGGTCAAGAAGAGGGTCGTCAGCCTTGTGAATCTCAAGAAGATATGGTTGAATAAAGATGATCGAGAGAGGTTTCTGTCTGATCTCAAGGACCGAAGCGTCAATCCAGAAGTTATCTCGAAGTTGATTGAGCGGCCGGACGCGGACACCTTCGATGTCATTGCTCATGTGGCCTTCGGAGCGCCCATAATAAGCAGAGATGAAAGAGCGAGGGCTCTTCTGAACCTGAAAGCGGGGTTCGTAGAGTCATTTGGGCCGGAAGCCAGGCAGAGTCTTCTGGATCTCCTGGACAAGTATCGGCTTGGTGGTGTCGAAGAGATTGCCAAACCTGAAGTGTTCAGGGTCCCACCCTTCGACAAAAGAGGTTACATCGCGGGAGTGGCGAAACAGTTCGGCGGGATCCAAGGATTGAAGCGAGCTATTGACGAGGTTCAGCGGGGATTGTATCACGATTTTGAGGGTTCATCGAATGGAGTAGGAACTTGAATAGAAGAGATCTCGCAAGCGATCTCTGGCATGCCTGCGATATAATGAGGAGAGATGATGGCACTTCAGGTTTACTTCAGTATATGGAGCAACTCTCATGGCTAATCTTTCTCAAGATTTTCGAGGCAATTGAAGAGAGGCTCAAAGCGGAAGCAGAGTTCGCAGGGAGGGTATCCAACCAGATTATCGACAAGAGATACCAATGGTCTTCTTGGGCAAAGAAGGATTGGCGCGCCGAGGAACTCGTCAAATTTATCGATGACGAACTCATTCCGTATCTAACCTCGCTGTCTGGTTCCCCGGAGAGGGATATGATTTCCACGATCTTCAGAGAGAGCAGTGGAAATCTAATGAAGTCGGGCTTCAACCTGAAAGATGTCATTAGTATCGTCGATGAGATTGATTTCAACAGCGCAGACGACTCTCATGTTGTCTCGCAGGTGTACGAGGAACTCCTTCTGAAAATGGGCAAGGAAGGGGGCGTAGCGGGCGAGTTTTACACGCCTCGACCTATTGTCAGGCTGATGGTAGAGATTGTCAACCCGAAGTCGAACGAGAGGCTTCTCGACCCATTCTGCGGCTCGTGCGGATTCCTGGTGGAATCGTTCAAACACATCGAAACATCAAAGCAACTGACCATCCAGGAGTACGAAAGACTTCAGCAAGAATCCTTCCATGGACAAGAGAAGAAATCACTTCCCTATTTGATTGGAGTGATGAATTGCGTCCTACATGGAATGTTGACACCTCGGGTTGTTCGCAAGAATACTCTTGAAGAGAATATCAGAAACATGCCTGAAAGTCATCGTTTTGATGTTGTAATGACCAATCCTCCATTCGGAGGACAGGAAAACAAGCAGATTCAACAGAACTTCCCGGTTCAGAGCCAGGCCACTGAACTACTTGCCCTTCAATACGTCATGAAGAAGCTAAAGCCGAATGGTCGGTGCGCGATAGTGGTTCCAGAAGGGGTTCTATCAGGTTCAGATGCTTTCGCTGTAGTAAAACGAGAGCTCCTCGAGAATTTCAACGTGCATACAATCGTCAGTCTTCCCTCTGGGACCTTTGCGAATGTGACCTCAGTTGGACCCGGCCCAAAGGCGAATCTGATGTTTTTCGATAGAACGAAGGCAACAAAGCAAATTTGGTATTACGAATTGACGCCTCCTGAGGATACCAACTACACTAAGACAAATCCGATCAAAGACGTGGACCTGGTTGATTGTTGGAACAAGTGGCAGACTCGCGAAATCTCGAAGAATTCCTGGTTAGTTTCGATAGACGAGGTGATTTCGAGGAATCATGACCTCGTCGCAATGAATCCAAACAGGAAGGAGAAATCGGTAAGACTGCCAATAATGCACACCTTGGAAGAGATCGCACAAGGATCTATTGAGACTCAACACCTCCTGAAAGACCTTCGAACAACACTTTCAGACGAGGCTCTTGCCCGATTGAAATCTCAACATATGAGCTGGGAGGAGTGGCCCTTAAGCGAATTGTTGGATCCTGTTTGGCGAGATGTTCAGGTGGTTCCGGAGAGGAGCTACAAGATTTTGGGTATGCATTCCTTCGGCAACGGCCTCTATATCAAGTACGAGAAGAAAGGTTCAGAAATCAAGGCAGAAAGACTCTACCAGGTTCACACGCATGACTTCGTGTATAATCGGCTCTTCGGTTGGCGCGGGTCGTTCGGCCTTGTTACGGAAGACCTAGATGGTTGCTTTGTTTCGGGCGAATTTCCTTGTTTCATCGTAAAGAGAAAGGATATTGTCTCTCCGGAGTTTCTTTTGAAGTACTTCTCGCGGCCTTCAATCTGGAAAGAAATTGAAGCTCAGTCAAGAGGCACAACCAGAGGAAGCCGCCTCCGTTTTAAGGAGGATCGCTTACTGGAGATGATAGTGTCCCTGCCACTAATTCAGACACAGGAGAATATTGTGAAATTGCATGAT
>JGI25382J43887_10001122_pt1 | contig 10448 bp, 10 predicted proteins | sample GraSoi013_1_40cm_3_FD_43887 | JGI IMG/M metagenome (IMG submission 43887) | reverse complement strand
CCAATTGTTTATCATTGATTTCACCTCCCAATAGTTTTCCAATCGATGTTGGAATCATCCTCACGGTTCCCTGTCCAAGGCGAGGAACGTTAGAGTGAAGCCTACGAGAAAGGCTCCGAGCGCAATCTGTTTGTTTTGGAAATCTCCCCAGTCCCGCCATATCCATATCGCGGAGAATACCAAAGGTCCAGCCACAGCTAGTGCAATAGCAATGCGCCTGAAGAGTAACGCAACGATGAAGGCTCCTGAGAATAGTCCGCATATCAGCGAGAGGACGATCGGAATTACCACCATCGTCGATGCTAGATCATTAGGGGATCCCGACGATCCCCTAGCGAGTATCTGCGGCTCTTCGTCCGGGAGAAGTCTCATCGACTTCAAACTTCAGCCCCCGACTATATACTATAGCCCCTTTGGCCAATGTTAGCATATACTATGTACAGTATGACTCTGAGGAGAATGTCGAAAAACTTGCCGAGCAATCAGAGGGACTGCTCCAACGACAAGCGTTACGATGACAGGAGATAGAAACAGCTCATCCCCCAAAGAGCCAGAAAAAAAGGAGTCAACGAAACGCCCTCGTTAAGCAGCGACGGCTTTCAATTTCTTAAACTTCACTAACTTGAAGTATCGGCCTAACGTGCCCGACGATTAATAGTAACTCGAACCTATTCAATCATCAAATATCCAAAGAGTGTCCACAACTTGACTGAACTAACCCAAGAACCTTCAAGAGTAGAAACAATAGCGGGAACTGGAGCCAGCAGAGCCGCCCTAGCATTCATATTCGCAACAGTCCTCTTTGATACCCTCGGATTCGGCATCATAATTCCCGTACTCCCTGGGCTAGTTGTCNGCTTCGTTGGAGGAGACACGGCTAGAGGCGCGGAAGTCTTCGGNCTCTTCGGCACGACCTGGGCTCTGATGCAGTTCATATTCGCCCCCTTGCTAGGAGCCCTATCCGACCGCTACGGTCGACGTCCAGTCCTCATTCTCTCCGCATTCGGCCTCGGAGTTGACTACATCATTATGGCCCTCGCCCCCAACCTAGCCTGGCTCTTCGTCGGGCGAGTCGTCAGTGGCATCACCAGTGCCAGCTTCACTGTAAGCTTCGCCTACGTAGCCGATACAACGCCAGGCGAGAAGCGAGCTGGTGCCTATGGAATGATCGGCTCGATCTGGGGCGTGGGATTCATCATCGGACCCCTCGTAGGCGGATTACTAGCAGGAATCGGCCCACGCTTCCCATTCTGGGGCGCAGCAACACTCTCACTCGCAAGCGCAGCCTACGGAGTGGTCGTGTTACCCGAGTCTCTCCCTCTCAACCATAGAAGCGCGGTGTCGCTCCGGAGAGCCAACCCCATCGGCTCCCTATCCATGATACGAGCACGCAAGGGACTCGCAGGCTTTGTGACGGTCAACTTCCTCAACTTCCTCGCCTTCCAAGTCCTCCCCAGCGTCTACGTACTCTACGCCGCGTATAGGTACGGTTGGGGATACGCACTAGTCGGAGGAGCACTCGCGCTAGTTGGCGCCTGCAACATCATCGTTCAGGGACTCCTCGTCCGACGCGTCGTCACTCGGTTTGGCGAGCGGACTGCCCTGCTCATCGGAATAGTCTCGGGCACAGTAGGGTTCGTGATCTGGGGCCTCGCATCCAACGGCCTTCTATTCATGATTGCAATAATCTTCTACGCCCCCATCGGATTCGTCCAGCCTGCATTGCAGGGTCTAATGACTAGGCGTGTTGGCCCATCTGAACAAGGAGCGCTGCAAGGCATCAACGGCAGCCTCATGGGCCTCACCGGCGTAATTGGGCCCACCCTTTTCACGCTAATCTTCGCGTTCTTCATTGGAAGCAAAGCCCCAGTCAATCTTCCAGGCGCACCGTTCCTCCTCTCAGCGCTGTTGATGATCGTCTCGCTGATTCTCGCAACAAAGGTTACCCGAAGGAGAGAACAGAGACCAATGGTCGAACAATCGTAAATTGGCCCGGTTCTGATTTCGTTACCCTGCGGGAGAAAAGTGAGCAAGGCTGTTTATCGCTTTCAAATAAACCCGCCTCATTTCGTTCTCTTTGTACGAGCTGGATGATACCCTGATAATAGGGAGCGTTATGCCTCTCTTCAGAAATCTCTCCAATCTTTGCCTACACTCCCTAGCAGTGCCGTAGACTGCGAAAGTATCTAGCATTTCCTCGGTAATGAGCGACAAGGCTTCCTTCCTTCTGCCCCTAACGTACAACTCTCGTATCTTCAGCGCTTCAAACTTGAAGGGTGATCTGTCGATGACAGGGTCCAGTTCAGGGTAGGACAGGTAGAATAGAATGTCCTCTCTTGCAGCACTGGCCGCTTTCTCATGACTCTCCGCGACAGAGTAAATGATACTGTGTCCGACTTTTATCTCAGAGGGGTTTCTCCCAGCCTCACGTGCTCCAGCAGCGATTCTTTCTCTAGCAAATTCAACATACTCGGGCGTACTTATTGAATTGAGGATGACACCGTCTCCGATCTGCCCTGCCAGGGTTAGCATTCTGGGACCCGATGAACCGAAGAAAATGGGAATGTTCAACGGGTCCTTGGTCAACCCGGGAAAGCCTTCGAAATTGAAGAACTTTCCATGGAAGCTGGCCTCAGCTCCCGAAAGCAACTTTCGAACGATCTCCACATATTCCTTCATCCTCTGGATCCTATCTGACTGTACGACTCCGAAATATTGTTCTGTTCTGCCGCTGTAGCCGATTCCTAAGCCGAGAAATCCAACCCTTCCAGCTGAAATCTCGTTGAGAGTAGTGGTCCCCATGGCCAGTTGAAATGGTGTCCGGGTGTAGATCGGCATAACGCTCGTTCCAAACTTGACCTTTCTGGTGTTCTCAGCGATGGCTGATGCAAGAGCAAATCCGTCTCGATAGAAGGACTCGGCAACTGTAACGTAACCGAAACCATTCTTCTCAGCCACTGCTGCGCAATGGAGAATATCGTCGATGGGCATTCTCAGGACACTGTAGAAAGTTAGTCCAAGCTTCTTCGGAAATCGACCCAGAATCACATTTTCTCCCCGAGTATCAGTCGACCCACAGTATCAATTGTCATTGTGCGATTCTCTCGATCAGACGATCCATCGAGGCATTGAGTAAATTTGCAAGAAGCGTTGTCCTTTATTTGGTCAAAGGAAGAAGAGGTCCACAATCGTGCTAGCAATCCAGCAATTGCCGATGCTGCGACAACCCGCCAAGCCGTCTCAGTTCTCTCTGTCAACATTCCTAGAGTGATGACCGTTACCACAAAGGCGACTACGCCGCTACCTATGTCAGACCAGCTTACCGGGAGGATTGGCCAGTCAATATTCAATGCTTGGTCAGCGCCTGTTGCGTTTTGCAGCAAGTTCCAGGCTGTATAGCCGAAAAAGGTNCTCAGAGAAGAGAACGCGAACCGGAAGTGATCCCTAGACCATTTCCACCAGCAGAGAAAAATGGTCACGAGTACTGCTGAGCCGAGTGCTGACAGTAGAATGTTAGTTAGCTGAAACAAATGCCATTATCTCCACCGGTACCGAGACCTGAGAATGTTGTAGAAGACAGAGTTAAGGTAGAGGGGTTCATCCGTCCTGGTAGACTGCCGCTCGATTACCTGCTGGCAAGAACGCGTATACTTTGTCCGTCTCTGGGTTGTATGCAATGGTATGTGCACCCGGCTCAGTCTTTACACTCTGGACGAGCTTCATTGCGTCAGTGTTGAAAACATCGATTACCCCAGGCTCTCCGATAGCCACGTAGAGATGGTGAAGCTTGGAGTTGTAAAACGTAACATCGGGCGGGCCAGTCAGGTCTGAAACCCGAGATACTCTTCCCGACTTCAAATCGACTGTGAAGAGGCCGCCTTGATCACAGGCGCAGAAGAGCCTCCTACCCTCCAAGTCAATGTCCAGCCCATGGGGACCCGTCGCCGGAATATCATAGGTGGCTGCTACTCCGTCAGGATCCCTACTATTGACCGCGACTATCTGTGGCGGTTTGGAAATGTTGACGTAGAAACGGTCAGTCTTGTTGTCGAAGACTGTCCACCTTGTACTTCCCGGCACNATGATGTCGGCTGATAGAATCTTCTTCCTTGCCTCAACTATCGATAGGGTTATCGGAGCCGGATCATCCTGTCTCAATACGTTTGCCGCGAGAAGACTCTCCCTCGAAGGATCGAAGGCCAATCCGTTCGGAAAACCTCCCACCTTCACTTTCTCCAGTTTCCCCTCTCTCCCATGCGGAAATACTCCTACTGTCTTCTCGCCACGGTTGGAAGTGAAAACCAGGTCCTTCTCGTTAGAGACGAGTACGCCAGCTACGCCAGGAAGGTCAGAGATAGATCGGAGATACTTGTCGCGGCGTGAGTCGATTACATCTACTGCATCATTCGAGGTATGAGCAACGTAGAGTGTCCCTGACTTGACGTGGACTGCAGCGTGGTCAAAGCCTCCCTTCTTCTGGTGCGTTGGTAGCCCTATGTAGCCGACGTGTTTGAGGCTGAAATCAGGTACCTACCTTGCTCGTTGGGCGACGTTATACTCTAGATTCTGAGTCCCTTCAACCTTGAGCTGGCAGAACTTGTAGAGAGCATCGTAGGTTGGAAATTGTAGTCGCATATTATCAAAGTCGTCTTTTGCAAGGTTTCGAAAACCATGCGCTACTGCCTCGAGGCCCGCTGCTTCTGGCGTCGGATTCGGGATCTTCGCATCGGCTCCTCTCACTATTTTCGCGAGTTCCAGTAGCGCTGGATCCGTCAGTTTGTACTTCTTGATAATCGCGTCAAAACTGACTCGCTCTTCACCGTTCTCTTTGTAATGTGTCAGTTCTACATCTTTTGCATCGTACGCTATGGCGCCGGTGTCTTTAACGACCTGCGGAATCTTTTCAGGTGGGACGAACAGGAATTCCGGGTTCTTGTCCACGAACTTCTGGATCAGCCAAGGACATGCGATACGGTCGACCTTCGCTTTTTCACGTGTAACCCATTTCATAGGTTAGCCTTTCGCAGGCGATGGTATGTAAAGCGTTAGCTTGTATTGGAATAACGATGCACTGCTGCTGCGGCCGCTAACACTTCACACTGTATGGAGTCCTTCGTCCAGCATAACGTTGGACCATTGAGGCATAGGAGATGTCCGCTTGTACAGATCACGATGTGCACGGTGTAGACACTCCGTTGCCACAGAGAATGGTAAATGCCTCATGGCAGCATCACCCCGTAGAGTCTTGTACGCATCGAGAAAAGCCTCGACAGCCGCGTCATGGGCTCGTATAGAGCCCTGCTGTTTGAGCCCAAGTCGTCGAACAGAGATAATGAAAGACGCCAAGTCACGGCTGGGGTCCGCCACATCGCACTTGTCTAGGTCGATGACTATCGTGCGAGTTTCTGTCAGGAGCACGTTCTCGGGAATATAGCTACCATGACCGGGACTCGATTCAGAATCGCTCGGCAATGGTGCCATAGCCTCCAACCTCTGCGCCAAAAGCTCGGACTTCGCGGCAAACGAATCCCCGAACTGCTTGATCAGGTCAGACCATCGGCGGATATGGGGAAGGGAATCGAGAGGCCGCTCCAAAGAGCCTAGGCGAGGCCCCATTGAATGGAATCTTGCTAGCCAGATCCCGCAACGACGGGCTGTTTCTATCTGCTCGTCCAGTCCACCACCGAGAAAGACCTGCATGGCCCACTTTCCCTCAACCTTCTCTTCGAAGAGGATGTGCAGCGAGGACAAGTAGGCTAGTGGTCGAGGGATCGCGAACTCTGACTCCTGACCGAACCCTGAGTCCACGATTCTCTGCATAGCTGCAAAAATATCAGAGCGATCCACGTCATGGATCTTCCCGATCAGACTGTGCCACTTGTCATCTGTCCTACCAATAATCTCGAAAGTGCAACGATCTTTGTGTGCTTTGAGGGGCCGAAGGCGTATCTCATCCGCTGCGTCTCCACCCCATTCCAAGAAAAACAGCCGATTCAACTCAATGCGGAACTCTTCTTGGGCAAGCATCGCTGAAAAACGCGATACATATTGAGCAGGTAACATCTCCTCCATAATAACATCCATCGCCTTTGGATCGTATCCATCTGAGTCAGAAGCATCAGAAGGATTAGACAACGCCTTGAGTTCCGCTCCATATACTTGAGCGGCGATAGAAAAGGATAGCTTGAGAGAACAAGATTTCTAGGGTAAGATGGTGCGAGCCCCATCAGCTATTCGGAGTCTCTCCTCTGGGGCGTGTTAGCTAAGCAGCAATGATTCTCTCTCTGAATGAAGCCCTTCAAGAAATCTCCTGTATTTCCTAACAAGATTCCGAGATCTCATCGAGAGTAGCGAGGGTCGTCTACTGAAGATGCTTCGTCTTACGACCGGAGAGGCCAGACCTGGATCGCCTAACCATCGCAGAGTCATATAGACCCTAGCAATTCCGAACAGCCAGTCGAAGTGATCAGGCCCTCCGTTCGGCCACCGTGTCCGCTTGTACTCTCGCACCAGTCTTCTCACCATAGGTCTTGGCCAGTTCTGAGTGAGAGCTGCTAGATCTATGTGACCAATAGCAATTGCCGCTGATTGCCAGTCAACTGGTCGACTTGTCCCATTTTGATAGATTACGTTGGTCGGGTAGTACTCGCCGTGTATGACAGTTTTTTTCGCTCTTAAGAGGTAGGGAACGAGTTCTTCAAACCTAGCGCAGAGCCGTGGGAGCCAGGGAAGTTCACTCCGCTGGTGCCCAAACAGTTGATTGGTTCGTCGTGCCCAGCCAACGTAATAGTTGGCATCGTATTTCTGGAGAAAGCCAAGTCGTGTGCTGGAGATCCGTTCCTCGTTGGAGGCATGGAATCGTCCGATCCACCGAGCGGCGTGAATCACTGCATCATTGGTCTTGCTGATGTCTCGGGATGCTTCTTTCAGATACTCGATCAAGAGCCATGTCTGACCTAACCTCTTCTCCCTGTATGCTCCATAGAACGCTGGGGCGGAAGTGTGCAACGGTGCCAGGACTTCCTCGTAGACAGCGGCCTCATAGGAGGCGCCTCCCCTGTGACCATAGGCATTGTCGAAGTTACTCGTTCCATATTTGCAGAAGACCGAGAGGGTACCGTTCCCAGCTAGGCGACATGTTATGATCTCGCTCGGAAACGTACTCTCGAACCGATTAGGCTTCCGGCCAAGAACTGTCACTCTCGGGTTTCCATAGGCGTTGTCGCGGAACACGGCATTGAGTCCGGCGGTGAGTCTCTCCGAGTCAGGGAATCTTGAAGCCAATGGATCACTCTCTCGTCAGGTTTCTTCGCCCGCGATCCGCCTATCCTTTAGCTTGGACACGAACGGCCGTCATACTAGACAGGACTGGGCCCACTTCAGTTGTCATTCGGTTGACTCTTCCGTCTTCTAGAATCAGAATGATGTTACAGTTCCTTAGCGCGCTCGCTCGATGCGCGATCATCAGCGTTGTTCTCCCCTTCATCAGCCGCTGAATAGCATCGAGAACCGCAGCTTCCGCGTTGATGTCGAGTGCACTGGTAGGCTCATCTAGTATCAAGATCGGTGCATTCTTTAGAAACGCCCGAGCGAGCGATATTCGTTGGCGTTGACCGCCCGACAACTTCATTCCTCGTTCTCCCACGCGGGTGTCGTATCCCTCAGGCAGATCTGAGATGAAGTCGTCCGCGTTCGCCGCTGCCGCTGCCTCGACAACCTCGCTGACGGTCGCTTGGGGCCTCGCGAAGCGAATGTTCTCAGTAATTGTAGTAGAAAAGAGAACGGTATCTTGGAGGACGACTGCGAACTGGTTACGGAGATCCGCCAGCTTGTAATTCTTCAGGTCCACATCGTCCAATGTGATTACTCCATCCGTAGCGTCGAAGAAGCGGAGAAGGAGATTGGAAAGACTAGTCTTACCTGAGCCCGTGGGACCCACCACTCCAAGGCAATTACCCGGGGGCAGTTCGAAAGAAACATTTTGGAGGACTGGATGTCCTGGGATATACTCGAAGGATACGTTTTGCAAGGCTATCTTGCCCTTTGCTCTAGCTAGTGGTATTGCGTTAGGGGCCTCAGGGACATCTGGTTTCTCATCCAGAACCGCGTGGCATCTTTCTACTCCTGCTAATCCCATCTGCATGTCTAGCATTTTCTGTCCGACGTTCTTCAACGGAGAATACAGCTGTGTGACATAGTAGTTCACAACTAGTAGACTCCCCAGGCTCAGAAGGGGGGGGTTGGATTGGACATGGCGAATGCCAATGTAGAGTACTGCAGCCAAACCCAATGCTGTGACGATACCAACCAGCAAATTATAGACTGCACCGTATACGTAGACCTTTAGAGCAGCAGATAGACTCTCACTGTAACGAGAAACCAATTGGTCGCTCTTCTGGTCTTCCTGACCGAACGCCTTCACCACTCTAGAAGCGCCCAGAGTCTCTTGGGCTACAGCCATTGCCGCACTCTCTGAGACCTTGACCTTTCGCCACCCTCTACGAAGTCGCGGGCGAAACATTAGGGTAAGCAAGAACGTGAAGGGCGATACGAGTAGGGCAATCAGAGCAAGCTCCCAGTCCAAGTATAGAGTGACAATAATCATGGCGCCGAGAGTCAGCACAGAAGTGATGAGGGGGATCATGCTATCAACTCCGAACTGCCGGAGCGCGGGCGCATCCTGCAACGTGCGATAGGTTGAGTCTGCACTACCCTTTGTATCATGATAGGCTATTGAGAGGCGTTGCATCTGCCGAAACAGACGGTCCCGCACCTCTAAGGTCATACGATTGCCAATCTTGTTTGTGAACCAGACGTTCAGCAAATTCTGAAGGTATGTTAAGACCGCGCTTCCAACAAGGACACCGATTGCAAGCCACAACACGTAGTCTTTTGATGCCCCCAATGCACCTGGCGCAAATATCGTCAGGTATCCGGGCAAAGCTGAGGATCCAAGAACGTTATCGACTATGAGCTTGATTGGCAGGGGAGTGATCAGCGTGATTGGTATCGCCGCAAGCGAAATTATCAATAGAACAACGATAGACACGGAATATGGTCTGAGCTCGGCAAAGACCCTTCGAAGCATCCCCTGCTTTCGTCGAATTTCGCGCTGTATTGCCAGTGGAGACACCGCTTGAACCGGATCTCGAGTTGAAATCTGCGATTCTATTCTTGTGATTCTTGCTCGCCTCTTCAAAGTGTCGAGGAGCTTCAGTAGAGCCCAACCAGCGCTCATCACGAGAATGAAAGAACCGGAAAGAACTAGAAGAAAGGAAACGATATCGAAGTTGATCATGTCTTCATCGGTTCCCGAAGACTAACCTGCTGTGCTCGCTGTCGAGTAGTATTGAGACTCCGGAGGATTGTAAGAGTCTCGAATGCAAGGAGGTGATGATGTCAGAGAGCATATTTTTCCGAGATTCTCAGGAAAGAATAATGCCGGGGTGAGGGCCATCAGGACGCACCTGAACCCTTTAGGGCATTGCGCAATCGGCCGGCGGCAAATCCCGCGCCAAGAATCGTTCGAGCAACCAACAGTCCAGCTAGGATCCCTGATACCATGCTTGGGATCCAATTTCCAGACACCCAGGCTCCTATCGATATAACGGCGAAGAGCGCGGAAATAGCGAGGGCGATGCCAGAATACCTTGGAACGATCCGGTAACGCAAGAGTTGCTTTCCGGTGCCGTACGATTGCGTCGCGAGTAGGAGTCGGCATCCGCCGAACCGCCCTTCGTGGACTTCAAGGTCCCATTGATCATAGTCTCCACCCGATTTTACAATAGTCCCGGAATCGCGTAGCGTTGTTTGTAGATCCTCGAGTGTCTCCCTCGGGTCTTGCCAATCGTCGCGCCATGACTTCATGTTCAGCGGGAAGAACCTTGGACGAGTTCTAATCCAGCGCCAGTTCCGAAGTGCCAGTCCAGAATCAAGTCTTCCCTTGAGCCGAGCGAGTGGTTGTATGAGTTGCAGTAAAAAGATTGCAGAGCGTAATCTAATGCGTTCCGATCGAAGCTTGCCATCGATCTTGACGCGGTGAGCATTCATCAACGCCTGGGAGATTGATGTTGCTAGCCCAAATAGCAGCAAGGCTCCGGGGATGATTGAGACAGTCCAAGTGATGGTTAGGAGGAAACTGATGGCGAGGAAGCCGATTCCGAGGTACCATTCTGGCGCGAGGGTAAGAGACCAGAGTGAGTTCGAGGATTGATAGAGAGACTGGAAGGGCGCGGTCCCCCAGACTCCGAAGTAGACCCGTTCCCCTATGGAAGAGAAGTCCCGCAGAACACCCTTTCCGTAGATCCGGCCGAGCCATTTCAACTGGCCAAACTCGTTGTACTTCTCAGGCCACTTCTTTTCCAGCATAGATTCGGCCTTGCCATAGCCCTCTTGCTGCTTCCAATATTTTCGAAACGAGTTGCGCCGGTGATGCCAGACGACCGCTG
>JGI25382J43887_10001120_pt1 | contig 10455 bp, 10 predicted proteins | sample GraSoi013_1_40cm_3_FD_43887 | JGI IMG/M metagenome (IMG submission 43887) | reverse complement strand
TCCCTTTCTTTCTGCGTCTTCGCAAGATCACTTTCTTCACTTCCTCGATCACCAATAAAACGAAGATAAATAAAATCGCTAGTCAGCTCTGGTGGAGTTCGTAAAGTATCAAGCTGGCTCCACGTTAGGCAGATGTTATTCTTGGACAAGAACTTGTAAACATCCGGGTTAAACCATGATTTGTGTCGAACCTCCAATGCGTACCTGTAATCAGCACTCAGCTGAGGAATAACCTGCTCAAGTTTTGGTATCCCTTCTTTTGCATGAATAGATGGCGGTAGCTGAATAAGTAATGCTAAAAGTTTGCCTTTTAGTGCAGTCATGATTTCGAAGAACTCTTCCAGCTCACCAGAGACATCCTCCAAAAGCTTTTCATGAGTTATCACTCTTGGCAATTTGGCAGTAAATTTGAACTTGTGTGGTGTAAGCGTCTGCCAGCGTATGCTCATGAACCGCTGGGGATATTGTAGAATGTAGAATCTATTTCGGCATAGTCGAAGATCTTACTATAATATTCCAGATACTTTGGCGACCCAAGTGTTTTGGGGTAAAACCTCTCCTCCCATGCTGTATAGCTCCACCCAGAGCAGCCTGTGTATAACTTCAATTGGAGTGATATATGGCTTGGCCTTTATTTTATGTTCTGTCAGTTGATGCGCCATAGATAAAAGCCATCTGAAGTAGCAATACTGCAAGAAACTATCTGGACCCTTAATTTCTTCATAAAGCGAAGCTTCTCATTCAGTTGAGGTCCGTGAAGTTATCGGGTGGTATGAATACTCTCAATTGTCAACAATACCATTTATCGGAGCCTGCTTGTTTCTCATTTTAAGGCTGGCTTTACCATGTCAGTCAGGAAAATGATTGGGTGAAAAAGAAAGAAAGAGTATTGGGCGGCATCCCATTACTTTAGCTTGGTTAGGAAGCCGTTTATACCACTTTTCCTACTTGTGAGTGCGATAATCGCCATGATGGAACCAATTGCAGCGGCCAATACTAGTGCAGACATTGGAAATTCAGGAACGACGGTTGTACCGCTTACTTCGATTGTGTGCTCGCTGTGGTGATAGTTGATTTCCAAGGTCATATTCTCACCAGTATCCGAAACGACTGCTACGTCGCTCGACTCTGGTGGAATGACTTTGCCATCAATCGAAACCGTTATTTCTCCGCTTAGTAAAGCCTTTGGAATGGTGATTTGGGTAACGCCTCTAGTGCCAGTTTGACCCTCTACATGGAAAGAAATCTTTTTCGCCTGTTCATTGAACTCCTGGTTCTTCACGGTTGAGTTGCTTGCGATATCGACTTTAAAGTCCTTGCCTTCTGCTTTTACTGCAAATGCGTTTGGACTAATAACCTCGAATTTTGCAGAGGTTTCAAGTTTTGATTTAATGCTTGCTCCAAGGGTACCAAGGATGTCAGCCTTTACATCGATAATCGCGTTTATTGTGTAAGCCCCTTGTTCGGCATTGGCCGGTAGGTCAAAAGTTGTCATGAACTCGCCAGAGCCACCTACCGCAGCATCCTTTTGAGCTGTAGTGTTTCCTTTATTGTCAGTGATGTTCAACTTCACATTGGTTATTCCGCCTGTGATTTGACTGCCAAGACTAGACAGAATTGAACCCTCAAGAGTTACTGGGTCTCCTGGCTTGTAAAGGTGATTTTCAGCATGAACTGTAAACGGTCTTTTGTCATCCGTCTTTTCCTTCGGGTATGAATGCTTGTACGAAGCTCCCGCCGATATAGATGCATTAGCTCCCATATTGGTTAACTGAGATTTTGAATCATCTCCCTTTGTGGAGTTACTTTTTTCGCCGGCCATTTTCTGATCCTGTGGAGAAGAATAGGATTCGGCATATGCGCTTTGTAACGTTGTAGCGCTAACTATCATTGTNGTCGCAAAAATGCTTGCAGCTAGCATACTTGCCATTGAAATAGTTGCTACGACTGCTGCCAATCTTCCTGCTTCGACTTCTTTTCTGTTTTTAGGATTGTGAGTCATTTGATATCTTGAATCTGTTACCGCAGTGGATCTATTTAAGAATCAAGAAGTCACCTTGAATAATAGATTANCGTCTTCTATAATGAAGCTCTATGCAGAGTTTCCTGAATAAGAGAAAAAACACTTTCGTTGCCCAAAAGAGTTGCCCGTCAGAGCGATCGATGGTAATGCAGATGGAGATGGGTTCGATGAAAGGAGGCGGCCAAATGATGGGGGATCGCACAGGAAGTTAACATTGCATTGTCAGGTAGTATACTGACGACTCAAATCGCAGGATCTGCAGTGAATTATCCTTAGTGGAAGTGAGTGCTACATACTGACTTGCAAGCTCTTCCAAGAACGAAATTAAGGGAGAACGTTAGCTCTGACCGATAATTTAACACAGGATAAGCACCAATAATGGGAACAATTTCCTTAACCTGGAACACATCTTCAACTGCTACTTAAGCTGCAGTCTATGTCACAAAAATTACAAACCTACCATTTCAATAACTACACCCTCTCTATACATAATGACAGAATATGATGCGAGCAATTAGTAAACTCGGTGGCAAGATTGTAGACATGACATGCAATGTTATGTGGTCTTCAGGATTTCCTGCGACCCATATGCTGTTATCACACATCGTAAGAAAGAGATCATCTGCATGGGCAAAGAATACCCTCGTAGCCGTATTGTTTATTGCTGCGGCATTTGAAATTACTGAGGAGTTCTTCTAGAATGTTACGAGAGGAGTCATAACAAAAAATGAAAATCCTGATTGCGGAAGATGAACCAAAAACACTACTAACATTAAGACTCGCGCTTGAGGATAGGGCTCACGAGGTTATTGCAACGACCAATGGTGAGGAATGCATCAATGTGTATAGAAGCGAGTTCTTTGCGTGTGCAAGGCAGCAACGAGTTTCTTCAGACGCAGACGGCAAATTAGCCAAGCCTTTCGATATTGTAGTGTTAGATTATAGAATGCCAAAGAAAAATGGGACTGAGGTGGCAGAAGAGATCCTAAAGCTAAATCCGAATGAGAGAATAATCTTTGCTTCAGCATATACACCCGCCGTCCTTCAGGCATTATCAATTCATTCAGGAGAGAACAAGAAAAGAGTAGAATGGTTGCAAAAACCATTTGAGCTGAACCTATTAACAGACATGCTGGAAGACTCGCCTAAATTGCAGGAAACACCAGCTACGCTGAATTAAGATGTAGCACCAACCGGCACCATCTAATTCCCTTGTTTCTTGCTGCCTAAGTATTTTTCAACTGATTTTAACATTAACGGGTGCAAGGGAGTCCTCCGGCAAGAGTGGCGCAAAATACAAGGAAAAATTGCCGCCACGTTCATTATGATCCAATGCAGGCGGGCATACAAACGTTAATGCAGGACTTGAATCAGCGGAAACAACAACACCGTTAGCCAGTGATTTTCCATTGTACGGACCATTATAAGTGCATGGAATGCTTGTAGCAAGTACCAAGCTATATTCGCATACCCTAACAATCTGGGGAGCCGCCTCTCTCGGAATCGTCAAGTTTAGCTCCACCTGCTCTTCTGGGGTGCAATTGTAGATGACATGGTCCGCCTTCTGGAACCCGCAGTTCCTTAGTGGGCCAATTTCGCCATGCTTGCATTCTTCAGTGACATATCCATTTCCATCTATTGGCAGGGTCAGGTTATAAGACTCTACATTATTCTCGCGTGTACCTTCCCCAAAGTGACACTTTGCTCTGTAAACTGTTTGACCATTATCTGTCTTGAATTCTGTAGGTTCATAGACAGGATTGCCTTGCGCATCCAAAACAGGCATCCCTTCGCACAAGAAATTATCCGGATTAGAATGAAATGAAAGCTGCGCTGTCACTGGGGACTTAGAAGTGTCAACACCTGTAACATCGACCCACTGACTTTCGAGACCGATTTCGTACTCATCAATCCATCCCACTTCGATCCCCTGAATGCTACACCCCGAGAATCTGTTTTGTAAGGGGCTGAACTCGTTGTTGCTTAACCTATTGGTGCTCTGTAGACAGAATCCCATCTTGTGGTTTGTCGGCTCGTCACCGAAGGTGAAAGAACCATAGTGCTTGAAATGATAATGGTGATGACATATGCTATATTCGTAAATGCCTTGCCTCGACAATTCTGTCCCATTGCCTTCGATAAAGTAGTCGATATCGCCTATTTCCAACGTTTTCGCACCATAGTTTCTATCGCCAACGTTAAATTGCAAGAGCCTTCGCCAGCCAGGTTCTCCGACAGAACCTTCTCTAATAGCGCAAGAGTCAGGTGTTATGTATCTATAGACTACCTGGTTGCCTTTGAACACCGACTCTTCTGTCACAAGGTCTGGACCTGTCGGGTTGGTAATTTGTCCTACCCGAACCTTATTAGCCAGATCAGAGTTCCATGGGAGACGCTCAAACATGAGATTCGTTTCTATCTTCCCTATTTTCGAATCTAGGGCTTCAATACAGGACATATCTGGCACTTCTGAATAATGCTCAGGAGAAGATTTCTCCATCTCTTGGTCATAAAAGTTGTCAACCTCTTCGGGATCCAAACTGTGCGGTGGAAATTGGTCTTCGTCTATACAAGCAAATCCAGTTCGTTGAAAAACGAGGACTGGATCTACAGGCAGGATAAAAGGTTCTGCCCACTTGCCACCTATCGCGTCTAAATTTGGTTCGGCCTTTGCCGGTGACTCTATACCAGTAAGTAAAGTGCTTGTGAAGCTAAAGTTTTGCAGGACCAAATCATGACTATCAACAGTACCCCGAAATGGCTTTTTTTCAAATTGAATATTCCAGACCTCTTCAGGTGGTAAGGGAAGCGCGCTTTTGCCTTCAGTTTCATTATAAAAATAGTCGCGGTAGACGAGCCTATAAATCATCAAACGAATTTGGTCTTTGGCCCGTTCAGTCCAAAAATCATCAGGTTTAGATATCAAAGCAACCGCGGCGCGATCGCGTTCTGACTGCGGGATCTCATCCAGTAAAACCCCTACCTGGCTTTTCATTTGTACACTTACAAGCGCTCCAGGATTACGCTCGTTAGGCGGGTTAGTTACATTTGTTGTTGATAACGCGTACCATGATGCTATGCCGATGCTTCCACCAATGACCGCAACCATGATCGCTATTAACCAAACTTTAGATCGGATAATTCCTCGATCTGACGAATTCATTTGAATTACTCTTTTTTCTGATTTTGGGAAATAGGGAGTACGATCAAGAAGGTCGCTCCTCCATCCTTGTTGTTGAATGCAGAAATCTCTCCACCATGCGCTTTCACGATAGCCTTGCTTATGTATAGCCCGAGGCCTGTTCCTTTATTGTTCTGAATATTACCGTGACCTTTTGTTACAAACTTTTCGAATAGTTTTGGCATCACTTCGTCAGCTATGCCTTTACCTGTGTCGCTGATCCGTATTTCAAGCTTGTTCTGCTCAGGAATTGCCTTGCTTTCAATCCTTATAAAGCCTTTGTCTGTGAATTTTATTGCATTCCCTACGATATTGGTTATTAACTGAGTAATACGCGCCCTATCTGCTTCAATTTCTATATCAGCTTCAGCTTCTTGATAGCCCGAGGATATCGAGACTTCTTGTTTCTTGATCTCATTTCTTACTGATTCAGTTATTGAAGTTAGCAGATGATTAATTTTTTCATTTTTCATATCGTATTTCAATGTGGCAGATTCTATCCTGCTTACATCGAGTATGTCATTTGCGAGATGCTGAAGTTTGCGCGCCTCTTCAAGCACACCATCCCATGCCTCTTCTTCGCTCATTAAACCTTTCCTTGCCAAAAGAGCGAATCCAAGAATCGGCTGGATGGGCGTCCTCAATTCGTGCGACGCAACAGCAATAAATTCATCTTGTAATAGCTCCTTCTTCTTCAGATCATCTCGATCCTTCTCAAGAAGATCTATTCTCTTACGATTTATAGTTTCGTCGATTACGGCTATGATGTACCCTGTTAACCTTCCTTGATTATCCTTGACCGGCTCAAAGGTAAGAGTGGCGGGAAAAATAGGGTTGTCGCCATTCTTTCGCCTAAGCCAGACAGTCTCTGGGCCAACAATTGGAAAAGATGAAGAAAAACGGTCGGTGCTGGGGAAAGACACAATCTTTTCTATGACTGCATATGACGAGCGATCGACAACATCAAGTAATAAAGTTCTTAACACCTTATCCTTGGAAGATTTGAACAGATTTGCGAATAGCTCATTGCAATCCTGGATCAATGTGCTAGCATCTACTCTGCAGCATGGAACGGGGATTTGATCAAAATGTAATTGAACAAATTCTCCTCCTTGGTGCTCGTGCGAGTTCCTGAACTGTTTGCCAACAACATTATCCGACGATTCTTGCTGCTTGTGCAAGCTATCCCCTCACTCAACTTACATTAGGAACTGTTGCACGCTTGGCGTCAAATATCATGTATCTATTGTGCCAAAAGAGCCCTGCTGCCATGCTCAGGTAAGCAGCATTGTAGAAAAGGTTCCAGACAGAGATGTCGCCTGCAATGGATGTTACAGCTGTGAAACCAAATATGGCATCTGCAACCGCGGTGAATATCCATGACACAAATATCCAAGGTATTGAAGTCAGGTAACCCTTACCTGAACTAAGGATGACCATGAGCGCAGGAATGAGCAAGATTCCATCAAGGATAGGGTATGCTATGCTGATCGAGAGCGCAGTAGCTGCATCAGGCGTGGTCAAGTCCGACACAGAGATCAACTGTAGGATATAGTATGACGAAAATGCTGCCACTGAAAGACTCATCACAGCTAGCGCTTTCATTCTGCCAAACTTGCTGTGCAGCCTGGCTANGGAGAANAGTCCATATCCGAAAGGTGCGTAAGCAGCTAGCCAGAACGCATCTGCTAACGAGGGAAANGGTACTTCGACGCCAAGACCAATTGAATAATANCCCCACAGTATCTCGGCAATGAAATACAACACCAAACCTCCTGCCAAACATGCGTACGACCTTCCGAATATCCCGCTCACCTTCTGTCTGTAAACAACCGTAAGCGCAAGGCCCGTTGCAACGGCAGCGACAATTGGTCTTAAGATGTTGCCAAGATAATTCTGGCTTTGTATATCTCCTGAGAATAGAATTATGGAATTGACCGCCAGNGTGACAGCAATAAACCCAATAATCAAATTCCTCCTGGCTTTCTTTATTGTAAGTTCAGGANGTGGCACTGTTTTTGTCATTTAGAACCCTCCACTTCTCTTCCCTCAGCTTTCAGCAATTGTTCTATTTTACTTACGATAGATTCTGAAGAATTGATACTTCCAACACTTATGGCATTTCTTTCACTCAAACTAGCATAAATCTCATTCATGACCACATCTGCAATGTTTCCAACTATCTGCTCCAGATGATTATGCAAAACGCGAATATCGACTTGATCTTTTGAATCTATGAAAAGACCATGTGCTCCCAAATGCCATTTTATTGTCTTCATTATTGGTTCTCCTAACGACAGTAATCCTTCGTTTATCGCTTGCTGTAGTATTTGTTGGGTCACGGGCAATTTTCTATCCTCTTTTGGCTACCTCTAAGCATCAGTTACTTAGCTAGAGGCAGCGCCGACCTCTAATACAATTAGTATGTAGAATGTAAGACACACTATATCCGCCTTACTGGCGAAAGAAGTCTCGAGCCTAAGTTAAGTCATCCATGTCTTCGTGACTATCTCATAGTAATTTGATAATGCAGCTAGTGCGATCTGAAAATGCTTTCTCTTCGCTCTATTCTATTCATCCTTAATTGCCATATCTTTTGACCATTCCCTTAGATACAGGAAGCCTTTNAGCAGATCTTTTATTTGTTGAGAAGTTGGATTTGTTTCTTTTAACCATTCTTCGCTAACCCCTAATTCCAACAGCTTNGCAATTTCCCAGTGGACTGTTTTGTTCAATTGCATCATGATCTTACCTCAANTTTGCTTTTCATTTTATNACACACCGGGCCGAGATTTGCCNCTTTGTTCCTATTCATCTTTCTAAATCAGCTCCTCTACGAGCATGAATGCTATGATGCCCGTACAAACTAGGACATTTCTGCCTGATATTGATCCACCCGCCCTGTTCATTAGTAGCTGACTTGCGGTAAATTGCCATAGCGGATCCAGATCCGATAATGCAGAAGTGCATTTTTGTGCCAGTGATCCGAAAAAACTTAACCGCGGTTCTGAAGTATTCCGGGATATTATTGGTATAGTGTTTTTCATGGCCTGTTAATCACCCTCAAACCTTTTTTCATGAAGAATGAGGCAGCGGACATCATGAAATTGAGAATACAAAGCTGTGCATAAAAAGGACAGCATGTTGTACGAAGCTACATAAAACGACACGCTAAACTTGTCGGATACGTCCGATGAACTATCTTGATTTAAGTGACGATCGTATAAGAGCCCTTTTGTGTCGACAAAATTACGACCATGTCCCTAGGAAGGTGACTTTTGCCATTTCCGGATAGAAAAGCGCATTTTCGCGGTCTTCATCCAAAAACACCTGCCAGTCTTTGCCGCATGTAACCTGAGCTTTTTGTCGCGGGCACAGGTTTCTGAATTTCAAATCGCGCACTGCAGACTTGGCTTGCTTGACCCTCCCACAAGAGATGTCGTTTANTATCTCTTCTTCTACAGGCTGCATTTTGTTCTGGACTGATCCACGGCNGAGAAAGCCTCTATACTTTTCATCAGAGGTTGAATTCGTATATAAAAGCAATTTTCACTATACTTTAGCCTTGGCAGCCCGCAAATACAACCCAAAAACGTCGTCTTTTGCAATCTCCAACTGGGTCGCCAAGCGGTACAAGGCTAAACATGGCAGAGCGTGGCCTAAGAAAAAAAGAGAATCATGCATCCGACAACTGAAGAAACAACTCCAACATTCTAAGTAGATATGTAGATAGGTATTGGAGAGTATTTTGGTAAAAAATTGGGCCGCCAATGGCATCGTGATTTCACGCTCAAAGTCTAATCGGGGACCTAATCAGGCTCTAATCAAGAGCTAATCACGATTAATTGCAATTAATTGATGATTAGCCTCTGATTAATCGATGATTAGCATATTTTTTGCACGCAGCACACATGGTACCATGCACGCAGCTTGCGTGCAGCCTGAGTGCAGCGTGCAACTAGAGAAATGTATAGCGGGGGAAAATACAGGCTGCATAAACTAACTCGGGGGTACCGTGAAATACCTGATAATTACGTAAAGTCAACAATTGATAACTAATTGAACCATATTATCCGGCTGGGTACACGCAGGGAGATCGCTGAAATGTTTGGTGTCAAGATGAATGACTCCATTATTCCTCCGATGCCGCAGCCACCGGCAAAGCCGTTGTCGCGGCTGGATGCATACGCCAGAGAAGGAGTACAGGAGGAGAACCGGAAGCAGGCCGAGGTCGGTCATCAGTTTTTTGATTATTTGGAAATGCCCAAAAATGGACAATTGGACAATGAACTCTTACTATAGTTAAATAATACGCTCACTTAGCAGAATGTGGCTGAGATGTAAGCCAAAAGGATGGAAGAGAATAATGTCAGCAACGTCACAAAAAAATGAAAAGCTCAAGGATAGCCCCCTTTGTTCTTGTTGCGGCGTAATCATGGATCTTTATGGCAGAGATTTTGCCACCAAAGTGAGCATTGACGGTGTGGATTACTACTGTAATAATCCACAATGCTGTTGTGATAATCGGCCGCGTTAAGAAAAAGAACGCGAAAATGTTTGCAGTCCAGATTGGAAATAGTGAGACTTGCATCGAGTCCACCAGAATAATCGGAAATCATCATTTCCAAATACCTTGATGAATGCGGCATCAAGGTGTGATGCACAATACGTTGATGAGGCATGTATATTTCTCTAACAGTTTTGTTAATTTTCTTCGATATTTGTATGTTAAAGGTTATAATATTATAATATTTTGGCGCAAATCTACCACCGTTTATGATTAGTTAACATGCATTATGATTACTTTGACAAGTTTCTAACTTATTTGATCCATTGTCAAGCAGGGTTAATCATTTTGCTGATGTTTAATGATTCTGATGGAACTGATCGAATCTGTGGCATGGGTGGCGCTCGGGTTCATCCCGACGCTCGGTGGATTGGAAGTGGCTTCGAGGCTGGGATTCCGCCTGAGGAAGATCGTCTCAACTGGCGGAATTGCACCGGCTTTAGGCGGGTACCCTAGTTTAGGTGGAAAGAAAGAGGAGATAATGTCTTGTGTATAGAAGTGCAGCGGACGCGCTGTCCAGGCTTCTCGAAGATGAGCGAGGATGCACCGGACTGAAAATAACAGGCATGAAGCAAGACATAGTGCGACTTTCAAACGGAATAAAGTACTTCGCTGTAGAGGTAACGGCCGAAGATGGAGTCCAGTATGGGATATCCGCGTACGATGAGGAAGCGGAAGATCTAT
>JGI25382J43887_10001118_pt1 | contig 10463 bp, 9 predicted proteins | sample GraSoi013_1_40cm_3_FD_43887 | JGI IMG/M metagenome (IMG submission 43887) | reverse complement strand
GACGCGCGCCCGACGGAGTCGTCATGTCGGTCGTCGTCGTCGAGGAGCTCGAGCTCGAGGTGGTGTCCGACGAGCGCGGCGTGCTGGGCGTGCTCGGAGACGCGGACGGACTCGTCCGCTCCGGCACCGTGCCGACCTTGTCGGTCTCGGTGCGATTGCACGCGATGGTCATCCCGCCGGCCAGCGCGAGGGCGCAGAGCCCCGATGATCCTCCCTGTGTGTGTTTCGACCCCCCGCCGAGGGCTGCAACGGCCATGCCCGTGGTACGATTCGAGCCCGCGTCCGTCACATCGTGCAAAGGAGACTCGCGGCATGAAGCTCGAAGGCTCGCACGACGTTCCCGCGCCCCGTCAGAAGGTCTGGGAAGCGTTCCTCGATCCCGCGCGGTTGAAGAAAGCCATTCCCGGCTGCGAAAAGCTGGAGGCGGTCGGTCCCGACGAGTACAAGGCCACGATGAAAGTCGGGGTGGGCGGCGTGAAGGGCACCTTCGAGGGCAAGGTCAAGATCACCGAGCAGAAGCCCCCCGAGTCTTACAAGCTGGCGGTGGAAGGCAGCGGTGGCCCCGGGTTCATCCGCGGCGAGACCGTCATCGCGCTGAGCGATGCGGAAGGCGGCGGCACGCGAGTTGCCTACAGCGCCGACGTCCAGGTCGGCGGTCTCATCGCTTCGGTGGGCCAGCGCATGCTCGGTGGCGTCTCGAAGATGATGGCCGACAAGTTCTTCGGCAAGATGTCCGAGCTGCTCCAGGACAAGAAGTAGGCGGTGGCCTCCCGTTATCTCGAGCCTCGGCTCGAGCGCGCCCCGCGCGCCGACATGCGGCGGCTCCAGACCAGGCGCCTGCGCGAGCAGCTCGCGCACGCCCGGGCCCACAGCCCGTTCTATCGCCGCAAGCTCGAGGGCGCGCCGCGCGTGAAGACGCTCGACGACTTGCGACGCCTGCCGTTCACGACCAAGGACGAGCTGAAGGAAAACCAGGCGGCGAAGCCGCCGTGGGGCGACGTCCTGGCGGTGCCGTTCGAGGACGTGCTGCGCATCCACATGACGTCGGCGACCACCGGGCGGCCGCTCGCCTTCCTCGACACCAACGAGGACTGGCACGGCTTCTATCACTCGTACGCGCGCGCGCTGCACGCGTTCGGCGTCCGCAAGGCGGACATGGTGATGGCCGCGTTCTCGTATGGGCCGTGGATCGGCTTCTGGTCCGGCTTCTACGCGGCCCAGGACCTCGGATGCCTCGTGTTCCCGGCGGGGGGGCTCTCGACGGAGCAGCGCATCGACGCGCTCACGGCGTGGCCGATCACGGTGCTCGGCTGCACGCCGTCCTACGCGCTCTTCCTGGCCGAGCAGGCGGCGAGGAAGGGGATCGATCTGGCGAAGGACACGAAGGTGCGGATCACGTGGCACACGGGCGAGCCGGGCGCCTCCATCCCAGCCACGAAGGCGAAGATCGAGGCGGCGTTCGGCGCGCGGGCGTACGACCTGCCGGACTCACCGAGATCGCCGCGTGGGGCTTCGAGTGCGACGCGCGCGCCGGCCTCGTGCACGTGAACGAGGACTACTGCCTCGCGGAAGTCCTCGACGAGGCCGGCGAGCCCGTGAAGCCGGGCGCGCGCGGCGAGCTGGTCTTCACGAGCCTCTATCGCAAGGCGATGCCGCTCATCCGCTACCGCACGCGCGACGTCGTGCAGCTGGCCGATCGCCGCTGCCCCTGCGGGCGCACGCTGCTGGCCCTGGAGGGCGGGGTGCTGGCGCGGCTGGACGACATGAAGAAGGTGCGCGGGATCATCGTGTACCCGCGCCGCGTCGAGGAGCTGGTGCGGCCGTTCGCCGGCGTGGACGAGTTCCAGATCGTGTTCCGGCGTCACGAGGGTCTGGACGACATCGTCGTGCGGATCGATCCGTCGCCGGCGCTGTCGCGCACCGAGTGCGCCGGGCTCTGCGGCGCGCTCGGCGACGCCCTGCGCGTCGGGCTTGGCATTCGCGTGAGCGTCGAGGCCACCGAGCCCGGCGCGCTGCCGCGCTGGGANCACAAGGCGCGGCGCGTGAAGGACGAGCGGACGGAGGTTCCCTTCTGAGGACGCACGGCGGCAAGGGCGCNGCCGCGCTCACCGCCCAGTTCTACGAGGAGCACTACCGGAGATGGGTCAACGAGCGGATTCCGGCGCTGGGCGGCCGTACCCCGCGCGAGGCCGCGCGCCTCGAGTCAGCGCGCCCCAAGCTCATCACTCTGCTCAAGAGCATGGAGAATATGTCCGCTCGCCAGCGCCGCGAGGGCCATCCCGCCTACGACTTCGGCTGGATGTGGCAGGAGCTAGGGCTGGAGCGGCCGTGGGAGGCTGGAGGACGCGCGTGACCGAGGAGCTGCAGGTCCTCACGATCGTCACCGGACGCCTCGAGTCGGCAGGAATCCCGTACATGGTGACCGGGTCGATCGCGGCGAACTACTATGCGGTGCCACGGATGACGCGGGACATCGACCTCGTCGTGGAGCTATCCGCCGCTGACGCGGATCGGTTCTGTGCCCTCTACGACNGCGACTTCTATCTCGACCGGGATGTGGTGGCCGCCGCCATCGCGAAGCGAAGCGCGTTCAACCTGATCCACCAGGCCTACGTGATCAAGGTAGACTGCATCGTTCGCAAGGAGAGCGACTACCGCCGGACGGAATTCGCGCGCCGCCTCCGCCGCGCGATCGAGGGCCACACGCTTGCCATCGTCGCGCCCGATGACCTGATCATCTCCAAGCTCGACTGGATGCGAGAGACCCGCTCTGAGGTTCAGCTCACTGACGTCCGCAATCTTCTGAGGTCGGTCCCCGACCTCGACAGTGAGTACCTGACGCACTGGACCGAGCGCCTCGGGCTCGGCGCGCTGTATCGAGAGGCGCTCGGTGACTGACACCCCGCCCGAGGTTATGCGACGGTACCGGGCGATGCTGCTCGCGCGTTCTCCCGAAGAACGCCTGAAGATGGGTTGCTCGATGAGCGCCACGGCGCGGGCCCTCGTGCGCGCCTCGGTGCTGGCGCAGGACCCGCACGCGTCATCGGCCGCGCTGCGCCGCGCGCTGTTCCTGCGCTTCTACGGCCACGAGTTCGAGGCGGCGGAGCGGGCGAGGATTCTTGCCTCGCTGTAGACCGTTCGCGGACAATCGCCGGAAGCGTCGTGGTACAACTAGGACCTCGATTTCTCTGATTGTCAGGAGCGTGGAGTGAGGGCGGCCTACTTCAAGGAGCACGGCGGCAGCGACAAGATCATCTACGGCGACTATCGCGATCCCGTCGCGGACACCGGCGAGGTGGTGGTGCGCGTGAAGGCGTGCGCGCTGAACCACGTCGACATGCTCCTGCTCGACGGCCGCTTTCCGCCGCCCGAGGGGCTGCCGCACGTGAACGGCTGCGAGGTCACGGGCACCGTCGAGACGCTCGGGCCCGGCGTGAAGGGCCTCGCGATGCGCCAGCGCGTGATCGTGTTCCCCGGCTTCTCCTGCGGGACGTGCGAATTCTGCCTGCGCGGCGAGCGCACGGTGTGCCTGCGCTACGGCTATCTCGGCGCCCACAAGGACGGCGGCTACGCCGAGCTGGTGAAGGCGCCGGCGGCGAACCTCCTGCCGCTGCCCGACGCGATCGGCTTCGAGGCGGGCGCCGCGCTCCCGCTGGCGTTTCTCACGTCCTGGCACGCGCTGGTCGCGCAGGCCCGGCTGCAGCCGGGCCAGACNGTGCTGGTCCAGGCGGCGGGGAGCGGCGTGGGCAGCGCGGCCATTCAGATCGCGCGGCTCATCGGCGCGCGCGTGATGACGACGGTCGGCAGCGACGACAAGCTCGACTTCGCGAAGTCGCTCGGGGCGGAGCACGTCGTCAACTACCGCACGCAGGACTTCGTCGAGGAGGCGAAGAAGTGGACGGGCAAGCGCGGGGTCGACGTCGTCGTCGAGCACATCGGCGGCGAGACGTTCGAGCGCTCGTCCTACGCGCTGACCCGGCTCGGCACCCTGGTGTCGATCGGCTCGCACGACACTCACTGGGGCACGCTGGACCTCCGTCACGTCTATTCCAAGAATCTGAGAATCCTCGGCACCAACCTCGGCTCGATCGTCGAGCTGCGCACGATCCTCGACTACGTCGCGGCGGGCCGGCTCAAGCCGGCGATCGATCGTGCGTTCCCGCTCGAGGACGCGCGCGCGGCCGTGCAGCACGTGCTCGACCGGAAGAACAAGGGAAAGGTCCTCCTCGTCCCTTGACGCTGGCCGCCCTCCTCGAGCGCGCCGCCCTTCGACGCCCGCACGCCGACGCCGTCGTGGACGGCGACCGCCGGCTCACCTACGCCGAGCTGGCCGCGCGGGCCCGGGCGCTCGCCGAAGGCTTCCGCCGGCTCGGCGTCGGCCGCGGCGACCGCGTGCTCCTCGTGCTGCGCAACCGGCTCGAGCACGTGCTGGCCTACTGGGGCCTTCAGATATCGGGCGGCGTGCCGACGCCGGTGAGCTTCCGCCTGGCGCCCGGCGAGCTGCGCTACGTGCTGCAAGACTCCGGCGCGCGCCTGGCGCTCGGCGAGCCGTCCACGGCGGCCGCGCTGGGCGAGGCCGCCGACGGCGCCGCCGTGCGTCTCGTCGCGGTGGGCGAGGGCGGTCCCCACCGCGCCATCCCGTTCGATGAGGTGGCGGCGACGCGGCCCGCAGCGCCGCCGTCCGTCACCGCGCGCGATCTCTCGCTCATCCTCTATACGTCGGGCACGACGGGCCGGCCGAAGGGCGTGCCGCGCACGCATCGCAACCACTACGCGGGCGCCGTCGCCCACGTCGTGCAGTGCGGCTACACGTGGCAGGAGCGCACGCTCGGCGTGATGCCGCTCTACCACACGATGGGCATCCACTCGCTGACGAGCATGGCCGCCATCGACGGTTGCTTCGTCTGCCAGCCGGAATGGAGCGCCGCGCAGGCGCTGGCGCTCATCGCGCGCGAGCGACTGAGCGCGCTCTACCTGATCCCGACGCTCTTCTGGGACCTCGTCCACGCCCCCGGCCTCTCGGCGACGGACGTGTCGACCGTCCGCAAGCTCGCCTACGCCGGCGCGCCGATGCTGGCGCCGCTCACGGAGGCGTGCGTGCGCGCGTTCCGTCCGGACGTCTTCGTCAACCACTACGGCTCGACCGAGATCTACACGTTCACCGTGCGCCCCGACGTCGGCGCCAAGCCCGGCTGCGCCGGACGCGCCGGCCTGCACAGCACGATCCGCGTGGTGGCGGCGTCCGCCGAGCGCCGCGTCGGACCCGACGAGGTCGTGGCGCCCGGCGAGAAGGGCGAGATCATCGCGAGCCTCGCCTCCGACGAGGCCTTCGCCGGCTACTGGAACCGGCCGGACGCCGACGCGAGCGCGTTGCGCGACGGCTGGTACTTCACGGGGGACATGGGCTGGCTCGACGCGGAGGGCGAGCTGTACGTGGCCGGTCGCGTCGACGACATGATCATCAGCGGCGGCGAGAACGTCCACCCGGTCGAGATCGAGGAGGTGCTGGCGCGGCACCCGGNNGTGCGTGACGTGGCGGTGGTCGGGGAGCCGGATGACCGGTGGGGCGNACGGGTGGTGGCGTTCGTCGTGCCCAGGGCGCCCGGCCTCAGCNTCGAGGCGCTCGACGCCTTCTGTCGGGGCGCCGCCGATCTCGCGTCGTTCAAGCGCCCGCGGCGCGTCGTCTTCGTGCGCGAGATCCCCAAGACCGCCTCCGGCAAGATCTTGAGACGCCTGTTGCGAGACGGCCGGTACGCGGAGATCACACCGTCGCCCCAGGGAGCCGATCAATGAGCGAGTTTCTCCGAGTGGAGCGCAAGGGGCCGGTGGCCACGCTGTGGATCGACCGGCAGCCGAAGATGAACACGATGACGGTGGCCATGCGCAACGAGTTCCCGGGGATCTTCGCGGGCCTCGAGGCCGACGAGGCCGTGCGCGTGGTCGTCGTGCGCGGCGCGGGCGGCAAGGCCTTCAGCGCGGGCGGCGACGTCGCCGAGTTCCTCACGCTGGCGCCGGCCGACCTCGAGACGTGGGGCGACACGCTCACCTCGGCCGAGCGCTTCCGCAAGCCGGTGGTGGCCGCCATCGACGGGTATACGATGGGGGCCGGCCTCGAGCTGGCCGTCGCGTGTGACTTCCGGATCGCGACACTGCGCTCGGAGTTTGCGTTCCCCGAAGTGCGGCTCGGCATGATCCCGGGCTCGGGCGGCACCCAGCGCGCGCTGCGGTTGATCGGCATGACGCGCGCGAAATTGTTCATGATGACGGGCCAGCGCATCACCGCCGAGCGCGCGGAGGCCTGGGGCCTCATCACCTGGGCGGTGCCCGACGACAAGCTCGACGAGGCGGTGGACTCGCTGACCGGCGAGCTGGCCGAGCGCGCGCCGCTCGCCCTGCGCACGCTCAAGATGGTGCTCAACCGCGGCGCCGACGCGCCGCTCGACACCGCGCTGGAGCTCGAGCGCAAGGCATACGCGTGGCTGCGCAGCACGCACGACTACGAGGAAGGCGTGAAGTCCTTCGTCGAGAAACGACCGCCGAAATACCGGGGGCGATAGCCATGGCGCACACGCTGGGTCTGATTCTCGCCAACCGCGCCGTCGTGCTGGGCGCGATCACGGCGCGCGACCTGCTCGAGCAGACGTCGACGGCGGAGGCGTCGGGCGTCTTCGACGCCGTCTGGGTCGGCGACAGCCTGCTCGCCAAGCCGCGCCTGGAGTCGGTGGCGCTGCTCTCGGCGCTGGCCGCCGTCACGCGGCGCGTGCGCCTGGGCGTCGGGTGCCTCGCGACGTTCGTCCATCGCCATCCCGTCCTCTTCGCCCAGCAGTGGGCGAGCCTCGACGTGCTCAGCGAAGGCCGCGCGTGGCTGGCCGTCTGCCTGGGCGGGCCCGACAGCGCCAACGCCGCGCAGGCGGCGGAGCATGCGGTCATGGGCATCGCCTCGGCCGAGCGTGTCGGGCGGCTGGAAGACGGCATCGTCATCCTCCGCAAGTTGTTCAGCGAGACCAAGGCCTCGCACGCCAGCCGCTTCTACCGATTCGAGAACGTCTCGCTCCAGCCCAAGCCCGTGCAGACGCCGCTGCCCATCTGGATCGCCTCCAACCCCACCGCGCTCACGTGGAAGCAGGGCGCCAGCGCGCCCGACTCCATCGTGGAGCGCTCGTTCCGCCGCGTGGCGAAGTACGCCGACGGCTGGATGACCAACAAGCTGAGCCCGTCGGAGTTCGCCGAGCAGTTCGCGCGCATCCGCGCCATGGCGAAAGCGGAAGGCCGGGATCCGGCGGCGCTCGGCAGCGCCCTCTACCACAACATCAACGTCAACGAGGACCGGCAGGCGGGGCTGGAGGAGACCAAGAAGTTCCTCGACACGTATTACTCGACCAACTTCACTCCGAAATTCGTCGAGCAGTGGACCATCACCGGCGACCCGAAGTCGTGCGCGGGGCAGTTGCGCGCCTATGCGGACGCCGGGCTCGGCCACATGGCGCTGCGCCTGAGCTCGTGGGACCAGCGCGGCCAGCTCGCGCGCTTCCTGAACGAAGTCGTGCCGTCCTGCGGAGGCCGCTGATGCCGGTGGTGGGCGGAGGCCGACGATGACCAGGGGCTTCATGGATCTCAGGGGATGGCTGGCGCTGCTCGAGAAGGAGAACGAGCTGCGGCGCATCCGGGCCGAGGTCGACTGGGACCGCGAGATCGGCGCCGTCTCGCGCCGCGCCCTGGAAAAGAAGGGCCCCGCGCTGCTCTTCGAGACCATCAAGGGCTACCGCGGCGGGCGCTGCACGAAGGTCCTCACCAACGCCCTCGGCGACCGGCGGCGGCTCGCGCTCGCGCTCGGGTTTCCGAAGGACGTCGGCAACGCCGAGCTGGTCCAGTACGTCATGAAGAAGAACCGCGAGACGATCCCGCCGCGCGTGGTGACGACGGGCCCCGTGAAGGAGGTCGTCGTTCGTGGCGACGCGGTGGACCAGACCGAGTTTCCCGTCCCCAGGTGGAACTTCCGCGAGGGCGGGCGCTACATCCACACGTTCTCGGCCATCGTCACGCGCGACCCCGACACGCACGTGATGAACGTCGGCATCTACCGCGGCATGATCGGCAAGAAGAACACGACGCCGTTCCTGCTCATCAAGGGTGGCCAGCACTGGGGCGCGCACTTCGTGAAGTACGCCGGCAAGGGCCAGCCGATGCCCGTGGCGTGCGTGATCGGCTGGGATCCGATCATGCCCTTCCTCGCCGGCTCGCCGCTCCCCACCGGCGTCTGCGAATGGGACGTCATGGGCGCCTACCGCGGCGAGCCCGCCCAGCTGGTGCCGTGCGAGACGGTGGACCTCGAGGTTCCGGCCGGCGCCGAGATCGTGCTGGAGGGCTTCATCTCCGACGATCCGGCCACGTACGAGTCGGAGGGGCCGTTCGGCGAGTTCACCGGCTACGTCTCCGACGTGCCGACGCCGCGTCCGACGATGAAGGTCACCTGCATCACGCACCGGCGCGAGCCGATCTTCCAGGGCTGCCTCGAGGGCACGCTGCCGGGCTCGTACAGCGAGAACAGCGTGATGTCCTCCGTGCAGCGCGCGGCCATCGCCTGGAACATCCTCACCGGCGCGGGCATTCCCGGCATCCGCGACGTCTACGTCCATCCGATCACCAACGGCGTGAACGTCTGCGTAAAGATCACCAAGCATTATCAGGGTCAGCCCAAGCAGATCGCCGCCGCGCTCTGGGGCAACGCCGCCGCGCAGTACCGCTACAAGCACGTGTGGGTGGTCGAGGACGACATCGACGTGTCGTCGTACGAGCAGATCGACTGGGCGGTGGCGCATCGGGTCAACGCGGGCGAGGGCGGCATCGTCATCTTCCCCGGAAGCTTCGGCTCGCCGATCGATCCGTCCACGCCGCTGGAGGACCGCAACGTCGCGCAGCTCGGCACCGGCCTCTGGAACCGTGTGCTCTTCGACGCCACGCGCAACTGGAAGTTCGAGCGCCGCGCCGAGTGGGGCGGCGAGCGCTTTCCGCCGACCGTGCGCCCGGCGCCGGAGGACGAGGCCCGCGTGCGCGAGCGCTGGGAGGAGTTCGGGCTCGGCGACGTGTGAGCCGGCGTTTGTCAGGCGGGCACCCGGGACGTCACCAGGTGACATCGTGAGGCTCGCGGCTCGCGCGTAACTCCGCGATTCTAGACGCAACACCGTCTGGCGCGGAGGTTGCCCTCCTCAGCCGGCATGCTGATGAAGATCATCGCCGGCGCGCTCTACGCGGCCGTTCTGGCCGTGGCCGCGATCGCCCACGCCGACGAGCCGAAGGGGTTCCGCGACGTTCCGTGGGGCGCATCCGAAGACACGCTGCGTCTCCGCATTCCGACGCAGTCGTGCGACGTCATCGACCCCACCGTCGACTTCGGCACCCGACGCTGTCGCGCCGCCGGCAACGTCACCTTCGGCAAGGTGACGCCGAACGCGGTGTTCTTCTACTTCCGCAACGACATGCTGGTGGCCTGGCAGATCACCGCGCACCCGCGCTTCCGCGAGACGCTCGCCAAGTCGCTGATGAAGCAGTACGGCAAGCCGACGGTCGTCTACAAGGGCGACCACGTGACCTGGAAGGGCCGCACGAGCGATCTCGACTTCGTGGGCGGGACGGTGCAAGATACGATCATCGCCGTCACGAAAGCCGAGCTGGTGACCCGCGACGCGGAGCGCAGGAGCGCGCCCGGCGGGCCGCGAACAGACCTTGATCAGGACGCCAAGGAGGGCACACATGCAGGTCAGTCACGTCGGCCGCATTCTCGTCGTCGCGATGATCCTCGTGGTCGGCGCGCTCAGTCCCGTGAAAGCCGCCGCTCAGCAACTCCGGGCGATCCCCTTCGTGTTCATCGGCAAGGCCGACGACTGTGGCGCGGGCACGTTCGGAAGCCACATCGTGACGTCGGCGTGGCTCGGCGGCATGGGGTTGCCGGACAACGGCGGTGACACCGCGTTCAACGGCGTCGCGGACACGGCCAAGGATCCGCACCGCGGCCTGCTGCTGTCGAAGAACGGCCCCAGCCCCGACTGCTCCTCCGCCGGCGCACGCATCACCGGAGTGCCGGAGATGAGCGTGGACGCCACGTTCACGCTCGGCTTCGATTTTCGTAACGGCGGGCATTGCGGCGCCGGCGCGCCGCGCTTCAACGTCGTGGTCAAGCCGCCGACGGGCCCGAACACCTCCCACTTCGTCGGCGGGTGCGCCAACGGTGTCCAGACGCCCGCGCCCCAGGATGCGGTCGAATGGACGCGGGCTCGCTTCGCGGCGGCTCAGCAGTTTCCGCCCATTCCTCCCGGCAGCACGATCGTGAGCATCACGCTCCTCTACGACGAGGGCACCGATACGGCCTCGACGCAGGACCCGAACGGCGTCGGCCTCGCGGTCGTGGACAACATCTTCATCAACGGGCAGTTCATCCGAGCGGGCACCGGCGTCGCCGACGGCGC
>JGI25382J43887_10001113_pt1 | contig 10472 bp, 7 predicted proteins | sample GraSoi013_1_40cm_3_FD_43887 | JGI IMG/M metagenome (IMG submission 43887) | reverse complement strand
TCGGGCAGCCTCAGCAGCTCGACGCCGCGACCGCTGAACCGCGAAACGATCTCGTCCGTGCCGTCGTTCGACGCATCCGAGACCACGAGGATCTGGCGACGGTCAGCGGGATAGTCGAGCTCGAGGAGCCGCTCTAGGGTGCCGGCAATTACTTCGGCCCCATTATAGACCGGAATCGTGATGCTGATCAGTGGCCATTCCCGGGGCGGTGGGACGGATCGGCCCGCGCCCCGCAGCCGTCCCACAAGCTTGAGGATCGCGGGGTAGCCGAGGTAGGCGTACAGGCCGATTCCCAGCAGGGCGGCGAGCAGCACGGCCGGCGCGAGCATCAACCTGCGACGCCGGCCAGCGCGGGGCGACTCAGCTTCCGGTAGATCGCCTCGTAGCGCGCGAGCCACGGCTCGATACGGAACTCGCGCTGCAGGCGCTCGCGCGCGCGTCGAGCCCGGGCGCGCGCCTGCCCCTGGTCCCGATGGACGGCGCGCAACTCCGCCGCGAGCGCGCCCGGGTCGTTGGGAGGAACGAGAGCGGCCTCGGCCGACGACACGATGTCGGGCACGCCCCCCACCCGCGTCGCGACCACCGGGACCTCCGCCGCCATCGCCTCGAACAGCACCATCGGACTCCCCTCCGTGCGTGAGCTGAGCACCACCACGTCGAACGCCCGGAACAGCCGGTCCGCATCCGGCACGGCGCCGTGCCACAAGATGCCCTTCAGCCCGAGCCGGCGCGCCTGGACCTGCAGCGCCGCCCGCTCGATACCGCTCCCTACCACGGAGACGACCAGCGGCAAGTCCGTGACCCGGTGCAATGCTTCAAGCAGCACGTCCGGGCCCTTTTCGTGGCTCAGGCGACCGATCCAGCCGACCACGAAGCCGTCCTCCGGAATGCCCAGGACGAGCCTTGCGGCCGTGCGGTCGAGCGGGGGGGCGGTCTCACACCACGCGTTCGGCACCACGTGAATGCGGGCCTGAGGAACGCCGGCCGCTGCCAGGCGATCGACGAGCGGCCGGGACACTGCGACGACCGCGTCGAAGCGCCGGAACGCGCGGCACTGCAGCCACTCATAGAGTCGGTTCCGCCACCCGCCGCCCGTAGAGCCGTGCACCGTCGTGACGACGGGAATCCGCAGGCGGCGCGCGACGCCCGAATCCACGACGTCGGGGCGGTAGCCGTGCGTGTGGACGACGTCGGGTCGGACCTGGCGGCAGACTTGGGCGATGGCGCTACGCTCCCGCAGATAGGTGCGCCCGGGCGCCACCAGCAGGCGCGTATGCACGCCGACGTCCGACAGCGGCGCGAGAAACGCGTGAGGATCCGTGCCCGGTTCCGTCGCGACCGCCGTCACATGCACATCGTGCCCGAGCCCGTGCAACCCGCGCACGAGCCCCTGGACCACGCGCTCGAGACCACCGAACGCGCCGGGGGCCACGACGTGCAGGATCACCATGTGCCGCTCGACGCCTCCGTCAGGTGGCGCCGATCACCTGCGAGGCCGACTCCGCGACCGGCGACGGCGACCCAAGAGACCGCCCAACCCGGGCGGGCCGCCGCAGCAACGCCGCGGCGACCGCCCGCGCCACGACGGCGGCGCCCGCCGGCGTATAGTGGACGTAGTCGTAGTAGTGCTCGAGACTTGGCGTCAGCACCGGACGCAAGTCGAGGTGCTCGACTCCGAGTTTGTCGGCGACTGTGGCCGCGCGAGCGTCGAGTAGCCTCATCAGGCGGTTCATGACGTCCAGCGTGTAGTAGACGCGGATCGTCTGCTTCCACGGCTTGCCCATTCCACCGTGCCAGATACGCGCCGCTTCCTCTGCAGTGTACTCCTTCTCGAACCACGGCTGGCGCGCGACGAGCACGCGGTCCGCGTGCGCCTGGGCCCGCTGGAGCAGGCGCTGGAAGTGACGCTCGAAGCGGTCGAGCATCACGGCGGGGTCGGGCACGCTCGTGCGCAGCTCTTGCGCCTCTGCGCGCATCTTCCGGGCATTCGCGACCCAAGCGCCGGCCCCCTCGCGCACCTCGAGCGGACGGAGCCAGGACCGACGCAGCCGCCGAGCCAGTTCGATCGTGGCCCACTCCGCGAGCTTCCAGCCGAATGGCTGCTCGGGGTGACACGGGAAGGTGTCCGCCACGCGAACGGCCGCGCCCGGGAGCGACCGCGGCGCCCCCTCCTCCAGCCAGAGCAAGACGTCGTTGGCGCCCACCATGATCACGATGGCCGCGAGGCCGCGGTATTGCGGGAGCACGCGCTCGAAGATCAGGTCCAAGTGTTCGGACCCGATCCCGCCGCGCCCGATGCTCCCGACGTGCACTCGGCGGGCGCCGAGAGTCCGCAGGCTTGCTGGCGAGCTCAAGATCCGCTCCAGCGCCCCGGGCCAGCTGGTTGGTTGGTCGAGCGCGAGACANTCGACCACGCTCCCGCCAGCCACGAGCACGCGGAACAGCCCTGCTTCGTCACCGCGCACGTCGCCGCCCCGCTCGCCGTCCGCGTTGATCTCGAATCGCGCGCGCGGCTCCACCTGCGGGAACACTCTCGGGTCCTGGTGTAGATCGAGCCGCATCCCCGGCGGCCACACGTGGTAGCGGGTATGCCGTCGGATCCACCAGCGCGACCCCAGCTCCAGCGCGACCAGCAGGACCGCCGCTGCGAGCACGACGCTGGCACCCCACGCGGTCACGCCCGCCCCCCAGCTCGCAACCCGGCCAGCCGGCCGCGCACGTCGACATATGGGTCGTTCCGGTACACGAAGAATATCCACGTCGCCCCGAAGAGCAGCACCATAGCGACGCCCGCACCCGCGAGCCCACCGAGGCTCCGCACGTCGAGACCAAGCTTGAACCACAGCAGCAGCGCCAAGACCGGGAGCGCGCCGAGCGTCGCCCGCGGCACCACGTAGCGCAAGTAGTCTGCAACGGGCGTCTCGAGCTCCCGGCAGGCGTGCACCAGGACCAGCGCGGCGAACAAGACGTTGGGAATGGCGGTCCCAATCGCGACCCCGGCGAGGCCCAGCGGCCGCGCGAGGACGATGCTCAGGCCTAGGTTGAGCACGCCTGCGACCAGGAACCCGATCGTTGGCAGGCCCGGTTTGCCGAGTCCCATCAGAATGGGCAGCGACACGCCGCGCACCGGGAGGAAAACGAGATACGAGATCATGAGGATCTGCAGCACCTGGCCCGCCGGCCCTTCGAACGTCGGATCGATCCACCAGGCGATGAACCTCGGCCCGAGGACGATTAGGAACAATCCAACCATTATCGTCACCGAGAGGGCAATCTTGGACCATTTGAGGAAGATTTCTCGCAGCTCCAACGTGCGTCCCTGCGTCTTCAGCCTCGTCGCCGCCGGCATCACGACGGCGGCGATCGCGAGCACGAACTCCATGAGGTAGAGCACGAAGCTGTTGGCGACCGTGAAGTACGGAATGGAGCTCACGTCCTGGAATTTCCCGATCACGAGCGAGTCCGTCTCGAACGAAAGGCGAGCCCCGGCGTTCAACACGAGGACGTAAAGGCTGAAGGAAAGGATCCGCCGCGCCATCCCCCAGTCGAAGTCCACCAAGCGGATACGCGTGCCCGGATACCGGCGCAGAATCAGCCAGGTGCACAGCGAGCAATCGAACGCCAAGCAGGCAAGCTGAATCAGGGCCAGCACGCTCAACGACGCTCGGAGCGTCAGCCACCAGAGCGTCAATCCGAGGCGCAGCACCAGGCCCGCGAGGCGAACGACGTTGCGGGGGACGAAGTCCTCGTGGGCGGAGAGCACCCCGTTCGGAAGCATGCCAACGAACCCGACCGCCACGTACAGCACCGTGAGCGCGAACGCCCAGCGGGCGTCCCCGCGAATGGTCGTCGGGATGTCGTACGTGACGCTGAAGAACGCATACAGTCCCACTCCCACGAGCAGCGCCGCCCCTCCGAGCATCAGGTAGAGCGCCGTACAGCTCCCGATGGCTTCATTCAGCTTGCGAGCGTCGCCGTCAGCCACGTGTTGTGCGAAGTAACGCACCGACGCCATCGGCACCCCAAGCACGAGCAGCGCGAGGTAACCGGTGATCGAGTTGATCAGGTTCCACGTCCCGTACCCGGCGTCCCCGAGCCGGTGAATCGTGAACGGGGTGAGGAGATAAGCCGTGACGATCGTGACGAGCGTGATGATCCAGCTGCTGCCGACACTCTTGAACACGTGTTCCCTTCCCTCGTGAGGAACGGACGCACTGCTGACGCCGTTTGGCGCTGGGTGACGGGGACCGCCCGCCGGCGGCGACCTGCCTGTGGATCGAGCGCACAGGCCGTGCCACGGGCGGCGGGGGACGGCACGCGGGGTGGCCAAAACCAGGACGCGAGTCAGCGACGCTCGCAGAGACACGCTGATTGATTGTCACCGAGGCGAGTTGCGCGTCCGCCACACCGGTTACACTGGCGTAGCGTTACTGCAACATGGCCGCCGCTTCACTGATCGTGGCAAAGGTCACAGAGGTCATCCGCGACAGGCCTTCGAGATAGCCTTCGATGGAGGCGTACAGGCGCGCCACGTCTGCCGCCGTCCTGGCGAAGGGACTCAGACCAGGCTTGAGACTCCCACTGTGCCAGGCAAGCTGCAGATGGCGCACACCGTGTTCGAGCAACCGGCTGGACAGCGTCAGCATGTCGCCGACCGATGCCAGCTCCGGACACAATGCGATGCGTCTGACGAGTCCGGTGCGGGCAGCCAGCCCGGGGAAGTGAAGCCACCGGCAGGGCGCCGCCTCGGCGAAGCGGCGCACCCGATCCCAAAAGCTGAAGGGTCCACGGTTGAAGCCGTAGGAGAGGGGGATCTCGAGCAGGTCCCCATCGGGGGCGGGCCGTGTGACGTCGCGGTCCGGTGCCAGATGATAAGCCTCGAGTGGCGCGCCGACGAAGGTCGGGCCATCGTCAACCCCCTCCAAACTGATGAACGGGCTGACGCTCGAGTCCACCCGGTAGCCGCACTTCAGGAGCGCGGCGACGGTATCGCGCCCGAGGCCGTACCGCCCGGCGCGAAACGCGTTGGGTGTGAAGTCGAACGCCTCCTCCAGCGCGCTGGTCAGGCGCCGCAGCTTGGCCAGCTGCAGGTCGGCCGGCAGGTTCTTGAGCATCGAGTTGCGGGGGACGANCGCCTCNGCTAGCGGNGGCGTGTTCCAGGGATGGAGGTGCGCTCCGATCTCTGCGCTTCCCGCGGCACAGATGTCGCGCAGCGTCTCTGCCGCGCGCTCGTGAATGGCGACCTGATAGGCAGTGAAGTACGTCGGGCGCACTCCCAAGCGGTCGAGGAACCGCCCGAGCCGCCGGAGTTCACAGATATTCTCGACCGCTATATTGTCCCGGCTGCGATGCCAGTTGTCCTCCTCGGTGTCGATGGAGACGATGACAATCGTCTCCCTCGCCCGCGCCACACGCGCCTCAGTCATAGCTCCCCTCGTCTGCCACGCCGCGCTGCGGCGGGCGCGGCCGCCGCCGGCCGCGAACCTCGGCTGCCCAGTCCAGGGCGCGAAGCCAGCGTCCGCGCCACCCCGACCGAAAAATTGTGATCTCGTTCGTCATCCGCTGAGTCACGGTCCACTGGCTCTTGTAGCTCTCCTGCCCGCGCAGCAGGTCGAACCGCTCGTAACCCTGCTCGATCGCGCGGCGGATCATCAGCCCCATCAAGACCAGTCCAACACTCTCCCCCTCCCATCGGGGAGCGCGGCCGCTTTGGTAGAAGTACACGGTGTCGTGGGAAGAAAAGCCGTACCAGGCCGCCGCCGGCGTCCCGTCCAGGTCCAACGTCGTGAGCCAGAGTCGCCGCCGCTTGGCCATCTCGCCGGCGAACTCGCGCTGGAGGCGTTCGACCCGGAGGTCGCGAAACGCTCCTTGACCGTTCCAGCGCTGTTCGTGGAGGCGCAGCAAGTGGCTCCACCCCTCATCGAGCCGGCCCTCCGCGTAGTCGGTGAGCGCGACCGCGTGGCGGCGGTACAGATTGCGTTCCTTGCGGCGCACCGTCTGGCGGCGCGTGGGACTGAGTGCGGCGAGGTACGCCTCCCAGGAATCCGGCAGCTCGAGGCGAGGACAGCCCCACAGCGTCCGGCGTCGCATGGCGTGCCCGCGTCGCGTGAACGCGCTGCACAGCCGTTCGGCGTTCGGCGCTGCCTCCGCGAGGTTGCTCAAGATCACCACCCGCCACGGCATCGCCTCGAGCGCCGGCACGAGCGCCGCCAGGTCAGCCCCCGGCACGGCGAGGACATCGAGATGATCGGGGCATCCGATATCGCCGATGGCCCACGTCAACGCCTGCAGGGGTACGCGCCGGAACCACACCCGCCGCGCCAGGATGGGGAGCACGGCGTGGAGAGAACCATCGGGGCCACGGAGTAGCAGGGCTTCGCTCGCGCTCACTTCCGCCGGATCAGCGGAATCCGCCCAGGCGCGATGCCACGCCCAGCTGCTGAACGGCGAGGCGGCGTCGCTCAGCGCGAGCAAGGCGTCCCACGCCCCGGGCCCCAGAGCGAGCGCATCGCACAGCGACGTTCGTGTCACACTGGCGCTACCGATCCGGTGAGCCGAGGCCCCGTGGACCGGCGCAGGACGCGACGCAACCAAGCGCCCGCTCATCGGGCGCCTGATCGCGCGCGCCAACACGCTCGGGACATCACCGCCCCAGCGCACCCGCACCCGCGAGCCGGCGCGGCGCGTCTGACGACGGCGCGGCACTGCGGGACAGCGACGGCGCGGTCATGTACGTCGGACAGGGCACCCCAAACATCTCCAGCACAGTGGGCGCGACCGAGCGCAACGGCACCTTCTCCGCACTCACGTGGTGCTCGCGCTCCGGGGTGCGAATCCACAGGAACCCGTCGGGATGGTGCATGCCGCTCTTGAGCCCGTCCGCTTGATAGAAGAGGTCGAAGAACCGCGTCGCTGTCCCCGAACCGGCGCGCAGCACGGCCTCCTGCGCCAGCGGCCGAAAGATCTTGCACCCGCTAAACAGCGTTGCTCCATCTCGGCTCACGAGCATCGCCGGCGTGCCGTCGACTTGCAGCGCTCGAAGCTGGAATTCGGCCTCGTGCGCAGCTTGCTCGGTTTCGAAAAGCACGTGAAACTGCTCTGACATTACGGGTGAAACGCGGTACGCGGCGCGGACGCCCGCGAAGCTCAGCACGCGCGCAAAATCCCTCGGCCGATAGAACGTCTTCCCACCCTGATCCTCATAGATGAGGCACGGCTGCTGACCCAGGGCCGTGCACAGCATCAGGGTGGTGTCCCTGCCCGCCAGGGCCATGAATCTGCCGAGCAGCTTGTCCATCTCCTGGTAGCCAAACAGAATCGCGCTCTCATACTCCGCCTGCTCCGCTGAGGAGGGCCGTATCGTGAAATGCTCCGGCTCCATGTTGCGCCAATATTTGTGCTGTAGATGCGCGGTGCTGTTGAGGAAGAACGTCGCGAACGCCGGCCGTAGCTTGCGGTAGTAGAACCGGAACACATCCCACTGGAGCTTATCGAGCAGGACCGCGCGCTTCCACCGACCCCCGGCGAGCCGCTCGTGCATCAGCTGCTTGACAATGGAGCCCACGGTCCACGTAGAGAGACCGCGCTTCACCATGAACGTGACGAAGCCCGCATATTCCGCCGGAGTGAGCGGGACATGCTCGTTGGTGTGTTCTTGCACGTTGCGCTGCACGAAGCGGAAATACGGCAACAGCTCGTCGGGATAAGGAGCGACGGTCGTCGTCCACGGGTCCGGGAGCAGATAGCCGTTCAGCGGCGCATCGAATCTGGGGTTCATGCTTCCACACACCCAGACTGGCAGGTTGGCGTCCGACAGGAGATCCCAGACGCATTTGCGCGTCAGCTTCTGCCCCTCGCCGAGGTGAGACACTCCATGCTCGGCGAACGAGAGACCGCTGTGCACCGTGACCCACTGAATCCAGGGATTGAGCTTGTCTTGCGCCTCTTGGGCGTCGGTGACGTAGACGNTCGACTCCTCGTAGAACCGCTCGAAATTGGGGAGCTTCCCTTCCCNCACGAACCGCTCTACCACCGCTGGCGTCAGCTCGTTGAACTCGAGTAAGATGACCGTTGCGTTTGTGGACATGGCGACTCCTTCCTGTCCCGCAATCTTGCAAGCCATGGGCCAGCGCCCCCGTCCTCGCCTGCCGCGCCGCATCATCAGGTGTTGCCCTCGCGCGGCGGTGACACTTCGCAAGTTCGCCGCGGGGGCATCCGGCTGGATCATCAGCAGGGCTTGTGGGTTCGGCGTTTTCGTGGCGCGGGTGACCGCGCGCTCGCCGCCGCCGCCGCTCGGTGTCGGTCTTGCGCAAGGGGGCGTGCGCGTCGCTCCACCGAGCCCCACCTTCTGCAGGAGCATCAGGAAACCCGATGTGCGGCATCGCCGGCGTGATCCACCGAGACCCCGACCAACCGGTCTCCCGAGCGCTCCTCAAGTGTTTGTGTTCCGCGCTCGAGCACCGGGGCCCCGACGATGAGGGCCTCTACGTCAGCGGCCCCGTCGGACTGGGGATGCGGCGACTGAGTATTATCGACCTGAGTGGCGGCCAGCAGCCGATCTTCAACGAGGACGGTTCCAAGGTCATCGTCTTCAACGGCGAGATCTACAACTATCGCGAACTGCGGCGCGGCCTCATCGCGCGCGGCCATACCCTCCGCTCTCAGGGCGATACCGAGACGGTGCTTCACCTGTACGAGGAGCTCGGACCCGCGTGCGTCGAACAGCTCCGCGGAATGTTCGCGTTCGCCATCTGGGACGCNACCCAGCGCACGCTGCTGCTCGGCCGCGACCGGTTCGGCATCAAACCGCTGTACGTGCTCACCGCNCCNTGGGGGATCGCGTTCGCGTCCGAGCTCAAAGCACTCCACGCTGCAGATCTCACCTCACGGGCGCTCGACTGGGAAGCGCTCGATATGTTCCTTCAGCTGGGGTATATCCCGGCCCCCGCGTCACCCTTCCGGGACGTGCGGAAGCTCGAGCCCGCGCAAACGCTCCTCTGGAAGAGCAGTGGCGAGACCGTGGTCCGCCGCTACTGGCATCTCCCGCACGAGCGGGCCTCCGGCCCCCCAGCCGTCGAGNCGCGCATCCGCGAGTGGGTGGACGAGTCGGTGGCGGCGCATCAGGTCAGCGACGTTCCCGTCGCCGTGTTCCTGAGCGGCGGCCTCGACTCGTCCTCTGTGGTGGCGAGCATGGCGCTCAGGGAAGCGGNAGGGGGAGGGNGAGGGGGGGAGCCGCCCCATGCCTTCACGGCTCGGTACTTCGGATCAGGGAANGAGACGGCTGACGAAACGGGGCTGGCTCGTCAGCTCGCAGAACGCTACGGGGTGAACCTGACCCTCGTGGACATCCAGCCCGAGATCCGCGACGTCTTTGAACCGATCGTCTGGGCGTTGGATGAGCCGCACGCCGACGACTCGGCGATTCCGACGTGGCTGCTCTCGCAGACCGTGGCGCGCGACTACAAGGTGGCGCTCACCGGCATCGGCGGAGACGAGCTGTTCGGCGGGTATCCGCGTCACCTCGGCCTGCCACTGGCCGAGGTGTACGCGAAGCTGCCGGCCGCCGTGCGCCGGCTCGCGAGCGCNGCGGCNCACCTCCTGCCGGAGCCACGCGCTGCCACCCTGGGCGTGGATCGGGTAAAGCGCTTCCTCCGCTCGGGCGACGGCGCCATGNCCGAGCGGTTTCTGAGTTTCATGACGCGGCTCGCCGATGGCGAGCGCCCCGGCCTGTACGCGCCGGGCCTCCGGGCAACGATCACGGGACAGGCGGCGAGAACACGATTTCGGTCGTTGTGCCTCGAGGAGACGTGTCCCCCAGGCCTCTCGGCGGCGCTGTACCTCGATTACATGACCTATCTACCGGACGACATCCTGGCGCTGAGCGACCGGCTGGCAATGGCCCACTCGCTGGAAATCCGGGTCCCGTTCGTGGATCACGAGTTGGCGGCCCGAGTGTTTCCCCTCCCCTACCATCTCAAGATCGGCTGGTGGCGCAACAAGCGGCTCCTCAAGCGGGCAATGCGCGATCGCCTGCCGGCGGCCCACTTTGGCGCCCCCAAGCGCGGATTCGTAGGTCCCACCTCCGCGTGGCTGCGCAACGAGCTGCGGGGAATGCTCGAGGATGAGCTGTCGCCCGCGCGGCAGCGCCGGCTCGGCTATTTCGATCCACCGACGATCGACCGGTTGCTGCGCGAGCACATGACGGGCCGACACAACCGCGAGCGCATCCTGTGGGGGCTCCTGTCGTTCTCGACCTGGCACCGGCTGTACGTCGAGCGCCCTGCCGGAAAGTAAGAAGGGCCTCGCGTCAGCGGGAACGCGCGCCGGCGCTCACGAACCCGAACCACTGNAACGTCTCGAGGACGAAGGGCNCGGGATCGCTCCAGCGCCACACCTCGCATCGGTCCCGTCCAGGTCGATGGCGGAGGAACTCGAGGATCGCGCGGAAACGCGACCCACTGCCTTCTTCCAGA
>JGI25382J43887_10001107_pt1 | contig 10492 bp, 9 predicted proteins | sample GraSoi013_1_40cm_3_FD_43887 | JGI IMG/M metagenome (IMG submission 43887) | reverse complement strand
CATTCTTCGCGGGGGCGGAGATGATGACTTTCTTCACAGGCCCGCGCAGGTGCTTCTTAGCGTCATTAGCGTCGGTAAACCGGCCCGTCGATTCCAACACCACCTGAGCGCCCACCGACTCCCAAGGCAACTTGGCCGGATCTTTCTCCGCGAAAACCTTGATGTTACGGCCGTCGACGCTGATGCAGTCGGAGCCAGCGGAAATCTTGTTTTGCAGGTTTCCGAGAATGGAGTCGTACTTGAGCAGGTGTGCCAGGGTTTTTGGATCGGTGAGGTCGTTGACCGCCACAAACTCGAGGTTGGGATCGTTAAGCGAGGCGCGCAGCACATTGCGCCCGATGCGTCCGAACCCGTTGATACCGACTTTGATTGCCATATCGCCTCCGAAGAAATGATAGAGCGAGCTTAGAAAAATCAAGGTCCGAAGGACAAGCGGAAGAAAAATGGTAACAGGTAAGAGGAGCAGGCGGCAAATAACCAAGGGCGCGGGCAGGGAAAGCCGGGAACGAACGGATCTTTTCGCAGAGAAACGGCTCTTAGTTTCCGGTTGTCAGGTCTCGGTGGTGAGAACGGCAAGGGTTCTTTTCCCAAATTGCCTCCGGGGCGGAACGCTCCCGAACCGGACGGGGGTGTGGACCGCTGCACCGGTTTTGCGGAAGGTGGTGAGGCTGAGGTACTTTTGGTCCAAAGGCTGTCGGCCATGGTACGCTCGCTCGTTACTCGTCGTTGCCCGGCAGCACTCCGGTGTGTTACAAGCCAGACATGCGTAAATGGATGCGCGAGCGCTTGAAGCGCCGCAAGAAATCTACAGAAGAAAAGGGCAAGGGCGAGGCTACGCCTGCTCCGCTACAGCCAGCATACTTTGGTACGGAGGCGCCGGCTGCCATGCCCCCGCCGGAAGTGCGCGAGCCTGAGGCCGAAAGACCTGAGCGAGAGCAGGCTGAAGCCAAAACAGGAGAGCCCCGCGAAGCACAGGAACCGCCGCCAGCCCAGCCGCAGCAGCAAGGCGAACGCACAGAGCTACGACGCCGGCGCCGCCGTCGAGGGAGAGGCGGCCGGGGCCGTGGTCAAGCAGGGACTCAGCCACGGGAATCCGCGCCTCGGAGCGAATCGCCTGCCCAACCTTCCACGCAAGAGAGTGCCGCGGCAGTTGTCGCTGCGCCGGAAGCGCATGCGCGGCCCAGTACGGCCACTCCGCGTGCTCCGAAAGGCGTCGTGGTTTTGGCGATCGGTCTTCCCGGATCCGGCAAGAGCTCCTGGTTCAAGCGGCACAACATCACGCCGCTTTCCAGCGACCTGCTGCGCTCGCTGCTGTTCGACGATCCCACCGAGCAGCGCTTCCAGGATTTGATCTTTTCGAACCTGCGTTCCATGCTGAAAGCGCGGCTGATCGCCCGCCGTCCCATGAACTACGTGGACGCAACCAACCTGACCCCCAACGAGCGCCATAGCTGGGTCAAGTTGGCCAAGGATTACGGCTATGAAGTGCACGCTGTGTTCTTCGACGTGCCTGTGGAAGTTTGCCTGGACCGCAATCAGCGCCGTCAGCGGGTGGTGCCCGAAGACGTGATGCGCCGCATGGCCGCCAAGCTGCGCACGCCTACCTTTGAGGAAGGATTTGCGAAAATTACCGTGGTGCGGGTGAAGCGAAAAGATTGACGATTGTCGATTCATGAGAGAAAACCAGGGAGTGGAACGCCCCAACTCGTAAATCGTCAATCGAAATCGTAAATGTAGTTAGCCCTTCAAATATGGCAGCAACTCTTTGAACGCCGGCGCGCCCGAGGAGCGTAGCAATTCGTAAATCATCATCTCGGCCGAAGAAATGACAGCACCGGCGGCCCGCATCCTTTGCAAGCCGATCTTCCAGTTCCACTCCGTGCGCGAACTGACCGCATCGGAAGCCACATGCACCAGGTAGCCTTCGCGCAGTGCGCCGAGTGCCGTCTGCATCACGCAGATATGGCTCTCCATGCCACATAGCAGGACGGTGTTGCGGTTGCCGGGCACGCGCTTCAGCAGGGAGCAGAAAACGTCGCTGCCGAAGCAGGAGAACATGTGCTTGTCGATGGCTTGTGTTTCGGGCAGCAGGGAAGAGATCTCCGGCACCGTGCGGCCCAAGCCTTTGGCGTATTGCGTGGTCATGAGAGTCGGNATCTTCAAAATGGCCGCCAGCCGGATCAGCANTTGCGAGTTCTTAACCATTTGTCCTTTCTGGAAAATGGGCGGCAGGAGCTTTTCCTGTATATCCACAACAACAAGCGCGCATTGATCGGCTTCGAGAGGACGGCGCGCAATTTCGCAATAGTCGCTGGTGAGCGAGCCCACATTGCCGATGGCGGTGATCATAAAGAGCTCCTTCGGAGAAATAGTATGGGATATTCTAACGCGGCACGGGCGGGAACCCGGAGGGCTCTGCGTCCGGAGCCCGCGCTGAGCGAACTCGAGGCATGTCCTCCGTGGCTAAGTCTGACTCAACGGGCACTGACCGCGGAGGACAACGAAGACACACAACTCCCTTCGTCANGTCTCGGGCTTCGTTTGAGCGCGTGTTGACCACAACCCCCACAGCCCATAAAATCAAAGCGGCGGGATTGTACTGGTTTGAACATCCCTCGCCCAACCCACTCACTGCCCCCTCGTTCAACGGCAGGACAGCTGACTCTGGATCAGCATATCGGGGTTCGAATCCCTGGGGGGCAGCCAATTTTCAGCGGTTGGTGCGCCATGTTTGCCCACAAAGGTCAGCGGTCTACACTTTAATTGCCAACATTGTGATCCTCGTCAACTGCGTGCATTTCCGTGTCCCTCTCCACCGAGTTTTCAAGACGATCCCGCTCAAGGCGTCAACACTGCGGCGTTTATAGGGACCTATGCTTGGATGGTGGCATGAGCTATTCACGACAGCTATCCGACGCCCGCACCTGGCAAGTGGCGCACAGTGTGCTTTCCTTGAGGTCGATCCACTCCACGGCATGAGAGGGGGCCATGGCGCAGCGGTAGTCATCACAGTGGGTCAGGTCAAAGGTGTGTCCCAGTTCATGGACGGCCTCCTTCCGCAGTCGCTGGCGAAGCAGTTCTTTGTTCGGCGGGAGACCATAGAACTCCTGCCGCAGGCGATGAGCCGAAACCACAGCACAAGGCCCGCCCAATTGCGCCTCGCCAAACACGAAGGTCAGGATNGGAATATAGAGGTCTAAGCCGGTCACGCCCAGCAGCCGCCAGCAGCGCGGACCGACGAAGCGCTGCATGCGCTCGAGCAGCTCTGAGGACTGGTACTGCTGCCGCTCTCCGTGGAAGACCGATGTGGGATCCAGGACAACCGGGAGAACTTCGCAGGGAACACGGAGGCACTGCGGGATGGCGATTTCCAAATCCTGCAGCAGCCCATCCTCCAGATTCCCGATCGGCAGCAATTGCACCGGTTTCATCGGCTCTCAACCGGGGTTCGGGTCCAGCCATATTTCTTGAGCTTGTGATGGAGTGTAACCCGGTCGATGTCGAGTATTTCGGCGGCGTGGCTCTGATTGCCTCCGCATTCCTCCAACACCCGCAGGATGTGGGCGCGCTCGATTTCATCCAGCGTCTTGTCGGCGCCGTTGTTCGCGACCTGAGCCTTGAAAATGAAATCCTGCTCGCGTAGCTCTGGCTCCTGCGCCACCACCATGGCGCGCTCCACGGCATTCTCCAATTCGCGAATGTTGCCCAGCCAGGGCTGCTGCTGCAGTTGGTTCATGGCGCCCGGTGAGACCCGGGTGATGCGCTTGTTCATGGCCAACGAAAACTTGCGGACGAAGTGGTCCACCAGCAGGGGAATGTCCTCCCGGCGCTCGCGCAGCGGCGACAACTCGATGCGGAAAACGTTGAGCCGGTAGAAAAGGTCGGGGCGGAACTTGCCCTCCTCGATCAGTTTTTCCAGATCCTTATTGGTGGCGGCGATGCAGCGGAAGTCCACCTTGATGATCTGGTTGCCGCCCACCCGCGTGATCTCGCGCTCCTGCAGTACGCGCAACAGATCAGTCTGAGTCTTCAAGGTGATATCCCCGATCTCGTCCAGAAACACCGTGCCCCCTTCGGCGANCTCGAACTTACCNTTCTTGCGATACTGCGCTCCGGTGAANGCGCCCTTTTCGTGCCCGAAGAGNTCGCTTTCCAGGAGAGTCTCGGTCAGGGCTCCGCAATGAATGACGACCAGAGGATGGAAACGGCGAGGGCTGGCGGCATGGATGGCCCGAACCACCAGTTCCTTGCCGGTGCCACTTTCGCCCGTGATCAGTACGGTGGCGTCGGTGGGGGCGACGGTTTCGATAGCATCGAACACTTTGCGCATAGCGACGCTCTGGCCGACCATTTCCTCCGGCCGCGCAACTTCGGCCACCGTCTCACGCAAGCGGACGTTTTCCTGCTGCGCACGTTTGTGGGCGAGAGCGTTTTTCACCAGATGTGCAATTTCATCGGGATCCAAGGGCTTGGTCACGTAGTCATAGGCCCCGTTTTTCAAGGCGGTCACGGCAGTTTCCACCGAGGCGTAGCCGGTCATGATGATGACCACCAGTTCAGGATCGATCTCGTGCATGCGCCGTTGCAGCTCGATTCCATCCGTGCCTCGCATCTTGATATCCACCAAAGCCGCGTCCCAGCGCTTTTCCGCCATGCGGGTGAGTGCGTCACCGGCATTTTCCGCGGTACCCACCTCGTAGCCTTCTTCGTGAAACCATTTGGAGAGAGAGTCCCGCACGCTGAGTTCATCGTCGACGATCAAAAGTCTGCCTTGTTCGCTCAAGTTCATCACCTCGTGTTCGCCGCAACCACTGTGCCGCTGCTGCCTGCCTGGACCATGTTGCCGGCCTCCAGCGGCAGTGTGATTGTGAAAGTCGTGCCTCTTCCCACCTCGGATTGCACTTCAATTCGTCCATTGTGCCGCTCGATGATGCCCCGGCTGATCGCCAGCCCCAGTCCCACGCCGTGGCCGCTGTCCTTCGTGGTCAGGAAGGGCTCGAAAATCTGGGACAGGATCTCGGGCGGAATGCCCATACCGTCATCGCGCACCTGGATTTCGACTTCGGCGCGCGCTTCGTTCCGGCGCGTTCGCAGCCACAGGTTGCCACCACGAGGCATGGCGTCGATGGCGTTCATGACCAGCGCGAGCAAGACTTGCTCGATCTGGGCGGCATCGCACTGCACGCGCGGTATGTCGTCTGCAAGATCAAGTTGCAACTGAATGCCCGCGAGCTCGAGTTGGTGTTGCACCAAGCGCATGCTGCGGTCGAGTACGGCGTTTATGTCGATGGACTCCACGTTCATGGGGGCAGTGCGCGAAAACGAGAGCAAGTTCTTCACCAGGTCACCACAGCGGCGGCTCTCTCCCGCGATCAGATCGAGGCATTGCACTGCTTCCTCGCGCTTTTCCCGTTCGGCTTGGCCGCGCTCCACCCACTTTCGCAGCAGCTTGGCGTAGGTCAGGATGCCAGAGAGCGGGTTGTTGATCTCATGCGCCACCACTGCCGCCATCTTGCCGATGGAAGCCATCTTTTCCACGTGTAGCACCTGATCGTGGGCACGGCGGAGCTCCTTCGTCTTCTGCTCGACACGATCTTCCAGTGTCTTTGCCCAGGCCACGATTTCTTCATTGGCCGCACGCAACTGCAGGCTCATGCCGTTGAACGAATCAGCCAGGTCACCCACTTCGTCCTGTGACCTTACCGCGATCTGATACCCAAGATCTCCACGGGCGAGACTTTCCGTGCCGTGCTTGAGCGCTTTGATGGGTTCTCCGACCACGCGCCATACCAACAACCAGCTCAACACCGCAATCGTCAGCAGGGCAAAAAACGTGTAGGCCAGCATGCGACGGGTGCTTTCGGCTAGCTGAACATCGGCCTTTCCCAAGGACAGGTTTGTGTCCAGCACACCCAGAATCTGCTGGCTGGCCGGGTGCGCGTGGCAGGCGGCATCGGAGCAGGCCGGCTGATTCTCGATCGGAGTAATGATCCCGAGCACACGCTGACCGCCGCCGTTGCGGTAAATACGAAACCGGTCAGGACGATTCAAACGAGCCAGGGGTTGCGATTGGGCATGGCAGCCGTAGCAAGCTTCGGCGCCTTTGTCCACGATATGGCTGACTTCGTTTGGATCGGTGGAGTAGCTGATCCGCCCCTCCTGGTCGAAAATGCGCACCTTGGCCATGCCGGGTTCATCGGCCATGGTCTTGATTGCGAGGTAGAGACCTTCGCGGTCGTTGCGCAGCATGTAGTACGTAGTGCTGCGCTTGATGACATCGCTGACCCGCTCGGCGCTGGTGAGCGCCGCGGCCTCCAGGTGCTGGCGATGCAGCCTAATATTCAGGTATCCGAGCAGGGCGAAGATGATCACCATCGCCACCAACAACGAGCCGATCAGCTTTCCGCTGACGCTATGAGTAAGGCCGTGCCGCCGCCTCAGATCGCTCCGAATTGCATCAGTCTCCGGCATGGCTCACCACCGCANGTGTCAGCGCTACTTCTTCTGCAGTCCCCATAGCTGCTTCCTCGACGGGGAAGATTGGCAAATACTTCGTTGCCAACCCAAACAACGCAAACCCGGCGGCAATAATGGCGCCGGTCACCGCGATCTCCGTCCACTTCGGGATGTAGTGCATACCCGCCGAAGATTCGAGCCCGGTGATGCTGACGTTCAGCCGGTTAGTGATGAAACCGAGCACCACCAGCACAGCCGCCACGTACAGCCCGCCTGCACTCGTCCGCACCTTGCGCCGCGAGAGCAGAATCAGCGGCAGGGCCAGTCCGAGCGCGATCTCCAGCCAGAAGAGGTACATTTCGTAGCCCGGATGCAGCGCGAGTTTGAGCGCGCCGCGGTGCACCAGGTCTTCGAAGCGCAGAATCGCGTATACCAACAGCACAACTACCAAAACCCGCCCCAACTCCTGCAGGATGGGCAGTTCCAGTTGACGTCCGAAATGCTTGGAGCTCATGGACGACTCGAAGATGGTCATCGCCAGTCCTACCGCGATCGCGGAAATGAAGAAGAACACCGGCAGCAGAGGGCTGTACCAGAAAGGATGCAGCTTTTCCGGCATGATCAGGTACAACGTGCCCAGCGACGACTGGTGCAGCGTGGAGAGGATTACCCCGCCGATCACCAGTGGGATCAGCGCCGCGCGAATGATCTTTAGCGGTCTTTGCAGGTTGAAACGCTCCAGCACAATGGGCGAGAACTCCAGCGCCAGGACCGCCGTGTAGAGCATCACGCAGTACGCCACCTCGAACATCACCGAGTGCGGGTTCCGCATGATCAGCGGATGCCAGATGCGGTAGGGCCGTCCAAGGTCGTACATCAGGGCTACGCAAACCAGCAGGTATCCCAGGAAGGCCGTCAAAATCGTGGGGCGCACGATCGGGCGCAGCCGCTTGATGTTGAAAATGTGTACAGCGGCAGTTAGCGTGAAACCTCCAGCGGCCAGCATCACACCGCACAGCACGTCAAACCCGATCCAGATGCCCCAGGGAAACTGGTCACTCAAACTCGTGGAACGTCCCAGCCCTTGCGTGAAGCGCACCACCGTGGCGTAGAAGCCGGCTGCCATCAGGAACAGGAACACAGTTTTCCAGAACGTGAATCTGATCTTCATTGTGTCCTTCCTTTCTGGCCTTGCGGCTTAGTTTCTCTGGCGTGGCCTTCCGCGGCGGCTACTTCTTCACGCCGGTGAGTAATCCACCAAATGCCACCCAGCAGGATTCCACCCAGAGGAACAACGTCGGGAATCCGCGAAAGCACACGGTAGGTCAGGATCGGCAGCGGGTCTTTGGAGAGGTCCGCACGGTATCCGAACTCCTTAAAAGGCACGCTGGAAAGGAGCAGTACCGAGGTCCCGCCCACCTCGTTGAGACCATAAATGTGATTCACATACTTGCCGGGATTTTCCCGGATTCTCTGCTGCGCCTCGGCGATGAGATCATCGCGCTCCGAACTTCGTGGCGCCCGTGGGGCAAATTTCCGCACACGCTGTTTGCCGGCCTGCAGCCACACGATCCGGACACATGGTGCACTTCCGTACCTTGGGCAAAACCTTGTTCCATTCGTACTTGGGAACTCCAAACGGACAGGCCACCATGCAATAGCGACAGCCCATGCAGCGATCTGCGTCATAGATGACAGGGCCGGCAGTGGTTTTGCGGAGTGCGGCCACCGGGCAGACGGACGCGCATGCCGGATCCTCGCAGTTCATGCACAAGCGCCGCATGAAATGGTCGCCTCGGGTGAGGATGGCCGTGTACTTGTGCTCGGACTGCTTCTCTTCGGCGGCGATGCCGTCGTCGTAAGGCAGCTTGTTTTGGGCGGCGCACGCCTGCTCACATTGTTTGCAGCCGATACATATCGTCGCGTCATAGAGCAGTGCCTTGCTCATAAAAGTATTCTCCTGGCCACTGCGAAGCGGAACCTCCGTTCCAGGATGAAGAATGAGAGGGGTGAAGAAGCCGAGGGAACGAAGTCAGGGATCGTGCAGACCGTCCAGGGACGACCGGCAGGAAAGAAATACCCGGGTCCGGGCGAGCTGTTCCCCCATGAAGCGTGAACTGGGGCCGGGCTTTCTGGCTGGCCTGCGGGCGGCCGGTTCGCCGCTCGATCCGCCGAATTGCGCCGCCCAGGTTCATGACTCACCCTCATGCTTTCTCGTCCACTGCCGGAAGTTCTCGCGGCAGGGCCGGTTCACAGAAGGGAACAGCCGATCTACTTCTTCTGCAATTCGCGAATGTAGCCCACCACCAACTTGATCTGGTCGGGGGTGAGGCCCTTCTGCGAAAATGCATGCGTAGCTTTCTTGTTCTTTCCTCCGTTGGCAATGGCGTCTGTCAAATCGGCGTCCGACAACTTTTTTGCTTCGTCGGAAACCAGGCTCGGAATCTTGGCTGCGGGCTTGCCCGTTGCATCCGCTCCGTGGCAGGCTGCGCATTTTGCTTTGAAAATGATCGCTCCGTCATCCGCGGCCCACGACAGATTGGGAATCAGGATGAACAGGGCCACCGCGATCGTCAGGACCAGCATTGCGAGCTTTGTCGTTCTCATGATTGCCTTTCTCCTTCTTAGAGTCTGGGCACCGGATAAGGGCAGTAGCTGGTCTCGCAGTCCNTGCCGCTGTTGCGAAACTCACCACTGGTACGACCTCCTGAAGACTGGCTGTAACAAATCTCAGCAGCCCTCGGCGTGCCTGGTTGAAGTTTCAATCTTTGGGAATAGCAGGTGCAGTGACTCGAGTCACTCTCGGCCGTGACAGGGGTCAACACGGTACGTGTTCTGGAACATGGTTAGGAGTCGGTCCCCAACCGCTCGCTTTCCTTCANAATTGTGCCGTCGTGTTTCTCATCATCGGCTGCTGAGAACCGCAACGATTGGCTTGCGAGCGTAAGTGATTGAGTTGCAAGTGTTGAGAGGCTTGCGCTCGGAACCCACTGAAAATTCGTGCTGGGGAGTGTGGTGATGCTCATCAAGCTCGAGTTGCAGTTTCCAGCAGAGAAATTCGACCATGGCTCACCGGAGGACGCTATCTCATTCATTCCCGCACAGATCTGGTCGCCAGATGCAACCAGCGTCCAATTGCGCGAGTTCGGCACGGCGATTGCCTTTAGTAGAAGCGGCGAGCGGCTCAGGATAAAGGAGCCCCGAGCGAGGTGGCATATGACAGTCATTCTGGTTCTCTTAACTTTCGTGAGCTTCTTACTGATCGATCACTTCTGCAGCCGGAAGTACGTTGTGGCACAACCCGCGCTGCAAGTGGCAAAGCGCGAAGCACCACCGCGTTTGGCGCCCAGCCTGGTTGGCGGTTTTCAGGTGCCAGAAAACTTGCGTTACCACCCGGGCCACACTTGGGCGTTGAGTGAGAGTCCGAGCCTGGTGCGCGTGGGCATGGACGACTTTGCCTCCAAGCTGGTAGGAAAAATCGAGCGTATCACGCTGCCGCAGCGCGGGCAGTGGATCCGCCAGGGACAGAAGATCTGGACGATGTTTCGTGATGGCAGTTCTGTGGACATGGTGTCGCCGATCGAGGGCAGTGTGGCGGACATCAATGAAGCGGCAGTGCGGGATCCTGGGTTGACGCGCAAGGACCCCTACGGAGAAGGTTGGCTGTTGACGGTACAGTCGCCCGATGCCAAGACCAACTTCCGCAACCTGCTGGGTGGGGCACTGGCCCGCTGGTGGACGGAAGAGTCTGCGGGCCGTCTGCAGAGAAAAATGCCGCTGGCACTTGGAGCACTGGCGCAGGACGGTGGCGTGGCCGTGGACAATCTCACAGCACAAATGCCCGACCAGGACTGGGCGGTGCTAGCGAAAGAGTTCTTCCTGTCGTAGGTCGTACTCGGAGTTCGCCGGGCCAAGAGCCCTCGCCTACGACCTCCCCGCGGGACGAGGGGCCACCGGCGGCATACAACGCGTTCAACGGAGTGGAGAGCGAACTAATGTCGTACGCGCCGGGGCTCCGGACATCACCCACGACGTA
>JGI25382J43887_10001106_pt1 | contig 10492 bp, 10 predicted proteins | sample GraSoi013_1_40cm_3_FD_43887 | JGI IMG/M metagenome (IMG submission 43887) | reverse complement strand
TACGAGGTGATCTACGCGACCGATCAGGTGATCAAGACCGGGCGGGCGGAGTCGGACGTCGCCGCCCTCACGCTGTGCGTGCTCGATCTCTGTGGGATCGCAAACGCCGACCTGCGGGACATGCTGCTCGTCGAGCCGCCCCGCCGCTAGCGCTTGGTCGCGGCCTCCCGTGCTGCGCTCGGCACCGGCTTCGCTTCTTGGGTCTTTCGGTAATCCTCGAGGAAGCGCTTCTGGCCGGCCGCCGTCAGCGGGTGCTCGAAGAGCTGCTTCAGCACCGTGAAGGGGAGGGTCGCGATGTCCGCGCCGGCAAGCGCCGCCTGCGTGACGTGCATCGGATTGCGGATCGACGCGGCGAGCACCTTCGTCTTGATCTCCTGCTGACGGTACGCCGACACGATGTCCGCGACGACCCGCATACCGTCCTCGTTGATGTCGTCGAGCCGTCCGGCGAACGGGCTCACGATGTAGGCTCCGATCGCGGCCGCGAGGAGCGCCTGGTTGACCGAGAAGCAGAGGGTGACGTTGATCCGGACACCCTCGCGCCCGAGGACCTTCCCGGCCGCGAGGCCGTCGGGAGTCATCGGAACTTTCACGATGACGTTCTTGTGCCAGGACGCGATGCGCCGGCCCTCGACGATCATGTCGTCGGCCTTCTCGGTGACGCATTCAGCCGAAACGTTCCCGATGATCTGGCAGATCCGCTTGACTTGCTCTTCGTGATCGTGACCGGCCTTCGCGATGAGCGTCGGGTTGGTCGTGACCCCGTCGATCACTCCCCAGCCGACGGCCTGCTCGATCTCTTCGTAGACGGCGGTATCGAGGAACAGCTTCATGTGGACATCTCCTGCAGTCGGGGTGCCGTCTCCAGCGCGCGGCCGTTCGCGCGGGCGAATGCCAGCGCGGCGTCGATGAAGGCGGCGAAGAGCGGGTGCGGCCGGTTGGGCCGCGACTTGAACTCGGGGTGGTACTGCGTCCCCAGATAGAACGGGTGGTCCGGGATCTCTGAGATCTCCACGAGCCGTCCGTCGGGCGACAGACCCGTGAAGCGCATGCCGTGGCTCTGCAGGAGCTCGCGGTACGCGTTGTTGAACTCGAAACGATGACGATGACGCTCGAGCACGATCGGCTGGGCGTACGCGCGCGCGGCGAGCGAGCCAGGCTCGATCACGCACGGATAGCTCCCGAGCCGCATCGTCCCCCCCTTGTCGGCGACGTCGCGCTGCTCGGGAAGGAGATCGATCACCGGGTGGGGCGTGAACGCGTCGAACTCCGTCGAGTTCGCGTCCTCCGTGCCGAGTGCGGTCCGCGCGAGCTCGATGACCATGCACTGCATGCCCATGCAAAGGCCGAGTGTGGGCACGCGCCGCTCCCTGCCGAAGCGCGACGCCTTCACCTTGCCTTCGATGCCGCGATACCCGAAACCGCCAGGCACGACGACGCCGTCGAGGCCGACGAGCGGCTCGACGTCATCAGATCGCTCGAGATGCTCGCTGTCGATCCACTGGAGCCGAACGTCGCAACCCGCGGCCCAGGCTGCGTGCTTCACCGCCTCGGCCACGGAAAGATACGCATCTGGGAGCTCGATGTACTTGCCGACGAGCCCGATCGCGAGCGGAATGCGTGCGCCGCGAATGCGGTCGGTGAGAGCCTTCCACTCCGCGAGATCCGGCTCCTGCGCGCCCGCGAGGCCGAGCTCCTCGACGATGATCTTGCCGAGTCCCGCCTCTTCGAGCATGAGCGGCACGCCGTAGATGGACCACGCGTCAGGCTCGCTGATGACGTTGTCGGCCTTGACGTCGCAGAACAGCGCGATCTTCTCCCGCAGGTCGTCGTCGATCGCCTCGTCGGCGCGCGCGATGACCACGTCGGGCTGGATGCCGATCGTCCGAAGCTCGCGGACCGAGTGCTGCGTGGGCTTGGTCTTGAGCTCTCCGGTCGCGACCCGCGGCAGGAGGGTGAGGTGGATATAGAGGACGTTCTGCTTGCCGACGTCGTTCCGGAACTGGCGGATAGCCTCGAGGTAGGGGAGCGACTCGATGTCACCCACCGTCCCGCCGACCTCCACCACGACGATCTCCGCCTGTTGCTCGCGCGCAACGCGGTGGATGCGTTCCTTGATCTCGTTCGTCACGTGGGGGATCACCTGGACCGTCGCGCCGAGGTAATCCCCGCGGCGCTCCTTGGCGATGACCGAGTTGTAGACCTGGCCGGTGGTCAGGTTCGACGCGCGGGTGACATTACGGTCGATGAAGCGCTCGTAGTGCCCGAGATCGAGATCGGTCTCGGCACCGTCCTCAGTCACGAAGACCTCGCCGTGCTGGTAGGGCGACATCGTCCCTGGATCGACGTTGAGGTAAGGGTCCATCTTGAGCGACGCGACAGTGAGGCCTCTCGCGGCGAGGATTCGTCCCAGGGAAGCGGCGGTGATGCCCTTGCCAAGCGAGGAGGTGACCCCTCCGGTCACAAACACGAACTTCGGCACGAGGTGGACCTCCGGGGTTTTTTCTATGTTACTCCGGTCGCCCTCGCTGAAGAAGCCTCGCGAGAATCAAACCTCGCTCATTCCATCGNAAACGGCAGGCTGTTCAGCACCACGAGGCGGGGCCGATCGCGGCCGNTGTGCGGCGGATAGGACGGAACGTCGACCGGNTCCTCCCGCCGGCAGTCATCGAGTCGCCCGTCGAACCGCAGCGCGCGGAACCGTGCGTCGCGAAGCTCNCCGTCCGAGAGGCCGGCGTGCTCGACGATCGCAACGAGCCGCGGGCGCAAGAATCTGAGTCCAGCGTGGAGCGCGATGGGAGACGCGAACGGCGATCCCTCGACGACGAAATCGCGCGTCGCTTCGTCGAGCCACGCCCCCAGATATGGAGGGACGTAGGCCTCACCCGCGAAGACCAGGGCTCCCTCGTCTACTCGGAAACCGCAGAGCAGCGCACGNGCCCCGCGCCGGTCGTCGACGATGAGGCCGCCGATCACGACGTCCGCGCGCGGCGTGACGTGGCACTTGAGCCACTCCGCGGTCCGAGCTCCGGGGACGTACCCGGAGTCGCGCCGCTTGGCCACGATCCCCTCGAGCCCGTATTCGGCGACCACCTCGAGGAAGGGCTCGCCGTCATCGTCGAGGTGTTCAGGCACAGCGAGCATGCGCGAGCCGAGTCCCGCGCCGAGGAGACGCGCGCGACGTTCGATGAGGGGACGCGCGATCAACGGGCGCCCGTCCTGGTAGACGAGGTCGAACGCCACGAAGATCGGCCCGCGGCCGCGCTTGGCCGCCTTGGGCCCGAGGCGTCCGGCGAGCAGGTCATAGCTCGGACGGCCTCGCAAGTCGCACACCACGATCTCGCCGTCGATGACCATGCCTTCGGGGATGCCGAGGTCGCGAAGCTCGGGCACGAGGCTCAGGAGGTCGCCGCCCGAGCGGTCGGTGATACGCAGGCCGTTCGCATCACGCGCCGCGAGCGCCCGGATCCCATCCCACTTCAGCTCGAACACGTACTCCGGGGAGTTGAACGCGCGATGCGCGAGGCGCGGGCGCATCGGAACGAGCGCGCGCGGGAGGGCGCTCGCCGCCTCGCGGACGTCGATCAGCGTCGGATGCTCCCCGCGCTCGCCCGGTCCGCTCTCGCGCGGCATTCAGCGAGGATAGTTCCGCGAACGGCGTGGTCCGCCGACCGGTCCGGTCCTAGGACGCCTTCTTTCTCGCGGCGCGCGACGACGATGCCGCGCGCTTCGTCTTCGCCTCGCCCTTCTTGGCCTTCTCGACGGACGCCTTGAGCGCGGACATGAGGTCGACGACGGTCGTCTCGGTCTCTGGCTCGGGGGCCTCGATGATCTCGCGCTTCTCGACCTTCGCCTCGACCAGCTTCATGACCGCTTCCTTGTATTCGTCCTTGTACTCCTGCGGCTCGAACTCGGTCGCCATCATGTTCACCAGGTTCTCGGCCATCTTGAGCTCGGCAGGGGAGACCTTCACGTCCTCCGGAACATCGAGATCCTCGGTCGAACGGATCTCGTCCGGCCAATGGAGCGTGTTCATGAGCAACGCCCCATCCTGCGGGCGAACNGACACGAGCCGCTCGCGGTCGCGCAGCGCGAACTTGGCGATGGCGATGCGCCCGGTCTTCTGGAGGGTCTTGTTGAGCAGGGCGTAGGGCTTCTCGGCCGACTTTTCGGGCTCGAGGTAGTAGGACGACTGGAAATAGAGGGCTCCAGGGAGCTCCTCGTCCTTCACGAANCCTGAGATGTCGATCGCCTTGCTCGATCGGAGTGGGAGCTTCTCCAGATCCTCGTCTGTGAGCTCGACGTAGCTCCCCTTCTCATACTCGTACCCGCGCACGACGTCGCCCCACGCGACCTCGTGATCGCCCTCGACGCACCAGCGCTTGTTCTTGATGCGGCTCTTGTGTTCTGGGCAGAGCAGGTTGAACGACACCTTGCTGGTGCTCTCGGTCGCCAGGTACAGGCGGACCGGGATCGCGACCATACCGAAGCTCATGACACCGCGCCAGATCGAACGTGGCATTCCACACCTCGCCGGCCGATCTTCCCGTCAGGACTTTCGTCCCCGGGTTTCCCCGCGCGGCCTAGCCGCGCGAGTGTAACGACAAGGTCAAGGAAGCGCCGGCGGCGGTGCGCCGCGGCCGAAGCGGACCAGACGAAGGATCCGATCGAGCGTCGCCGGATCGCCGCGCCAATGCTCGCGGACGATCCGCTCGTCGGTCGTGCCCAGCAGGATCCGAAGCGCGAGCCCGGCGACGATGGCGTCATCGAAGGAACCCACGATGGGTATGAAATCGGGAATGAGGTCGATCGGCGATGCGAGCCACAGACTCGCGAGCCCGAGAACGATCTTCGCACGAACGGGGACGCGCCGATCGCGCATGAGGCCGGCGAACAGCCGCATGAGGTTCGGCACGAGCAAGGCGAGCTCGCGCGCCAGAATCCTCCGGCCGACCATCAAAAGGACGATGACGAGCAGCGTCCAGAGGACGACGAGGACGACCGCGAGCTGTACCCAGTCCCGGAGGTCCACGTGCTAGTTGGCGATCGCGCGCTCCGCCAGCGACGTGGGGATCGACCCGCTCGACGTGATCGCGTCGTGAAAGGCACGCAACGCGGCCCGGTCGGCCGATCCGTGCTTGGCGAGCCAGCGCGTCCGGATGTCGACGATCTCGAGCATCCCGGTGAGGTAGCTCGATGCCTGGGTCGGCCAGGAGCAGTAGCGGCCGACCTCGGCCTTCGCGTTCGGCGGCGTGAGGTTGCCTTTCCTGACCATGAACTCGACGGCCTCGCCGAAACTCATCTCGCCAAGGTGCAGCGAGGTGTCGACGACGATGCGCGCTGCGCGGAATAGCGTGGCTTCGTACTGGAACAGCAGGTGCGCGGATCGCTGAAGAAACCCTGTTCGCGCATGACGCGCTCGGCGTAGAGGCCCCAGCCTTCGGCGAAGTACGACGTGAAGTGGGTCCGCCGGACCGCAGAGCGATTCTGCTTCGCCATCACGAGGTGCCAGTGGTGGCCCGGATAAGCCTCGTGCACGGCCGTCGTCGGGATCCCGGCGCTGCAGTTTCCTTCGAGCCGCTTCCGCACCTCGTCCGGCGGGGTGTTGTCCGGGGGGTAGGGCACGAAGAAGTGTCCGTGGAGCGAATCGCTGAAGGCGGGTGGCTGGTTGTAGCTCGCGACCGCCAGGATCGGCCGCTGGAAGTGCGGCGACGGCTCGACCGTGCAGCGCTCGCCGGGCGGAAGGGTCACGAGGTTGGAGTCCTTGAGAAATGACCGAGCGCGGTCGGTCCAGTCCTCGTACTCGGCACGCATCGCATCGGGTGTCGGCGCATGGATCTGATTGAGGCGCTCGCATACCTGGACCCAATCGCCTCCACCGTCGATCTGGCTCGCGATCTTGTTGGCTTCGTTCGTCAGGAGCTCGTACTGCTCGCGGCCGCGTTCGCGGAGCTCGCGCGCCCCGTAGGGCAGCAGCTCCTTTTCCCTGAGGAGCGCGGTGTAGAGCTCCTCGCCGATCGCGTACTCGCCTGAAGAACGCTCTTTGTTCGTTTCGAGGAACGCGGCGAAATCCTCGTACGCCCCCGCGGCGGTCGCCCCGGCTTCGGCGACCTTCTGCCGGACCGTCGCGTCCTTGACCTCCGCGGGCACGAGCTCCCGCGCATAACGCGCCGCGGCCTTCGCCTGGCTGATGGCTCGGTCGACGTACACCCGCGGCATCAGCGAGAAATCGAGGTTCGCCTTGCCGTCAGCGACGTGGCGAGTGGCAGCGAGCAGCCGCGCCCGCGCCGCGTCGGCGAGATCGCGCTCAGGTCGGAGGCGGTGCAGGAAGAGCGTGAACACCCCGCCGAGCGAAGGGTTCAGATAGATGTTCGGCTGGCGCTTCCAATCGAGGCGCGGCTGAGTGAGCTCGCGTCCGCGAAGCGACGAGAGCACGACGTCGCGGTCGATGCGCTCGTCGNCCGAGAGCTCTGCGTCGGGGGCCGCGCGGAAGCGCNCGGTCCAGTCGAGAACCCGGGCCTCACGCCGGTGGAACGCCTCGGCGGACAGGTCCTCAGACCGCNCGTCATACGCNGTGAGGCCGAGCATGCTCGCCCAGGAGGGCGATTCGTCGTACTGCTCGGTGAGGTAATCCTTGACCAGCGCCGAGAAGGATGCGGACGCCACGGAGCGACCTCCACGACAATGGCGAAGGTCACAGAGTGAGCCTCACCGACTACCAGCGCAAACGCGACTTCCGCCGCACGCCCGAACCAAAGGGCAAGCAGCCGAAGACCGAAGAGACGCGTCGCTATGTGGTCCATCGCCACCATGCGACGCGCCTTCATTGGGACGTGCGTCTCGAGATCCGGGGCATCCTCGCATCGTGGGCGGTGCCGAACGGTCCGCCGCTCGAGGCCGGCAAGAGGCGACTCGCGGTGCACACNGAAGACCATCCGATCGAGTACCTCACCTTTCACGGCGTGATCCCGGACGGCTACGGCGCCGGAACGATGACGATCTGGGATAGCGGCACGTACGAGCTCCTCGAGGAGAAGGACGACGAGCTCAAGCTCCGCTTCGCGGGCAAGCGCCTGCAGGGCGAATGGGTCCTCGTGAAGACCCGCCAGAACGAAGGGCGTGACTGGCTGATGATCAAGCACGGCACGCCGCCCAAGAACGATCCTCTACTTGGGAAGATCGCGCCGATGCTTGCGGCGGCGGCGGACGAGCCATTCGACTCGCCAGAGTTCACCTACGAGGCCAAGTGGGACGGCGTGCGGACGATCGCTTTCGTCGACGGGGGCGAGGTGCGCCTGCAGACCCGCAACCTCCTCGATTGCACGCGGCAGTACCCCGAGGGCACGCAAATCGCCGAGGCGCTCACCGGCGCGTATCAGGCGATCGTCGATGGCGAGATCGTCGCGCTCGACGAGAAAGGCGTCCCGAGCTTCCAGCGGCTGCAGCCGCGGATGCACGTGAGCGACGACGCCACGGTTCGCAAGCTCCGGCGATCGACGCCGGCCATCTACGAAGTGTTCGATCTGCTGTACGTCGACGGCGAGGATCTGACCCACAGGCCGCTGCGCGAGCGCCTGCGCAGGCTCGACGAAGCGCTCACGCCGATGGGCGCGATCCGTCGCAGTGACGGCTTCGTCGGGACCGGCGTCGCGCTGTTCGACGCGGCGAAGGAGCAGGGGATCGAAGGGATCATCGCCAAGCGTCTCGACTCCATCTATCAGCCCGGCGCGCGCTCGCCCGGCCTGGGTGAAAGTGAAAGCGATGCGAACGATGGACTGCGTGATCGGCGGGTGGACCGCCGGACAGGGTGGCCGCGCGAGCACCCTCGGCGCGCTGCTCCTCGGCGTCTATCGCGACGGCAAGCTGGAGCCGGTCGGTCATGTCGGGACCGGCTTTGACGAACGAACTCTCCGTGATCTCCTCGCGACGCTTCAGCGGCACGAGTCGCCGACGGCGCCGTTCGCGANGCTGCCGCGCACGAATCAGCCGGCGCGNTGGTGNATGCCCGAGCTCGTGTGCGAGGTCGAGTACGCGGAGATCACGCGCGACGGCACATTGCGGCACCCGACCTATCGCGGCCTGCGACCGGACGTCGATCCTCGCGAATGCACCGGCGAGGAGCGTCGCGAAACGGCCAAGCGCGCGCAGGAAGCCGCGAAGAAGGCCGCCGTGGCGAGGCCCGCGTCCGGCAACGGCGAGGGACCCGAACGGGTGCCCGCAGTGCTGGAGGTCGAGGGGCACCGGATCAAGCTCACGAATCTCCAGAAGGTGCTCTGGCCCGAGGACGGCTACACCAAGGCCGACCTCATCCGCTACTACGCGGAGGTCTCACCGTACCTGGTGCCGTGGCTGCGCGACCGGCCGCTCACGATGAAGCCATTCCCCGACGGCATCGCCGGGCAGAGCTTCTACCAGAAGGACAAGCCCGACTTCACCCCGCGCTGGATCAAGAGCTGGAAAGACCCNCACGAGCCGGACAACGACTACGTGCTCGCGAANGACATGGCCACGCTCGTCTGGCTCGCGAACTACACCGCGATCGAGCTGCACCCGCGCCTCGCGCGGATCGACCTGCCGGACAATCCGGACAACGTGATGATCGACCTCGATCCCGCGGAGGGCGCGACGTGGGACGACGTCAAGGAAGTCGCGCGGACCGTTAAGACGGTGCTCGACGACTTCGGGCTGGTGGGGTTCCCCAAGACCACTGGATCGCGCGGCATCCACGTGCTCGTGCCGGTCGCTCGCCGATACACGTTCGAGGAGACGCGCGCGTTCGCGCTCCGCGTGGGAGAGCTCGCGCGCGAGCGGCTCCCGAAGCTCGTGACGCTCGAGTTTTCGAAGGCCCGCCGGCGTGGCATCTACATCGACTACTTGCAGAACGTGCGCATGAAGTCGACCGCGGGACCGTACAGCGTGCGGCCCATCCGCCGAGCCCCGGTCTCCGCGCCACTGCGCTGGGAGGAGATCTCGTCGCTCGGTCGGCCGGATGCGTTCACGATCGCCAACATGGCCACGCGCCTCGAATCAGTGGGCGACCTCCTGACGCCCTCGCTCGAGCTCACGCAGAATCTGCCGAAGCCGCCCGCTTGAACCGCGCCGCCGTCCTCGCGCCGGGTTACGGCGGCACGGCGGAACAGCCGCTCTTGCGCGCGCTTGCGTCGGCGCTCGGCGCGTTTGGCATCGACACCCAGGCAGTCACGTTTCGGACGCGTGGATCGCGGCCGAGCAAGGANTACGCCCTTGAGATAGAGGATGTTCGCAACGCACGCGACGCTCTGCGTGACGCGGGAGCGGAGCGTGTCGCGCTCGTCGGGCGGTCGTTCGGCGGCCGCATGTGTGCGTTCCTCGCGGAGCGGGAGCCGCCCGACGCGCTCGTGATCCTCGGTCATCCGATCGCGCCGCCAGCGCGGCCCCGCCCCCGGGATGAGGCGGCGCTCGCCGCGATCGTGTGCCCNACCCTCGTCGTCCAGGGAGAGCACGACGAGCTCGGGCCGCTCGCCGTCCTCGAACGCATCGCCGGCCGGAACCCCCGGATCGACCTCGTGCCGATCGCGGGAGCCGGCCACGATTTCGGACCAGCCGAGCCGGAGGCGGTCGCAGCCGCGGCACGCTGGCTCGACAGCCTGCTGCGCTAGACAGGTTTTCCGCACCGCCTTCACATCCAGTTCACGAGCGCAGGCGACGATGCCCATCGACGACAAACACAAAGGAGCAATCACATGCGAGGCATCGGCATCATCGTCACACTTGTCATCGCCGCGATCGTCGGCGTTGGCGCCTATCAGCTGGGTGTCACACAGGGGCTCGCGACCACGGGGACCGCGGTCGCGCCGGCCATCTACTACCACCCCTTCTTCTTCGGCGGGTTCGGATTCCTCTTTCCGCTCCTCTTCCTCTTCCTCATCTTCTTCCTGATCCGCGGCGCGTTCTGGGGCGGTTGGGGAAGGCGGTACGGCGGTGGCTACGGCGGCGGGTACTGGGCCTGATCCGCGGCGCGTTCTGGGGCGGTTGGGGAAGGCGGTACGGCGGTGGCTACGGCGGCGGGTACTGGGGCGATCCCCGTTCGCGTCTCGAGGANTGGCACAAAGAGATGCACGGCGAAAAGCCGCGCGACGGCGGATCGGCGTCCCCGACGCCGCCNAGCGGACGCTGAGCCCCTTCTTCATCGCGAAGACGCCGGACCGCGGTCCGGCGTCTTCGTTACCTAGGATTGGCAGGCGATGAGAACGATCCTCGTCGTCGACGACGAACCCAAGATCGTTCAGCTCGCCCGTGACTATCTCGAGCACGCCGGGTTCGCGGTCGTGACCGCGCACGACGGGAGAGCCGCGCTCGCTTCCGCCAGAGGGCAGCGCCCAGACCTCGTCGTCCTCGATCTGGGCCTCCCGGAGCTCGACGGCCTGGACGTCGCGCGGACGTTGCGAGCCGAGTCGAACGTTCCGATCGTGATGCTCACCGGCCGCAGCGAGGAGTCCGACAAGCTCGTCGG
>JGI25382J43887_10001105_pt1 | contig 10513 bp, 9 predicted proteins | sample GraSoi013_1_40cm_3_FD_43887 | JGI IMG/M metagenome (IMG submission 43887) | reverse complement strand
CGCATCCCGCCTGACACCTGATGCGGGTAGTAGCGCTCGAAGCCTGTGAGCCCGGCCATCTCGAGCAGAGCGCGCGAGCGCTCCCGCCTTTCCCCTGGATCGACGTCGCGGATCACGAGGCCGAGCTGGACGTTCTGATCGATGGTCTGCCACGGAAGNAGCGCATCGCGTTGGAACACGTANCCAAGGTTCAGCTCCCGGCGGCTCTTTGTGCCGGGAGCCGAGCCGTCGACCAGGATCCGCCCGACGACCTCGCACTCCGCTGGATCGAGCAGGTTGGCGATCGCGCTGAGCAGGGTGGACTTGCCGCAGCCGCTCGGCCCCACGATCGCGACGAACTCACCACGCCCGACGTCAAGCGTCACGTCGCGAAGCGCCTCGACCCCGGCGCGGAAGCGGATGCCGACATGCTCGAGCGTGATGCTCAACGCGGGACGATCCGCACGTCGACCAGCACCGGGCGGCCTTCGTCGAGCGCCGTCACCGCGCGCCGTAGCGTCGCCGCGAGGTCGTCGGGGTCCTCGACCGGGCCGAATCCCTCGGCGCCGAGATCGCGCGCGAGCCCGGCGAAATCGACGGCCGGCCGATCCATGCGCTGCCCGATCCAGCGGTTCTCGGGCGGACGGCCACGTGCGCGCGCGACGTGGTCCTGGTGCTCCTCGTCGTTGTAGTAGCTCTGGTTGTTCGCGACGAGGAAGAGCACCGGGATCTGGTGATGTGCCGCGGTCCAGAGGGCCGTCGGCGCCGCGAGCATCTCGCCGTCACCGACGACCGCGACGACCGGCCGACCGCTGCCGCGAGCGGCAAGCGCCCCGCCGACCGCGATCCCGGTGCCGGATCCGACGCCTGCCCCACCGTCCGCCCCCAGATAGCTCTTCGGTTTCATGAACTCCCACGTCGCCGCCGGCCATGGTGCCAGGGGTCCCTGTGCGAGGACGGTCTCCGCCGCACGCTCGCCGAGCGCGGTTCGCAGCTCGGCGATCGCGCGAGCGAGGTGGATCGGGCGATCCCCGCTCCGCCGCTGGTTCGCCGCGGTCCACTCACCACGGCGCTTCCGCGACCGATCGCCCGCGGCACGCGCGCGGTCATCGATCCGCCGGCGTCCGCCCACCGAGTCGGCGAGCGCGCGCGCGACGGCGTCCCGTAGCGCGGCCACGGCCAGGCTCGCGTTCGCCGTGATCGCGACGTCGGCGAGCGGGAGCGCCTGGTGGTCGGCCGACCACGAGCGCGCGATGTAGGGCTCGAGCGAGATCTCGATCAGCTCGACGGGATCCGCGCCTCGTTCGCGCAGCGCGCCCGCGACGTCGACTTTCTGGATCGCGAGGACCAGGTCGGCAGCACGGATCTCCTCGACGACCGCGGCACCCGACTGCGTCCGCGCGGTCCCCTGGTGCAGAGGATGGTCGGTCGGGAACGCTGCCGGGCTCAATCGGTCCGTGACCACAGCGGCGCCGAGCGACTCCGCGAGCGCGATCACGTCGCTCCAGTCATCACCCGCGTGGCCGAGCATGATGACGGGGCGTTCTGCGCGGACGAGCAGAGCGGCTGCGCGCTTGATGACGTCGCCGTCGGGGGCCGCCGGCGAGGGAGCGGCGACAAGCGCCACGTCTGGGATGGCGACCGGCGCCACGATCCTTTGTTCCTGCAGTCCCACATCGAGGCAGACGTAGACCGGGCCCCGAGGCTCGAGGTGAGCGATCTGCCACGCGCGCAGCAACGCCTCCGGCATCGCGCCGACGCTCGCCGGCTGGTTCTCCCACTTGGTGAAGTTCCGAACGAGCTCACCCTGGGCGTAGGCGGTGTGGATCCAATCGATCCACGGCCGCCTCGCGGTCGCGTCCATCGGGCCCGTCCCGCCGAGCACCAGGACGGGCGCGCGATCGCACCACGAGCAGAAGATGGTCATGCTCGCGTGCATCAGCCCGACGTTGCTGTGGACCGCGGCGGCCATCGCGCGGCCGGCGAACTTCGCGTAGCCGTGCGCGATCGCGACCGCCACCTCCTCGTGGTTGCAGAGGATCATCGAAGGCGCGTCGTTACCGAGGTAGTTGACGATGCTGTCGTGAAGACCGCGGAACGACGCGCCAGGCTCGAGAGCGACATACGGGACCCTGAGGCGGCGCAGCATCTCGGCGACGACGTCCGAGCCCCATTCCAACGCGGCGGGCTGACCGGAAGCAGCTGGAACGTCGCGCCCGGTCGAGACCGGGGTCGTCAATCTATTTGTCTAGACCTCGATCGATCGCGCTCTGGACGAAGGTCGAGTCAAGCAGCCTGCTGATGTCGAAGGCCTTCACCTTCGCGTCGCTCGCGCCGAGTGTCGCTTGCGCGTCGACGTACATCTCTGGTTTCGCGAATGGCTGGGACGGCGCGACGGTCAGCGCATAGAAGTCGTAGGTCGCGCCCATCGCGGCATCGTCGGTCGACTGGAAGTACTTCTTCAGCACGCTGACACCGAACGCCTTGTCGGACTTCAGCTTCCTGGTCCCCTGGACGATCGAGTCGATGTACCGCTGGACCACATCCTTGCTCGAGGCGACGTACGAGCGACGCACCGCGACCGATGTGTTGGCCGAGGGGAGCTTCTGCGAGGCGAGGTCATAGAGGACGTGGAAGCCCTTCGCCTCGAGGGCCAGCGAGTCCGGCGGCTGCGACACCCCGGCCTGTATCGCTCCGCTGAGCAGCGCGGCTGTCCGATTCGCGGCGGAGCCCACCGCCTGAATGACCACGTCCTTGTCCGGGTCGAGTCCCATCTTCCGGAGCGCGACGCGAGTCGCGATGTCCGAGGACGAGCCCGGGCTCGACACGCCGATCTTCTTGCCCTTGAGATCGTTCACGGTCTTGATATCCGCCGCGACCTCGAGCACGAAGGGGTACACACCGGCGAGCTGCGCGATCACCATGAGATCTGCGCCATTCGCGACCGCCGCCATGACCTCCGAACCGCCGACCTGCGCGAATGTGACCTGCCCGGCGAGCACAGCGGGGACACCCTGCGCGCTCGCGATGTTCGAGAGGTTCACGTCGAGGCCGCTCTTCTCGAAGAAGCCTCCTTCTTTCGTCGCCCAGAGCGGCAGCTCGTCGCCGATGATGTTGCTGTAGGACACCTCTAGATGCACGGCCGGGGGTGCTGCTGTTGGCCCGCCGGAGGCGCTCGGCGCGGCCGCAGGCTGGCCGGTTCCGCCACAGGCCGCTGCCATGAGAATGGTCGCGAATGACAGACCGACGGCACGGCGCATCACGTCACCTCCGCACAGGAGCCTGTGCCAAAATGGTAAGACCATTTGACCGCTGACGCCGTTCGCTATCAAGACCTGCGCGGGTGGATCGACGCAGCGCGCGCCCTCGGCGAGGTCCGCGACGTCCGTGGCGCCACCTGGCAAGAGGACATCGGCCGGATCACGGAGATGCTCCATCACACCGACGATTCGCCTGCCGTGCTCTTCGATGAAATACCTGGTTACCCACCCGGCTACCGCATCCTCGCGAACGCGAACGCGACGCGGAGGCGGCTCGCGCTGACGTTCGGCATGCCGCTCGACATCGAGCGCCGGCCGCTGATGGACGAGTTCCTGCGCTTGACCGAGGAGGGGCGCGCGCTGCCGCCGCGCGTCGTGAAAGACGGGCCCGTGTTCGAGAACATTCTCAAGGGCGACGACGTCGACGTCCTCAAGTTCCCCTCGCCGAAGTGGCATCCGCTGGACGGCGGCCGCTATCTCGGCACCGGCGTGGTCGACGTGATGAGGGATCCGGACTCCGACTGGGTCAACCTCGGCACGTATCGGGTCATGGTCCAGGACCGCCGCCGTGTCGGGGTCTACATCTCGCCGGGCAAGCACGGCCGCCAGTTCCGCGACGCGTACTTCAAACGGAGGCAGCCCTGCCCCATCGCCGTTGTGTGCGGCGTGGAGCCGCTCCTCTTTATCGCGTCCACGCTCGAGGTGCCGCAGGGCATCTCCGAATACGACTGGACCGGCGGCATTCGTGGCGAGCCGTACGAGGTGGTCATCGATCCGATCACCAAGCTCCCGATCCCGGCGCGCGCCGAGGTCGTGCTCGTCGGATTCCTGCATCACGACAAGAAGGCCCCCGAGGGGCCCTTCGGCGAGTGGACCGGCTATTACGCTTCGGGCGAGCGCGAAGAGCCAACGCTCGAGGTCCAGGCGATCTATCACCGNGACGACCCCATCCTGCTCGGGGTCCCGCCGAATAAGCCGCCCTACGAGCCTCATCGTTATCGCGAGTACCTGCGCAGCGCGCTGTTGCTCCGCGAGGTGAACGCCGCGGGCGTTCCGGGGATCGTCGACGCGCACTGCTTCGGCGTCGGGGGCTGCCGGCTTTTCAACGTCGTCTCCATCCAGCAGCGCTACGCCGGCCATGCGCGGCAGGCCGGCCACATCGCGGCCATGTCGCGCGTGGGCGCCTATCTCGGCCGCATCACCGTGGTGGTCGACGAGGACATCGACGTGACCGACCTGAACGACGTGATGTGGGCTCTGCTCACGCGAGCCGACCCCGAGCGCTCGATCGACATGATCAAGCGCGCCTGGTCCGGCCCGCTCGACCCGGCGATCCATCCCGACGCGAAGGGGTTCAGCTCGCGGCTCGTCGTCGACGCGTGCAAGCCGTGGGAGTGGCGCGATCGCTTCCCCATCGCCATCGGCCCCGACGCGGAGACCAAGCGCGAGACGCGCAAGAAGTGGGGCTGGATCCTTCAGCAGGCCGTCGCCGACGCCGTGCGCGAGGAGGCCGCGGCTCCCGCGGAATAACCCGACGGAGGAGCTGCTCCACACCTACACCGAGGACGGCCTGCTGCTCGAGGGCGTCCGCTATCCCGCCGCTTCCGACCTTACGGTCGTGTACACGCACGGGGTCACCAGCACCGTCTTCCGGCAAACGCACGTGCGGCTCGGGCGGGAATTGCAGCGGGCGGGATACACGGTCGTCGCCGGCAACAACCGCGGCACCGCCCTCGCGACCCCGTTGCTCCAACGGTCCGGTCCGCGCGTTCTCGGTGGCTCCTGGTTCGATCGTCTCGAGGACGCGCCCAAAGACATCGGCGCATGGATCGCCGTCGCCGCGGGCGGAGGCGCGACGCGGATCGTGCTGCTCGGCCACAGCCTCGGCGCGATCAAGGCCATCCTCTACGCGAGCCAACCTCACGCTCCCCTGGCCGGCCTCGTTCTGGCGTCGCCTCCGTTCCGCGCTTTCGCCCGACCGCCGGAGGCGGAGACGCTCGCGCGGGCGCGCCGCGCGGTCGACGCGGGCAGACCGCAGGAGCTGATCGAGCTCGCGAACCCGCTGACCTTCGGACGGACCAGTGCCGCGACCCTNCTCTCCCGCGCGGCCGTCGGCGATCCGGCATCACGGCTCGGTCNGGTCGGCGTCCCGGTCCTCGGGATCTACGGCACCGAAGAGTCGGACACGGGCGGCCAGGAGGATCTCGACCGCATGCGCCAGCTGGTCGCAGGGTCCTTCACCGGCGCGATGATCGCCGGCGCGGACCATATGTACACCGACCACGAGGCAGGAGCGGCCGCGATCATCGGGGGATGGATCACCGAGAGCGTGATAGCGCTCAGCGCGGCGTCATCTCTCCCGCTGTGATGGCGACGAGAAGACGGTTCTCAGGAGGTGGGACCGGGCAGTTGTAATGGGGCGAGTATGCGCACGCCGGGTTGTACGCACGATTGAAGTCAACTACGTAGCGCCCTTCTTCGAATGGCTCGATGTCGAGGTAACGCCCCAGCTGGTAGGTCTCGGGTCCGCTCGTGCGATCGCGGAAGAAGACTTGAAACGAATCAGCGGGCACGCCGGGCTCGAGCAGCCGTGTCGCCGCCACGCGGCAGTCTTTCCCTTCTATCGTGAGCGAGAACCAACCGATGCGTTCGGCGGCGCGGGCCTGCTCGCGAGTGGAACCGAGCGAGACCTTCTGAGCATCCGCTTCGAGCGGGAGGATGAAGCGGTAGGCGGGATCGTACGGATACCAGCGCGGCGCCAGCGTGGCTCGAGCCGCATCAGGATCCAGGATCACCACCGCGGGAGAGTTCTGATGTGAGAGCCGGATTCGGTACCGGCCAAGACGCACGATCCCGGGTCCCCGCTTGAGGCCGTCGACCCGAAATCCGTCCTCGGTCGCCGCGATGGTGAGCTTTGCGCCCGCCTCGGCAAGATCCACGTCGCCGCCCGCGCCCACCTGGATGACCTGACCGATCGGCACCTCGTGACGCGCGACCGCGGCGAGGAACGACTCCGGACCGGAAAGCCATTCCCGATAGCTTTCGCGGCTCTCTTCCACCTCGCGCGCGTTCTCGTCGGCCGGCATCACCTTGCCTGAGCCGTGCCCGACGTTCACGGCGCGAGTATCACGAGCCGGCTCGTGCGGGTCGAGGTCTACCGATGGTCAATGCGGCTCGGCCCTGCGGGGTGGCGAGCGCGATGGCGAAGTAGGCAAGCAAGCTGGCTACCCCGACGAGCTGGAACATCGCGCCAAGCCCGACNAGNGAGCCGACGAAGCCGCCCACCAGGGGTCCGATGATCGCGCCGACGTCGAGTCCCATGTTGTAGATCCCCGACGCGACGCCGACGTCATGTCCTTCCCGTCGAAGGTCGGCGACGGTGGCCGCGCTCGTCACGCGGAGGAGACCGCGGGAGACGCCCGCGGCGAGGAAGAGCGCGACGAGGACCCAATAGCTGGTNACGTACGACAGCGCGATCGTCACGAAGCCGAAGAGCAGCACGCTCCAGAAGTTCACGGTGCGATGGTCGAGGTAGCGAAAGAGGATGCCCGAGACGAAGCGGATGAACGTCGCCGCACCGGACTTCAGGCCCTTCAGCANACCCGTGCTCGCCTTGGAGATCCCGATCCCCAGGCCGTAGAGCGGGAAGAAGGTGTCGACGCTGTCCGAAAGGACGTTGATGTACAAGACGATGAGGAAGGCGAGCCACACCCTGGGGTCGGCCTTGGCATGCGCGCGAAGAAGACTCCGCAGGCCAGGCGGGCGAGTGGCCGAATCCGATGGAGCCGAGATCGCCGGCATGGGCCACACCAGGACGGCCGAGAGCAGCGGGAGCAAACCGAAGACGGCCAGAGCCGCGGGGTTCCCAAACCGCTCCGCGACGAAGCCCCCGGCCGGCGCGCCGATCGCGTAGCCCGTCGAAAGCGCAGCGGTGTACCAGCCCATCGTCGCACCGGCGCGTTCGCCGCCCGTGAGATCGATCGTGACCGCGAGGTTGTAGGTGCCAAGCGCGCCGAACGCGTATCCGTGCACGATCGTGAGGAGAGCTATCGCGATGGCGTTCCCGTTCGTGAGGGCGTAGCCACTCGTCGCGAGAGCGAAGACCCCGAGCCACAGCATGAGCTGACGGCGCGCGCGTTCCGGCCGGTACGCTGCGCCGCTCGGGATACGCGAAACCAGTCGGAAGATCGCGAGGAGCGAGGCGAGGGCGCCGATCGCGACCTCGCCGTACCCGTACTGATCGAGATAGAGGGCGAACAGCTGACCGAGAGCGCCCTCCGCGGTCGTCACCCCGGCGACGACGAGATACTGAAAGAGGACCGCGCGGCTCAGATGATGGTCTCTANCTCGATATCACCGAGCGCGCCGGCGAGGCGCGCTCGCTCGAGAGCATCGATCCAGATCTTGCGGATCACGCGCGGCTCAATGAGCCCACGGGAGACGCGTTCGATCTCCTGGTCAGTGAAGCGACGTGGTTCGCCGATCGCGTAGGTGAGCCACAAACGGCGGGCGCTCTCCTCGAGCTGGAGCGACATCGCCACGCAGGTCGGCAGGTCGTCGCCGACGACGACGGCGCCGTGCCCGCGCAGAACGGCGGCGCGCCCGCTCCCCAGGACGCTCGCGAGGCGGCGGGCGGGCGCGGACTCACGGATCAACGCGGGATCGTCGTACACCGGCACCTCGCGGCCAAAGGGCGCCCCAGCGTTGAAGGCGGCGACGAGCGGTTTCCCCGCCACCGCGAGCGCGGTCGCATGGAGCGCATGGAAGTGCGCGACGGCCCCGACATCCGGTCGCGCGCGGTAGATCTCGAGATGGATCGGAAGCTCGCTCGGCGGTGTTCGCTCGATAGGTTCGCCGTCAGCGAGACGCACCACGGCGACCTCCTCCGGGCGGAGGGCGATGCGGCTCGCGCTATGCGAGTTCACGTAAGCGACGTCGCCTTCGCGGAGGCTGACGTGGCCATGCATATCGAAGATNCCCGCGACCGCGAGCGCTCGGCTCGCCGCGGCGACGAGTGTCGCCGCGCGCGCNGGACTCGAGACGCTCACTGGGCGGGTGGCACGCCTGCCCAGCGCTTGAACAACGCGTGCTCGACCCCAAGCTGGTCGAGGGCCTTGCCGACGCTGTGCGCGACGATGTCGTCGACGGTCTTCGGCAGATGGTAGAAACCGGGCGCCGGCGGCAGGATCACCGCGCCGGTCAGCGCGAGCTCGTGCATCAGCCGCAGGTGACCGGCGTGCAGGGGCGTCTCGCGGACCATCAGGACGAGGGTGCGGCGCTCCTTGAGATGCACGTCGGCCGCGCGGACGATGAGATTGTCATTCAGCGAGTTCGCGATTGACGACATCGTGCGGACGCTGCACGGCGCGACGACCATGCCGTGGGTCTGGAAGCTGCCGCTCGCGAGCGTCGCCGATAGGTCGCGCTCGTCGTGGACCGTGTCCGCGAGTGCGAGGACGTCGTCGATCTTCCACGTCGTCTCGTACGCGATCGTCGCCTTCGCGCCGGACGAGACGATGAGGTGCGTCTCGACGTCCTTCGCCTTCTGTAGCGCCTCGAGCATGCGAATCCCATAAATGGCACCGGAAGCTCCCGAAATGCCCACGACGATGCGTCGCGTCATGCCGAGGGCACTGCGGCGCAGCGGGTGGCACGGGGGAGCGGGGGTCGCGCGCGATGCGCAGGTGCCCCGGGGCCCCGTCCGCGCGTGCGAGCGCGCATGGACCAACGGCGTCGCGGTACGGGGAGGGTGCGCGAGCGCGCGACCCCCCGACCCCGGGACAGGACCCGATGCGCCGCAGACGAAACGGCAGATGCCTCGTTCAGGTCGGGTATCCCTCGGGGGCTTCCTCGGAGGTCCAATGACCCATACGCATGTAGCGACGGCGATAGCGAAGCAATGCGTCGATCTTTCGATCGTTGCTCACGGCGCCAACGACCTCGCCGACGAACAGGATGTGATCACCGGTCGGGCGCTCCTCTCTCACCTGGCACCAGAACATCGCGAGACTCCCTTCCACTGCAGGCGTCGCGAAACCGGGCTGCTCGACGACCGGGATCTTGAGAGCGGCGAACTTGTCGGGCCCCTCGGCCGACTTGCCCGCGGCAACCGCGAGCTCCTGCTGTGAATCGTGCAGCAGCGACACGCTGAATTCCCGCGAGGCCCGGATAAGCCGCGTCGTACGCGAACCGGGGTGCTCCGCGATCGCGACCATCGGTGGAACGTGCGAGACATACATGACCGTCCCGGTCCCGCATGATCGCTCGCCTTCGTGGGCCGCTCCGATGATCGCGACCGGGTGAGCGATCCGGGAGAGGAACAGCTTCGCCGGCGCGTATCGGTCGGTCGTCGGCCCCTTCAAGCTCGCCATCGCTCACATACCGTCGTCGTTCGGGACCTCGCGCGGCGCTTCGTCGTCGTACCCGGGTCCGCCGGGACCGTGCTCCGCGGCGCGCGGGTCCACTGGTGTGCCCGGCACGGGGTCCGTGCCGATGAAGGCGTCCGGCCGCGCCGCGCGCGTATCGGAAAGCTTCACGCGCCGGCGTGCGGTCTTCTCGCCCGTCACGAAGTGCTCGCCCCGAAGCGCGAGCCGCGCTTCCTCTTCGAGCTCGTCGTCCCACTGCCCGAGCGAGTACCCGTACCAGGGTCGCTGTGGCCGCACTTTGGGCAGACCGAGCTCGTTCCAGATCCGCAGCGCGTTCTCCATGTGCTCCTTGGTCGGAAGCGAGATGGGCGGCCACGGCTCTTTGAGGCAGGCGTTGATGAGCATGCCGCTGTCATCCGCGGGGTCGCCGTGCCCGACGACATCGCGCCCTTCCGCGGCCTGCTCGATCCCCGTGCCACGGAACGGCGGAGCGTGACCCTTTTCGAGATGCCCGGTGATCTCCACATCCTGCGCCGGACGCGACCGGTAGCAGACCGCCCACCAGAGCGCGGTCGCGTCCTCGGGATCGATGTCCTCATCGACGGCGACGCAGACCTTGCCCACGCCCTGGTTGAAGCTCGACGCGGCGCGGAGCGCGCGCCAGATCTCGGCCTCGCGCGCGCCGTTCGCCATCTGGATGACGATGAGTTTTCTCAGATTGGTTAGCGGCTCGTGCATGACCACGCGCTTCACGCTTCGAATGTTGCAGGTCTGCCGCAGATGCTGGGTGAAGATCGGCTCGTAGGCGACCTTCTTGATGACGCTCGACTCGGACGGCGTGACCTGGCTGATGAAGGAGACCCAGATCGCATCCTTGCGGTGTGTGATCGCGGTGATCTCAAAGAATGG
>JGI25382J43887_10001096_pt1 | contig 10533 bp, 11 predicted proteins | sample GraSoi013_1_40cm_3_FD_43887 | JGI IMG/M metagenome (IMG submission 43887) | reverse complement strand
GCCGTCGCTCGCTCCGTAGTCCTCGGCGTCCGGACCGCTCGGCGCGAAGCGCGGCGCGGGCGCGGAAGCGGCCGGCGAGCCCGAGGCGATGCCGTCGCGCGCGCCGGGCGCCCCGGGCGCCGCGCATCCGGCGAGCAGGCCGACGAGCGTGCATGCGGCCGCAACGGCCTTCATCGTGGCCGGCATCGTAGCACTCTGGGGATCTCAGCGTTCGGTGGAGAGCGCGCGGAAGTCGGCGAGCAGCTGGGCGAGCTCGGCCGCGGGCAGCGCCGGCGTCATCGGTCGGCCGATCGGGATCGCACCGCGGGGATTCTCCAGCAGCCGCACGACCTCGCGGGGCGAGATCTCCTGGTAGCGATAGCGCTTGTCGCGCAGACGTAGCGTCCGCCCGACCGGGACGACGTCGGCCGCCGCGAGCCGCACGCCTTTCTCCGACGACCAGATCGAGTCGCGCTCGTACGTCGTGATCACGACGACATCGAGAGCCGGGACGCCGAGCGCGTCGAGCGGCGCGGAGGTCAGCAGCAACGGGATGTAGCAGGGCTCGCAGCCCGTCNCCNTGTCGGCGAGGAACAAATAGTAGGCGTGGCGATACTGAGCCGGCTGCGCGGACACCGTGGTGGCCCAGAGCAGGACGGCGGCAAGCGCGATCCTCACCCCGTCCCTATAGCACGCGGAGGGCGCTATCATCTGGCGNANCCCCGTCCACCAGGAGGAGCGGCCATGAGTGCGAACAGGTTCTCGATCGTGCTGGGCGCCCTGCTGGTCCTCCTCCTCGCGGGTATCGGCGTGGCCCCGGCTCAGCCGGGGCCGATCAGGATNGGCTTCGTCACCGACCTCACCGGGCCGGCGGCGCAGGCGGCCAAGGACATGGTCAACGGCCTGACGCTGTACCTGGACGAGATCGGCTCGCAGATGGCGGGGCGGAAGGTCGAGCTGATCGTGGAAGACAGCCAGGGCCGGCCCGACGTCGCGCTGACCAAGCTGCGCAAGATCGTTGAGCACGACCGCGTCCACATCGTGGCCGGCGTGCTCTTCGGCCACATCGGCTACGCGATGGCTCCGAAGGTGGAGGAGTACCGCATCCCGGCGCTCTTCACCGTCGCGGCCTCGGACGACCTCACGCAGCGGCTCAAGTACCGCTGGGTCATCCGGACCGGGTGGGCGTCGAGCCAGCCCTCCCACCCCTTCGGTGAGTACGCCGCCAGGACGCTCGGCTATCGAAAGGTCGCCGTCGTCGCCTCGGACTACGCGTTCGGCTGGGAAGTCGTCGGTGGATTCCAGCGCACGTTCGAGGAGAACGGCGGCCAGGTGATCCAGAAGCTCTGGGCCCCGCTCGGCGTCATGGATCTCTCGCCGTACATCGCGAAGATCCGCCGGGACGCCGACGCGGTCCTGACGATGATCGCCGGCGCCTCGACGCTGCAGTTCCTCAAGCAGTACGAGGAGGCGGGGCTGAAGGCCAGGATCCCGCTGATCGGCGGCGGCCCGGCCGTCGACGAGGCCCTCCTGCCGTCGATGGGCGACGAGGCNCTGGGCGTCGTCACCCCGCTCATCTACAGCGGCGCGCTCGAGACGCCCGCCAACCGGCGCTTCGTCAAGGAGTACCGCGCGCGCTTCGGCAAGGTCCCCTCCTACTTTTCGGAGACGAACTACACGAGCGGACGCTGGATCAACGAGGCGGTCAAGGCGCTCGGCGGCAACGTGGAAGACCGCGAGAAGCTGCTGACGGCGCTGCGGAAGGTCGAGATCGCCGACGCGCCGCGGGGGCCCGTCAGGCTCGACACCTACGGCAATCCGATCCAGAACGTCTACTTCAGGAAAGTGGAGCGCAACCGAGAGGGCGAGCTCCAGAACACCGTGATCGTGACGATCCCCGCCGTCTCGCAGTTCTGGAAGTACAGCCCGGATGACTTTCTCCGGCAGCCCGTCTACAGCCGCGACGTCCCGCCCTGCCGCTACTGCTGAGCCCGCGCTCAGCCGGGGCGGCCCCGCGCGAGCGGCACCGCGAGCGGGATGATCACGAGCAGGGCGGCGAGCGCGTTCACGGCGAAGGCCAGGGGCGCGCCCACGCTGGCCGCCAGCAGGCCGATGGCCAGCGTGCCGAGCGGCTGCGTCCCGATGCACGCCGACAGGATCCCCATCGCCCCGCCCCGCACGCGCTCGGGCGCCGAGAGCAGCACGAGCGTGCTCTGCATCGCGGCGAACCCCGACTCCGCCGCGCCCATGACGACCAGCAGCGCGACGCACGCGAAGAACGAGCGCGAGCCGGACAGCGCCACGAGGAGGACCGGCGCCACGAGCACGGAGGCGGCGAACAGCGTGCGCTGGGCGAACTGACCGCCTCGCGAGGCGATCATGAGCGCGCCGAGCAGCGCGCCGCAGCCGTCGGCCGCGACGAGCGCGCCGAGCGCGGTCGGGCCGACGGCCAGGACGTCGCGCGCGAAGACGGGCAGCATGTGCTGGTAGGGAAAGAACAGNGTGTTCATCGCGACGGTGACGAGCAACACGCCGCGCACGGTCGGGCTGGTCCACGCCGCCTGCAGACCCGTACGCAGGCTCGCCACCACGGACGTCGGCGCACCGCCGCCCGGACCCCCGAGCCGCCCGACGAGACCGCGGGCTGCGAGCAGCCCCGCCGCGTACACGAGCGCCATGACCAGATACGACGCGGCCGGACCCAGCCGCGCGAGGCAGACGCCGGCGGCCAGCGGGCCGAGCATCTTGGCGATCTGCATCGAGACGGTCTCGAGCGAGACGGCCTGGGCGACGCGCGAGGCGCCGAGGATCGTGTAGAGCGCGGTGCGGCGCGCCGGGAAGTCCAGCGCCCACATCGCGCCAAACACGATCTCCAGCGCGACCAGGGGCCAGTAGCCGCCCGCGCGGCTGGCGAAGATCGCGGCGAGCGCGAGCGCCGTCGCGAGACCGACCGACTGCGCGGCCAGCAGCACCCGCCCGCGCACCATGCGATCGGCCACGATGCCGGCGAAGGGCCCGACGGCCATCAGCGGGGCCGCGCGCGCGAATGCCGCGAGACCGACCATGAAGGGCGAGCCGGTGAGCTGGAGCGCCAGCCATCCGACCGTGACGAGGTCCATCCAGCGCGCGACATTGACGCAGAGGCCGGAGACCCAGAGCCGACGGTAGCTCGGCTCCTGGAGGACCTCGGCCACCACCAGCCGCCCCGCCAGCGCGGCGACCGGCGAGAGGCTCACCGGGTCAGCGCGGCGACGACGCGCCCGAGGCGCCTCACAGCCCCCGGCACGACGTGAACACGGCCAGGAGGATCACCAGACCGGCGGGGACGAGGGTCACGACCACCGACAACGCGGTGCCCAGCGTGAACGCGATCGGCCCGAACACGGGGGTGCTGACGCGCCACACCTTCGCCACGAGCAGCTCGAGGATCCATCCGCCCGTGTAGAAGATGTTCGCCACGATCAAGTACGCGACGACCGCGATGACCACGAGCAGCGGCGGGCTCGGCAGCCCGAGCGGCACGCCGCGGCTGCGCTCGCACCCGAAGGCGACCGCGAAGAACACGCCGAGGCTCAAGACACCGGTCGCGCCCACCATCATGTTGTACGGCAGCCGCCGCAGCTCCCACCACGCGACGACGTGCGCCGGATGCGACTTCTCGAGCCGGTGCGCGAACAGCCAGCCGGCGAGACGCCACGAGATCCGGAAGAGCGGCGCCGGCCTCATGACGACGGGGCGCCGCCCCAGCGCCTGACCTGGCGCCGCGCGAAGAACAGGATGATCAGCGGCAACCCGAACGCCGCCAGCACGACGCTGAGCCACTCGTTGCGCAGCCGGTCGTTGATGTCGCCGGGCAGGCTTTCCCTCGGATCGGCGACGAGGTAGCGGACGAGCACCGTGTCTCCCGGCTTCAGGTGACCGCACGCCGGAATGCCGTAGCCGGCGTTGCCGCGCCCGGCGTAGGTGCGATCGTCGACCCGGAACTCGTAGGCCACCGCTCCATGATTACCGCAATCGGTGGACGTCACCTGTGCCCGGGCGCTGGCGCCGTGGGCCTCGAGGCGCGAGTAGTGGGGCAGGTTCAGCGAGCCGACGAACACGCCGATCGCGAGCGCGCTGGCGACGTAGAGCGCGGGCGGAAGCAGCTTGCTATTCGTGGCCGGCCTCGATGCGATACGTCGCCTTCAGCCGCGCCCGCGCCTCGACGGCCATGATCAGCGTACGCCCGCCCATCGCTCCCGCCTCACACCGGCATGACGCCGTGCTTGCGCCATGGGCGGTCGACCCGTTTGGTGCGGGCCATCTCGAGCGCCCGGATCAGCGTCGGTCGGGTGTCGCGCGGATCGATGACGTCGTCGATGAGGGCGGCGCCGGCGGCGATGTAGGGGCTGATGAGCTGGCGGAACTGCTCGACCTTCTTCGCGCGCTCGGCGTCCGGATCGGCGGCGGCGGCGATCTCCTTGCGGAAGACGATGTTGGTCCCGCCCTCCGGCCCCATGACACTGATCTCGCCGTCGGCCAGCCCACGATGAGATCAGGCTCGTAGGCGCGGCCGCACATCACGAAGTAGCCGGCGCCGTACGCCTTGCGCATCACCACCGTCAGCTTGGGCACCGTGGCCTCGCTCACCGCATAGAGCATCTTGGCGCCGTGCCGGATGATGCCGGCGCGCTCGACCTTGCTGCCGACCATGAAGCCGGGCACGTCCTGGAAGAACACGAGCGGAATGCCGAACGCGTCGCACAGCATGATGAAGCGCGCGGCCTTGTCGGCGGCGTCGATGTCGAGCGCGCCCCCGAGCACCATCGGCTGGTTGGCGACGACGCCGACGGGACGGCCGTTCAGCCTCGCGAGCGCCACCACGATGTTCTTGGCCCAGCCCGGCTTGATCTCGAAGAGCCGGCCGTGGTCCACCACCGCGCGCAGCACCTTCTTGACGTCGTAGGCGCGGCGCGGGCTGTCGGGCAGGATCGTCAGCAGCGCCTCGTCGCGGCGCTCGGCGGCGTCCTCGCACGCGATCACCGGCGGCGGCTCCTGGTTGTGTGATGGGAAGTACGACAGGTACTCCTTCACCACGCGCAGGCAATGCTCGTCGTCCTCGACCTCGAGGTCGCCCACGCCGGAGATCTCGCAGTGGACCTTGGAGCCGCCCAGCTCCTCGGCGGTGATGTCCTCGCCGACCACCGCCTTGACCAGCGGCGGCCCGCCGAGCGCCATGTTGCTCGTCCCCTTCACCATCGGCACGAAGTCGGCGAGGGCCGGGATGTAGGCGGTGCCGGCGGCGCCGGGGCCCATCATCGCCGCCACCTGCGGCACCACGCCCGACATGATCGACTCCTCNCGGAAGAGCAGGCCCGAGCCGGCGAACCAGCGCGAGCCGATCGCCTCCTGGATCCGCGCGCCCGCGGAGTCGATCAGCCAGATCATCGGGATCCGCTTGGTGTAGGCGATCTCGCGCGCGCGGTTGCACTTCGCCTCGGCGTTGCGGCCCATCGAGCCGGCCATGACCGTGAAGTCGTACGCGATGACGGAGGCCAGCCGCCCGTCGATCTTGCCGAAGCCGGTGACGACNCCGTCCGCCGGCGTCACCTTGCCCTCCAGCTCGGGGGCGATCCCGGCGTGGGTCGCGTGCACCCCGATCTCGGTGAAGGTGCCGGCGTCGAAGAGCCGGTCGATCCGCTCGCGCACCGTCAGCTTGCCGGCGGCGTGCTGCTTGTCGACGGCCGCCTTGCCGCCCATCTGCTCGGCGCGCTCGCGCCGGGCGGCCAGGTCGTCGGCGTGCTCCTTCATCCCCATCCCTAGCGCATCTGGCCCGTCCGGGCCAGGATCCAGGTGTTGATGCCGGTGTCGGGCGGCGAGCCGCTGAGCATCGTCACCATGGTAGCGATCTCGCTGCGGTGGTGGGTGGCGTGATTCGCGACGTGCTGCAGGAGCGGCCCGAGCGGCGCGCTGAAGGCCTTGCCCTCCGTGTTCTTGTACTCCACCGCGCGCGNGAGGTCGGCCTCCGTCAGCGCGGCCACGAAGGCTTGCTGCTCGGCCTCGAGCGCGTCCCACTTGGCGCGCACGATGGCCATCGTCGGCAGGTCGGCCCCCGGCAGGTTCGTCGGCGACGTGCCCTTCCAGCGGCTCAGCCACACCCAGTCGGCGCCGTACAGGTGCGCGAACATCCGCGTCACCTTGGAGTGGCTGAACTGCGCGCCAACGTCACGCGCGCACGCCTGCTCGCCCAGCGCGGCGGCGAAGTCGAAGAGCCGGCGGTTCGCCCAGCGGTGATAGTCGTAGAGATCGCGGATCATCCCCACGCTCATCGTGCCCTCCTCCTCTGATCGCTCATCCAGGCTCATGGCTACTCCAGCACCACCACCGTCTCGCCCTCCTGCACGGTCTGTCCCTCGCGCACCCGGATCTCCTTGACCGCGCCGGCGCGCGGCGCCTCCACCGGGATCTCCATCTTCATCGACTCGAGCACGATCACGGGATCGCCGGCGGCGACCCTGTCGCCGACCTTGGCGGTCACCTGGAACACGACCCCTGTGATGTGCGCCTTGATCTCCTCAGCCATGGAACGCTCCTTGTTCGACCATCTGAGTGTGCACGCGGCCGCGGCGAAAGTCCGCATGCGCGGTGATCGTGCGGAGCAGCGGCAGCGTGGTCTTCACGCCCTCCACCACGCACGCGTCCAGCGCCCGCGCCAGACGCTCGATCGCCTGGGCGCGGTCGGCGCCGCGCGCGATGAGCTTGAAGAGCAGCGCGTCGTAGTGGACGGAGACGACGCTGCCCTCGACCACACCCGACTCGAGCCGGATCCCCTCGCCCCCGGGCAGCGCCAGCCGCGTGATCGTGCCCGGCGAGGGCAGGAAATTCCTGGCCGGGTCCTCCGCGTAGACGCGCACCTCGACGGCGGCGCCGCGCGGCTCGATCGTCTCCTGCGAGAAGGGCAGCGGCTCGCCGGCGGCCACGCGCAGCTGCGCGGCGACGAGGTCGAGGCCGGTGATCTCCTCGGTGACCGGGTGCTCCACCTGCAGCCGCGTGTTCATCTCCAGGAAATAGAAGCCGCCCTGCGCGTCCACGAGGAATTCGAGGGTGCCGGCGTTCACGTAGCCGATGGCGCGCGCGCCCGCGACGGCGGCCTCGGTCAGCCCGCGCCTGGTGCGCGCGTCGAGGTTCGGCGCCGGCGATTCCTCGACGAGCTTCTGGTGGCGGCGCTGGATCGAGCACTCGCGCTCGTGCAGGTGCACGACGGTGCCTTTCGTGTCGCCGAAGATCTGCACCTCGACGTGGCGCGGCGCCTCGAGATAGCGCTCGACGTAGACCTGGGCGCTGCCGAACGCGCTCTGCGCGCGCCGGCTCGCCGTGGCGAACGCGCCCGCCAGCTCGCCCGCCGACGCCACCTTCGCCATCCCGATGCCGCCGCCGCCCGCGGCCGCCTTGAGGATGACCGGATAGCCGAGCCCGCCGGCGACGCGCTCGGCGCTCGCGGCGTCCGCGACGGGCTCCGGGCTGCCGGGCACGATCGGCACGCCGGCGGCGGCCATGCGGCGGCGCGCCTCGGGCTTGTCGCCCATCGCGCGGATCGCCTCCGCCGAGGGCCCGATGAACGTGAGTCCGGCCCGAGCGCACGCCTCGGCGAAGCGCCAGCTCTCGGAGAGAAAGCCGTAACCAGGATGTACCGCCTCGGCGCCCGACTCGCGGGCCGCGGCGAGGATTCGCTCGACGCTCAGGTACGACTCGCGCGCCGGCGCCGGGCCGAGCAGCACCGCGTGATCCGCGTCCTTCACGTGGGGCGCGTCGCGATCGGCCTCGGAGTAGACGGCGACGGTGCGCAGTCCCAGCGCGCGGCAGCCGCGGACAATGCGACGCGCGATCTCCCCGCGGTTGGCGACGAGGACGGTGCGGAACACGCTCAGGGAGCGGCGGAAACGGGCTCGGTGGAGACCAGGTCGCCGGCGGCGATGCGCCAGCCCGACGTCGTCTGCGTCCAGCGGAGCTGGACGAAGCCGATCGCGCGCGGGCTCTCGATCCGCAGCTTGACCATCTGCTGGCGGCCGATCGCGGCGAGACCGACGACGCGCGTGCTGGTGATCCCGCCCGCGAGCGGGGCGAAGGCGGCGCTCAGCGCCTCGCGCGCCGCGGGCTCGACCCACTCCGCGGCGCCCGCGGCGTCACGCGACTCCAGCGACTTGCGATGGCCGTCCACGGCGGACGCGAGATCGGCGGGCAGCGCGGCGGGATCGAAGTCCGGCGGAACCTGGACGAGATCGGGAGCGACGATCTCGGGGCCACGTCGAGCAGCGCGGGGTCCACGAGCGGCGCCGGCGCGTCGCCCGTGACGCCGCCGGCCTTCTCGAGCGCCGCGAGCAGGCGCCGCGCGCAGTCGGCGACGCGCGCGCGGCCGGTGGCGTCGCGCGCGAGCCGGTCGAGCACGATCGCGCCGGCGGCGGCGTGGCGCCGCTCCTCCTCCAGGCAGCGGGTCAGGATGCGCCGGGTCGGCGGCTCGTACACGGCGTTCGTCGACGCGAGGTGACGCGCGTAGACCGTCGCGAGGTGCGGCTTGAGGACGGCGTAGACGCCGACGATGCGCTCGAGCGTCTGCCGCGGACCTTCCGGACTCTCGAGCATCTCCGTGAAGGCGACCATCGCGTCGTTCGCCGGCTCCGATTCGTGCGCCGCCGCGCGCAGCTCGGGCAGCCGCCGTCCCCAGAGATCCGCGTGCTGGGCGCAGTCCCACACGTGGCGGCCGAAGAGCAGCTTGGCGGGCAGCTCGGGCGTCAGCGCGATCCAGCCGCCGAGCACGCGCATCATGCGCTCCTCGGCGTACCGGTAGTTGCGGATCCGCCGCGCGGAGTCGTCGACGGAGAAGTGGCCGGCGAGGTGGTGGGAGCTCAATACACCTGCGAGCGCTGCGTGCTCTTGATGAGCCGCTCGATCTCCTCGTCGGTGAAGCCCGCGAGCTTGCGCGCCTCCTTGGCGATCGAGATCGGCACCACCTCGTGGTGGCCGTCCTGGCGGCTGCCGCCCAGGTTGAAGCGCTCGTCGATCGTCTCCTGAAACTCGATGGCCTTGCGCCGGCGCTCGGCGTCGCCGCGCGTCAGCTCGTTGAGCCAGCGCGAGCCCATGCGCACGTGCGTGATCTCGTCGGCCAGCACGTAGTCCACCGACTTCTCGATGATCGGATCGCCGATCTTCTGCGCAATGTGAATGAGCTGGTTGAAGACGTCGCACGCCAGGCCCTCGAGGCCGCGGTTGACGCCGGCCACGCGGGCGGCGGCGTCTTCCGCGCACGCGCAGCGCCAGAGGATGGTGGACTCCGGGAACTCGCCCACCCGGCCGCCGAGGTGCTCGAGCAGGCCGAGGTAGGTCTCGACGTGGCGCGACTCGTCCCAGACCTGCCGCGCCATGTCCAGCGTGAACTCCCACGGCGCCTCCGGGAAGTCGTAGACGGTGCGGCCGGCGCCCTCCATCGCCTGGAGCTCGCCGACCATGATGCCGTGCACGCGCTCGCGGATGGACTCGCGGCTCGCGAGGTCGGGGAACGGCGGCAGACCCTGCTCGACCTTCAGCTCGCCGACCTCGCGCGCGCGCATGCGCACGAAGCGGTCCTCGCGCGCGAGCTTGTCGTAGGCGATCGGTCGATCCATGCGTTGGCCTCCGGGCTGAACCGCGGTTCAGTCGAGTTTAGCCGAGGCGCCTCGCGGCCGCAAACTGAACGCGCGCGCCCCCGGTCATCGGTCGTGGGGCGGGCGCCGCAGCAGGGCGGCCGGGCGGATGGCGTCCAGCCCGAAGCGGTCGGTGATGCGATCCACCGCCCGCGCGAGCCGCTCGCGGCGCACGGCGTCGTCCCCGAGCAGCCCGAGCTGGCCCGTCTGCTCGGCCGTCAGCGCCGAGGCGGAGACGCCGATCAGCCGCACCGGCTGCACGAGCGTCTCGCGCGCCAGCAGGATCGCCACGCGCCGGTAGAGCTCGAGGCCGTCCTGGGTCGGGTCGCTCGTGTGGCTGCGCGTGAGGGTGCGGAAGTCGGCGAAGCGCAGCTTCAGCGTCACGCGCGCGGCGGCCAGCCGCTCCGCGCGCAGCTCGCGCGCCACGCGCTCCGCCTGGCCGCGCAGCGTGGTGTCGAGCCGGACGCGGTCGGTCGTGTCGCGCTCGAACGTCGTCTCCGCGCCCATCGACTTGGGCGGCGTCCACGGCTCCACCGGCCGGTCGTCGCGGCCGAAGGCGAGGTCGTGCAGGCCGGCGCCGTGGTCGCCGAGACGCGCCACGAGGGTCGCGCGCGACAGCCGCTGGAGCTGGCCGATCGTCGCGATGCCGAGCGCGGCCAGGTCCTTCGCCGTCGCCTTGCCCACGCCCCACAGCCGCTCGATCGGCAGCGGCGCCAGGAACTCCGCCTCGCGGCCCGCCTCGACGACGACGAGGCCGTCGGGCTTGCGGAGATCCGAGGCGACCTTCGCGATGAACTTGTTGGCGGCGAGCCCGGCGGAGGCCGTGAGCCCGGTCTCCGCGTGGATGCGCCGCTTGATCTCGCGCACCGCCTCCGGCGCCGGGCCGAACAGCGACGCC
>JGI25382J43887_10001092_pt1 | contig 10555 bp, 7 predicted proteins | sample GraSoi013_1_40cm_3_FD_43887 | JGI IMG/M metagenome (IMG submission 43887) | reverse complement strand
TGCCTCAGCTACTCTCTACGAGCAGTTCGCGAAAGAGGTCTCCAGCGGAGCTGATTTGATCCGCCTCGTGCAGTCCTTGCGCCCGTAACGGAAGATCGCCGCGATCTTCTCCTCCAGTGCCAGTGAAATCTTGCGAATAGCTTTCCGACCGACGTGCCGCCCAGCGTGAGCGAGGGATCGATCCCACGCAANCCGGGTACCGCGGAATCGGCTCGCCTATTTCGCCAACGCCAGGGGTAGGAGGTAAACGAGGCTGAACTCTGATCCCCGACTTAGGGTCGCGCATATGGCAGATACTCTCAGGGCACTAAGGCGTCGGATCGGTCGTCCGCTCTGGCACAGTTCTCTGAGACTTCGAGTGATCGTCGCCATTGTCGCCTTGCTCATTCCCGTCTTGATGCTCACCTCGGCTGTGTACCTTTCTGTTCGGCTCGTCACGTCGTTCGGGGATGCTGCGGCATCCTCACTGAAGGAGTTGTCGCTGATTATTGGTGCGCAAACAGCGCTCTCCCAGGTATCCGAAGGGTTCCATGGCCACGCCAGCCTCGGCGATTCTCCCAGTCGGGAGCAGTGGTTGCGCATGAACGAACAAGGGGATGTAGCCCTGCGGGCTCTTGAGGCCGATCCCTGGGGCCCTGGGGAGAAAGAAATTGCCCAAGACATCGAGCGGGACTGGCAGCGGGTCCAGGCGATCACTGCCGCGGCCACGAGACCCCGACCAGGCGTACCTTCCCCCACCTCAGCCGAGGGGGTGAGGCAGTACGACGACCTCATCGGAAGTATCCAACTTTCCTTAGACCAGCTCCATAGAGCGGAAAGGGCTGACCTAGGCTATAGCCTGTGGAGCGCTCAAGTCGCCCAGCAGCGCCTCCTGAGGATTCTCGGTCTAATGGTTGCCGGCGCAGTGGCGATATCCATTCTGGCAGCCACCACGCTCGGGCGCTCTGTCCTGCGGCCNCTGCACAGTCTGCAGGAGGCCGCGAGGCTCTTTGGCATGGGCGACCTGTCCCATCGAGTCATTGTGGAGCGGCGAGACGAACTTGGGCGGCTGGCCGAGCTGTTCAACACGATGGCGCAAAAAATCGAACGGAGTCAGCAAGCGCTTTCCTACCAAGCCTCCCACGATGGGTTGACGGGTCTGGTCAATCGAGTCCTCTTTCGGGATCGTCTCGAGCACGCTCTCGCTCGAGCCAAGCGTCAACAGAAGTCGCTTGCGGTGATGGAGCTGGATCTTGATGGGTTCAAGAAGATCAATGACAGCCTGGGACACTCTGCAGGCGATGCCCTGTTGATGGAAGTCGCTCAGCGGCTCCGGACCGTCATCCGCGAAGCGGATACTGCGGGGCGGCTCGGGGGAGATGAATTTGTTCTCCTGCTTGAGGACTTGCATCAGCCGGACGACGCTGTAACTGTGGCCAAGCGGACGTTGGACGCGTTACACATGCCCATCATGGTGCTCAACAAGCCGTTTGGTGTGCGGGCCAGCATGGGCATTGCCCTCAGCGGCGATGAGCAGCCCACGGCGGACGAGCTTATCCGGAATGCTGACCTCGCCTTNTACGCAGCGAAACGGCAGGGGAGGGATCGCTACCAAGTATTCGATCAAAGTATGCACAAGGTGGCTGTGCAGCAAGTCAGCTTGGAAGAAGACCTGCGGCGCGCAGTTGAGAGTAAGGCGTTCACTCTCCACTACCAACCCGTCGTGGACCTCCCCACACAGACGATCATCGGCGTGGAGGCTCTGCTGCGCTGGCAGCACCCCACCCGCGGGTTGGTCCTCCCTGCGGAGTTCATTCCCGTTGCCGAAGACACCGGCTTGATTGTGCCCATCGGCCGGTGGGTGCTGCGGGAGGCCTGTCGTCAAGTACATCTGTGGCAGGCGGATAGTCCCGAGCCCTTGCCTGTTCGGATCGGCGTCAATATCTCCGTCAAGCAACTTGAAGATCCGGGGTTCGTCGCTGATGTGGCCCAGGCCTTGCGGGACTCGGGATTGGCCGCGGAAGCCCTGATCCTGGAAATTACGGAAAGCATTCTGGCACAGAACCTGATCGCAACGGGCGAAGTCCTCAAAGGAATGAAGCAACTCGGTGTGCGCGTGGCCGTTGACGATTTCGGCGTGGGCTACTCGTCGTTGAACAATCTGCGCCGGCTGCCAGTCGACATCGTCAAGATCGACAAGAGCTTTGTCGCGAGTCTCGCCCAGCCCGAGGAGATGGCGCTGACATCCGCCATCGTGGCACTCTCCAAGGCGTTGAACCTGCAAACCCTTGCGGAAGGTGTGGAGCATGCGGAGGAGGCTAGCGAATTACGGGCGCTGGGCTGCAACGCGGCGCAAGGCTACTTCTTTGCGAAGCCGATTGACGCCGCCCAAATGGGTGAGGTCCTGCGCGCGGCGCGCATGCAGGGGAACCGTCTCCAGGCAGAAGTGCGAGGGGAGCGGGCATCGTAAGTCTCATCGACTTCGCGTCTGTCGGGACCGTCAGTGGTGAGGCTGGCGCGCCCGGAAGGATTTGCCCCGCCGACGGCAACCATACGCGCAAGAATAGGTAGCCTCCCGCAACCGTCTGTAGAGTGGCTTCCTCGGAGGGACGTCGCCGTCACTATCTGTCGAGGGCGCTGGGCCCCCAAGTCGGTCCCCCTGGGCCTGCAGGAGGCTTTATCAAATCCTCACAGTCATCCCGTTCACTGAACATGGTACCAGGGCGCGTGCGCCCATGAGGGGGTGGGTTCGATGCAGGTGCTCAGGGATGTGCTTCTCCTCGTCATTTTCATAGCAACGCTCACCCCAGGACAGTCTGTCCTCGCGGCCCAGAAGGCCCCGGATTTCACGGGAGGAGGATCCTGGTTGAACACTGGAGGGCAGGAGCTCCATTTGGCTGCCCTAAGCGGGAAAGTGGTCGCCGTCGAAATGTGGACGGCGGGGTGTTATAACTGCCTGAACGTCGTACCCTGGTTGAAAACCTGGAACGACACGTATAAATCCCAGGGCTTCACCATAGTGGGAGTCCACTCCCCGGAGTTTGCCCACGAGCGGTCGGCGCAGTACGTGCGCGAGGCGGTGGCCAAGTTGGGGATTCGCTACCCGGTGGTCATGGATAACGACTTCAAGATTTGGCACGCGTACCGCAACGTCTACTGGCCCACCCTCTACCTCATCGACAAGAAGGGTCTGATCCGGTACTCGCACGTCGGCGAGGGGGCGTACGAGGAGACCGAGCGTATGATCCAACAACTGCTGGCCGAACACAGCTAGGAGGGCGGGAGCGCCGGTCCAGCGACCGCGGTGCACTCTGCCTGGGCATCGATCTCCCCTAACTCTTTTCATAGGGTCGGCCCAGCGCTTCAGGCCGGGCAAGGCCCCACCGCCTTCGGAACCAGGGCGTGGAGATCACGGAGAGGATCGGGATCGTAATGGCAAAGGGGACCATCCTCCAGACGTAGCGTGACAGGACCCCAGGGAGGACGAGCTCTGGGCTGAGCGAGAGTTGCCACATGATTCCGAACAACGAGGCTCCCGCGAGCAAGATCCAGGGATTCCACATGGAGAAGAACACCAGAGCCAGGCTGACAAACCCCCAACCCATGAGAAAGTTGTAGTTCCACACGGGGTTGTAGGACAGCGTATACGCCGCGCCCGACAGGCCTGCTAAGACGCCCCCGCACAGGACGCAGACGTACCGGACGGCCGTGACGGAGATCCCGGAGCCCTCCGCAGCGGCCGGATTCTCCCCCACGGATCGAATCGCCAACCCCTGCGTCGTCCTGAACAGCAGGAACCAAGTGATCCCCACCAGAGCGACCCCCAGCACGAAGAACGGTGACAGCCCGAAAAAGCTCGCGATGCGTCCCAGGCCCAACGGCCCCGTATGCGGGTTGCCGAGGTAGGTCGTGAGACCGAAGCTGAGAATCCACAGGCCCATCCCGCTCACCACCTGATCGCCCCGCAGGGTGATCGAGAAGAAACCGTGGGCGAGGCCGAGGAGGCCCCCGATGGCCAGGCCCGCCACGAATCCCAGCGGATAACTCCCCGTCGCTTGCGCCGTGATGAAAGCCATCGTTCCTCCAAACAGCATGAGCCCTTCCAGCCCGACGTTGAGAACGCCGGCGCGTTGGTTGATAAGTTCCCCGAGCGCCGCGAACAGGAAGATCGTCGACGCCTCTAAGCTTCGGGCCAGCAGCTCCCACACGTGCGATCACCCTGGGGGCAGCTGCGTGGGCGCGTGTCGCAAGGCCAGGGAGGGGACCCGCCGCCACGCGACGCGGAACTGGTAGAGAACGTGCGAGGCGACAAACGTCATCATCAGCAGGCCCAGGAGAGCATAGTCGACTCCGAATGGCAGGCGCAACTCACCTTGGGCGAACCGTGCCCCCAAGGAGAGCCCTGCGAAAAGTACGGCGATGGGGACGGCTCCCAGCGACGAGCCCCGTGCGATCAATGCGGAGATGATTCCATANAAGCTGAGGTCCCCATAGTACCCGTAGTTCCCCGAGATCTTGTACACGCCAGGGAGAGCGGCAAAGTAGTGGTACCCGGCCAGACCGGCGAAGCCCCCACCCAGAAGGAAGACCAACAAAGACAGGGCCAAGGGGATGATGCCGCCGTAGCGCGCGGCCGCCGGGCTCTGGCCGAAGGCCCGAATGCGATATCCGAGCGGGGTCTTCGCGAAGAGGATGTCGAGGAAGACCGCAGCTCCCAGCGCAAGCACAGCGGTGAAGGGCACGCCCCACAACAGAGGCGCGTGCAATGCCGGGGGGAGAGCGAAACTCTCCCCTTCGCCCCTGGGACTCATGAACGGCCCGCCCTCCTTGATCATGTATGCGACAAGCCAGAAGAGGATTGAATTTAGCATCATCGTGACGAGAATCTCGCTCACCTGGAACCGGGCCCGCAGGATGCCGGCGAAGCCGCCGACCACCGCTCCCGCCGCAGCGGCAGAGGCGACCATGAGCAGGATGAGGAGCACAGGCGGGAGAGACAGCGTCTGGGCTTCTTGCGTGCGGAAGACGAACGGGATCGCAAACGCCGCGACTCCCCCGGCATAGACCTGCCCCGGGAGGCCAATGTTCCAGAGCCCCGCGCGCAGTGGCACGAGAAAGGCATAAGTACAGAGCAGGAGATAGATAGACCGGTGGATGGTGGCAAGCAGACCGTTCGGATTGAAAAAGGCGTACGAGAAGATGGCCCGGTACGCCTCGAGGAGAGGGGTTTGGGCCGAGAGGAACAGCACGCTGGCGAGGGCCAGGGCCAACAGGATAGCCCCCGCCGCCGTGAGCGATGAGTAGAACGCAGGCCGCGTGGTCCGGGGCTCCAGGGTGACGTCGTACCGGCCGAGCCTCACTGCACGCGGACCTCCTTCGCGGACCATCCCGCCATCATCGCGCCTACAGTTTCGATGTCGGCCTCCGCTCGAGGGAGGACGGCTCCGAATCGGCCCTCGTAGATCGGAGCCACCCAGTCAGCCAAGGACAAGATCTCGTCCAAGTCCTCGGAGATGAGTACGATCGCTGCCCCGTCGGCTTTCGCGTCCAGGAGGGCGGCGCGGACGAACGCGGCGGCTTCCACGTCCAGGCCTTGCGTGGGGAGGTGCGCGATGAGGAGCCGGGGTTTGCGGGACAACACCCGGCCCAAAATAAGCTTTTGCAGGTTCCCGCCGGACAAGTGCTGGGCCCGCGTGCGCGCGGTCGGCGCTTTGACGTCATAACCGGAGAGGATATTCCGGGTGAGCTGTTCCAATCTCGCATCGTCGAGCAGACCGCGCCGGGCGAACGCGGGATCAAAGTGGTAGTTCAGCGCGGTGTTCTCCACCAGCGAAAAGGCGGCGATGGACGCCACCTCGACGCGTTCGGCGGGGACGTAGCCTATCCCGACGCGCCAATGCGCCAGCGGGGACAGGCCAGTCACGTCGCGTCCATCGAACCGCACGGTTCCCGAGACCGCATCACGCAGCCCGGCCAGGACCTGGGCCAGTTCATCTTGACCGTTGCCAGTCACACCCGCGACGCCGAGAATCTCGCCTTCACGCAGAGAGAACGAGATGTCCTGGAGGGCGAGCTGGCCTTTGTCGTTGACGGCGGACAGCCGATCCACCTGCAACACAGGGAGCCCCGGTTCCCCGGATCGCTTCCCCGTGCGGACGGCGATGTCACGGCCGATCATGTGGCGCACAAGCATATCCTCGGTGGCGTCCGCTGTCCGCACGCGTGCCACGACTTTCCCTGATCGGAGAACCGTCACGCGGTGGCTGGCGGCCATGACGATTGGGAGCTTGTGGGTGACGAGGAGGATCGTGACGCCCTGGTCGCGGACCAGAGCCTGCAATCCTGCCAAGAGCGTCGTTACTTCAGGTGGCGTCAGCGTGGATGTAGGTTCGTCCAAGATGAGAGCCTGCGCCCCGCGGTACAGGGCCTTGAGGATCTCCACCCATTGACGTTCGCCTTCGGGGAGCTGCCACACTCGAGCGGCTAGGTCCACCGTGAAGCCGTACTTGTTGCAGAGTACCTCCACTTCGGGGGCGACGCGTCGGAGATTGAGAACACCGCGCACGCGCGGGTGTCCGAGGACGATGTTCTCGAGCACCGTGTGCGCAGAGACGAGTCTCCGGGTCTGGTGGACCATGCCGATCCCGTGCGCAAGAGCGTCGTGGGGGGATCGGAACTCAACCTGATGCCCGCGCAGGAAGAGCGCACCCTCATCAGGCTGCACCAGGCCGAACAGGATGTTCATGAGGGTGGTCTTGCCGGCTCCGTTCTGCCCCAGGATGGCATGGATCTCGCGCTCCTGGACCTCGACGTCGACGTGATCCAGGGCTAATACCCCCGGGAAGCGCTTCGTGAGGGCGCGGGCCGCAAGGATGGGTTCTGCGGAAGGCCCGTCAGCGTGCAACGGCTTCGGCAAGTGGGCACCTCTGGTATCGGGCGCGGTTCATGCTCACGGGACAAATGCCGCTCCGCCCGCCCCTGTCGGGGGCGGGCGGAGAAGTCTCAAACCCTCTTGGTTGGAGAGGGCGGTTTCGGGACCCTCTCGCGGGTAGATGCCCGTACCCGCCTCACTTGAGGATCGTCATTCCATCGAGGTCGAAGTTGAACTTTCCAAGCAGCCAGTCATCGGCCGGCACCTGCTGGGCCTTCTTGACCACCGTGCCCTTGGACGGAATGGGGGTACCCGGGGTGCCCTTGAGCTCCAGCCCCGTCCCGTTGCTGACGAACTCGTGCTCGGTGAACGGATCCCAGTCGCCCTTCAGCATCTGCTCCCGGCGTTGGCCCACGAGCTGCACGATCGACTTGGGAATCAAAGGCAGCGCCTTCGGGCTGATCGCGTCCACGCCGATCTTCTTGTTGTTCATGATGTCGACCGTGGGCTCCACGGTGCCGTCGGCGAGGGTCATGGTGTCCTTCATGCCCAGGTAAAGGAAGGTGCGGGGGTTCTGCTTGCCGGCCATCCAATCCTGGATCATGCGGTCGTAGAGGACCTCCCAGCGTGTGTCGAACGAGACGGCCACGGTGTCGGTGTTCGACCAGCCGTAGAAACCTACCGTGTCCATATCCTTCCCCACAAACCAAATCTTCTTCTCCTGCGCCACGTCCAGCGGCGAGCCGGAGTCCGTCTGCTGGGTGAGCACGTCCACCTTGTACTGGCTCACCAGGGTGGAGGCGATGTCCCGTTCCTCAGTCGGCTTGTACCAGTCTCCGACGTACTTCACGTACACGTTGACACGCTTATTGAGTGCTTTGGCCGCGTCCTGGACGCCCAAGTAGAAGCCAGCCGTGCGGCGCAGGACCTGGATGTTGGGGAAGGCGGAGACAATTCCCACGTTCCCGGTTTTGGTGAGGGCGCCGGCGATGAGGCCCTCGAGGTAGAGGGCTTGGTATTGGCGCGGGAAGAATCGGATGAAGTTTCTCTTGGTGGTGATGTCACTAGCGACCACCGACCCGAGGTATGCGTTCGGATACTTGTCTGCGATGTCTTTCAGGGGGAGCCCCATGAACTCGGCGTTCCCCACGACGATGTTGGCGCCTTGCCGAATGAGTTCTTCTGCGTAGGGAATGGCCACGTCCGGGCCGACCTCCTCCCGGTAGACGTACTTCACGTTCGGATACTTCGCGTGGAGGCGCTGGCCAGCACGATCATGGGCGCCGGACCAGGTGGTCCCCTTGATGACGCTAAAGTGCAAGATCGCCAACGTGGCGTTCTTGGCCGCCGCGGCCGAGGCAGACGACCCTATCCCGCTTCCGAACCCTGCCGCGAGTGCGATGACAATCAGGAATAGTGCAACCCGCGTGTGCCATCCAAGTGNCCGCGTCATATCACTTTCCTCCATCCTTCTCAGGTTTTTGAGTAGGCAGAATGATGTGCTTGCGCGCGCTCAAACGACCCGTGAGAGTGCCGGCCCTGGGGCAACCGCGCACGGAGAAAGTCACCCCCAGAGCTGGGTGTCCTACCGGGTGATTGAAGTATGGGCGATGCGCGACGTTTCTACAGCGCGAGGGGTTTTCCCTCTGCGCCATCCGCCCCGCTGAAAGTGGCGATGTCGAGATACTGTCCGCTTGAGAGGTCTCGTGCTGCGCACCGCGGGGAGTTTCATCCCGCCTCCGCGGGGTGTTCACAGCGAGTTCACAAAGGGACCGTTAATATCTTACGTGAGGGCCTGGGGTGTCAGTGGAGCGTTGATGGTGAACCTCGATCGCGACGGTCCTCAGGGAGATTGGTGCCATGGCGGGGAGCAGTCTGGACGGGAAAGTCGCGTTGGTGACAGGCAGTTCACGGGGTATCGGCGCGGCGATCGCAAGATTGTTTGCACAGCACGGCGCCAAGGTGGCGGTGCACGGCCGGGATACCAAGGCGCTCGCCGCCGTGTGCTCCGACATCGAGGGCGCCGGCGGCACGGTCACGCAGGTCGTTGCCGATGTGACGAAGTTCGCCGAGATCGAGGCGATGCGTCGTCAGATCGAACACGACTTGGGTCCGATCGATGTCCTCGTCGCCAACGCCGGCGGCAGCTTCACGATCCCCGGGCCCGTCGAGCAGATCAGCGAGGACGGGTGGCATGCATCCATCGACGGCAATCTGACAGCGACGTTTCTTACGATCAAGAGTGTTCTTCCGGGGATGAAGGAACGGAACGCAGGCAACATCATCACGATGTCATCGGTTGCCGGCCACCGACCCCACCCCAGGTCCCCCATCCCGTACGCCGCCGCCAAAGCGGGTATTGAGATCCTCACCAAGGATCTCGCCACCCAGGCCGGACCCTACGGCATCCGGGTGAACTGCATCGCGCCTGAGACGATCCTCACCGAACGCAATCGGCAGCGCATCCCCGACGAGCAGAAACAGGCGCTAGTCGATCTGCACTCCATCCGACGCCTGGGAACACCCGACGACGTCGCGCGGGCCGCCCTGTTCCTCGCCTCAGAGGAGTCTGGGTGGGTTACGGGCATCGTTTTCGACGTCGCCGGGGGCGCGGTGATGACCTAACCGCTCCCGCTCTGACGTCAGGCGCGGGCCTCCGTCCGCGGTGGGGGGAAGGTGGCCGGGAGGCCATCCGCCTCGATCTGAAAGAGTCCCTGAGGTTCTCCTAGGCCGGGTAAGCGATGCCGACCGAGGCTGCGATAGCGGATGCCCGTCGACGGCGATCCTGCGACCGCGTCTTTTGCCATCTCGGAGATGACAATTTGACCCCCATGCGCCGCCGCGCAGACGCGGGCCACGGTGTGGACGGCCAGGCCGATGTACCCGATGTCCGTCAGCGTGGGCCGGCCGCTATGGATTCCGATGCGCACTCGGACCGGGAGATCTTCAGGCCAGCGCTTCCTGCCGAACGCACGCTGGATAGCGGCGGCAGCCTCGACGGCGTTTGTGGCGCGCTCGAAGACGGCGAAGAACTCGTCGGCGCGGGTGTCAATCTCGCGGCCATCTGCGCGCGACACGGCCGACCGCAGCATCCGGCGTACGTCATTCAGCACGTCGCGATACCCGTCGCCCAACCGATCAAGGAGGGCGGTCGAGGCCTCGATGTCGCTCATCAAGAGCGTCACAAAGCCAGTGGGGAGCACCGCGGCGTCGATCGCCGTGACCGGAAGTTGCCCGTACGCCCGGTCCTTCTCGACGACGAAGCGCACCGCGGCCAGCACGGTTTCGGTGAGGTCTGGATCATCCAAGGCCGCAGGATCGTGCACGAGGGCCGTCATCGGCCGCCCATGCCGCTCGAGATAGGTCACGACCCGCTTGTCCTTTTTGGTGGGGAGGGGGACGGGTTTTCCCCCGCCATCGAGATACGCTCCAGCGGCGTTTGACCAGTATAGAACGGTCAGGGTCGGGTCGCGGAGGACGCCGCGCAGGCGTTGTTCGAGGTCCCCCGGGGCGCCGTTGCGACCCAACTCGATTACGAGGCGACCGGCCGTCGCGTGTCTGCGCTCCGACTGCAGCTGCCCCGTGATGAACCCAATGGGGAGGATGCCGTACTTCTTCGCCGCAGTCAGCAGCCGCTTGCGGGCGCGTTCCCGAGCGGCCTCGCTCTCGAACACGACCTGGTTGAACCGGGCGAGGGCGTTGCGC
>JGI25382J43887_10001091_pt1 | contig 10555 bp, 5 predicted proteins | sample GraSoi013_1_40cm_3_FD_43887 | JGI IMG/M metagenome (IMG submission 43887) | reverse complement strand
TCTTTTCTAGAAACCGAGGAATATTCACAGAAAGCATTCCACGTCTCCGTGTCGCAGTCGTAGACTTAGCTGTTCTAAATCAGCCGCAGACCTTAACTTGCAGGATGGCCTCTACCTTTAACCTGTCAAGTGATCTTTGGTGAAGCAGAGAGCTTTCCTTCTAGTAGCCCTGTCCATTTTGGTTGTGGTTGGAATGGCAATGTCCAACGTCCGGCCCGTTCATGCTGCCGCGGGCTACGTTGTAAACCTTGATGCCAGCAGCACAAGTCTCACCGACTTTCTAGTCGCGCCGAGCGCGACTGATGTGAAAACTTTCAGAGTCGGCGCTGTTGTCAATACTACTTCCGCGAATCCCCTTCTTAACGTTCAGGGCTGGCAGTTCGAAATCGACTACAACGCCACCGCCTTTGTACCGCAAGCCGATCCTGATCCTTCCGCGACACCCGGCAACCCGTCTGGATTGTACGTGGATGGTGCTGCGAACATCGTGCTCTTTGGGGCTAACCCCAACATCGTCAACAACCAGGGTGTTATGTCAACAACCAGGGTGTTATAGAGAACTGGAACGCTCTCTTATCTTTCGGTGGAGCCTTCCAAGTTACAACCCTATCACCGCCCGGTAGTCCNGGTACAATAACAGTCGCGTACAGCATACTAGGATCAGGCACTCAGGTAAAGATTAACGGGCCCAACCTGCTCGCGAACGTGGCCTTTGAGATGATCAACAAGCCCAGCACAATCCAGAGCTTCAAGATAACTAGCGTCCTTTTCGTCGACAATACCGCGAGCACACTTCCTGTTTCAGCAGGAGCGGGAGCAGACGAGACGGTCACAAATGATCCGCCCCGTGCCCTGTTCACTGCCAGCCCCGCACCCACCTTGGGACCTTACGACTATTCCTTCAACGCCACGACAAGCTCGGACAGTGACGGTACCATTCCGACTGGAGGCTACTCCTGGGACTTTGCCGGTTTGAACCAAACCCTTTCCTCTGTCCCAGTCCTCAACTATAACTTCACAGGGCCCGGAGTCTACAATGTCACACTTAGGGTCGTGGATAACCTCGGAGCCACAGGCTCCGCAAGAGATTTTCAGGGCGGAGTCATAGTCAACGCTCAGCCCAGCCACACTTACCGTCCCATCACGATCGTGGCGCTCTATCCCGATTTCACGATTACGGCGAACCCAAAGGCTCTCGGCTACACCCTTGGGAGCACGTTCACGTCGACGATTACATTTTCAAGTGTCAATGGGCTCAGCGGGAATATCACCCTAACAGCGGTCCCCACGCCCTCCGTGGCTAATGGACCCCAGTTGAGTTTCAACCCGTCGAGCGTAAAACTTCCGTCCGATGGAAGTAACAGCTCGATTCTGTCCGCAGCCTTCGCGTCCGATTCTCCTCTGTCAAGCTACAACGTGACCGTGACCGCAACGACGGGATCTATCTCGCACAAGGTGACGGTGTCCTTGATTCCCGGCACCATCAGGGTTCAACCTGCCCTGGTAACAGGAGTCAACAAGGGCGCAAGCTTCACGATCAGCATCGCGGCCTCGGCCGCGGGTCTCTTCGGATGGCAGTTCACGCTCCACTACGACCCTACAATTCTCGCTACAACCTTCAGAGGCGTATCATTCGGATCCTTCTGGCAAGCCGCCCTCAACAGCCAACAGGGTGTCCCGATAATCCATGTAAACCAGGCTGCCGGAACGGTCATCGTCGCTTTCAGCCTTGAGGCACAGGGCAACGTCATCCCTTCATTCACGGGCAACGGCACATTAGCCTCTATTCTCTTCACGGTAAACTCCAACGGCTTGAGTAGCCTTCCCTTATCTGACGTGATATTTGTCGATACACATGGAGGGTCAATCTCAGTGTCGCAGCAGAAGGATGGAACATTCGACAACCGCATCGTCCACGACGTCGCCATAACAAGTGTGGTTGCAACCCCCACCACAGTCAATGCAGGAGACAGCGTAACGATTACCGTTCGTGTGAAAGACAAAGGGTTAGACCCCGAGAGCATCACAGTATCTCTCTCCGCCGGTGGAGCAAGCATCGGCCAGCAACCGGTCTCACTCAACGCTGGAGACAACACTACCCTCACCTTCCACTGGAACACAGCAGGAACCACTCCGGGAACCGTGACAATTACAGCCGAGGCCACGATCAGCACAGGCGACGGCAACCCGAGCGATAACTCCCTGTCAACAACAGTGACAGTCAATCCACAACCAGTAACGGGGACAAGTTCACTACCAATCGTTCTCTATGGAGGAGCGGGCGCTGCTGTAGCAATCCTTGCCGTTGTAGCCCTCCTAGTCTTGAGGCGGAGAAGAGCCACGGCCTCTACCCTCTAGCGAGGTAGAGATCTTAGCGCAACGCGGCAAGGGTTAAATAAAATTCGGGTCGCGAGTCTCCTAGGTTGATTACCGCCAAACCCAAGCGAAACATTGTAAGGCTCATAATCACAATCACCATCCTTGCGGTGATCGTCGGAGGCATCACGACGGTCGTTCTTTTCGAGACAAGGAGCGCCGCGTCGTCCGGTCCAGACTTCTCAATCACGCTCCAGAAGGGAAGCATAGAAAGCGCGGGAGGGGGGACCAACCTGGGATCTACTGAGACGATCCTGAACGGTACCGTCGGGCTGAACAATTCTGGAGAGAAGATTATCGTCACGGTTAATCGCAATGGGACCTTCAGCTCATTCATCAGATTCAACGTCACAGGTTTGCCTCCGGGTGTAACGTATTCATTTATCCCGATCGTTGTCCGTCCCGCTTCCGGGGCGGCCTCGACCACCCTGACGCTGAAAGCGGCTGCCGATGTCCTTACTCAACCGGCGCCTTACAACGTAACCGTTGTAGGAACCAGTGCCTCACCCCGAATAGTCCACAGCGCGTCCTTCCATCTCTTGGTCAGGAACACAAAGATGTTTCTGAAACCATCAGTTCAGACTGTGGTGCAAGGCCAGTCGGCGACCGTCAGCCTCGAACTCTCTGGCGCCTACAACATAACCGGTTTCCAATTCACGATGAGCTATAACTTCACGCTTCTAACGGCTCTGTCCAACGGGCTTGCATTCAACCCTGACTTTACAAACTATGGATACGTCGTTCCCCCGACTGCTACATGCCCTTGGGTGGACAATTCAACTGGGACGATAGGCCCGTGCGGTGTTGGCGCGCTGGTCCTCGGCCAGTGTTCCACTACCGCTTGCATCACCGTTACGGGCAGCCAACTCTACAACCTAGTCAACGTGACCTTCGTGGCAGAAATGAGTGGGACGGCCACGCTCACGCTGAAGAGCACCGTCCTCACCGAGGCAGAAGGTGTGAGTATTTCGACTCCTCCGCACCACACCGTGAATGGCATAGTCACGATCGGTGAGGCGTACTACCCGAGTGATTCCGTTTCGGACGGAAGACCGGAATCCATGTTGTGGCTACTCGGGCTAGTCATGTTGGCTCCGATCTTGCCCCTCGCGTCCTACCGCCGTTTGCGACGTGTTAGAACAGTCGGGGGAACATCGGACGCGCCACGCCGACCACATTGCAATGTTTGACGCATCTTCTCATAGAGATATCGGAATATCTTAGGCGGGCTGTGGCTATACTTTGTCATCTCCCGCCAGAAACTCTTATATTCAGTCCTACCGTAGCAAAGTGATGAAAGGATTTCGAAAATGAAACTAACTTCTAGCAAGATCAAGACACTCGTACTGCTNCCCATGCTTTTGCTCTCCTCCCTCGCGATAATAGGCGTTAGCAATGTCCCGCGAGCCCACGCGACCCCGATCGTCAGCATATCCCCAGGATCAATAACAGACGACTGTGTTACCCCCACAACGTGCACCCATCCGATTGGAACCATCTTCCAGTACGGAATATCTGTCAGCGGGATCGGCGGAACGAGCGACAATACGGTGTTCGCCAACCAGTTCGACTTCTTCTATGACCCATCCGTCCTCAGCGCGCAGAGCGTCGATTCCTTCGGCGCGTTCTGGGACGCCGTATTAGGTGCCGGAGCCGCGTTCTGCACATCCTCGATCGACAACGTTCACGGTGATGTGAGCGTTGCCTGCACATCCCTCAGCCCACAGACCCCCGTCACCATGACATCGATGAGCATTGGACTAATCAGCTTCCAGGTCGTGGCGCTAGGCATAACATTCCAGAGTCTCTCGAACGTCATCCTCCTACACAACTCCGGCGGGGGAACCCTGACGAACATTCCAGTTATGATAGGTCCCAGGGCTACCTTTACAAACGAGGGCTTCTTCGCGGCCGCGGACTTCCCGGTATTCGACAACACGCTAACCGGCAAGAACCACCGACAAGCCTGGCCTGAGAAGACGAAGTGGTCGTTCTCGGGTGATACAGTTCACACTCCGGGAAGGCTCAGCTTGTTCGCAAACGTCAATAGCACAGGCAACGTTCCCGCACTGTCCTACGTCAAGTTCGTCCTCACCAGCAGCATCTGGGGAACATTCACAATCCTCACACCCAGTCAACAGGTAGCGGCCGGCATCTCAACCGTTGTCCCATTGGAGACGGTCTTCAATCCCATTACCGCGAGCGGTCAGCTGATGACGGGCGGGTTCCACATCGACTCTCAAGTCTTCTTCCAGGCCGTCAACCCTGACGGGTCTCTCGGACCTCTTCAATCCGGCTCTACGATAAAGGAATTCCACGTAAACATCGTTCCATAAACCCCTCTTCTAACTTTTTTTTCTGATCTATCAGTGGATACTAAACACTCTTGGCGAGCAAGAATAAGATGCGAATCCGTGCCAGCGCCACATCGATTCTGATTATCACCCTTTCCATGAGCGCATCGATTGCCTGGGGCTTCACTATCAACATTGGCTCACAGATCACATCTAGTAGTAGCGCGAGCGGTACGGATCCGACCCTTCTCTACAACTCCAAGACCCTGAAAGCCTGGGTTTTCTGGGCTCAAGACCCCGCCAGTAACTTTACCCTATTCTATCGGATATACGATCCGTCGTGTCTCCAAAGCGCCTGCCTTCTTCCGCCGGCGACAAGACTCACCACGGATGCACATGCCAATTTTCTGCCGTTTGCTGCTCAGAGTCTCAACGGTAGTATCTGGGTCTTCTGGGTCTCCACTCGCACAGGCAACAACGACATATTTTACAAAGTATACAACGGAACAGGCTGGACCGGCGATATTCAGTTCACGACGTACACTGGCAACGACATCCGTCCCTCTGTCGTCGGCACCCAGGATGGAGGGCTTCTGGTCGCTTGGGCCTCCGGAATGGTTTGTGCAAGTTCCAATTCCACCTGCATAACGAACATTTTCATACGGAAGTACGACGGAACCGCGTGGCTACCAGCGCAGCAAGCAACGTTCTCAGGAAGGGACTACGAGCCTTCACTGGCGCAAGCCGGCAATGGAACAATCTGGCTCACGTGGGCTTCCGATCGGGCCGCCACCAACGGAAAGAATGACATTTTCTACAAGACGATCACCCCATCGATGATGATGGGCCCGGACACACAACTCACGACGTCCCCGCACAACGACGACTATCCCTCCATCGTCGCGGTGAATAATAGCAACAGCAAAGCTGTTGCTGTCGTATGGAGTTCAGATCGAAATTCGACGTTTGACGCGTTGCTCAACGCGACGGTTCCGGAATACGACATCTTCCTAAAATACAGCCTCAACGGAGGAATCTCTTGGTCAGCAGACACCCAGCTCAACCATGATCCAATTCTCAACCCGTCTGCGCCAATAGACGACGTCGAACCTTCCGCGGCCCTGCTCGGGAGTGGCAGAATAGGAATCGTCTGGCAATCTGACATGACAGGGACAAACTTCAACATATTCTCCATGTCACTCTTCATTGCGGATTGCGCCGTAACGGCCGTCGCCCCTAGCCAGACGGTTCTAGCTCAAGGAAATATTCTGAAAGTGAATGCGACCCTATCGAACCTGGGCTGGCAGTCGGAGACGTTTCAGATCGCACTATCGGCAAACGGAACAACCATCCAATCACTACAGGCTAGCGTTCCATATCAAGGAACTTCGATCGTAACTTTTGCTTGGAACACGACCGGGTCTGCACTGGGACATTATGTGGTGAAAGTGACTGCGGCAAATCTCACCGGCGAAGCGAACCCCGCCAATAACATCATGACCACAACGACAATCCTCAGCATTCCAGGTGATGTTAATGGCGACCGGAAAGTCAACATTCTCGACCTGACTATTGTGGCTCTCAGCTTCAGCAGTGTCCAGGGCGGTCCCAACTACAATCCTAATGCTGATGTTGTCCCGGACGGAGTTGTGAACATCCGAGACTTGACCTTCGTCGCAATTCACTTCGGTCAAGCAGGCTAACGAGGAACATAGGNTTCAACCCTCGGTCGTATGTGATCCTTCCAAGCCATCTCAGTATATCTCCATCGTTCTCTCGATAACACAGGCAATTTTCTCCCCCGAATTTTCGGATAACCTTATATGGATACCGGGGAGCACGCTAATTCGAAGAAAAAAATTGACGAACATATTGAACAGTAAAATTGCAACCAAATCTATGCTTCTAATCTCTGCGACTCTTCTAAGCGCACTCGTCGTCTCCGTAGGCGTCCACTCCGCTCACGCGACTGGCACTCTGGGTCTCGTGAAAGGCTATGGTCCGGGAATAGGCTCGGCCCAGCCATACGAGGCTGGAGGGCCTTGGGTCGATGGCATCTTGATTCCACAGTTCTTGATCAACCAAGTCAACGAGTGGTCGGCGTTGAAGGCCGGCACTGTCGACCTCTACGACTGGCCACTTACGCACGCCCAGAAAGTAGAGTACAATAGTCCATGTACAGGTCCACCTCCAGCTTGTGTCTGCGTACCCGCTCCCGATGCTCCCGCGGGAATAGCTCCATGCCCGACGGGTCAAGCCCCGATCCAGCATGAGATAACACTCCAGGGAGTTCAGAACTTCGGCAAGTTCGAGATTGATCTGCAGAACGCCGCGTTCCCAAGCAACCTGCTAGCGTTTCGACAGGCTGTAGCTTTCGCTACTGACAAGGAGCAGTTCATCCGNGATGTTCTCGGCGGTGATGGTGCTCCGAACTACGCGGTTGTTGGCTGTCCGGCTCTCTGTGGAGCTGGTGCTGACGGCGTGTTCGGTACCGCTGACGATCTCTGGGTGAAGCCGACGCTGAACGAGGCAGGTCTCACCTGTCTTTCAGTCGTTGGTACGGCGATGCCGTTTACCGCTGGTGGCCACTGTGCTGCGCCTGCTGGAACTATTGATCCGGCTCGCGTGGCTGCGGCTAACGCTCTTCTGGACTCGCTAGGCTTCGCTTCCAGGGACAGTCTCGGTTTCCGTCTTGACAATGGAGTGGGCTGCGCGAGCAGAGTGGTGCCCAACGGTGCAGGCTCTCTGATCACGGTGAACAACTGTGGTAAGGAGCTTCAACCGGTCTTCTACGTCCGCCACGACGATCCCAACAGGGAGAACCTTGGATTCCAGGTTCAAGCGGTGCTCCAGAACAGTCTGGGCATCGACATGGACCTGGGTGGTGCGACAAAGTACACTGGCGACTTCTTGAACTTCATAGATGTCAACCGTAGAGCGTTGTTCACTCCGGTCTTCGGAAACTTCGCCTTCAACCTCTATACTGGTGGTTGGGGTCTCAACGCTGACCCGACGTACATTGACGATCTCTACGACTCCCAGTTCATCCGGCCCTTCCTCACCAACTATCCGAACTACATTGACGCGTCCTTCAACGGTTTCGCGAGAGGTCTCAGGGCAGCTCAGGCTGGTCCTCCGAGCGACTTCTTCGCTAACGCTCGAAGCCTCGCCTTTGCAGCTGAACAAGAGTTCAACGACACGGTCGGTATCGTGGATGTCTGGACAGACATTGGACCACTAGCCTATCGNACNTACCACTTGGACACTGGTGATACGACTTTGAACGGTCTAAAGTGGGAGGGCTTACAGAACCAGGTCGGTGTCGGTTTCCACAACCAGTGGACGTGGTTCAACGCTCATCTCGTCGGTGCTCCACTGCACGACTCGAGCCATCCTGTGATCATAAAGTGGGGATGGAAGACNGATCTCTTGGACTCTCCGAACGAGGTTGACAGCAGCTTCCTCTGGGACGCNTTCGCNAANGGACTCACCACTGATACACTGAACATCAAGGTCTCGGACGACTCCGGCTTTACCGGAGATCTTCCGCAGGCCGCAAGCCTACCCGCAGTACAGGTCATTACACCTGTTGCGGGTGTGTGCACGTTCCCCAACGGTGAGACATCCGGGTTTGACGCTCCAGGAAACGTCTGTTCTGTCCTCAGCTACCAGTTGAGGCCGGACCTGACTTTCGCCGCGTCTCTTGATGGCAGTATACCCGCGCTTCCAGTGACGGCTAACGACATCCGTTTCAGTATCTTCGATTCGAAGAACAGTCCTACCAGCTTCCTCACACCAGGCTACGTGCACGTCCAGGATGTTGTGGTGAAGAGCCCAACGAGCTTTGATGTGTACGAGCGTAACGCTGCAGTCTGGGCACGCCACGATGTTGGTGGTACACCGCTCGTCTCGGTTCAGCACTGGTGCGTGGAGAACACTGTGGGTAAGGGTGGCAATTGGGGTGGTGCAACGCTGGCTAACTGCCTTGCAAACCCGGGAACAACCGGGTATGTGGGCACGTCGGCTACTGGCTGGCCTGACGCTGGAGTGAACGTACTGTCCTCCACTTCCGGCCATCAGCTTCCGGGTCCGCCTGTTGGTGTTGGCCTTGGCAGCTACGCTTTCGTATACGACTCTGAAAGATCCTTCCCCAACAACTCTCCCAACGGACCAGTACAATACCTGCTACGCCAGTCCCCAGGACTAACACTACCCGCAGGCAGTGCCACTTGTCAACCTACGGGCTCAGGATGTGGCTACAGCAAACCCGCACCAGACGATAGCTACTTCAGTTCAATCGACATCACATATCAGTACCACACAGGAGTAGCGCCAGACACAGCCTCGCAGACCATAGGTTCCGGTGCAAAAGACAGTATCACCTATAGTGTCTCGAAGAACCCAGGTCCTCCCGCGACGTTCACCGTTTCGGTGGCGGCAAATGTATGGGTCATAACCCAGGGCTCACAAAGCGTAAGTTGCCCAGCACAATCTGTAACGGCACCCCAAGGGTCGACCGTTACTCTGAAGTGCACCGTTACTTTCGCTCTCGGCATCGTGAAATCCTACACGTCGACGCTTGTTGTAACTGACCCAACCTCGACCGCTGATTACGCTGCAACATTCGCAATCTTCAGCGGCGTTTGGTGGAAGTTCCACCTAGCAGGCAACATAAACTGGTACTGTACAGCCACGACTGCGCAACCCTGCTCTACGGGCATCGTCTCGGAGATGGGACCGCTCCCGTCACCTGATAGCGTCATCAACATCGTTGACCTAGCAATCGTCGCGGTACACTTCGGCGAGACGCCAGGGACAACCGGACCCTACGGAAGCGCTCCATGGGACCTCAGCGGGCCAGCCGGACAACCTGATGGACAAGTCAACATCTTCGACCTGACAAGAGTAGCATTGCACTTTGGACAGAGCTTCTGGGGCGGAACAGACATCGGCGGCGGCGCAGTAGGCACTCTCCCCAGCTGGGTCTACGAGACCATACCGGGATCCTAGAAACAGCCACGGCAAAGCCCAAATAACTCCCCCTTCTTCTTTTTCTCAAACTCCAACTGGAAGAAACGCACATGAGGCTTTCCAAGTAAAATGGGACTCAAGACGTACATTCTCAAACGGTTCGCCTACATGCTCGTCCTTACCTTCTTCGTCCTCACACTGAACTTCATCATCTTCGAACTAATCCCAGGCACCAACGGCGTCCTGGAAAGCTTGATCGGCTCGGGAAAGAACTTCAGCCAAGCGCAGATCGACGCGTTAAAAGCACTATACCATATCGACGACCCTGTACAGGTCCGATACGGCGCCTACATGTACAATATGCTCACGCTGAAATTCGGCCTCTCCTTCAGAACCCAGAATCCAGTCCTACAGGATATGGAAGGCTTTCTTCCCAACACTCTCGTACTATTAGGAATATCCACCCTGCTCTCCATAGTGATAGGCATCGGGCTCGGCATACTGAGCGCTCATAAGAGAGGCGGAGCAGTCGATTCCACGTCCGTATTCGCCTCCCTGACCACCTTCTCCCTTCCAACATTCTGGATGGGGCTCCTCCTCCTCGCCGTCTTCTCTGTCCAGCTCTCATGGTTCCCGTTCGGCGGAAACATTCCCGACAGCTGGCTCATACACCCACCCAGCAATATTCTGACAGTGATAACGACGAAGATCTGGTACGCGTTCCTCCCCGTAACTGTTCTAACCCTATTTCAGTACGGCTTCTACGTCCTGCTTACCAGAGCCACTATGCTGGAGGCTCTCACAGAAGACTACATCATTACCGCGCGTGCCAAGGGATTGTCTGAGACGAAGGTTCTCGTCAAGCACGCCTTCAAGAACGCTTCTCTGCCCATCATCACATCAGTGGCTCTCGC
>JGI25382J43887_10001089_pt1 | contig 10564 bp, 8 predicted proteins | sample GraSoi013_1_40cm_3_FD_43887 | JGI IMG/M metagenome (IMG submission 43887) | reverse complement strand
AGTCAAACTCGCGTCCGTGTTGGGGACAGACAATAGAGCCGCCGGCGCTGGCCGATTCTACGAGAGGGTGCCAAGCATGAGTGCAGACATTCGGAAAGCAGTTAATCTCCTTCTTAGAGTTCCATTGAAGGAAGAGAGGTTTTCCCATGAGAGAGAATGGGACCCGAGAACCCGGTTTGTTGGGAAATTCGCCAAAGGGTGTTGAACGACTAGGTGAGCCATGATGAGGAACGAACATCCAAGTCTTGTTGAAAATCGTCTCCATTTCGAGTTCTAGAAAGTCGGAGTCTGTGAACGCTGAATCTGGTAATGATTCCGCTCTTCTAATATCCGGATCTACGAGGAAATCCTTGCTCGCGAACTCCCTCATAACAGAAATTCGACCTCTCGCACAGAAGACCGAAGAGCCAAGTATATAGTGACACAGGTCAATTCTAGCTATTTGATCGCGAGGTCTTCACGCAGAAGGGTCCGCAGTTGCCGGTTTTTCGGCAGTTTTGTGTCGCGAGGAGCAAGTGCAATTGGAATTTCTTGGATGGTAACGGGTCTAGTAACCGTAAACGGTAACATCCGATCGGAAGTGGTCAACCTTAAAGATCTGACGTTCAGTCCTGTCGATGAGTTTCTCTGCACTCTACCGTTTTAGTTCATGCCCTGCTGAGCCAAACGTAAAGTCCCTTGTTTATTGCGTGATGTAAAACTGGTAGTATGCCTTGGAGCTGTCTAACAAGGCCGGGCGTTACTTTGCTACGATTCTCGTTACTTTCTGATAGCAAGAACTCGATCTCCCCTACTAGTTGCCTAGTCTTCTCCACGTCGAGAACGACGTCTGGTTCCGGATAGCCTGTCGCGGGCTTCATTTCAGATAGGTATCGAAACTTGAGAGCAAAGAACCCGAGCGTGCCTGCCAGGTCTTCTTGAGCGTCCTCGTTCAATCCACCAGAGGGGCCGTCAGGAACCATCTCAAAGATTGATAGCGAGAGAGGTCTACTCTTTTGAACGCGTCTCGCAACTACGAAACGGATACTGTAAGGCGATGGCCAGGCAATACGTCTGATCTCATCCAACTTTTTTCCGAGCGGATCCTTTACCTTGCCCAGTTTGGCGATCTCCCTGGGCAGGTGACTGCAGTCGGGTCCATCGAGAAATAGAAAGTCCTCACTCACATGATTTACGAGACGCTGAACTCGTGGAAATCGAATTGACCCGAGACGCCCAAGGGTCGCTTCAAGCCGCTCCACCTCTTCCGTGTCCAGCATGACCAGTGTCGGCGATTCTTTCATCAGTTTGACCCAAGCAGGCATTTCTGAACCCGAAGAACCACTGTGCTCTAAGGTATTTCGTCTACTCTGCTAGCCCGGACCCTACGCCTATGGCCCATACCCAACATAACCGAAAGAATCCAGAACTTGACAAACGAATGAAACTCACAGAAGAAGCGCCTTCGGAATCGGTAGTTTCAGATATCTCCTCAGCCTTAAATTGAGAATCCGTTCTCGTGTCTGAGCAATAGCTTAGAGACAATACTCTGGCGCCGCGGGTAGGTTATCAGGTAAGGTCAGACCGTTGTAAACTCGACTTTGACGTTCATCAAAACTGACAGGTCTGTCTGGCCGGTGTCGATGATGACGATGCAGTAATCGCCAGCCGGAACAGGAAACCTGGCGGTCGAGGGTGTGGGTGTTGAGGTGTTGCCGCTCTCGTAGAGGACGTTGCTGGATGCGTGGTATTGGACGTTGTAGAATTCTCGTATCGTGGACTTTCCAGTGTTCGGTAAACAGTAGCCGGTGTTGATTACGTACATGTTCATCGCTGCGGGTGCTGTGCATGTTGGTGGAGGTCTTGGTCCTGAGATATTTTGAGAGAGCCAGCGTGCGCATGGCGCATAGAATATCGTGAGGTAGCTGTTCATCTGTCTCGCCTGAATGCTGAATGGAATGGTCTGGTTCGATGTTGGATATCCATCCGTGGAATGTGCCGCGGTGGATGTGACGTTGTTGGAAGATGTTCCTACGATCCACTGGGTCTGATACCCGTTCGGATCGTATTGCGGATCGCCAGTATACTGCAAGCCGTTCTGGACGTGGTAATAGTACCAGCCGAACGTGGCCGCTAGAACTATTATCGCGATGCTCAGAGCGATGATTATGACGGTTTGTGGCTTGATCCGAAACATACCTGTCGAATGGCGGAAGCGTGAATTTATCCGTTTACCAGGGATATCCGAGACCTCTTCGTCGGAGCTACAGCGCTCCAAGAAGGCTACGCCGCCGCAACCGAGAACAAGAAACACTTCCAACGAATACCAGGCCTCACACTCCTATCCTAGCAAGAACTACTACGGAGAAAAGAATCCTGAATTCTTCGCTTGCTTTCAATCGGAATGGGCTGCACCTGGGTTAAGTCACAGACCGCGAAACACTTGGCGTTGGTGTGGAGATGTTTTGGGCGCAAGGAATGCGCCAGGGACATGTTGCGGAGCAGGTCTAAGCGGTAGGACCCTGAATTCCCTCGTGTTCCGAAGAGCTGGTCTTTGGGACCGTTACTTTCGTCTGTTTCTTTTTCTTGAGTTCATAGAGCACTTTGCTTGCACGACCTGTTTTCTTCCCCAGAAGGCCGTCGATATCTCCCGGTGTAAAACCCAACGAATCTAGCAAAGCAATCTTTGCCTGCTCCTCAGGCTGGTCTTTTACAGCCTGAATCGCCAGAAGCTTCAATATCTTATTGAGTCGATCAGAGATTTCTTCGAACTGGGTCTTGTCCAAAGGAGCATCGTCCGTGCTTAAGCCGCTAGCTTTCTTCTATGTATTGTCTTTCTCACTCGCGCCGCTTCCTTTGCAAGCTCCGTTGCTTCTATTGCCAAGTCATTCAGAACAGCATCTATGAGTGATGGCTCAGTCGCATATGGTCCTCTCACTCTGATCCTCTGAGAGCGTATCTCCGATTTCAGGAACTTCTGCATTCCTGACGGTTTCTTCCTTCCCTTCTTTTGGAATTGATATATCAGAAGAGGAAGACCCCTTGAAAGCGCAACACGAAACTCTCTTTTAGTCCAAGCAGAATTCCTGTGGCCGATTACGCCAACATAGATGCTCGCGTGTTCCATGGCGTCCTGAATGTCCTCATCAATAAGCCCCTTCTCATGTTCAATGAGTACCCCCTTGAATATCCGTTGGCGAGCGAGTTCTTCCGTGTCTATCGCGGCTCTCAAATTTGTTCGGAGCGATTTGAATTCCCTTTGCGACGAACTGATGAAGACGACCAAAGGGGAGGCGAGTGTAAGGCTCAAGCAGGTCGCTACTGAGGTGCAATGGATTGAGGTTCGTTCGGCACCTCGGGTTGCGGAAGCTTCTCTTTCTTCTTTTTCTTCTTCCTAAGTAGGTTTAGTTGCACGCTTACATTCGTCACGGATTTTCCGAGAATCCGGGAGATTTCGACCGGTCTCAATCCCGCTGAGTAGAGTATCTCTATTCTACGCTGAATCGGAAGTGGCTTTGTACCTGACGTCTCGAAAAGAATGTTGATTATCGCGTCGAGTCGTTTCACTGCTTCACGAATGTCAAGCAGGACTTCATGAGTCTCAGATTCAGTCACACCCGGCCACGACCTTGCTTTATCTCCGACCGCTTGGGTGACGAATAAGAAGGTTTAGGGAATGTCTGCATTTACCACTATTCCTGTCCGTCCGTCGATTGCATCTTAGTTGTCGTTTTGTCTGGTAGTTGATTTATATCAACGAAAATAAATGTGCTCGTCTTCTATGAGCCGGAGCCCCTTCAAGAGAGTAAAGGTAGGGCCGGTACAGCCACCCGCTGACATCGAGAGCCTGTTCAAGGAACTCAAGAACAGGAATCCCAGAATCAAGGACTTATTTGCTCATCAAGCTGACATCATTAGGGCATACTTCCAAAAGTATCTTGATTCAAAACATGTCGCACTGGAACTACCCACGGGTTCTGGAAAGACTCTAGTTGCTTTACTCATTGCAGAGTACAGGCGAATTGTCCGTAACGAGCGGGTGCTCTATCTGTGCCCAACTAGGCAGCTTGTCTACCAGGTCGCAAAGCACTCGAAGGACTACGCTATCGATACAAGAGTATTCGTGGGCAAGAAGAGAGATTATGATCGGCAAGCCCTCACGCTCTATCGAACCGCAAAAACAATAGCTATCGCTACGTACAGCGGTTTGTTCAACATTAGCCCCGGGCTCAATGACCCTCAGCTAGTAATTCTCGACGATGCACATGGAGCAGAGACCTACATCGCCCAAATGTGGTCAGTTGACATCGATCGTGACAGTGAGGGTGAACTGTACCACAAGATCCTTGCCATTTACGTCGGAGATATGCCGTCTGAGTTTGCTAGGGACATGGTGCGTGACAGTAGGCCACAAGGGCCCATTCGAGTCGAAAAGGTGCCTTCCGGGTCTTTTCTGCAACACTTGTCCGACCTAACCGCGGTCATCGATGAACACCTACCTGGTACCGATTCAGATGTCTACTTCTCTTGGACCGTCGTGCGAAACGGGTTGCATGCTTGCCATGTCTACATTTCCTGGGATCGGATTCTCATTCGGCCATACATTCCACCCACGTTGACTCATACGCCATTCGCGAACGCGAATCAGCGAATCTACATGTCTGCGACTCTTGGATCTGGTGGAGAGCTAGAAAGGATCACCGGAGTCCCGACCATCGACCGAATTCCCTTGCCAAAAACGTATACCTCGTACGGGGTTGGTCGGAGGCTCTTTCTCTTCCCAGACTTCGCCAAGGAGCCGAACGAATATGAGAGTTGGCTCGCTGAGAGGGTCGCTGGGACGGACAGAACCTTGGCGCTTTGTCCGACCAACCCCATCGCAGACATTGTGAAGAACATAGTGAGTCTTGCACCGAAACCTGTGAGGGTCCTAGGACCCAATGACATTGAGGCGTCGATGAAGCCATTCACTACCTCAACCCAGACAATCCTGATCTTGTCGAACAGGTACGACGGGATCGATCTTCCCGAGGAGGATTGCCATCAGCTCCTAATGTTCGGCCTTCCTAACAAAACCAATTTGCAGGAGGCGTTTCTGGAAGAGCGGCTCGGATTAGAGGTTCTGCTGCGGGAGCGAATAAAGACTAGGATATCTCAGGGCGCTGGGCGTTGCACACGTAGTGACACCGATCATGCAGTCGTGATAATGGCTGGCAGAACATTGCTTGACTATTGCGCAAAAAGCGAAAACCAGAGACTATTTCATCCAGAATTGCGTGCCGAAATGCGCTTTGCTCTGGGACAATCCGCGCGCGAGTTGACCGAACTCGACGTCATGAGCAAGGAATTTCTTTCAAGGACCAGAAGCTGGGAGGAGGCTGAACAGAACATTCGAGAGCTCAAAACTGAAGAAGAGCCTCCAGAAGCTTCAACCTCATCGACGTTATCGAAAGGTGCCAAACATGAAGTCGATTTCGCCTATTCGGCTTGGGCCAAAGACTATCCCAAAGCTGTGCAGCATGGACGAAGTGTTCTGGACACGATCTCTGGCACCCAGGCTCTTACGCCATACACCGCGTTTTGGTACTATCTTGTGGCTAGCATGGCACAAGAAGCGGCAAAATCCGAACAACGATTCAGACCAATCGCCGAGCAGTACCTAAACAAGGCTAGGGACGCCTGCAAAACAGTCTCTTGGTTCTCTTACGCCTTAAGATCAGTATCCGGTAAACCCCAACTATCGGATCCGACGGAGTTGCAAGCAATCGTTGTCGAAGGAATCGAAACGGCGCTCAAACAGCTGGGAGTAGTCGGCCTACGATTTCAGAAGCGAATTGATGAGACGGCGAAACTACTGGAGTCATCTAACTCTAAACAATTCGATAGGGGACTCGTCGATTTGGGCACAATGCTCGGGTTCAACTCATGGAAACCAGAAGGGAGCGAGGGTCCGGATGCTGTGTGGCAACTTGGGAGTTCTCTTGCATTCTTACTCGAAGGCAAGGCAGGTCAAACCCCCTCCGGCGGTGTTTCAGTGGACGACTGTAGACAGACGAGCGGTCATTTGGATTGGGCGAAGGGGGACGACCGTCTAAAATCATTGGCGTGTTTCACAATCTTAGTCAGTCCGAGGTCCTCGATAGCTCGCAAGGCCATCACTCATTCCGATTCCATTTACTATTGGTCTCCAACTGACGCGTTGACTCTCTTCAAGAACGTCAGCCAACTTCTAACAAACATCCGTACCCTGATGACTTCCAACCCTGAGAGCGATATTCGGGTGCTGATTCTTGAAAAGATGACTGGTGCCGATCTTACTCCTGAGTCCGTGAAGGATTTGCTAATGAATCGGCTAGTGGCAAAGTTGCCAGTGAATGACTAGGTTTCAACATACGGTCAAGTCAGGTTTCGGTTAGGACTTACGGTTACGAGACCCGTTACATCCAAGCGTGAATGGCCTAACGTCCCTAGGAGAACGCATTGGAAACAGATAGGTAGTTTCCTAACGATGATAATCTGGCCAGTTCCTCAACGACATTCGTGCAGTTTCGCTCTCGTGTCTGAGCAATAGCCGAAAGACTGCTCAACCCTACAGATGTCGGGTCAGCGGAGCGACTGGCGCGAACGACTACACGTCAGCCCTTCACGCATGGAACACGAACTAGCAATCAAACTACAAGACAACAAAATACACTACCAGACACAAGTCGAGATACCGGTAACCACCGCCGACTTCTACTTCTCGCTCGAGTCTAGACCGTTGATCGTGTTTGTCGACGGCCGGGTCCATCTTGGAACAGTTCAGATGGCGAAGGATGAAGAACTTCGATTAATGTTACGCAAAAGAGGATACAGGATCCTAGAATTATGCTACGATAGTTACTCGGACAAGAAAAGGGACCAGCTGTACCAGTCGATCCTAGACGCTCTTGGAAGGAGCTAGCAGTTTCAGCCCTTTAGAGTCGTCGGAGAATCGTCGCGCCCAACCTTGGACTCCAATGAGTCAAGGTACTGCGAATTTGCGTCTGGAACTGCATTGCTTATTCCAGAGACAGCTCTCTCTGCACGCTTAACGGCGCCTTCAAGTGTCGCGAGAGGCTTGTAGAAGTGATTCGAAAAGAATTCAGGATTGAGGCTAGAGATTTCCTTCTGAACTTGAGAAATACACTCTCGCAGCTTCTTTTCATCCTTCGCGACTCCGTAGAAGCTGTAGATTCTGATGAAGTACGGGATGAGTTGCGGTATGCCAGAATATCCTAGGAGTATGATGTTCCTGTTGACTGCTTCAGGTATCAGGTCCATCACCGTTTCCATGATCGAGTCCGGGAGGGCTAGCACCGCCAACGGGCTTGTCTTATCGGTGTCGATATATTTCTGAACCTCAGTTATCTTATCCTTGACACGTTTTCGGATATCTCTTGCAAGCTCGGCCCGGACCTCGGGATTGATGTTCTCGTCATGTAGGCTGGCTACTTCCTTCGTCGCAACTACCTTGCAGTCTATTGGAAGGACCTTGCCATCTTCAAGGACAATGGCATATTCGACTACGCCATGTCCTACTGGAACCCTTGTCTTGACACGTCCCATTTTGGTCAAGGGCTCCATTGCCAAAGCAAGGGTTTCTTCTCCAGCCTTGCCTTTCGCGTAAGAACCGATGAGGACTGAGTGGATGTTTCTGACCTCTTTCTCCATCTCCTCGTATCGTTTGCTGTATTCGGCAATCTTTGCCACTTCGGGGCCAACGCTTTGGACAGTTAGTTGGATGTTTGAGGCTGCTTGCTGTAGGTTGGATGAAAACTGTCCTAGAGTCTGAACTGACGGAGAGAATTTGTTCACTTCAACGTTGATTTGATTCACAGTGTTCACCAGAGAAGCAATAGCCGGAAGGGTAACTGTGTTAGTATGGTTCTCAGTCTGAACGACGGCGCGCTGAAGGATGCCCACCCTTCGGATCAAGATGCCTATGATGACGATCAGGCAGACCACAAGCGGGCCTACTATCAACAAGAGTTGTAGGTCATCCATGGCTTGAATCGCTAACCCAGACAGATTTGGTCTTACGGTGCACCAGTCTGGTAAGCGTGATGTTACCCGAGAATATGTGAAGGTCAACCTTTCGTAGAAATGTAAGGTTGAGTTTCACGATGTTGCAGCGCTATCGGTCCCCAAGTTTTCTATGAACTAGGCCCCATGTATTGTTCGTAGGTGACGCATCAGCGGACGTACTTGTGTCTGGCCATCGCTCTGTTTACTATTCATCGGTCTCGTTGGAGGTGGTTGGGACGTTTCGGACCCTTTCGCGAGTTTTAGACTTGGCGATGTTTGGTTCGGCGCATGTCGTGTCTGGGCTCAGCTGTTGAGGTCGCGCACCGTCCGACGTCGTTGGTTCAGGTTAGGCCCAAATGACGTCTTATTTTTCGTAAATCGTGAGGATTGAACCTGGCTTGAAAAACAGAATTCTCTCAAAGAGAACGAAAAAGCTTCATGACAAATTGTCTGATCTGGCGGTTAAACTGACTGCAGACGAGCACAATCGATAGCGGGCCCCGTGAGATGCAAACTAACGGTTCAACACTAACAATTTCAGCTCCTCAGAACTATCGTTCACGTTAAGCCCGTGATCGGGTGGAAGGTGCTTGATTAGTTTCGCATACTTTCGCTATGCTAGAGCAGTCTGCTAGGAACTGAGTTCGATCTCACAATCTACCGCTACTATAATGCTAACCGCTATCTTCGAGATTACGGCCTACGGCTGGGCGTGGCGTGCAAGACAATCTGAGTACAGTGGTTCGGCTTCATACGTAGGAACGATGCTGCAAGATGCAGAGCCCGTGACCCTTCCGTTGACGCTTCCGATAAGAAATTGCTTTCCAGTCGAAGGCTCAGAAATTCCCACGACCACGCATACGTGCCCATTACGTCAGTAGCCTTGCAGGGTTTTTGGACCCCGGTTGTTTCTTCTGCCTTTTTCTTAAGTACAACAGCGTCAGCGACCCGACCGCCACGACGATAATCGATATGATGACAAACAACCATATCGGTAAAGGTGGTGGAGGGCTGCTCCAGACTGTTACTCTTAGGGTATCCGTCGCCGAGTTGCCTGCTGCGTCTGTTACGATGAGTGTCACATTGTATACTCCCGAAGCCGCGTATGTATGAGTCGCTGTTCTGCCGGTAGTTGTCGTACCGTCTCCAAATGCCCACTCGTAGCTTGCTATTTCAAAATTGTCAGTAGATGCGGATGCGTCAAATTCTGCTGGAGAATTCAATGCCACCGTAAGGTTTGGTCCCGCTTTAGCCACAGGCTTTGTCATGTCAAGTATGATTGTGGCACTATAACTGAGGGATGCGAACCCTGCATTGTCGATAACTTGGTAACAGACAGTCTTCGGACCATCTCCAAGCGGAAGGGTCCAAGCTTGGGTCAGGGAAGACGTTTCGTTAAGCGCTGTACCCATTTCGCAGTTATTGCTGAGTCTGACCTTGTCTATCCCTGAGCTTGGGCTCGGGTCGTCGGCGGTCAGTGCCAGAGTCACTGATGTTGAATTCGTATATCTGGAGTTGTTGTTGATCTCAATCGACCCGACGGGACGAGATGTGTGGAGCTGGAAGAAGACCAAGAGGTTAGAAACGGGACGATTCCAAGTTATCGTGTTTCTTGCGATTGAGAACCCGGGTGTGAAGACTGTAACGTTGACGGCGTTTATGGGGAGTGTGAGGGAGATTGTATAGCCAAGGTTCGTTCCAAACGGGTATGTCAGTGTCCGGTTGACAATCCACCCGGACCCGTAGGCGTTTGCAACTGTCGAAATGGTCTGGGACCCTGTCACAAGCGTATTGTTCAGCGAGAACGACGTTTGCTGGACTCCGGTGTAGGAGGTTCCCCGGCCACTTAGAACAAACTGACTGGTACCGTAAGTCCAGTCGAGAGAGGTGGCTGTGGTGTTGAGTCCCAAGCCCGAGAAGAGCAAACTCCGAACCGTCGGGTCAGACAACATTGGAAGAACCGATGATGTATCGTTCTGGTCCACGTTTATCACGATGCTGCCAGTACTCGAATCGGCTCTTCCTTGAATCGACTGAGAAATGAAAAGAGTAAGATTGGTGTTCTGAGGCGGACCCGTAAAAGCAATCTCCAAGGTAGGGTCGACGGCACGGGCTGTCTCGTTGGCTTTGACGATCTCTCTTACGTCGCAGTTCGGCAGTGAGTCACAGTTGAAAATCTTCCCTTCTGCTTGAGGTGCAGTCAACAACCTCCCAACGGTGGCGATTAGGTCGACCACACTGAACAGCTGTTGCACCCGGTCGAGGAACCCTTTTGTGCTGGCTTCGTCAGGTTCGCTCGTCAGTTCCAAGCCGGGTTTTAGTCGACCGAACGCTCTTTGTATCCCATGCCAGACCACGGTCCGAATCGACGGCGCTGTTAGTAACGCCACAAGCGTGATCTTTATCACTGCGTAGAGCCAGCGCAGCGGGTCGATTTTCCCCGTGGTCTTGTAGTCCCAGAGAGCGCCTATCAAGGCGAAATAGTAGTTCCTGGACACCTTACCCTTATCACCCAAGACGTCTGTAGCATCAGTAACTG
>JGI25382J43887_10001085_pt1 | contig 10575 bp, 20 predicted proteins | sample GraSoi013_1_40cm_3_FD_43887 | JGI IMG/M metagenome (IMG submission 43887) | reverse complement strand
ATGAACCCGCCGTACTTCTTCATGTTGTCGGCGAGGTCGATCGGGTTGAAGACGATCGCCGTGTAGAAGTAGGCGAAGAAGACGATCAGCCCCATGTAGAGCAGCGTGTAGCTGAACCGCCCCGGGCTGAGCGCGTCGGCGATGGCCCGCATCCAGGGATGCGGCATGAAGTTGGTGAGGGTGGCCGGGAACAGGATCAACGAAGAGGCGAAGATGACGGGGATCACGCCCGCCGTGTTGATCCGGAGCGGAATGTGGGTAGACTGCCCGCCATAGACGCGGCGTCCCACCACCCTCCGGGCGTACTGCACCGGGATCTTGCGCTGCCCCTCCTGCATCAGCACGACCGCCGCCGTCACCGCCAGCATGAGCGCGCAGAGCGCGCCGAAGACGAACAGCTTCATCTCGCCGGTGGTGATCAGGGTGTAGGAGGCCACGATGGCCGAAGGCAGGCGGACGACGATCCCGGCGAAGATGATCATCGAGATCCCGTTGCCGATCCCCTTCTCGGAGATCTGCTCGCCGATCCACATGATGAGCGACGTCCCCGCCGTCAGCGTGATCATCGTCAGCAGCCGGAAGCCCCAGCCCGGATGGGGGACGATCGAGGCGCCGGTGGGCGTCGGCATCCGCTCCAGGCCGTAGGCGATCCCCAGGGCCTGGATGGCGCTCAGCACGACCGTCCCGTAGCGCGTNTACTGCGTGATCTTCTTGCGCCCCGCCTCGCCCTCCTTGGCCAGCCGCTCGAGGGTCGGAATCACGACGGTCAGGAGCTGCAGGATGATCGACGCCGAGATGTAGGGCATGATCCCCAGCGCGAAGATCGACAGACGCCGGAGGTTGCCCCCCGAGAAGAGATCGACCATCCCCAGCAGGCCCTGCTGCATCTGATCGAAGAACTGCGCCAGCGCGTGNCCATCGATGCCCGGGGTGGGGACGTGGGCGCCCAGACGGTAGGCGACGAGCAGGCCCGCGGTGAACAGCAGGCGGCGTTTCAGCTCCGGGATCTTGAAGACGTTCTGGAAGCTCTGCAGTCCTTCGATCACGAAGCCGACACCTTGGCCNCGATCAGCTCGACGCGCCCACCCTTCCCCTCGATCTTGGCGCGCGCCGATTCGCTGACGGCGTGCGCCCGCACCGTGAGGGCGTGGGGCACCTCGCCCTCGCCGAGGATCTTGACCCGCTCCCGGTCGCCGTTCTTGATCAGCCGCGCCTTCACGAGGCTCTCGGGATCGACCACCGCGTTGGCCGCGAAGGTGGCCAGCGCCTTGAGGTTGACGATGGCGTACCGGTCCTGGCCGCCGTGGGGCCGGAAGCCGCGCTTGGGCAGCCGCCGGTAGAGCGGCATCTGCCCGCCCTCGAAGCCCCCGGCCTTGCCGCCCCCCGACCGCGCCTTGTGACCCTTGTGGCCTTTGCCGGACGTCTTGCCGTGGCCTGAGCCGGGCCCGCGCCCCACCCGCTTCCGCCGCTTCTTGGCGCCCGGGGCCGGACGCAGCTCGTCAAGCCTCATGGTTCACTCGCAGCACGTGCGGCACCTTCGCGATCATCCCCCGGATCGTCGCCGTGTCCTCATGGACCACGACCTGGTTGATGTGGCGGAGGCCGAGCGCCCTGACCGTCGCCTCCTGCTTGGGCGAGAGCCCGATGAGGCTGCGCGTGAGCTGGAGCTTAAGCTTCTTGCTTGCCACCCGCCGCCTCCTCCCCCGCCGCAACTCCATCGCCGCGCTTACGGGCGGCGTACAGGTCCTGGATGCGCTTGATCCGCCGCAGCGCGTCCATGGTCGCCTTGAGCACGTTGTGAGGGTTGTTGGAGCCCAGCGTCTTGGTGAGGATGTCCTGCACGCCGGCCGCCTCGAGCACCGGCCGCACCGCGCCCCCGGCGATGACGCCGGTGCCGGGGACGGCCGGCTTCAGCATCACCCGGCCCGCGCCGAAGTGCCCGGTGATCTGGCAGGGGATCGTCGTCTCCTTGAGCGGCACGAAAATGAGCTCCTTCTTGGCGTGCTCCACGGCCTTCCGGATGGCCTCGGGCACCTCGTGGGCCTTGCCGAGGCCCACGCCGACATGGCCCCGACCGTCGCCCACCACGACCAGGGCCGTGAACGAGAAGCGGCGGCCACCCTTGACGACCTTGGCCACCCGGTTGATCGACACCACCCGGTCGTTGAGCTCGAGCACGCTCGGATCGATCCTGGTTTCCGCCACTCAGTCCCTCCTGCCTTTCCCTTCGAGCGCCGGCTTCGCCGGCGCAATCCTCCTGGGGGAGGCCTCGGAGGGGGCCGTCGCGCCCCTGCGGGCGCGCCTGTGAATCGCCCCCTCCGAATTCAAAGCACCAGCCCGCCGGCCCGCGCCGCCTCGGCCAGGGCCTTCACGCGTCCGTGGTACTGGTAGCCCCCCCGATCGAAGACGACGCGCTCGATACCCCGCGCCTTGGCGCGCTCGGCCAGCAGTGCNCCCACCGCCTTGGCCGCCGCGATGTTGCCGCCCGTCTTGTGCCGGGCGAGAAACTCCTTGCTACGACTGTCGGCCGCCACCACGGTGCGCCCGGACTCGTCGTCGACCAGTTGCGCGTAGATGTGGCTCAGGCTGCGGAACACCGCCAGCCGGGGCCGTCCGGTCGAGCCGCGGAGGCGGCGCCGCAGCCGCTNGTGCCGCAGATCCCGGGACGCCCGCCGATCCTTGATGATCATTTCGCCCCCGCCCCCGCCTTCTTGCCCACCTTGCGCCGGATGACCTCGTCGATGTACTTGATGCCCTTGCCCTTGTAGGGGTCCGGCCTGCGGAGCGCCCGGAGCTTGGCCGCGGTCTGGCCCAGCAGCGCCTTGTCGGCGCCCCGCAGCGTGATCTGGGTTTGCTTCTCGATCTCGGCCGTGATGCCCTCGGGCAGCGGGAAGATCACCGGGTGCGAGAAGCCGAGCGCCAGCTGCATGTTCCGGCCCTGCAGCTGGGCGCGGTAGCCGATGCCGACGATCTCCAGCTTCTTCTGGAACCCCTCCTTGACGCCGGCGACCATGTTGGCGACCAGCGCCCGGGCCAGCCCGTGCAGGGCCCGGACCTTCCGATCGTCGCCCTCGCGCGTGATCATCAGGTGGCCGTCGGCCACCGCCGCCCGNAGCCCCGGGGGCATCGGCTGGGCCAGCTTGCCCTTGGGCCCCTCGACCCTGACGAGGTTCCCCTCGACGTGCACCTTCACGCCCGGGGGGATGACGACGGGTTTCTTGCCGATCCGTGACATGGCTCGTCCCCTACCACACGTAGGCGAGCACTTCGCCGCCCACCTTCTGCTTGCGCGCCTCCCGGTCGGTCAGCAGGCCCCGGGACGTCGACACGATGGTCACGCCCATGCCGGCCAGGATCGTGGGGATCTTGTCGTGGGTCACGTAGATCCGCCGGCCGGGGGTGGACACCCGCACGAGCCCCGCGATCATCTGCTCGTTGTTGGAGCCGTACTTGAGGTACACGCGGAGCGTGCTCTGCGTGGGGTCCTCGAGCACGCGGTAGTTCCTGATGAAGCCCTCGTTCTTGAGGATGTCGGCGACACGCACCTTCAGCCGGGAGGCCGGGATGTCCACTTTCTCGTGCTCGGCCCGGCTGGCGTTCCGGATGCGCGTGAGCATGTCGGCGATCGGGTCGCTTCTCATCGCCCGCTCACCAGCTCGCCTTCACGATGCCCGGGACCTCGCCCTTGAGCGCCAGCTCGCGGAAGCACAGGCGGCACATCTCGAACTTTCTGAGATATCCGCGGGGGCGGCCGCAGAGCTTGCAGCGGTAATAGGTGCGCGTGCGGAACTTCGGGGGGCGCTGGGACTTCATGATGAGCGCGGTCTTCGCCATGGCTGGGCTACTCCCTGAACGGCATGCCGAGATGCGTGAGGAGCGCCTTGGCCTCCTCGTCCGTTCTGGCCGTCGTGACGATGTTGATGTCCATGCCGCGGACCTTGTCGACCTTGTCGTAGACGATCTCGGGGAAGATGAGCTGCTCGCGGAGGCCCAGGGCGTAGTTGCCGCGCCCGTCGAAGCCCTTGGCCGGCACGCCCTTGAAGTCCCGCACCCGCGGCAGCGCGGCGTTGATCAGCCGGTCCAGGAACTCGTACATCCGCGCGCCGTGGAGGGTCACCTTGGCGCCGATGGGCACGCCCTCGCGGAGCTTGAAGTTGGCGATCGACTTCTTGGCCCGCGTCACGATCGGCNTCTGCCCGGTGATCGCCTGCAGATCGGCGGTGGCGAAGTCGAGGATCTTGGCGTTTTCCCGGCCCTCGCCGACGCCCATGTTGATGACGATCTTCTCCACCCGCGGGACCTGGAAGGGGTTGGTGTAGCCCCGCTCCTTCATGAGGGTCGGGACCACGGTCGCGCGGAACCGGTCCCGCAGCCGCGGCGGGACCTGCCCCGTCCCCTTGGGCCGCGTCTTGGCCGGCGTCGGCGCGGGCGCGGCCTCGCCCTTCCGGGGCTGGGCCTTGGTCGCCGGGCCCCGCGGCGCCTTCTGGGCTGGGGCGGTTGCCTTGTCCGCCATCGCCTTACCCCTTGTCCATCGGCTCGCCGCAGCGCTTGCACACGCGGATCTTGCGCCCGTCGGCGAGCACGTTGATGCCGGTGCGCACCGGCCGATCNCACCGCCCGCACACCAGCAACACGTTGGCCAGCGCCAGCGGGCCCTCCCGCTCGATGATGCCGCCCTGGCGCAGCCTCTGGGTGGGGCGCTGGTGCCGTTTGACCATGTTGACCTTTTCGACCAGGACCCGGCTCTTCTCGGGCAGCACGCGCAGCACCTTGCCGCGCTTGCCGCGCTCCCGGCCGGCGATGATCGCGACCGTATCCCCCCGACGGATGTGGGCGCCAGCCATCAGATCACCTCGGGCGCCAGCGAAATGATCTTGGTGAATTGCCGCTCGCGAAGCTCGCGGGCGACNGGGCCGAAGATGCGGGTGCCCACCGGGTTCTCGTCGGGCTTGATGAGCACGACCGCGTTCCGGTCGAAGCGGATGTAGGAGCCGTCTTTCCGGCGCACTTCCTTCACGGTCCGCACCACCACGGCCCGAGCCACCTCCCCCTTCTTCACCGCGCCGTCGGGCGTCGCCTCCTTGACGGCCACGATCACGGTGTCGCCCAGCGACGCGTACCGCTTGTTGGACCCGCCCATCACGCGGATGCACTGCACCTTCTTGGCTCCCGAGTTGTCGGCGACTTCGAGCATCGAGCGTGTCTGGATCATCGGTTACGACAGGCGGCTCACGATCTGCCGGATCCGCCAGCGCTTCTCCTTCGACAGCGGCCGGGTCTCCTCGATGATCACGCGGTCGCCGATCCGGCTCTCGTTGTTCTCGTCGTGCGCCTTCAGCTTCTTGGACGACCGGACGACCCGCTGGTAACGCGGATGGCGATAGACCCGCTCGATCCTCACCACCCTCGTCTTCTGCATCTTGTCGCCCACCACCACGCCCTCTCGGGTCTTCCGCTCGCCCACCGATCTCTCCCTAGACTCGCTGCGCCCGCTCACGCAGGACGGTCTTGGCCCGGGCCAGGTCCCGCCGGGCCTGCCCGACACGGGACGGGTTCTTGGCGACGCCCATCGACAGCTGGAACCGCAGATTGAAGACCTCCTCGGTCAGCTCGCGCACCCGCTGCCGGATCTCGTCGTCGCTGAGGTCGCGCCACTTGGCCACCTTCATCGTCGCCTCGCCGCTCAGAGCGCCCGCGCCCGCATGACGAACTTCGTCGCGATGCCGATCTTCTGACCGGCCGTCCGGAAGGCCTCGCGGGCATCCGGCTCCTTGACGCCTTCCATTTCGTAGAGGATGCGGCCGGGCTTGACCACGGCCACCCACTCCTCCGGGTTGCCCTTGCCCTTGCCCATCCGGGTCTCCGCCGGCTTCTTGGTCACCGGTTTGTCGGGGAAGACCCGGATCCAGATCTTGCCGCCGCGCTTGAGGCTCCGCGTCAGCGCGACNCGCGCCGCCTCGATCTGGCGGCTGGTCACCCAGCCCGGCTCGAGCGCCTTCAGCCCGTACTCCCCGAAGGCCAGGGTGGCGCCCCGCAGCGCCTTGCCCTTCATGCGGCCGCGCTGGGTCTTGCGGTACTTCACGCGCTTGGGCATCAACACGGCGGTGTCCTCAGGCCTCGGCGGGGGCCTTGGCCAATACCTCGCCCTTGAAGACCCAGACCTTCACGCCGATGGTGCCGTAGGTGGTGTGGGCGGTGGCCATGCCGTAGTCGATGTCCGCCCGGATGGTGTGCAGTGGCACGCGGCCGTCGCGGTACCACTCGCGGCGGGCGATCTCGCCGCCGCCCAGCCGCCCCGCGCAGGCGATACGGATCCCGTCCGCGCCCAGCCGCAGCGCGGAGGTGACCGCTTTCTTCATCGCCCGCCGGAAGGCCACCCGCTTCTGNAGCTGCAGCGCCACGTTCTCGGCGACGAGCTGCGCGTCCAGCTCGGGGTGGATGACCTCCTCGATGTTGAGGTAGATCTCCTTGCCCGTCCGCGCCTGCAGCTCGTTCTTGAGCCGCTCGACCTCGGAGCCCTTGCGGCCGATGATGATGCCGGGGCGCGCCGTGGCCACCGTGATGCGCGCGCGGTTGGCCGAGCGCTCGATGTCGATGCGCGAGATCCCCGCGTGGTAGAGCTGGTCCTTGATGTAGCGACGAATCTTCACGTCCTCGTGCAGCAGGTTCGCGTAGTCCTTGGTGGCGAACCACCGCGACGACCACGTGCGGGTGGAGCCCAGGCGGAAGCCGATCGGATGCGTCTTCTGGCCCATCGCCTATTTCTTCTCCTTCGGCCGCTTGCCCTTGGGGGTCGTGGCCCGCCTGCGCGGCGTCGTCTTGCGGGCGCCCTTGGCCGTCTTGGCGGGCGCGGCCTTCGGCGGCTCGGCGGGCGCCGACGGCCGCGGCGTCCCCCGGGGGGCCGGGGGCGCCGGGCGCGACCCCTCGCGCGGAGCGGGCGGGGCCGGCGCCAGCGCGGCGCCGTTGGTCTCGTCGCTCACCCCGATCGTGAGATGACTGGTCAGGTGGCGGATGAAGAAGGCCCGCCCCATGGCGCGCGGCTGCACGCGCTTCATCGATGGGCCGCCGTCGGCCGTCGCCTGGATGACCCGCAGCGCGTCNAGGTCGCGGACCTGATGGTTGTGTTCCGCGTTGGCGACCGCGGACCGGAGCACCTTCTCCACCAGACGGGCGGCGACGCGCGGCGTGAACTGGAGGGTGGCCAGCGCCTCGCCCACCGACTTGCCGCGGATCTGATCGAGCACCAGCCGGGCCTTGCGGGGCGACACGCGCACGAACCGGGCGCGGGCGATGGTCCGCACGGCCCTAGGCCTTTCCCGTCGGCGTGGTGGTGGCCTTCTCGGCGGAGCCGTGGGCCCTGAACGTCCGGGTCAGGGCGAACTCGCCGAGCCGGTGACCGACCATGTTCTCGGTGACGTACACGGGAATGAACTTCTTGCCGTTGTGGACGGCCAGCGTGTGCCCGACGAACTCGGGCAGGATGGTCGAGCGCCGCGACCACGTCTTGAGCACCTTCTTCTGCCGGCTCCGGTTCAACTCCTCGACGCGCTCCAGCAGCGTCTCGTCGACGTAAGGTCCCTTCTTGATCGAGCGTCCCATCGCGGGCTCCTACTTTGACCTGCGCGTCACGATGTTGCGGTCGGACGGCCGGCGGCCCCGCCGCGTCTTGTAGCCCTTGGTGGGCTTGCCCCACGGCGTCATCGGGTGGTTGCCCTTGCCCTTGCCCTCGCCGCCCCCCATCGGGTGGTCGACCGGGTTCATCGCGGTGCCCCGCACGGTCGGGCGGAACCCCAGCCACCGCTTGCGGCCGGCCTTGCCGACCGACACGTTCTCGTGGTCGAGGTTGCCGACCTGCCCCACGGTGGCCATGCAGATGAGCGCGACCATGCGGACCTCGCCCGACGGCAGTTTGAGCGTCGCCCGCTCGCCTTCCTTGGCGAGCAGCTGGGCCTGGGCGCCGGCGCTGCGGCAGAGCTGGCCGCCGCGGCCGGCCTGCAGCTCCACGTTGTGCACGAGCGTGCCGACGGGGATGTTCCGGAGCGGCAGCGCGTTGCCCGGCAGGATGTCGGCCTGCGGCCCCGACATCAACACGTCGCCGACCTTCAGCCCGAGGGGCGCGACGATGTAACGCTTCTCGCCGTCCCGGTAATGCAGCAGGGCCAGGTGTCCGGAGCGGTTCGGATCGTATTCGATGGCGGCCACCCGGGCGGGGATCCCGAACTTGTCCCGGCGGAAGTCGACCTGCCGGATCATGCGCTTGGCGCCGCCCCCGCGATGGCGCACCGTGATGCGACCGGCGGAGTTCCGGCCGCTCGTACGCGTCTTGGGGACGAGCAGGCTCTTCTCCGGCTCGCGCTTGGTGACCTCGTCCCNCGTGACGTACGTGAGGTAGCGCCGGGCCGGGGACGTGGGTTTCAGCGTGCGGATGCCCATGCCTCAGGCCCCCTCCACCAGTTCGATCTTGTGACCGGCCTGCAGCTTCACGACCGCCTTCTTCCAGTCGGGACGATGGCCCTGATGGCGTCCCATCCGCTTGAGCTTGCCCTCGTAGGACGCGGTGCGGACCGAGGCCACCTTCACGTTGAAGACCGCCTCCACCGCCGAGCGGATCTCGACCTTGTTGGCGTCCGGCCGCACCTTGAAGGTCACCACGTTCTGCTCTTCCTTCTGCCGCATGCTCTTCTCGGTCATGATCGGCCGGAGGATGATCTCGCGGGGTTCGCGGCTCATGGCGCCACCGTCCCCTGGTCCGCCGCCGCCTTTCGAGCGCGGGCTTTGCCCGCGCGATCCCTCTGGGGAGGCTCGGAGGGGGCCGGGGCGGAGCCCCCCTCCGAGGAAAGCGCCTCCTCGAGCGCCAGCAGCGCGCCACGCTCGAACACCGCCTGACGCGCCCTCAGCAGCTGGTACACCGACACGTGCGACGGCGTCTCCACGGTGAGCCACGGCACGTTGCGCGCGGCCCGCCCCCGCACCTCGCCGAGGCTCGTCACCACCAGCAGCGTCGGAGCCCCCGCCAGGCCGAGCGCGGCCAGCCGGGTGACGAGGGACTTGGTCTTGCCGTCCGTCACCTCCAGGGCCTCGACGACCTTCAGCTCCCCGGCGGCGATCTTCGCGGCCACCGCGGCGCGGAGGGCCTGGCGCCGCATCTCGCGCGGCATGTCCTGCGCGTAGCTGCGCGGGGTGGGCCCGAACGGCTTGCCGCCGCCCTTCCACTGGGGTGCCCGGATCGAGCCCTGCCGGGCGCGCCCGGTTCCCTTCTGCCGCCAGGGCTTTCTGCCGCCCCCCGACACCTCGCTGCGGCCCTTGGTGTCGTGGGTGCCGGCGCGACGGTCGGCCAGCTCGCGGGTGACGGCCTGATGCAGCAGCGGCACCCGGATCTCGACGCCGAAGACGTCGGGCTTGAGCTCCAGCGTGCCCGTCTTCTGCCCCTCGGCTCCCAGGATCTGAACGGTCGGCATCACTTCTTTTCCGTGGCGGCCTTGTGCTGCTGGGCCTTGGTCGTCTTCACGCTCTTGCGGATCAGGACGAGGCCGCCGCTGGCGCCGGGAACGGCGCCGCGGAGGAGCACGAGATTTTGCTCGGGCATCACGTGAGCGACGCTCAGGTTCAGCACGGTCCGGTGCTGGCCGCCCATGCGGCCCGGCAGGTGGTGGCCCGGCCACACGCGCGACGGATCGGACGAGGCGCCGATCGAGCCGGGCGCCCGGTGGAACATCGAGCCGTGGGTGGCATCGCCGCCGTACCAGCCATGGCGCTTGACGCCGCCCTGGAAGCCCTTGCCCTTGCTGACGCCCATGACGTCCACCAGCTCGCCGGGCTTGAAGAGCGCGGCCGTCATGGTCTGCCCCACCTGGTAGCCCTGCAGCATCTCGCTCTTCTCGAGCCGGATCTCCCGGACGACGCGCATCGGCTCCACCCCGGCCTTCCGGAAGGCGCCGGCCGCGGGCTTCGTCACGTTCTTCTTCTTCGCCTCGAAACCGAGCTGGAGCGCGTCGTAGCCGTGCCGCTCCATCGTGCGGATCCCGACGACGATGCAGGGACCGGCCTGGATGACCGTCACGGGGATCTGGTTGCCGTCATCCCCGAAGATCTGGGTCATGCCGACCTTGCGTCCGATGAGCCCCTCCTTCCTCGCCATGGCTTTCCTCGGAGGGGGGCTACGCCCCCCATCCCCTTTCGGCGGGGGCGGACGTTACGGCCCCCTCCGAGACCTCCCCCAGCGATTGCGGCGGCAAAGCCGCCGCTCGAACCAGCGTTGCCATCGCTGCCGGACGATCACCACGGCCCAGATACGAGGCGGCGAGGCTCGGCGCCTCCACATGGCGAGCATCGCCAGGCCCGAGGGAGGAGCCGACCGCAGCGTACTTGGTTGTACGTGAGGATCGGCGTGGGAGTGCGAAGCCGCAGGGCGCCAGCCCGAGGCGAGCCTGCGTGAAGCCGAGAACGAAGCGAGGCGAAGCCAGTGGGGGGCGCATCACAGCTTGATCTCGACGTCGACGCCCGCCGGCAGATCCAGTTTCATGAGGGAGTCTACGGTCTGAGGCGTGGGATCGACGATGTCGATGAGTCGCTTGT
>JGI25382J43887_10001083_pt1 | contig 10587 bp, 15 predicted proteins | sample GraSoi013_1_40cm_3_FD_43887 | JGI IMG/M metagenome (IMG submission 43887) | reverse complement strand
CGATTCCGATTACGATGATTGCGATAAGGACTATTCCCACGATTAGGGCAACATTTCGTTTGGGAGCCGGTGGGGGTGGGATAAGGGGCCACGCTTGCGGGACGGTGCTTGGGATCGGGCTTCCACACTGAGGGCAGAACGCAGTCCCTGCGGCTACAATCGTATGGCAGGTCGGACAGGCGACCTGCTGGGGGGGCATAGAGAAACTGGCCGGTGGTTGAGGGGGAGGCACTGGGGGTGGTGTTGGTTGCTGAACAGGGGATGGCTGACCCTCAGCAACTACCTTGCTCTCGTTATTGTCTGACATGTTATCATTCTCTGAATGATAGACTAGGATTTGTGTTTTCTCAGGAGTTATTAGTTCATGGGATGATTTCGGTATCACGGTATATCGTGCTACTTCCCCAGCGACACGAGCGTCTTCCTTGGATTTTCTAAAATTCCCTGAGCCCGTATTGACACGTTCCGTCCAAAAAGACCAATTCTTGACTCTAGGTTCCAGTCCACCGGGACATCTCTTGTTACACAAAACAGTGGCGACGGTCACACGTGATTAAAGACCCGCGGGGACAACACTGGCGAAAGGCGGGTCGTTTTGGCCTCTACGGGGCATTTTGGCTGGTTCCTGATCGGCGTGATACTCGGCGCGATAATACTGGAACTCTTCAATGCGACTGTTAGATTTGTTCCTCGTTGGCTTGGTGCCGCAACAGCGGTTGTTGGATTCCTGATCCATCTCGTCGCCTGGTTCGGGCTAATGCTCGCAGTAGCAGGTGTCCTGGGATCTAGAGTCATCAGGAAAGATCAGATGAATTTCACTCTGATCGGCTTTGGCGCAATCATCGTGACGCTAGAAGTATGGCTATCCATACCATTCGGCCTCGTGTGAAGCATTTCCGGACTTATCGTAATTCGAGAATTCGAGCTACTTGCGCCTTCTAAGGAAAAGTATCGTGGTGACAGCGGACATTGAGATTCCCAGTAGGACGATGTACCAGTACCGTAGTAATGATGAGAGGTCCTGATTCGAGTTCGAGCTTATTGGCGGTCCGGGAGTTGGTCCTGTTGTGGGCTCAGAAGGCGGGACGCTTGCCGTTCGCGTTACCAAGAATGTGTTGGGACCCGGCCAGTAGTCTCCCTGGTCATTGATCGCGTCAATCCGGAAGTCATAGTTCGTCCCTGGTGTCAATCCCGTAACGACTATTGCATGTGTTGTGTTGGAGACTGTGAGCCAGGGATTGTAAGAGCCAGTTATGCGGTAGGCGACGGTGTGGGAACCGTCCTTCGTGCTAGTCCAGGTCAGCGTTAGGCTAGTGGTTCCCACGTTGGAGGCAACGAGCGCACTGCCATCTGGCCAGGGATGGATGAACGGATCGTTCGGCACGTCTACAAACATTACCATCAGTTCGCCTATGACAAATCCTGGCCATGGAGGACATGTCTTGTCTTCGGGAATACAAACAAAGATGTCCTTTCCGACCCATTGGATNTAGGACTTTTCTTGCAGCTCCTCCTCTACCTCATCCTGTATCGTTATCNTTTTCAGATCTGAAAGACCTTGGGCATAGGCTATCCTAATGGTTACACTCCGTACGAAGTTAAACACTCGAGAGACCTGAATTCCCTCAATGTGGGGAGTGTGCCTTGCTATTGTCGATAGGTCCTGTTCAAAGACTATCTTGAATGGATAATTCAATTCGGCCCGAGCAAACGGCAAATTGGTAATGCCGTTTAGTGCCAAGAAAACTAGAAGAATGATCATGGCGAACTTTGCTGGTTTCCATTTTCCCAGTTCAGTTACCACTTATTACGAACCGTCCATGAGACTGGGAGAGTGATTGTAGAGTTCCTGTAGGCTTCAGGTGCGCAAGGATTCACCATGCGAGACTCTCCCTCACTTGTCTTCTTGCAGTTCCTTCTCATAATCTTAGCGAATGCCCGTGGATTGGTGGAGGGAGCCGCGAAAACCCATTGACGCCGCGTGATACTGTCATCCCTGTCGAAAAGACGAGTGCTCTTGGTTAGCGTTGTCCAACATGCGTGTCGAGGAATCTTGCCGCTCTCCTAATCGAATCTATCTCGTTCTCTCGTCGCACGAATCCATGGCCTTCGTTTTCGTAGATCTTAACTTCGACTGTTACCCCGTTTTTCCGGGCTGCTTCGGCCATCTGCTGTGTTTCCTCTACGGGGCATCGGATATCGTGTTGCCCGGCGAGTAGGAGGAGGGGGGCACGTATCTGGTCTGCGTAGAATATTGGTGATCGGTCGTGCCAGAGTTCGCGATCCTGTACGGGGTTGCCCATCAACCACTCATCATTTTTCTGGAGAACTGGATCCTCATTCGCGTGGGCTGTGAACCAGTTGGCCAGTGGGACGATACTGACGCCAGCTGACCAGATTTCTGGCGTCTTTGTTAGGGCCATTAATGTGAGGTAGCCTCCCCACGACCCGCCCATTATCGCGATTCTCTTTGGATCTACATAACCGGTGGTTTTGAGATAGTCGACTGCTGCGACGAGGTCGTTGAGATCGCCTCGGCCAGCATCTTTGCGTAGGGATTCCGTGTATTCGCGTCCGAACCCTGTTGATCCGCGGTAGTTCGGTGCGATGACGAGGTATCCGTGGCTTGTGAGGTATTGGATGTTGGGGTACCAGCTGTTGAAGTGTTGCCATTGGGGTCCGCCGTGGGGATAGACGATGGCCGGGTGTGATCGATCAGGTTTGATGTTTGCTGGGATGTAGAGGAAGCTGGAGATAGGGGTCTGGTCTTGGGCGGGGTAGACGATTAGGTGGGGTTGGACAAAGTTGTCCTGGTTAAGCCCGCCAACTAGCGAGTAGGTGATTTGTTTGAGGGTTCGGGCTTTGAGATCGTAGACCCAGATGTCATGGGGACTGTCGCCGGACCCGTGGATGATCGCGAGTTTTTTGCCGTCGGGGGAGAAGCGGGCGGCGCGTATGACTCCTTGGCCGGGAGGTATTTCTTCCTCTTTTCCGTCGAGGTCACGAATGAAGAGGTGGAGGTTGCCTGCTTGGTTGACGATGTACGCGTACTTGTCCTCTGTTGGGCTTGTATCAACTAGTTGGCTGTCCCAGTCCCGGAGGGTGAGCCACTGGAACTCGCTGTTTTCTTTGAGATCGAGCATGGCGACAGCGTCCATTCCTTTCTCGTTGTTGTTGCTGGTGACGTAGATTCGTTTGTTGTCGCGGGTCCAGCCGCCGACGATGCTGGTGGAGCGATCGTCTATCGGGGCAAGGACTGTCTCGCGTCCCGTCTCCATATCGTGGACGCTGACACCGGTGTACTGGTAGTTTCTTGTCCGACAGAAGGCGAGCTTTTTCCCGTCAGGGCTCGGTTCGAGAGCTTCGCAGTCGCCGGTGTCGGTGCTGATGATCTTTTTGACTGTCCCGGTTGTTAGATCGTGGTGGAAGATCGGGTATGTTCCAGGAATGTCACGCTCGGCTGCATAGAATAGAGATCTGCCGTCGGGATTCCATTTCATGTCTCTATGACCGATCTTCTCGGTGTGGGTGATGTTCTTGGTCGCGTACTCTCTTAGGTCGAGAAGGTAGAGGTTGGGTTTCTCGTCTCCTTGAGAGTCTTGCGAGTAGAGGATATGGTGGCCGTCGGGTGAGGGATCGGCGAGATCGGTTCTCTCGTCGCTGACTGTCAGCTGGACTGGCCAGCCGCCCTGGCTGGGGACGCGCCAGATATTGTAGCGGCCGGTGATGTTCGTCTCGAAATAGAGGTGCTCGCCGTCAACGGACCAGCGAAGAGTGAACATGGAACGCGTGTAGTAGAGAGTATCAATGTCCAAGGGACGATAAGCCGGGCTGGTTGGGCTGGTGATAGAGTCGCTTGCCAGTTTCGCAGCCGGAGTGGGAATCATTTGGCTCGTGAGGGGAACACGGAATAGTTAGAACTATCGCCCGGCTAGGCCTTTTTCCATCGAGACTAGAATCGTTTGAGGCCTTTCAGGACCTCTTGAGTATCCCGGTTGGTCATCTTCCATTTGAGCGCGAGATCGCTAAGCTTAGGCTTCCCTGCATCCGCGAAGTAGGGTGTCGCTTCTTCCATCCGAACCGGTGGCCGCCTTCGGATTCGTCTTCTGGCCAATTGAAACAGTTTCGTCTTGGATATGCCGGGATGTCGGTCCAGGATAGAATCCATGGTGACCTCGTTGAGGGTGGAGGTCATTTTTACGGCGAGGTTGACCTTAGCTTCTCCGCTCATGCGAGGAAAGCTGCGAACCAAGGGCTTGGCGGATGATCTCTTAGTCGACCTGGCCACACCACCGAATCTCCCGATTAGCTATGCCGATGTTTTCGAGTAGTATTGTTTGAGAGTGCTTAGCATCTCCGGGTCGCGGTGTTCTTCGATGATAATCCTGTATCCTTCCTGTTCTTCCTTGTTGACGAGCTCTTTGGTCGCGTACACTTCACCGACATAGCTGTCCTCCTCGATTATCCCCAAGCCCTGGGGGCCGTGACGGAGGACATCGAACACTATCTTGAGCAGATTGTCGAGATCCTTCACAGGACGGGTGTTGGTTACGTTCGGCGAGCCTTTCCATAGAAGGAAGACGACTGTTATTCCGACGAGTCGCCCGGCTAGTTGTTGTCTGAGCCGTTCGAGATTGTCCGGAGAGATTCGTTCCTTGATAGCGTTGGCTAGCTTCTCCTTCTTCTCGCCGGTATTCTGCCCGTTGCCTGGCGTTATCGGCTCGAACGGAGTGATTGTCAGGTCGAGTAGTGTCTCTCTTGCCTCAAGCTGTTGAACCAAACGTCCTCGCTAGAGGCTCAGATCGCGACCTAGGAGATTAGTTTTTTGGAAGCTCTGAATCGATCGGTCGTTTCCTCTTGATGAGATTTTTGCGAAGCTGTTCCGTGGAATGGAGCTATGCGCCTCGGGTGCGAAGCCAACCGGCCAGGGTCAGAACGACGACAGAGAGCCCGATCCAGAACAGATAGTCGAGTATGACTAGTACCCGGTCGTAGGCGAGACAGAGAGTAGGGAATCTAGGGGTAGCGCAGCCTGGAATCGGGTGCGCTATCGAGAAAGGAAATCCGATAGGGTACGCTTCAAAACGGTTCGTGGTAGCGAAGATGCTTACCCTAGTAGGATGACCGCCGGTCCAAGAGCGATTCCTAGGTTGCGGAGGATGTGGCGTAGCCGACTGCCAGCGTGAGAGGATATTGGGTTCGTGATCTCCGGTGTCCGCGCAACACGCCACGCTATGAGGGATACTCCTACTCCGACAGGGATGACCGAGTAAGTCATGAAGCTCAAATCGATCGCAAATGGAAAGAGGAGAAAGAAGACTACTAGGTTGAAGGTCCACCGGGCACGCTTCTCTTCACCTCATCATCCAGCACGTCCCCGGTTTGATCGGACAAGTCCTACTGCTAGATGGCGTCTTGAATATTAATTCCTAGAGGGCTTACTTTCGAGATCGTCGGCTAGAAACTTAGCCAAACCTCTGAGCTCATGGTATCCACCGGGACCAGAATCGTTTGAGGCCCTTCAGAACCTCTTCTGTATCTCGGTTGGTCATCTTCCACGTGTGCGCGAGTTCGCTGAGTTTGGGCCTCGCAACTTCTGCGAAGTAGGGGACCGCTTCTTCCATCCAGATCGGTGGGCGCCTTTGAATTCGTCTCCTAGTTAACTCGAACAGTTTCGTCTTCGATATGCCAGGGTGCCGTTTCCGGATAGAGTCCATGGTGACCTCGTAGACAGTAGAGGTCATGTCAACAGCAAGTTTGACCTTAGATTCCGGGCTCATGCGGCGAACGCTCCGAATCCTAGGTTTGGGTGCTGACCTTTTCGCAGTGTTCTTGCCCATGCTATCGCAGCCTTCTGCTCTGCTTCAAGAGCTTCTGAAGCTTCGGGTTGTTCGGTTCAATATCGTTCAATGTTTCCAGTGTCTTCTCGCATCTGAGACAGATTCGGTTTTCACCAGATATATGACCGGGAGCCCGCTCAACGCTCATCCATTTGGATTTCTCGTGTTTGCAGGACTCTTGCGGGTGTAAAAGCCTGGTAGCGAACTCCTCTCTGAGAGACTTGGCGGTTGTCTCTGGTATGACTATGACGAATTTCTTTTCTTCTCCATCAGATTCGATCTCAGCGATGCCTGTGAACCTGCCACCGACGACCTTTGCATAGGCCTCGAGCCAAGATTTGCATTCATCGCAACTCGTGTGGACTGGAACCTTGCCGTTGAAAAGCAGAGGAGCGTCTCTTACAGGTTCCTTTGTCCTTCGGAACATAGGCGCAAATCTGCTGTCCGGGTAGTCTCTTTTTCGTTCTTCCTCAGGAATGCGCTCGAGGTTGCGGTACTGGACGAAGTCATCCTTCCGCCATGACTCTAGCATGCGCTCGAGGTGTTTGGTCTGCCAGTCTGTTGTGATCTTCGCGTTGCATTTCGGGCATTTCGAGTCCTCATCGTAGAAACTATCATACATGCCCATTCCAGAAGCCCTCTGAAAGAGTCGGTCGTCGACAAGTAACGCCTACTTAAGGCTCGTGGTCGAGGCGTGGTCGTGATCAAGGGTCCGATGAAAAATCTGTGAAGCGGCTATACTGGGACGGCTTCTGGTATGGTTTTGAAGTGAGGGTCTCCGGTAAGGATCTTGGCGGACTTCTTCCTAGCGGTGGCAAGGACGAAGGCATCGGCCAGTCCGAAATCAGAAATTTTCTTTCTCTGCTCAGCGTGAAGTTCTCCAGCGAGTTTGGCAAGTCCGGTGTCGACTGGTTCGAGGGCAGAGTTGTCCTCGATCGCCTTCAATGCCAGCATGGGGTCCCTATGATTCCGGATGAACTTGCTTAACACCTCGGCTAAGGTCACCGTCGAAGTTGTANCCGTATTTCGAGCGTCCTCTAGCAGGTCTCGAACTTTGGCCCCGCGGGCTGTCCCGTCAAGATATTCTATCCAGGCATAGGCGTCAACCACGAACCTAGTCGTGACCCTTCATCTCGTCTTGGACGGTGAAGGGGCCGATCCCTCTGGCGACTCCGAAGTAACTTTTCCTTACCTTTCGAACTTCCACGTTCACCGTTTCGCCTGGCTTGATTCCCTCCTCGTCCGCGACCCTTCGGGGTATGGTGACCACGAGACTTCCCCCTACCTTCCTCACTTTGGCTAGTGCCATGTAACATTACCAGTTATACTTTTCAACACCCTCAGTATATGAGGATTACCTGACTGATGTGTCAAATACTGCTTTAAGCTTGCGTTTCGAGCCGTTCGAGTTCCTTCAAGACCTTCCCAGCGGGAAGTCTCTTCCCAGTCTTCCGTATCTCGCCATGCAACCTCATCCAGGCTTCTCCGTGATCCTTCATCTCGTATTCGAGCTTGAACGGGCCGATTGCTCCGGCGGTTCCGTAGTAGCTCTTCCTTACCTTTCCTGACTCCTCGTTCAGGATTAGGATGTCGTNCTTGAGAACGAACGCCAAGACCGGTTTCCTTTGTGGGTGGACCTTCTTGGCTCTCTTCCAGATCTCCATCGGGCTCTTGCCTGACGCTACAACCTTGTCGCCGATTATCGCGATGTGTTTACCGGCGAATCGCTTGTTGATCTCTCGGGCGCTTGAGACATAGAACTGGAACTCACGCATTCCGGGTCCGCTAACATTTCTCGATCCACGTTGAGAGGCCAAGCCCTTCCCCTCCACGAGGTTTCCTGCCGTCCTTGTAAGCTTTCCATCAGGACCCGTGCCCCAAGTGGAGACAAGGTTGTGTTGCGGTAGGTTTAAGTTCCATTGTTTCAATTGTAACTATTGAGATAATGACAGCAACGACAATTACGATCTCCGAGGACCTCAAGAGGGACCTTCTCAGGGTGGCTGCCCGGCTCCAAGCCTCTCGTGGGCAGAAGATAGACTATGACGATGTTCTCAGATACCTGGTGAGGAAGGCTACGAGGAACATGGATCTCTTCCGGCAGGCATGCGCGCCCACTGGAGTGTCCTCACGCGAGCTTAGGAAGCAACTTGCTAGGGGAAGGGAAGAGGACAGGAAGAAGGAACTCGGCCTCGAGCGAAGACACTCTTAGTGGAACAATCTCTTTAGACGGCAGCGTCTTGATCGAGCTGCTCTCTTCAACTGATCTTTCCAAGCCCCTCCGGGACGCCATAGAGGGGGATATTGTCAATCCTTACACGACGTTCCAGTCGCTTACCGAAGCCGAATACATTCTCTGTAGAGAGATAGGCTGGGAGAAGGCTAAAGAAAAGGTCGAAGGACTGACCGAGTCGAGAGCTATAGAAATCGTCGAGGCAAGCGAGCTGGTCCACGAAACGGCCCGGATAAAATGTGCACGGGCGATAGCCCTCACCGATTGCTATACCATCGCCCTTGCAGAGAAGCTCAATGGTACAGCAGTCTTCGCTCGTCTCGAAGATGACTTGTCCCGAGAGATGAACAGAAAACCATTCTCGACGAAACTAGCCTTCCTCAGACGATCCCGCTAACCGTTCCAGCCTAGTCTCTTGTGATGAGGCCTTTTCTCTCCAGGTCGGCGAGAACGGTCAACTGTCCACCAGTGGGATCCTCTTCTGTTTGAGAATCTCGGGCTCGAGAATCGTGACGACTGGAAACGCCTGATGCATTACAGGGCCGTCTGTGGCCGGCGACTGGGTCAAACATGGAGATCTGAGTGGTGGCAGGGCTGCAAGTGGTCGAGGTCACCGAGCCGATCGAGACTTTCAGATTGTGATAGAATGATGATGGTCAAGTCTTCCTGCTAGAATGATTCGTCAAAAAAAGGGGGATTTTAGGTTCAGGTTCGTTTGCTATGGAATAGTGAGGTTGGCTACCGTGAAGCTGTTTAGGGCTAGGGTTACCGTTTGTTGTATGTTGTAGCCTGGAAGCGTTACTATGAATGTGGCGAGGTTTGTTCCCAGCAGTGTGTACGAGAAGGAGTAGAAGCCATACTGATCTGTGGTGACAGTACCTATCAGTTGTCCTGTTAGGNTGTAAATCTGTATGCTGACGCCCTGTACTGGCGTGCCCTGGCTGTCGGTGACGACGCCGCAGAAGCCTTTGCCGCAGCCTTTGAAGACGTTCTCGCTCTGGACCGTCTGACTGTCGGTTTGGGTTGGGTTACCTACTAGGGTGTTGTAGCTGAAGGTGTAGGATTGTAGCTGGGGAACGGTTCGGCGAGAGTCCGTGTTGACGGCGTTGTTGTTAGTGTTCACGTAGCCTGTGAATGTCTTGAGACCATAGTCTAGGTGTATGGTCACGTAGACGAGCCCCGTTGCCGGTACGGTTCCAGATACCGTCAACGTTACGAAGGATCCCATGGCCTGAGGGGTATAGTCGTCGAGGGTGATGCTTGTCGCGCCGCTCGATGTGGTCGTGGTTGTTCCGCTCACCGTGAACCCGGTGAGTTGGCCTGAGGGGACGAAGCATCCTTGAGAGTTGAAGCTGACCTGGCTGAATTCCTGGATTGGAACTGAGCCCTGGGTTACGAAGGGATACGGGATTCTTATAGCGAGGCTGACAGGGCTTCCAGCTGGTCCATTGTAGAAGACGTTGTAGTAGAACTGGCCGGGGTTGCTCGCCGTCAATTCGAATGTTCCTGGATTTGCAGGGTCTTCTATGAATATCAAAGTGAACTGTTGGCCGAAAACGTTCGGATCCCTGTCGAAAGAGCACAGGGAGCTGTCGGTTACAGCGCTCCTAGGTGGGACGCCTACTGCTAGCGTCGTGCTGCCGGAGCTTCCGAAGTGATCAGTGTCGCCTTGATACGTCGCGGTGATTAGGTGAACCCCGCGAGATGTCGGAGTGTAGGTTACTGTGCAGCTGGCGCTAGGGCCCGTGCCGGTTAGCGTGCAGCTGTTTGATGGGCTGAATGTGCCTGTTGCGTTGGTCGTCCAAGTGACGGTTCCGGTTGGCGTGATAAATGTGCCTGGAGACGTGTCGGTCACTGTGGCCTGGCAGGTTGTGGAGACGCCTGGTTGTACGAAGTTGGGCGAGCAAGTGACACTGGTGGATGTGGTACGCTTAGTCACAGTCAAATCGAATGTGCCCGAGCTTCCAGAGTGGTTAGGATCGCCATTGTAGGTTGCTTTGATGGTATGGGTTCCTTCGGAGCCTGGGTTTGGAGTGTAGTTGACAGAGCAACTGCTGGCGGATGAGCTCAGAGGGATTAGGAGGCAGCTGGTGAAGCTGAACGTGCCTGATCCGGTGCTGGTGAAGCTCACCATGCCGGTCGGTGGAATGGNTGTGCCGGGACCGGTGTCGGTTACTGTGGCGGTGCAGCTAGTTGGGGCGTTTACGGGGACGGTGCCAGGGTTGCAGTTGACCGTTGTACTGGTCGGGCGTCGGGTAACGGTGATCGTTGTGCTGCCCTGGCTGCCAAAGTGGTCTGTGTCGCCTCCATAGGTGGCTGTTATTGTGGTGGTGCCTTCTGAGCCGGGGCTGGGAGTATAACTGACAGAGCAGGTGGCGACGGCTCCCGCACCGTGGAGGATACAGCTCGATGAACTGAAGGTCCCGGCGCTGTTGCTGTTCCAGGTGACTGTTCCGGAGGGTGTGAGGGCGATTCCGGGAGAAGTGTCTGTTACGGTGGCGGTGCAAGTTGTTG
>JGI25382J43887_10001082_pt1 | contig 10589 bp, 17 predicted proteins | sample GraSoi013_1_40cm_3_FD_43887 | JGI IMG/M metagenome (IMG submission 43887) | reverse complement strand
TCGGGGTAAATGGGGTCGGCGCTTCATTATGGCTACAGGCGTCTTGGCGCTACTATACCTAGCCTGGGAATACATCTGGCCCCTCCTCAGGTAGAAGCCCGCGATCCCGGGGAGCCGTAATCAGTGCATTTTACGGAGCTTTGGAGTGGTTTCTTTGGGCCGCACGACTTGAGTAGGCCCCCGGGGGGGCCCGAAAATTCACTAGTACCCGATTTCAAAAACCCGGTTTCAAAATACCGGATTTCAAGAAAGCGTTTCCAGAAATTTATTTCAAAAAAAGTGGTTTTCAATTGGCTGTTTCCGTGCTATGATCTCGAATGGTCTATTCCGGCGTGGGGGCAAATGCAAGTTCAAACCTTTTGGCTTCTTGGGGTCTCGTAACATCAACGAACATAAGGGAGAATGTGGCTTCTACCTAGACGAGAACACGATGTCAGGTAGAAATGCACCAGACTGGCTGAAGTGGAAAGATTGTCCGAAGTGTGGCAGGCTTGAGGACCCTAACCGCGGAATATACCTTTGCCCAGGTTTGTGGTTCATGCCAAACTTGTTGCTCTTGTTCCGCGGACACAGACCCAGAACACACTCTTCCAGGTTGATGCGTCCTTATTGGTCAAGTGGCCTGTACAAAGGAAGTCTTCTGGCGACGAAGAACCCCAGATAACTCGGTGCGGTTGACGGGGCTCTCGTGACAACAACCATTCTGGTCAAACCTATTGGAGAGGATCTGGTCGGGGATGCCCGAATCCTTAGATTTCACGTTACCAGCAGCCTCAACAGGAACCCTATCCTGCAACTCCTGTTCGACATATCGAAAGAACCCGCAGGAGTAGGGAATTGTGTGTTAATAACCATCTTCGCCCGGTTCGGGAGGCGGAGCGCTCTCATGTTCTTTCACTTGCCTGTGGGAGGTTGTAAGGACCCCTCCATATGCAACGTGGCCATGGGTGGATTCCGGGTGGCAAGATTCCGAAGGCCCTAATCAAAGAAAGATCTGGCATGACTCTAATCGAGGTATTTACTGCTGACCCAACTACCTGGACAAATCCGTCCTTTACAATCATGGTTTTAGCCTCAGCCCCCTGAAGAAAGATAGGGGGATTCTGCACGCTTGACTGCAGGCCTTGGCGGTTTTCGGGTAAAAACCCACTTGTGAAGGCAGCCCTTTCGATAAGAACAATTAGCCTAACGAAAGGCCTACTCATTTTCAGTGGGACGGTAGCGGGGATGGTCGCCGAGTTCGTCAAGGTCGCAACAACACTCGAAGTTCCGCCGGGCGTGATGAAGATGGTCCAGGTAGCGGGCCAGGAAGTGTGCCTCGCAAACGTGGACGGCAAATGCTATGCGATAGGAAACGTGTGCACGCACGAGGAAGGTCCTCTGGACCAGGGGAGGCTGAAAGAGTACAAGGTCGAGTGTCCTTGGCACGGGTCTCTGTTCGACATCAGAACCGGCCGGGTTATGATGGGTCCCGCTTCAAGACCTGAACCCGTCTACGAGGTCAAGCTAGAAGGAACCGACATCCTCGTAAGACCCAAGTAGTTTGTCCTGGCCGAATCGCAGAAAATAAGTAGTAAAATCTTTTACGACACTCTACTGTCGAGAACAGCATCCATGTCTCAACAGTCAGCAGAAGCAGTCCCTAACATTCCAACATTGAGCATAATCGTCACGGATGCAGGCGGCAAAATCGTACTATTCTCAGACGGCGCAGAGAAACTCTTCGGCTGGAAGGCCAGCGAAGTGCTCGGAAAATCAGTGGCGATCATGCACACCGAGGAAGGAGTCAAACAGTTCGGCAAAGTACTAGGNGACGCTGCTAACGGAAAATATGAGGGCGATCTNGCTTTCCAGAAAAAGTCTGGACAACAATTCAGGGGGCATCTACAAGTGGTCGCGACCAAGGACCGGAATGGCCGCGTAGACTCCTACACTGGAATCACATACGAAGTCTAAGAGTCAACTCGACCATCTTTCCCCCCCTTTTTGCCAGCCTCCGGACAGCGCGACTGGGGGCCGAATTGGGCGGTTCGGCTGACAGTTGGCTCACGCGTCCAGCCTCGGTCGGCCGCCGGCTGTAGCGTGCCATGAGGACCACTCAGAAGGGTTCTGACCCTCTAATGGAGCCTGAACCCGTGCATTCTAATCTAATTCCGGCTCAGGTTGTTCCTCTGCGGTTTCTACCCCCTGCCATTAATGTGCTTTTAGAGCTGAAATAACTCCGGTCGTAGCTAGGTGACCACGAAGGGTTTTGCTTCTTCAAGTGTTCGATACATTCCGCTAGAGTTTCTTCCTTGGTTTTTCCCAGTGCAAGGCCACGCCTCCGCAAGGCATTGTAAGTTAGTCTAAAGTCGGCCTGGGTATCGTAGAGCTTCGTCCTGGGAATATGTTTCAAGTCTTCGTTCACGAGCCTGGTCATTTCTTCCCGTCTCATGTCCCCAGCAATCCGCAGTAGTACCTAATAGACTGTTAGGAAACTGAAACTAATCGGAAATGGCCAAGCTATCAGCATTCGGCAAGTTCTTCGTAAACATGTCCAATGAAGGAAACAGCAGACGTTTTCTCGACACAATCGGCAAACACTTGTCACTTGATGCGAGTTCTAGATTTCTTGAGATCGGCGGTGGCCGTGGCTTCCTATCATACCTGATCTACGAGCATTATCACCCCGGCAGGGTTGAGGTCACCGATTACGACCCTTCTCAAGTCGAAGCGGCAAAGGTACTGTTCGAGAGTAGACTTGATGCAATTCCCCCAAGCATCGAGTTTCGGACCGCGGATGCCCTTGACTTACCATTTGAGAACGAAACATTTTGACGCAGTACTCGGTATGGTAGTTTTGCACCATGTAGAGAAACGCGATTGGCAATTCAGAAATATCCCCAAGGCTCTGGATGAGATTCGTAGAGTTCTCACGCCCAGCGGCTGTTTCTGTTATACGGAGCTGTTCAACAAGAACCGGATTCGGAGCTATCTTACGAATGCGGGCTTTAGCCAGATCTTCGCCAGGCGAAACTACCTAATCACTGATTCGTGCGTGTATCGTAGGATGAACTAGTCGAGAGTCTCGGCGACCGCCCTACTTTCCTTTTCCTTGCAGGTATTCGAGGACTCTCTCGGCATTCTTGTCGGGCGGGAAGATGGGGTAGAATATTTTTTCAATTCCACCCTCTCTGGCAACAAGCGCCAGTCTCTTGATGAATAGCTTAGACTGGAACTCGAACGTGGGTAACAGCAACGCGTTCGTCAGTATGAAGTCTGAATCGTTCAAGAGCTCATAGGGAAGATTGTTACATCTGGCGAACTCCAACTGTTCCTCGAAATTCTGACTGCTGACTCCGAACACCTTGAAGCCTAATTTCTTGAAATCTCTATAATGGTCGCGAAACGCACAGGATTGTGGAGTACAACCGCGAGCCCTGGAATGTCGTTCCAAGACTTGGGAATCGGGTCTCCCGGGCTGCCGGTCTCCGGGTAAAAGAAGAACACAGAGGGCCGCTGAGAAGCCTCAGCTAGATTCAAGAACCCTCCTTTCGTAGAGCGTAATGAGACAGACGGTATCCTCATACCTGGCAGATGGTCGCAAGCCCCGTCATCCGTTGGAACAGGCATGTCCGCGGGAAACATGTATGGGTTGGTGTCCAAGATTTCCCCCGTTAATCGCGATTATGTATGAGCGATAATTGTTACTCGATGGGTTGGCGTTTCTATTCCTCTTGTCGATTTGTAGGTCTTCTCAATCCTTTCCAAGTATTCTTTGTCCTTTTCTGCGTTGAAGTCAGGGATTATGGGCGAGTTCTTCAGCCTGATAGTCAGATCTCTAATGGTTGGAAAGATCTCGGTAGCAATGTGCTCTTTGACTTCAAGTTTCTTGAAGCCGGCTTCCCTGAGTAATCTTTCCTTCAGAGCGACAACTCTTTCCGATCCAAGCATCTGGCCTCTACCGAAGACCTGTGCCAGATTCTCTTTGTCACGCTCGCCGATTGTAATCTCCATTAGAGTTCCACTTCTCTTCAAGACTCTGTGAGCTTCACGGAGGGAACCCTTGCTGTCTGTAACCGGTCCGCGCCTGCAAGTAACGAGGTAGAAAGTCTCTTTCTGAAAATTCAAGCTCTCAGCATTCGCTATTTCAAACCTCAGGTTCTTCCTGCTGCTGTTTGCGAGATTCTTTCTTGCTTCGGAGATCGCGATCCTTGAGAAGTCCACTCCTGTAACCTCCTTAGCTCGCTCAGCCATCCTAATTGTGAAGAGGCCGTCTCCGCATCCGACGTCAAGAACTACTCTGCCGACACACGCATCCAGCATCCTGGCATCAAATTCATCTTCTCCATCATTTCCCTCAGTCACAGCAGACTCCACCATGTAATTTTCTGGTAGGGCGTAGACTCTTTCCCAGTATTCTCTGTCTTCGTACTCCCAGCCTGTCATCTTAAGCCATCAGTTCTAGCTTTTTTCACGGTCCTCGCAAGACTACCGTAATTGGTCTCTCCCCCATTAGGAACTCTCCAAGCCTCTGGCCTTCTTCAACGATGCTGGCATCCATTTTTCTATCTGTCGGGACGACTCTTGTCACATTCAATTTGGCGGTTTTTTCAACCGCAACTACGCTCCATGTGGCTGTAATCCTTCCGTCGACAGTAACGGTGGGCAGCGCGTTTCCAAAGGGGTAGACCCGTTTCTCCATGGTTCTTGGAATAATCCTTGCTTTCACTTTCCAGCCTTTAGCATAAGGATCTTCATAGGGGAGAAAACGCACTTCCACATCATTCACGCCAGCTTTCTCTAGACGCTCGACGTCATCATTGCACAACAAGAAGTCTCCCGGAGAGCCTGTGATCCAGATTTTGGCTACCTTGTCCGACAGGCGATTCAGGAATCTTAATACTCCGAGTTTCGGTTCATCCATCCACCACGCAATATCCTCAATTGTAACTGGGCCATACCTCTTAACATAGAGTTGTGCCAGTTTTGTTTTCGCCTCTTCGAGACCGATAGAGTCCGAAATCTGTGTTGAACCTAGAGCGTATGTTACCTTCTTAATCCTGGTGAAGGTCCTTGTGCCGTAGCCATCCCAGTTGATACTCCTCCACACTATCTTCTCAGGCAAGGACTGAACTCTCCGCTGGAGAAGAAGGACGTGAAGCACTACACCCAGGTTGGTGCGCCTAGTAATCCTATGTCCCCGCTTCCAATCAAGGGTCCTCGCATGAGCAGAGGACAGTTCTCGTTTGATCTCGGGAAGGGATTTTGGCCTTTCGGAAACACTGTCAAGTATCAGCTTCGAGACCGTTTGAAATTCGGCCAAGGATATTGCCGCGTTGGCGAGGCTCTTGTTGATCCGGTCCTTCGGGAACTGGGTTGCCTCCGTCATCGTCGAGAGCAGGGATTGAGTAACGAGAAAGAAAGTCCCTCGCATGGCCCTAATTCGTACAAGGCCTTCTTGGTCGTAGATCGTGCGTGTCAAGTCTTCAGTCGAGAACTTCTCTATCCTGTTGAACAAGGAGATGTAAGGTGTGACGTTAGATGTGGCATGGAGGCCGAGGAGATCATCTGCGACAGTGCATATGTCCTTCCCGTCGCGTCTCATTAGATGATGCTTCGCTAGAAGGTAGCTGTTGATCTGGGAGATCGAAAACTCCTTGCTGGCGTCCAGAATTGTGGGGGCGGTCATCTAGGGATCAGAACAGCTTGGGAACCTGTAGTTCCAGTCAACGGTCCTAAGGTGTGAATGCATAATAGGAAATTGAGCCCTCCTCTTTAATATGCGCGAGTCCGTTCTCGGCAAGCGGTTCAAGCTAGGACGAAGGATTCTAGTAGCTACTAGTATCGTATCCGCGATATATTCCGTGGTAGTCGCAAGCGCTCCCTTGCTAGGGGAGGAGGGATACATTGGAACTTCGTATGTTGCCCTTCAAGCCTCGAATCCTCGGGTTGCAAACATCATATGGCATGACACTGTAGGATTCGGCATACTTCTCCTCGGAGTTTCCATTCTTGGAACCGTCCTATCGTGGAAAGGGCTAGTAACATCACCTAGCCTTGCGTGGAACTCGCTTCTCCTGTTAGGAGTGGCTCTCCTAGCGGCTCTCCTGCTAGCTCATGTTCCCATAGGGAACACGAGTCTGACACATGTGGGTCTAGGAGTCGTCCTTCTCTCGATATACTTTGTAGGCATTGTTCTATCAGCTAAATGGGCGTTCTTGCGCTGGCCGAAGTCGGAGGCGTAGAGGGCACGATTTCTACTACGGAGGCGGACTTGGATCCTCTTGTCCAGTTCTTGACATTCCTGGAGTCCCATGCGGTTGCGGGCACAGTCTCCCGTCTCAGTTCATTCTTCTGCGATTATCCTGCTGACCTGTAGGTAAGGCTGGCTCAGAAATGATCAGGGTCGACGTGTTGTACTCGGTCATGGGAGTGGGAACTCAGATTCTTCTGTCGAAGGAATCGGAAGACTTGCTGGTCGACGCTGGCGACGGCGTTACCCGCGATCTACTCCAAGCACGTTATGACTTCTATCGCCTTAAAGGAATCCTGTTAACGCATGAGGATTTTGATCATATCTCAGGGCTCTACGCCCTCGTGAGCTTTCTTCGAAACTTCTACCGTCATAGGAAGGTGAGGCTAGTGCCGCTTACCATCGTAGTCCCGAATCCCGCACACCACGTCCATCTGATGACACGGCCACCCTTAATGTACGCCGACCCTGGGTTTCCTCTGAAGCTTCACGAGGCCGCTCTCGAGGAAACCTTGTCGATTGGCGGGTTCACAATCAGGACTTTTGCAGTAGACCATCAGAAGCGGGGGCGACCAAGTGCTATCGGGGGAAACTTGGGCTATTCCATTACCGACGAGGAAGGCTTCAGGGTGGTGTTGAGTGGTGACACTCGGCCATGTGAGACGCTTGAAAAGGAGGCAGAGGGCGCTGACGTTGCAGTGATCGAGGCCTCGGCACGCGACCAAGATTGGCAGAAAGCAGATGAGCAGGGACATATGACCAAGTCTCAAGCCGAGAGGATCGGTAGACGGGCGAAGAAAGCCATCTACATCCACCAGCGCCCAGATTGGTTTGTTTGAAGAGTATTCGGAGTCCCTGTGGGAGAACAGATCACAGGATTCTTTCAAGTGTCAGGAAGCATGATGTATCTTGAACTGGAACAGATCCTCGTATCTATCAATGAGTCCTAGTTGTCGCTGCTTTTCCAGTATTCTTGTGATGGCCTTGCCGTGAATCCGGTCGTGCCAAACAAACCGTCTTAGGATTTTCTTCAAGGTCCATTCTTCGTTTTCCACATTGTAGACTTTGGAATTGGCTTCTTTCCTGAAGCGGCGTGCAAGACTATCAAGGCAAGATTCGCGGATTTCCATGAAAGGTAATGCCTCGTCCTCTGAGAAGGGAATTGGGATCCTTGACATGTAATAATACTGTGTTCTCTTTACATGGTCGAATATCTCCTTGATTGTCTTCTTGTTCTGGCCGTAGAACGTTTTCCTAATACGGGCCTCATCTACCCAGTCCTTCAGCTTCACCGAATCATACAGTTTTGTGAAGCTGAGCCCGGAATGTTTTGCTAGCTCGACTAGAAGTTGAAATTCTCTGTCGCCCATTGGGGCTCGATCAACGTCTAGGAGGATTTCACAGTCTGCGTCTTCAACCATTAGCTTGCACCGATGAGTCTGAACCTTACGGGCTGTCGGGAGTTGTTTTGGTTCCATACCAAGCCATGCTAGGTACGACATTGCCTCATGCTGCGCCTTGGAAAGGGTTTCTTCTTCTTTGGAACCCCTAACGAACGCACCAGGAAGCTCCACAATGAACCCGTGGAACCCCCTACCATTCGTCTCTAAGGCAACGGAAAGCTTGGTACTCGCCTCAAGGCTCAATTCTCTGGCAAACGATAACAACGATAGTCGCTCTCTCTGATTATTGATGAATAAATGAAGGCGTTTTCTAGTCCCAATAGCACTCCGTTCTTGGAGGGTCTGCGAACACTTTCAAAAGAGCTGGCAAGAACTTAGACGGGTCGGCTAACTGAAACTATTCTGGGCTACTGGCATCGATTAACCCCTACTAATCGCAATAGCCTTGCCATCGGATACATTGCTAAGCCATGGCCTGGCGCGTGACTGCGCTGGGTGCAGAGGTTGGAAGACCCTTGCGAAAGTGTTCAATTTTTTTGCCGTTCGAAAACGATGGGACTAATTAATCCATCTTTTGGATATTTTACGCGGACAGTCTTAATATATTTCCTCAGACCATAGACACTACAGCGGCTTCTTAGGAACCTAGCGCCCGGGCATCATTAGTTTCCGGCGCACTTGCAAGGGACTACGAGATGTGACGCGCGAGGGATCCTGGAACGCCAGGGATGAAAAGGGGGCAATAGAATGGGCGAAAATGTTTCGGTTGGTTCGAGGGCGGAGTTCTTGGCTCGTATTCAGCGTTTCACCGATGAAATGCTGGACAGTCTGAACGGGGCGTCCCGGGGTAAGGATGTGGATGAGAAGGAGGCTCGGACGTTGCGAAGCGCTCTTCTGAGGTCGTTGAGAATCTGGGAACGGGCCCTGCACGAGGGCCAGCGTGATCCTCGTCTAGAGGAGAAGCTCAGGCGGGTCGAGAAGCAGGCTTCCCAGGTCAAGACTGGAGAGGCCTAGTATCTGTCGGAGGAGTTTGATCCGAACAGGATACGGGACGTTGAGATCAAGAGGCTGGTGGAACTGGTGGCGCTGGCGTACCGGAATGCAATGGATGAGGGGTTGAGGATGAGGACCCGTGAGAGCTGGTACCAGAAGTACACGAACGCGGTTCTCGCGCTCAACCAGTTGTTGAAGGATCTGCAGTACAAGGAGTACGAGAAACGGTTGAAAGTGATCGAGGAGTCGAGGAGGCTTCGGAGAATGATCATGTCCGCGGCCGATGCTAGGAAACTATTCGGGCCCATGACACGAAGGGTCGCACCGAGGAGGAAATCTTCCGGGTCTCATAGAAGGAAGAGTGGCTAGATGGCTGGATCAGCGTTCGTCAAAATAGATCGACTCTACGAGAGCGAGATACGAGCAAGAGCCAGAGATGCAGAGAAAGATAGGCCGATCATTGCCTGTGGCATACTGGATTTCTTCAAGCAGATGACGGGCTTCGAACCGACTGCTTACCAGGTGGCATTGCTTCTTGATCTGAGCCAGTTTGTCGTGGCCCGATGGTCCCGACAGAGCGGCAAGTCGCTGTGCCTGACGCTGATCTGTCTCTATGTTGCCTTGTCCGGTTCGAATCGTCGGATTGCTATTCTCGCTCCGAGTTTGCGTCAGAGTCGGGGTATGATCCGCCGAGCAAGTTCTTTCCTGCCGAAGCTTCCGAGAAACGCGTTGGAGGGGCGGGCGTTGAAGACTAAATTGGAGTTTTCCAACGGGTCCACTATCGAAGCATATCCGAATTCCCCGGAAACCGTGCGAGGGCTAACGCTTGATCTGTTGATCGTCGACGAGGCAAACTACATTGAAGATGACAGGGCATTGTACGATGCGGTTGTTTTTGCGCTCGGGACAACCAATGGCCGATTTATCGCGACCAGTACACCCGGGTCTCGTGACAGTCTCTTCTACGAGATGTGCATGGATGATGATCTCTACGGCGACTTCTCGCGCCACCACGTCAGCTTCCACGACGCACTCGAGCCGAATGGGCCGTTGAAGAAGGGGATTTTGGAGAAGCTTGAGCGGCAGATGCGGGAGGACCCGTGGCGCTGGCAGCGCGAGATGCTGGCCGAGTTCTCAGAGGACGAAGAGGCATACTTCAGCTACGGTCTCATAGACAGCGCTCTCAACGACAATCTAGAGTATGTCGAGGACCTGAACAAGCCGAGGGCTGGAGGTGAACCAGAAACTGAGCAATAACACGCCTAGTCAAGCGTCCGGACCCAGTGTACCTACAGAAGACTACTATGTTGGGGTCGACTTGGGACAGAAGAGAGACCACTCTGTTGTCGCGGTTATACTGAAAAAGAACGGCCAGATTACCCTCGTCCACCTGAAACGGTTTCCTCTCGGCACAGAATACCAAGCGGTAGTGGAGTATCTGGAGCTTGTCGGAGAACGGTTCCGGAACGTACGAGTCTACTACATTGACCAGACAGGCGTGGGAGAGGCGTTTCCTGAGAACGCGCGGAGGGCCGGGGTGAAGAACGTGAAGGGAATAGAGCTCTCGCTACCACGGAAGTCAGATGTAATGACGCACTTGAAACAGGTGATGGAACAGAAGAGGTTGCACATACCGAGAGATAGAGAACTGATCATCGAGATGAACGCGGAGATCACGAAGCTGACCGAGGCGGGAAAGACGAAATTCTATCATCGCTCTGGGACCCATGACGACAGGCTCTGGGCTCTAGCCCTAGCGGTTTACGGCTCAAGACATGAAGCGCCATCGTACCATCCGTTCGTCACCTTCGGACACATCAGCAAACATCCATGGGACAGGCCAAAGACCGTCTATCCTCTCGCAGGCACCACAAAGCCGGCCGAACAATAGCCAATCTGCCCGACGTGTGGACAACCGGAAACGTCAAACCGCGAACAATACCACAGGAAATGAGCAT
>JGI25382J43887_10001081_pt1 | contig 10593 bp, 9 predicted proteins | sample GraSoi013_1_40cm_3_FD_43887 | JGI IMG/M metagenome (IMG submission 43887) | reverse complement strand
CGGGTGCGCCTCGAGCGGTTCCTGGCGGCCAAACGCCAGCGCCTGGAGCGGCTGATGCTGCAACTCGATGAGCGCAGCCCGCTGCGCGTGCTCGAGCGCGGCTACGCGATCTGTTACGACGCTGCGGGCAACGTTGTGCGCGCCACCGAACAGGTGGCCATTGGCGATGAGGTCGCCGTGCAGCTCGCCCGGGGCCGCCTGGCCGCGGAAGTGAAGAAGAAGGAGGCAGGGAAGTAGAAGTGAAGCCGAAAGCAAACAGAGGCATCCCACCCTCACCTGCGACGAGAATGGGGCACCCAACACGGTTCGTTCTGTAGCGCCGGCTTCTAGCCGGCGTTTCATTTCTGCTGCTCACCCAGCCGGCGGCGGGAGGGTAGCGCTACTCAGTGCTGCCGGAGACCTTGAGGACAGCCAAGAACGCCTCTTGTGGGATATCAACTCTTCCCACGCGCTTCATGCGCTTTTTGCCCTCTTTTTGCTTCTCGAGCAGCTTGCGCTTGCGGGTGATGTCTCCGCCGTAGCATTTCGCGAGCACATTTTTGCGCATCGCAGCGACGGTTTCGCGCGCGATGACGCGGCTTCCGATAGCGGCCTGGATGGGCACCTCGAACATCTGCCTCGGGATGAGCTTCCGCAGGCGCGACACCAGCTCGCGGCCGCGCTCGTACGCGTGCTCGCGGTGGCAGACCAGCGCCAGTGCGTCCACCGGTTCGCCCCCGACTAGCACGTCCAGCTTAACTAGGTCGGCCTCCTTGTAGCCGGACAGATGATAGTCGAGAGAAGCGTAGCCGCGCGAGACGCTCTTCAGCCGGTCGTAAAAGTCGAGCACGATCTCATTGAGCGGCAACTCGTAGGTGAGCATGACGCGCTGCGGCGAGAGATACTCGAAGTTTTTCTGCACGCCGCGCTTTTCCTCGCAGAGCTGAAGGATCGCGCCGACGGAATCCTCCGAGGTGATGATCATCGCGGTGATAACCGGCTCCGCGATCTCCCGCATCGTGCTGGGGGGCGGAAACTTCGTCGGGCTGTCCACCTCCATCGACTCGCCGGCGGTGGTCGTGATGCGGTAGCGCACGCTGGGCGCGGTAGTGATCAGGTTCAGCCCAAACTCACGCTCCAGCCGCTCCTGCACGATTTCCATGTGCAGCAGGCCCAGGAAGCCGCAGCGGAAGCCGAAGCCCAGGGCAACGGAGTTTTCCGGCTCGTAGAAGAACGCCGCGTCGTTGAGCTGGAGCTTACCGAGAGCGTCCCGGAGCGGCTCGTATTCGTCGGCGAGCACCGGATAGAGTCCGGCGAAGACCATCGGCTTGATAGCCTCGAAGCCGGGCAGCGGCGGAGCGGGGCGCTCGGCTTCAACAATGGTATCGCCCACGCGGGCGTCGGCGACCCGCTTAATGTTGGCAATGACGAAGCCGACGTCACCCGCGGCCAACTCGTCNAGCACCACCGGTTTGGGAGTGAGCGTGCCCAGCTCTTCGACTTCGTAAATCTCGTTGTTCGAGCAGAGGCGAATACGCGNGTGCCGCGTGANGCGGCCTTCCATCACGCGCACCAGCACCACCGCGCCCCGGTAGGAGTCGAACCACGANTCGAAGATNAGCGCGCGCAGCGGCGCTTCAGCGGAGCCGCGCGCCGGCGGCACGCGCCGCACTATGGCCTCGAGCACCTCCTCAACGCCCAGGCCGCTCTTGGCGCTGATCGCAAGCGCGTCGCCGGCAGGGATAGCCAGCACGTTTTCGATCTGTTCCTTGACTTGTTCGAGCTGTGCGGCAGGCAGGTCAATCTTGTTAATCACCGGGATGATGGTGAGATTGTGTTGGGCGGCGAGAAAGGCGTTGGCAACCGTCTGCGCCTCGACCCCCTGGCTCGCATCCACCACGAGTAGGGCTCCTTCGCAAGCGGAGAGCGCGCGCGAAACCTCGTAGGAGAAGTCCACATGGCCGGGCGTATCGATCAGGTTCAGGCGGTAGGTTTGCCGTCGCGCGCGGTGTAGTGCAGGCGGATGCTTTTGGCCTTGATGGTGATCCCGCGCTCGCGCTCGAGATCCATCGAATCGAGCACCTGCGCGGTCATCTCGCGCTGGCTGAGCGCGCCGGTGAGCTCGAGCAGGCGATCGGCCAGGGTGGACTTGCCGTGGTCGATGTGCGCGATGATGCAGAAGTTGCGGACGAACTGAGGGTCCATCGGTCAGCGAACACCTGAGGGCGATCGGCGAATGGGGCGTGATTCCCGGTGATGCGTCTCACCCTGTTTGGATTTTCGCACTCCTCTAAACGAATCAGTGTGCCATAAATCCGTCCGCCCGGCCAGCACCGCCGCGGCGGCCGCGGCCCAATCTGGAAATCCTGTGACGGCACTTTTCGCGCGACACTTTGCTGGTTCGGCAAGCGCGGCACAACTGTTTGGGCGCCATTTCGCCGAACGTTATATAGTTTTATTCTGTGAGGTCGCGGCTCGCTCAGTCAGCGCGACCTGACTCTTTGGCGTTACTGCAACTGCGTTCATGACCCCTGACGTCACCAAGCATCTGGAACGTGCCAAGCGCTGCCTCGAGAAGAATCGGGTCGAGGACGCCATCGAAGCTTACCAGGCGGTGCTCGAGGCGGCTCCCACCCATCAGGAAGCGATGCAAGCACTGGGGGACCTCTACGCGCGCCTGGACCAACCCGAGCGGGCCGCGACCCACTACGGTAAGTTGTTCGACCGGCTGACTGACCCGCGCGATGACCTCAAGGCGATCGCGCTCTACACCCGTTTCCTGAAGCTGGTTCCACAACCGCCGGAGCGCGTGGCCCGCTATGCGCTGCTGCTGCAGAAGCAGAACCGGCCCGAAGAGGCCATCGAGCAGTACCAGCTTGCGACCGAGCAGTTTATCGCGCAGGGCAGAGGCGACGCAGCGCTGGCCTGCCAGGAACGCCTCGCGCAGCTCGATCCAAACAACGGCGTGCGCCACTTCGCGCAGGGCGAACTTGCCGAGCGCCAGGGCAAGCCGCTGATTGCGGCGCGCGGCTTCCTGCGCGCCGGGCAACTGGCCCTTGCTGCCGGCGAGCTTGATCGCGCGCTGGAGCTTTTCGCCCGCGCCCACCAGTTGGCGCCGACCGAACGCGGCGTGGCGCTGGTCTATGCCCAGGCGCGACTCCGACAGGGCACAGCGTTGGGGGATGCTGCCGCGCTCAAGTTGCTCGAACGTTTCTCGACTAGCGAGAGTGATTCAACGTACCTCGAGACTTTCGGTGAAGCCCTGATGCGCGCTGGCCAGTTGGTGCGCGCGCGCGGAGTGCTCGAACAGTTCTACAAGGAGAAGGTAGGCAGCTATGAAAAGCTCTTTGATCTCGTGGACCGCTGCCTGAAAGCAAGACAGGATGACCAAGCCATCCAGATCCTTGCCTGCGTCAAAAAGCGTATGCTGGACTCCCGCCGCGAAAGCGAGTTCGCCGCACAGCTCGATCGCCTGGCCGAAGCGAACCCCTCCTCGCTGCGGCTGTTCGAGTTCTGGGGCGCTCTCTACAACGAACTGAACCGCGAGGCGAAATATTTCGACGTACTGATCCGATTATTCGACCTTCATCTCGAAGCCGGCAATCCAAGTGCCGCGTGCGAAACGCTCGAGCGCATGGTGGATGTCGACCCATACGACTTCCGCAACCAGCAGCGGCTGGAGCAGCTGGAGGGCCGCGTCGATCCAGCCTACCTGCGCGGTGTGGCCTCGCGATTGGTGCAGGCTGCATCGCAGGGACCTGCGGCGCCCACTATCGGCCGCTCGCTGAGTGAGGAGGCTACCGACGACGACAGGTTCATGGAGGAAGGGCGCGCGGAGCATGCTCTGGAAGACTTGCTGGTGCAGGCAGAAATCTTCCTTCAGTACTCGCTCCATCCCAAAGCGATCGAGCGGCTGCAGAAGATCGCCGAGATGTTCCCCGGCGAGGAGGAACACAACGAACGGCTTCGCAACCTTTACCAGATGGCCCACTGGTCGCCGGCGGGCTCGAAGATTCGGGCAGAAGCCGCGCGGGCTTCGAGCTCGTCCGGNGGCATCACTGGNAAGACCGGCACGTACAGTGTGGAGACCCTTCGCGATCTCTCGAAAATTTCCGANATCAATCAAACCGTNTACCGGCAGGCTACGCCGCGCGCCATNCTNTCGGTCGCGGTGAACGAAGTCGGCACTTACCTGCGCGTGNTGCGCTGCCTGGCGGTGGTGGGTGCACCAGGACAGCCGCCACAGATGGCCGCGGAGTTCTGCGCGCCGGGCGTCGAAGCCTCAGCCGGCAGCCTGATTGTGCGNCTGCTGGGGCACCTCGAGCGAGCCGCCCCGGACTCGCTGGGAGGNTTGCCGCTGGAGGCGGCGGCTGCGCCCGTGTTGCGCGAGATGGGTCTGGAAACCGCGCTCGGTGTGCCGCTCACCGATAAGGAAACGCAGGCGCCGGCAGGCATGCTCGTGGCGGGCTGCGCCGCGCCGCACAAGTGGAAACCGAATGAGACATATTTCCTGCAAGCAGTCGGTGACCAGATGCTGCTAAGCCTTCACCACACCCGGTTGCGCACGCTGGTCCGTACCCTCGCGGTGGCGGACGAAAAGACCGGTCTGCTGGCGCGAAGTTCTTACACCGATTGCCTGCTCGGGGAAACCCAACGCGCCAAGTCGCAGGGCACGCCGCTGGCTGTGGCGCTGCTCCAGATTGACCGCGGCTCCGAGCTGATCCACCAGCAAGGCGAAGCCCAGGTAGAGAATCACATGGAGCAACTGGCGCGGGTCCTTCAGCCTGTCGTCCGGCAGAACGATCTGGCAGTAAAATACAATGCCTGGTCGCTTGCCTTCATCCTGCCGGATACGACCCTGGCGGGCGCGCGCAGCCTGGCGGAAAAACTCCGCAAGGTTGCGGTCGGCGTGCGCCCGCCGTGGGACGGGGCGCAGCTTACGCTGAGCGCGGGTGTCGCGGAGGCGATCGCGCGACCTGACTACGACAGCGAAGACATCGTTACGGACTTGATCAACCGCGCGGAATTCGGGCTGGAAGATGCGCGGAAAATGGGCGGTGGCACGATCGTATCGCCTGAGATTCCCGGAGCTGAGAAACGACATGTTCCCAACTGAGGTGGTGATTCTAGCCGGTGCACGCAGCCCAATGGCGCGCTACGCGGGCTTGTTTCAGAACACCTCGGCGATTGAGCTAGGTGCCTGCGCCGCGCGCGAAGCGATTCGCCGGGCAGGGACCGACCCCGCTGAGTTTGACCATGCGGTCTTCGGCAACGTGATACAGACCAGCAGCGACGCCATCTATGGCGCGCGACACGTGGGGCTCAAGGCCGGCTTGAAGACTGAGACCCCGGCCGTGACCGTCAACCGCCTCTGCGGCTCGGGGATCGAAGCCATCGTTCAGGCGGCGCACCTCATTCTGCTGGGCGAGGCCGGGATGGTGCTCGCTGGGGGTATGGAGAATATGACTCAGGCGCCGCACGTGATCCGCGGCGCGCGCACTGGGTTCCGCCTGGGCGAAGGCAAACTGGAAGACTCCCTGATGACCGCGCTGCTGGACACCTATTGCGGCTGCAGTATGGCCGAATCGGCCGAAAACCTTGCCGCCGAATACGGCATCTCGCGCCGGGCCTGCGACGAATATGCCCTGCGCAGCCAGCGGGCGGCCGAAGCCGCCTACAGGGCTTGCCGCCTGAAAGAAGAAATCGTTCCGGTGGAAGTGAAGCAGGGCCACAAGACGAAGCAAGTCGCAGAAGACGACCATCGCCGCCCGGAAACGACGCTGGAGGTGCTGGAGAAACTTCCGCCGGCGTTTCGGCAGGAAGGCATCGTCACTGCCGGAAATGCGAGCGGGATTGTGGACGGAGCGGCGGCGGTGGTTGTGACGCATGCCAAAGCCGCCAAGGAGCGCGGCTTGAAACCGATGGGGCGCATTGTCTCCTGGGCCTCCGTCGGTGTCGAACCGCGCATGATGGGCATTGGGCCGGTTCCGGCCACGAAAAAAGCGCTCGAGCGCGCGGGCCTCAGGCTCGAGCAGATCGACCGGATCGAAGTGAACGAAGCATTCGCGCCGCAATATCTGACGGTGGAGAAGGCGCTAGGGCTCGATCGCGAGAAAACCAACGTCAACGGCGGCGCAATCGCCCTCGGCCATCCTCTGGGCGCCACTGGAACGCGCCTTGTGCTGACGCTCCTCTACGAGCTCCGCCGCCGTGGCCTGCGCTACGGCCTGGCCACAGCCTGCATCGGCGGCGGGCAGGGCATCGCCATGATTGTCGAGGCGATGTCGTAGCCTAACTCTCCGAAATAGATTACATTCGTTGTCCTTTAGGGGGCTGGCTATGCCGATTGAGCGAGTGGGTGTGGTGGGCTGTGGGCTGATGGGCTCGGGCATCGCCCAGGTGGTGGCGCAGGCCGGCTGCCAGGTTGTGGTGCGCGAGGTCTCAGCCGAATTGATAGAGAAGGGCCTCAAGAGCATCGAAAAGAACTTGCAGCGGCTGGTTGAGAAAGGCTCGCTCAGCGAAGCGCAGCGCGAACAGACGCGCGTTCGCCTGCGCGGCACCACCAGCCTTGACGAGCTGCGCGACTCTGACCTGGTGATCGAAGCCGTCATCGAGCAGTTGCCTGCGAAGAAAGAGCTCTTCGCCACGCTGGATAAAATCTGCCCCCAGAAGACCATCTTCGCCAGCAATACCTCTTCGATTTCCATCACCGACATGGCCACCGCCACCCAGCGCCCCAACCGCTTCCTCGGCCTGCACTTTTTCAATCCCGTGCCGGTAATGAAGCTGGTCGAGGTGATCCGCACAATTTCAACCGACCCCAACATTTTCGAGGAAGTCGTGGCATTTGCAGAACGGTTGGGCAAGACGCCGGTGCGCACCAGCGACCGAACAGGCTTCATCGTCAACCGCCTGTTGGTGCCGTACATGCTGGACGCCATCCGCGCGCTCGAAGAGGGCGTCGCCTCGATCGAAGACATCGACAAATCGATGAAGCTGGGCTGCGGCCACCCGATGGGCCCCCTGACCCTGCTCGATTTCGTGGGTCTCGACACCACCTGCTACATCGCCAACGTCATGTTTGACGAGTTCAAGGAGCGCCGCTTTGCGCCGCCGCCGCTCCTGAGGCGGATGGTTCTGGCCGGCTGGCACGGCCGCAAGGCGGGACGCGGATTTTACGATTACACGGACCCGCAGAATCCTAGGCCAATGGAACTGACGTAAGAGTTGAGAGTCGAAAGGCAAAAGGGCAAACCACGGACAAATGGGACTCTGGAAACTTCGAACTGAAAACCGGCCCCTGACCCTGCACACCTGACAATGGAGCGCTCCTAGAATGGCTTACGAAAACCTTCTATACGAGAAGAAAGATAAAATTGGCTACATCACCTTCAACCGGCCAAAGGTGCTGAACGCGCTCAACCGCAAAACGATGGAGGAGTTGGGCCACCTACTGTCGCAGGACGCGCGAGGATGCCGAAGTGCGCGTGCTGATCCTGACGGGCGCGGGAGAGAAGGCCTTTGTCGCCGGTGCGGACATCAACGAGCTCGCCCAGCGCAACGCAGTGGACGGCAAGGAGTTTTCCATCTTTGGCCAGGGCGTCTTGCACCAGCTCGAGACGCTCGGAAAACCTTCTCTTGCCGCGATCAACGGCTTCGCGCTCGGCGGAGGCTGCGAGCTGGCGTTGGCCTGCACGATTCGCTTGGCCAGCAAGACGGCGAAGCTCGGCCAGCCGGAAGTGAGGCTCGGCATCATCCCGGGTTACGGCGGATCGCAGCGCCTGGCGCGGCTGTGCGGCAAGGGAGTCGCGCACGAGCTTTGCCTGACTGGCGAGATGATCTCGGCCGAAGAAGCTCTGCGCATCGGCCTGGTGAACCATATTCACGAGCCGGCGGAGTTGATGCCCGCCGCCGAAGCGCTGGCCAAAAAGATCATCGCCAACGCCCCCCTCGCAGTGCAGTACGCAATGGAGGCCATCGAGCACGGCATGGAGATGTCGCAGGAAGAAGGGCTGTTCCTGGAAGCGACGCTGTTCGGGCTTTGCTGCGCCACCGAAGATATGCGCGAGGGTACTCGTGCGTTTCTCGAGAAGCGCCCGGCACAGTTTAAGGGGAAATAGTGGAGCACGGCACCCGCCCGAGCTTACGCCGGGATGCCACACCTCTACATTGGTGAAGGAGACGAGGGCGTAACCGCAGGCCCGGTGCCGGCGCACCACAGGGCACAAGGGCAAACCGCTAGGACCGCGAGGAGCGCTGATGAGCGCAAAGATGGAGCACAACGAAATTCGCGGGGAGTTCGGCGGAGCCGGGTTGCGCTTCGGCATCGTCGTCAGCCGGTTCAACAGCTTCATCACGGAGCGGCTACTGGCTGGAGCGCTCGACGCGCTTGAGCGCGNTGGGGCGGAGGGGAAGCAGATTGACGTTGTGCGCGTGCCAGGCTCGTTTGAAATCCCCATCGCGGCCAAGAAAATGGGCAGCTCGGGCAAGTATGATGCGCTCATCGCCATCGGCTGCATTCTGCGCGGCGAAACCTCACACTTTGAGTACATCTCCTCGGAGGTGGCGCGCGGCGTCCAACTGGCGCAGATGGACACCGGCGTGCCCATAATCTTCTGCGTGCTGACCTGCGATACGCTCGAGCAAGCTATCGACCGCGCGGGCCTGAAGAGCGGCAACAAAGGATTTGAGGCTGGGCTCACCGCGCTCGAAATGGCCAATCTCGCGCGGAAGCTGGCCTCTGCCAATCCCGCCGAAAGAGAGGCGCCCCTCCCGCTCCGGAACCCCCGGCCCGCCCGGAAGCGCGGGTAGCATGGCGCTGCGTCGCAAAGCACGCGAATACGCCCTCCAGATGCTTTTTCAATGGGAGATGGGCCGGCAGGAACCCGGCGCCATTGAGTCCGGCTTTTGGAAAAGCGCCCGAGCGGAGAAAAACACCCGAGCGTTTGCCAATCAGCTTTTTGAAGGCGTGGTTGCCCAGGCGGCGGCGCTCGATGAGCTCGTGGGCAAGCACGCGGAGAACTGGCGCGTGGAGCGGATGGCGGCAATTGACCACGCAATTCTGCGACTGGCTGTGTATGAGCTGCGTGACGGGGAGACGCCGCCCAAGGTGGTCATCAACGAGGCTGTCGAGCTCGCCAAGAAATTCTCTTCTGCGGAGGCGGCGCCATTCATCAACGGCATCCTTGACGCGATCCACAAGGCTCAAGCGAAGTAGCCCGCAATGAGTTCGAGACCTGCTTGCTAGCCAGCAACGAGGTGGCAGGAATAGGTCTTGAGGATCAGCCAGAGCTCCTGCCCGACCTGGAGATGTAGCGCGTCGCAGGCACCCGGGGTCAGGTGCACCTCGATCTGCGCGCCGCAATCGACGCCCGCAATCACGGTCACTCCGTGTCGCGCAAGCGTGAGCAGCCTGCCCCGCAAAACGTTGCGCGCGCTCAACGCGCGTGGAAACTCAGTGGCCAGCAGGATGTCGCCGGCGCGCACCGCAATTCTCACCTTTGCGCCTGGCGTGACCCGCGCGAGCGGCACTTCAAGTTCGACGTTGCCTTTCTGCTGTGTATCTTGGAGGCGGCAGCGCATCGTGCCTTGCTCTGGCCGGAGCGTGGTGACGACGGCGTCAAAGATGTTCTCGAATCCCGCCAGTTGGGCGATGCTCTCGTGACGCGGGGCTTCGAGCACCTGCTGGGGCGTGCCCTGCGCCAGAATGCGGCCCTGTTCGAGCCCGATCACGCGCTCACCCAAGGCGAAAACCTCCTCGCGGCTGTGCGTGACGTAGAGGACCGGAATGCGGTGGGTCGCATTCCAGACCCGCAGGTCGGCGATGATCTTGGATCTTGTCGCGCTGTCGAGCGCTGCAAGCGGCTCATCGAGCAGCAGCAGACAGGGCTGCGTCACCAGCGAACGCGCCAACGCCGCGCGCTGGCGTTCGCCGCCGGAGACGGCGTCGGGCTTGCGGTCGGCGAGATGCCCGATGCGAAATGATTCCAGAATCTGGCGCGCCCGCAGGCGCTTCTCGGCAGCGGGGAGGCGTGCCAATCCGTACTGGACGTTTTGCGCGACGCTAAGGTGGGGGAACAGCGCCAGGGTCTGAAATACGTAGGCGATCGAGCGCTGGGAAACAGGGAGGTCAATTTTTCGTTCCGAATCAAACAGCACGCGATCGCCAGCCGAAATCCGCCCGTTGTCGGGACGCGCCAGGCCGGCGATGCACTCGAGCAGTGTGGTCTTGCCGGCCCCGGAGGGACCAAACAGGATGGTTATCCCCGAAGGCACCGAAAACTCCGCCGCAAGCGAAAAGCCGGGTGCGCCGCCCGCGGAAAATTTCTTCTGCACTGCAACGGAGAGGCTGGCGCCATCCGCGGAAATGGTCTCGATGCTTGACACGGCATTCACAGCACTGTGTCTGCAAGCTCCCTCTCCGCGCTTATCTTGGCGGCCAGGCCGTCCAAGCGCGCCGGTTGACCCCGTATAAAATCGAGAGCGCCAGGAAGGAAAACAGCAGCAGCGCTAGCGCTGTTTGATTGGCCTGAAGATAGCGCAGTCCCTGTACATCATCATAGATCGCGATCGATACCGTGCGCGTGGCGCCAGGGATGTTTCCCCCGACCATTA
>JGI25382J43887_10001080_pt1 | contig 10597 bp, 11 predicted proteins | sample GraSoi013_1_40cm_3_FD_43887 | JGI IMG/M metagenome (IMG submission 43887) | reverse complement strand
CGGCTCCGGCGGGCGCCGGCGCTGACGCCTGAGTCGTCGCGGGACGCTTGGCGCAGCCGGCGAGGACCACCGAAAGCACCAGGAGCGACGCCACCATGCCACTCCAACGACGGCTTAACATGACTCCTCCTTTTCCGCTCGCGATAGGGACGTGACGCCTCATCGTATCACGGCAACCGCGACGACCAGGAGGGGCTTGTCTGCTCTCCCGGACTGCGGGTGACCGGCGTCTGCTCGGAGCCGTCGGCGAGCATCGCGTAGATGTGCCAGACGCCCAGACGGTTCGATTGGAAGGCGAGATGGCGTCCGTTGGGCGCCCACGACGCGCCCTGATTGTCCCCGGGTCCGGCCGTGAGCCGCCGCATGTTGGAGCCGTCGGGGCTGATCGCCCAGAGGTCGTGGGTGACTTGCCGCGAGGTGAAGACGATCGTGTCGCCTTTGGGCGACCAGCGCGGCTGCGTGTGGTAGCCGCCGGTGGTGAGCTGCCGCTGGTTGGCGCCCTCCGGGTCCATGACGAAGATGCTCGGACTTCCGGTCCGGTCGGATACGAACGCGATCTCGCGTCCGGTAGGCGACCAGGTGGGGTCGGTGTCGATGCCGGCGTGACGGGTCAAGCGCCGGAACACGCCGGTGGCGAGGATGAGCACGTAGATCTCGGGGTTGCCGTCCTTCGAAAGCGTCAGCGCGAGCGAGCGCCCGTCCGGGCTCCAGGCCGGCGAGGAGTTGATTCCGACAAAGGCCGCCAGCGTCTGCTCCGGCCGGCGCTCGAACGGGAAGGCCCGGAACAGGTCGGGGTAACCGTTCTTGTACGAGAGATACGCCAGTGATCGGGCGTCGGGACTCCAGACCGGTGTCAGATTGATGGAGCTGTTCCGGGTGATCGGGCGCGGCCCCAACCCGTCGTAGTCGGTGACCATGATCTCCTTGGCGCCCCGCGGCCCGGAGACGTACGCGATCTTCGTATCCGCGATCCCCCGGTCGCCGGTGAACTGGAGCGCGATCTCGTCGGCGATCTTGTGGGCGAGCCGCCGCGCCTGGTCCGACGGCATCTCGAACGACTTGGTGCCGATGAGCTTCTGCTCGGGCGTCGTCAGGTCGTAGAGCCGCATCTCGGCTTCGAGCCGGGCGCCCCGGATGGCCAGCAGACCGTGCACGCCGGCATGGGCACCGGCCGCCGCGAACTCCGTCCACGATTGCCGGAGCGCGGCGGGATCGTTGGCCGGGATCGAGCCGGTGGCTGCCACCACGCTGAAGAGCTGGGAGAAGGTGAGATCCTGGCCCGCGACGGTGGCGAGCAGCTTGGCCACGCCGCCCGCGTCGGTGCCGGCCACGACGCTGAACTCGGGAATCGCGATGTTCAGCTTCTTGGCGCCACCCCCGGTGACGTTGATGTAGACGTCCACGCCCTGCGCGCGAGAGGCCGGGGGCGAGCCCCAGGGCGCGATGAGCGTNACGACGAAGAGGCCGAGAACGAGAGCGCTGAGCGGTCGTCTCACGTGGAATTACCTCGCGCGGGGATCGTAGACGAACTGCAGACCGACGGTGAGCGTCGGCTTCGTGAATTCCCTGGGGAGCTCCGGAAACGGATTGGCGTCGGCGATCGCCCGGAGCGCGATCTGGTCGTAGGCGGGGTTACCGGAGCTCCGGCCGACAGCCAGCCGGCGGATCTGGCCGTTGCGGGCGATCTCGAAGATGACTTCCGGCTGCCGGCCCGGGAGCGCGCGGCCCTCCCACTGCTCCTGGATCTTCCGCCCGATGATCTGGATGTAGTACGCGAAGGGAAAGTCCGAGACGTTCAGCGTGACCGTCCCTGCGCCCTGGGGCGACCCGGCGAGCTGGCCGGGGGGCGGCGCGGGGGGCGGCGGTGGCGCGGCCGCCGTGGGCGTCGGCGCCATGCGCGGGGCAGGCGCGCTCGCCACCGTCGGCAGCTCCTTGTCACCCGGACGCGGCAGGGCCGGCGCTCGCGACGGGAGCGTGCGCTCGGGCAGCGCCGCCTCCCGCGTCGGCGGCGGGAGATCCTTCGGCACCGGCAGCTCTTTCGGCGCCGGCTTCGTGGGGGGCAGCTCCGCGGAGCGCGGGGGCAGGTCCGGCGTGGGGCGCCCCTGCGGCGCGCCGACGGTGGCGACGGCCGGCACCAGGTTCACCACGTAGGTCTTCGGCTGTGCCGCGCGCCAGGCGGCAGCGCCCGCGATCATGGCGACGATCAGCGCCACATGCGCGCTGGCCGACAACGCCAGGGGCAGGAAAGGCACGGGCTCGCGTCGAAGCGCAGGGCCGTGTCGCGGGCGCCACCGGAGCGTCATCGCTGCCGTGGACATCTCAGCGTTCGCGGACGGGCTCTGTCACCATGCCGAGCCGCTCGATGCCGGCCCGACGGACGCGATCCATGGTCTCGACGACCACGCCGTAGGAGAGGCCNGCGTCGGCCTTGAGGTAGAGCGTTTTGTCCTTCCGGTTCTTGAAGGCGTCGCGGAGCGCCGCCTCCAGCCCCCCCGNCGTGAGCCGGCGCTCGTTCAGGAANAGCCCCTGCTCCTTGGTCAGCGTGAGGACCATCCGCTCCTCGACCGCGGTCGGCTTGGAGGCCGTCCGCGGCAGGTTCACGTCGATACCGCGGTACATCATCGGCGCCGTGAGCATGAAGATGAGGAGCAGCACCAGCACCACGTCGACGAGCGGAATGATGTTGATCTCGGCCAGCGAGGTGCCGATGCGGCGGGAGCCGTCGGCGTCGTCCAGTTTAAAGGCCATCTTTGGCGGTACGCGCCACCTTGGGAGCGGGGCGCATCAGGGCATTCAGCAGGTCGAGCGTGAAGCCCTCCATCTCGGCGGCCCAGTGCTTCACGCGGTTGACGAAGTAGTTGTAGGCGATGACCGCCGGAATGGCCGCCCCCAGGCCGAACGCCGTGGCGATCAGCGCTTCCGAGATGCCGGGCGCGACGACCGCGAGCGAGGCCGACCCTTGCTGGCCGATCCCGTGGAAGGCGGCCATGATGCCCCACACGGTCCCGAAGAGGCCGATGAAGGGTGTCGCGCTGGCCGTCGTGGCCAGGAACGGCAGGTAGCGTTCCAGGCGCACGATCTCGTGCGTGGAGGCCCGGCGCAGCGCCCGCTGGGCCAACTCCACGCGCTCGGAGCCGCGGCCCTCGTCGAGCTCCTCCAGTGCCTCGTCCAGTCCGCCGACTTCTTGATAGGCGGCGCCGTAGAGCTGCGCCAGGGGGCTCTCCCGATACTTCTTGACCGCCGCGTTCACAGTGGCCGAGCGGCGGCTCTCGCGGTACAGCTTGAGGAAGGCGAGCGTCTGGCGGCGCACGCGCCGGAACTGCCACCACTTCTCGGCGATCAACGCCCAGCTCACGACCGAGAAGAACAGCAGGATGGTGAGGACGATCTTGGCCATCGGTCCGGCGCTGAGAACGAGCTCGAAAACCCCGCTATGCAAGGCGTCAGTAGGGGACACGGCGACTCCTCATGATTTTCTTCGATAGTACCAAAATCCCTGCCATTCGTTGACTTTCCGCGCGCGGCGCCCGTATAACCGATTCGTGGCCCGCGCACTCGGCCCGCTGATCTTTGTCCTCGCCGCCGTGCTGGCGCCGGTGGCGGTCGCCTCCGACGCGCGTCGCGCGGTCGAAGCGTACGTCAGTNGCCTCCCGGGCACCCCGGTCACCGACCTCGCCATCCGCCAGACGCTCATCGTCTATCACCCCGACGGACGCCACCCGCAATCGACGGGCGAGCAGCAGCTCTACATCAGGCCTCCGCGGCGCCAGCGGCTCGAGCAGACGCTCGACGGCCAGCGCGAGATCCGGCTCACGGTCGAGGACCGGACGTGGGTCCGCCGGCCCGACGGCACCACGGTCCAGATGTCGAGCACCGGCGAGCGCGACCGCATGTCTCTCTTCGCGCCCTTCCGACGCAGCGCCGCGGATCTGCTGGCCGAGTGGAGGGGACTGGGCGTGCGCGAGGACGTGAGCCACGTCGTGCGCGTGCGGGGACGCCCCGTCACCATCATCGGCGCCGGGCCCGACGATGCGGCCAGCCCCGCGGTGTGGCTCGACGAGCAGTACGGCGTGATCCGCGTCATCACTCGGGAGCGCCTGCTCAAGGGCGTCAGGCTCGTCGATCTGACGCTGTCCGAGCACCGGCCCCTGCTGGACGGCCTGTACTTCCCCTACCGCCAGGAGCTCTTCGCCGACGGCCGCCTGGTGCTGCTGGTCATCGTCCGCTCCGTCGCCGTCAACGCCAACCTGTCCGACGAGCTGTTCGACCCCGAGGCGCTGCGCCGGGNGCGCTAGGTGCATTTCGCGTTCCTGGGCACCGCGGGCGCGATTCCCTCGCCGGCGCGTGACACGACGTCGCTGGTCTTCGTCGCGCCGGAGGGCNNCATTCTCGTCGACTGCGGGGGCAGCCCGGTGGCCAGGCTCCGGCGCGCGGGGGTGGACCCGCTCGCGCTCACGCACGTCGTCATCACGCACATCCATCCCGATCACGCCTATGGCGTCCCCGCCCTCCTGCAGAACCTGATCCTCCTCGGGCGGCAGCGCCCGCTGGCCGTGCGCCGCCGACCGGAGCACCTCGAGCCTCTCCGCCAGGTGCTGAGCGTCTTCCATCTCTGGGAGCGCCCCGGCATGTTCCCGCTCGACCTCGCGGGAATCGCGCTCGAGGAGGCGGCGCAGGCGTTCGTCCTGGGCCCGTTGATCGTGAGCACCACGCCCAACGATCACGGTCCCATGCCCAACTTCGCGATCCGCGTGGACGCCACCTCGGGTGGCGGGCGCGGGGTCGTCTATTCGTCGGATACCGGGCCCTGCGACCGGGTCGTCACCCTGGCGCGCGGCGCCGACACGCTCATCCACGAGGCCACCTTTCCCCACCGCGACCGTGGCCGCTTCGGCGTGCACTCGACGGGCCGGGAGGCCGGCGAGGTGGCGGCGCGCGCCGGCGTCCGCCGGCTGATCCTCGCCCACATCGAGGGCTGACTACCACGACGAGCTCGAGGCCCTCGCCGAAGAGGCGGGCCAGGCCTTCGGGGGACCGGTGGAGATCGCCCAGGAGTTCGTGCCGTACCCGTTGTGAAGGCGCCCGGTCAGCGCGACACGAACCGGTTGCCGGCCATCCAGAAGCGGAGGGGGAGGTCCGCCGCGCGAGTGATGCCCACGCGGGGACCACGGGCGATGCGGAAGTCGCGCGGCGTGTCCGGGGGCTCGATGGTGACACGGCCGCGCGTGAGGTCGGCGCCGTTCTCGCGCGTCGTGATGCCGAAGGCCCGCGTCAGGTTTCCCGGACCGCGGGCCAGCCGCGGCGACTGCGCGGGAACGCCACGGCGCCGGGCCATCGCGCGGAGACCGGCCACGGGCTCCAGCGCGCGGAGGAGCACGCAGCCCGGCCGGCCCGCGCGCTCCGTGATCGCGTTCAGGCAGTGGTGCATCCCGTAGTTGAGGTAGACGTAGGCGAAGCCACCGTCTCCGTAGAAGAGCGCATGGCTGCCGGGGCGGAAGGCGGCGTGCGACGCCGCGTCGTCGGGGCCGAGATAGGCTTCGGTCTCCACGATGCGGCCGGCGGTCAGGGTGCCGCCGATCCGCGAGACCAGGATGCAACCCAGGAGACCGCGGGCGACGGCGCGCGGGGGGCGGAGATAAAACCGCCGGGGCAGGGGCACTAGACGCCGAGGCGCTCGCGGACGAGTTTTTCGAGCGACTCGGCGTCGAACGCCACGCCCTGCCGGCTCGGCGGCTCCGCCTCGGTCTTCAGCCCGGTTTCGCTCACGATCACGCAGATCGTCTGCGCGGGGTCGAGCTGCCTCTGTGCGAGCAGGCGCGTGAGGACGGCGAGCGCGGCCACGCCGGTGGGCCCCGCCCAGATGCCTTCCGTCCGCGCCAGCGTGCGCTGGGTGGCCAGGATCTCCTCGTCCCCGACGTCGCCGGCGAGTCCCCCGAGTTCGCGCAGCAGGCGCAGGGTCCACTCGCCCTTGCGGCCGGGATTGCCGGCGGCCAGCCCCTCGGCGACCGTGTAACCGATCTTCAGCGGCGTGATCGGGCGCCGCTCGCGAAACGCGCGGACGATGGCGTTGGCCCCCGTGGCCTGGGCCGCCACCATCAGCGGCAGGCGGGGGATCCAACCGGCCTCGCGCATCTCCCGGAAGCCGCGGGCGGTGGCGATGAACGTCTCGCCCACGGCGACGGGGGCCACGACGACGTCCGGCGGCTGCCAGCCGGTCTGCTCAGCGATCTCGTAGGCGAGCGTCTTCTTGCCCTCGTGCTTGTAGGCGTTGCGGGAGGCCCCGCAGTCGAAGAACAGGCGCTCCTCCACGAGCCGGTCCCAATGGGTGATGAGGTCGTCGTAGACGCCCTGGTAGATGACGAGGTCGCTGGTGGTGGCGGCCATGTGCAGGAGCTTCGGCGCCGAGGCTCGCTGATAGGCGAAGATGAGCGAGCGCAGTCCCGCCCGCGCCGAGTAGGCGGCGATGGACGAGCCGGCGTTGCCGGAGCTCACCACCGAGGTCGCGTGAAAGCCGAACTGGAGCGCCGCGGCGATCGCGGTGGCCGAGGACCGATCCTTCACGGTGCCGGTCGGGTTGGGGCCGTCGTACTTGATCAGGAGGCGCCGGACCCCGAGCTGGGCGGCCAGCCGCGGGCAGTCGAGCAGCGGCGTGCCGCCTTCGCCGAGCGTGATGCGATGCGCTGGATCGGCGATGGGCAGCACCGGCGCGTAGCGCCAGAGTCCCGTGCCCGCGAAGAGCGTGGGTCCGCGCCCGCGGAGGACGTCGAGGTCGTAGCGGAGCTCGAGCAGGCCCTGGCACTTGGCGCACTCCAGCCGATAGCCGAGCGAATAGCTGGAGCCGCAGTCGATGCAGGTGAGGTTCTGCGCGAGCGAGTCCGTCGACGTCATCGTTGCCGGGGGGGCGCCTCCGCACCCGACGCGTGGCCCCTCACTCCGAGGCGCTGGTCGATGACCGGCAGCATCTCCTCGATGCGGTGGCGCAGCGTGTGCTCGCCCAGGGCGCGGCGTCGGGCGTTTTCTCCGATCGCCCGGGCCTCCTGGGGGCGGGCGAGGTAGTGATCGAGGTGCCGNCGNAGCTCGCCGAGATCGCGGTAGACGAGGATCTCCTCCCCGGGTTTGAAGAGATCCGTCAGGTCCTCNTTGAAGTTGGCCAGCTGGCAGACGCCCGCGGCGGCGAGCTCAAAGGTCCGGCTGTTGGTGCCCACGATGTCGTTCATCGGGTGATGGTGATTCAGGGAGAGCGTGGAGGCCGAGTAGACCAGCAGCTTCTCACGGCCCCACACCGGGCCGCCGGCGACCATCCCTCGCACCACCGGGTCTTCCGCCCGCTGCCAGCCGGAGCCCCAGATCCGGAGCGGATAGTCGGCCAGCGCGCGCACGAAGCGCTCGCGGTAGGGGTAGCGGCTGCCGACGAGCGAGACGGGAGCGCCGTACCGCGCGCGCTCGTCGGCGGTGGCCGTGACCGGATGATGGTCGGCCGGGATGCAGTAGAGGGGCATGTAATAGACGTTGGTGAGGCCGACCTGCTGCAGGCTGCTCAGCGCGTAACGATCCTTGGTGAAGAAGAGGTCGTAGGGCTCGATGCACTCGAAGGGGATCATCCACAAGGGGTTGTCGAAGAATACATTCACGAAGAGCGTGTTGCTGCGGGCCTTCACGCGGCGGATGACCGCGGGCGAGATCGGCCCGCCCTTGATGACCAGGACGATGGCCGGTCGCCAGTTCGCGCACGCCCGCTCCAGCCGGCCCAGGATGAAGCGCTGGTAGAGCGTCTTGGTCCCGCGGTTCTTGTAGAGCGGGTTGTCGCGGCGGTAGGCGAGGGTGCGCACCTCGTGGCCGAGGGCGCGCAACTCGTCGGCGAAGTCCATTCCGGCGAGCCCGGGTCGCTCGAACGGAAGGACGATCAGCCAGCGCATCGCCCGTAGCGTAGCACGGGGCCGCCGGGATCATGGCGCGCGCCTCGAGGCCTACATGGCCCGCGCATGAGCGCTGGAGGACTGGCTAGGCGACGGCGGAGGTCGCCGCCGCCTGCCGGAAGCGCATGGCGAACAGCGGGTCGGAAAAGGCGGCGGTGGCGACGAGCACAGCGTCGGCGCCTTCCTGGAGGAGATGCTGCGCGCGCTCGACCGTGGACACGCCGCCCACGGCCAGCACCGCGTGGTTCCAGACGCCCGCCTTGCGCCACGCCAGCATCTCCTCGATCTGGCGTGAGCACACCGGGTAGGTGGCGGCACCGACCACGTAGGCCCACTCGCGTCCGCTGCCATCGAAGGCGGCGTTACCGGACTCGTCGAGAACGCGGCGCGGGATGCCGTGGACGAGCACGAAGCCGTGCGTCCAGGGCGCGAGCTTCGTGGCCGTCTCGTGCAATGCTCGGGGGCTGCGGAAGAGGCCGAGCTTGGCGAGCACAGGGACGGACACGCTGGTCCGGATGCGATAGAGGATCTGCGCCGCCAGCGGCAGATGCTCGTACACCATCTGCCCGGGCTCGCCGAGGAGGTTGGGGACGGCGAGGTGGACCTCGATGGCGTCGGCGCCGGCCTCCGCTGCCCAGACCGAGCAGCGCGCGTAGTCGTCGATGAGCGCCTCCATGCCCGCCTCCCGACCCGCCTCCGGCTCGGGCGTGCCCACCACGCTGACGGCCAGGATCTGGCCAGGGCCGAGGCGTTCCTTGGCGCGGCGGACGTCCTTGCGCCACGCCTCCGGCTCCATCGACGGCAGGCCCAGGGAGAACGCGAGCGTGGCGCCGTCGACCGGCAACCGCCGCGCGGCGATCGCCACCTGGCCGCGGTTTTCCACGTAGCGGATGTTGGGCAGGCTGTGCGCCGGCTGCATCCGGGAACGGACGGTGGCGTAGGTGAGCACGTCGAACCCGAGGCGCGCGTACCCCTCGACCCATTTCGAGTTGAGCAGGGGCCCGGCGGCCACGCCGAGCGGAGAGTTCAGAGAGTAGTCGAAGAGGTGACCCCCGCGCCCGGGAGGGAGCCGGCGGACGCGCGGGAGGGCGGGGGCGTGAGCATAGTTCCAGGCGTAGGAACGGTCGAACCGGTAGACAGCCTGCGAAATGGGACTCCACTCCTTTCCCCCGGGAATCCCCCCGGTGAACCCCCAGTATATCAGATAGTTAGGCCGCATGCCCAGGTTTGGTTAGACCTTTCACCGAAAGGCGGGCATGACCTCGCGGGCGATCAACTCGAGCTCGCGCATGATGTGGGCGTGGGGCATGCCGGGGAAGAATGTCCGGCAGATCAGGTGGGTCGTGCCGTACTGCTCCACGAAGCGGCGGATCTGGCGCACGCACTGCTCGGGGCCGCCGATGATGAACCGATCCTCCATCAGCTTGTCGAGGTTCGTCGCGATGCTGGCGTCAATGAACGGGTGGCGCCAGCCCCCCGCGTACTCCTTCCGGTAGGCGACCATGATGTGCTGCTCGGCCAGCTCGCGCGCCCTCCGGTCGGTGTCGGCGATGATGAGGTCGCGGGTCAGCGGCCACTCGGCGATCGGCTCCGTCCGTCTGGCCGCCTTGCGGTTCTCGAGAAACTGGCGCTTGCCCTCGAGCAGGCGCCTGAGGTCGGCGGTCGGCCCCGGGATCCAGTTGTCGCCCAGCGTCGCGGCCCGCTTCAGCGTGAGCTCCCCCCACCCTCCGATCCAGACGGGCGGGTGCGGCTTCGTGAGCAGCTTGGGCTCGAGCCGCCCCTCCAGCGCGTAGTAGCGGCCGTGGAAGCTCAGGCGCTCCTGGGTCCAGAGGCCCTTCATGATCGCGAGCTGCTCCTCGAACCGGGCCCCGCGCTTGGCGAGGTCCACACCGTAGAGCGTGAACTCGTCAGGCTTGTAGCCGATGGCGATCCCGAGCGTGATGCGCCCCTGGGACATGACGTCAAGGAGCGCGATGTCCTCGGCCAGGCGCACGGGATGGTAGAAGGCGGCGACGAGGATGTCGGTGCCCAGCATGACCTTCGACGTGCGCGTGGCAAATCCCGCCAGNACGGTCAGGGGGGACGGCCAGTAGTGATCGGTGACGGAGTGATGCTCCTCCATCCACACGGAGTCGAAACCGAGCGCTTCGGCCNGGGTGACCTCCTCCAGCGCCTCCCGGTAGTAGTGACCGCCCTCGATGGGGATGAAGCCGATCTTCAGTCGGGCCATGAGCGCTGCCTCCTCGGGGATGACGCGCGCGGCATTGTACTCCGGCCGCCCCCTCCGCCGAGCTATTCCTGGATCACGAGGCTGTTGGGCGCACCCAGGACGATGGGTTTGACGTGGCTTCATGGCCGGGGCCAGACTGATGCCATGGCGCGCCACGCCGCCCGCGGATAGTCATGTGCCTGCTCGCCGTGCTCTTCCGCGTGCACCCCGAGACGCCGCTCGTGATCGCCGCCAACCGCGACGAGCGGTTCACGCGCCCCGCCCAGCCCATGCAAGTGCTCCGGCCGGCCGCTCCCCGAGTCCTCGGCGGTCGGGACGCGCTGGCCGGTGGCACGTGGCTCGCGGTGAACGAGCACGGACTCTGTGCCGGGTTGGCCAACCGCCCCTTCGTCAGCGAGCGCGATCAGTCGCGGCGCACTCGCGGCGAGCTTCCGCTGATGCTCGCCGGGCA
>JGI25382J43887_10001079_pt1 | contig 10598 bp, 10 predicted proteins | sample GraSoi013_1_40cm_3_FD_43887 | JGI IMG/M metagenome (IMG submission 43887) | reverse complement strand
CGGGTCGGTTTCGAACGATAGCTTAGATCGGAAGTGATTGTTGGCAATCGAGGGATCAGCAGGTGAGTTCTCTAAGACTCTAGAGGCTTCCTGGATGAGTGAGTCGTTCTTGCGTTTCGACATTACAAATCTGGACGAGTGTAGGATTAGTTTCTACTTATTTGTTGTCTGAACAGAGACTTGTTGTTGCGCAGGAGGGGCAATCGGGTGGGGACGGTGCATGCGGTAGGTTGCGAGCGATCCCAGCCCACTGATAACGAGGAGGGTCGCTATCGGGAAGACGGGGACAACGAGGAGCGTGGCCACGAGACGGTCAACAGGTATGACTAGGGGGGCGGTGTAGAATTGAGAGAAGTGGACGGCGACGCCCGGCAGACTCGCAGTCCTTGCCGATTGTTCCAAGCTTCTAGCGTAGAGAACACCGATGCCAAAAGTCACCATGCCCCCGAGAATGTTGACTGCGCCGCCCAGCCGAGTGTATCGAGCCAGCATTAGACCGCTTCCAATCAACACGACGAACGCGACGCCAAACTGGGCGAGCATCAAGTTGTCCGGCTGACTCGAAGCAAGATTGGCAGTGGCCGGCAGATTGTAACCGAACAGTGCCCAACCGATGGCGACAAGGCTGGAGAACACTCCGAGACCACCCGCTAGCAATGATCTGGGATGTGCAACTCGCGCCGGGTTTACCTTCGCCATTGTCATGTCTGCGCCTAAGAAGCGGGTCTGTCGGATAAGTCTTCCAGACTACCTCGTGAGGGATTCCAACATCTTGCCGAGGCTCATTCCCTGTCGTTTTGCTTCTTTCAACAAGACCTTCTGGACACCACTGGAATACTGGACAGCTTTCTTCGGCCGACCCACTACGCTGTCTGGCAGGTTCAGTCTCGCGGCAAGCCTTCTCAGAACATATTTTCGAATCACGTTTCCATCTGCCAAGTGGACTCGGAGAGATGCTGGTAGCTTCAAGACATATTCGACAAATGGGAGATATGCGAAGGGGGAACAAAGTTCTAGACCAGCTGCCACCGCGAGCTTGTCTCCCGGATCAAAGTCTTTAGCCGATGCNGCAACAACACTATCGAACATCGCTCTCCCAAGAATCGTTACATCGTCTCGCAAAGCCATTTCTTCGAACTTTCCATAGCCGCCGAAGAGCTCATCGCTAAGCTGGCCCGCGGCAAGATAGTTCAAGCCCATCTCGCGCGCCTTCTGGCAAGCGAAATAGATCGGCACTGATATCCCGACGATGACAGGATCCGTGGTCTCAATGATCTTGACGACCACGGGTAGTGAATTGAGGATCTCCGAGCTTGTTAACTCTCGAATTGTAACGCGAAGCCCGAAACTCTTCGCGGTTTTTTCCGCGTGCTCTAGCTCCGGTTGACCCTTCAACCCTACAGAGATTAGCTCCGGTTCTAGCCCGTTGTTCTTCGCTACCTTCGCGACGAGTGCGCTGTCCAGGCCTCCGGAGAACGCGATCCCGGATCCTCGCGGGACGATCCTTCCGACGGCCTCGGTAAAGAGGTCTTCCAGTGTTTGAGTGGCTGCTGCCTNGCTTGTCGGTTCTTCCTTCGGCTGCTTGAGCGAGTAATCACTCATCGTCTCGAATCCTCGNACGGAGGCCCGAATCACCTTGCCAGGAGGAACAGGCTTGGGTTCGAGGATGCCGATCGAGACTAGAGGAGATCTTAGGCTGGCGAAGGCCACAGCGTCGCTTCCTATCTGCCCGCAATAGAGAGGCTTCTGACCCATGATGTCTCTTCCCGCAGTCAGATGATCCTGGATCGAGGTTAGGAAGGCAAATGCTCCAGGTGTCCGTATGAGACGACTAGGACCAGCAGGCTCGGGATTATGGGGTCCTTCATCGTTGCGGAAGAATACACCATCAAGAGCCAACGGTACTGCCAAATGACTGAACGGTTGGGTACCGGTGGAATCGCAAATTCCTATTGTGATTTTTTCTCCATTCGGGACGCTTTGTGAGAAGGATTGGGATTTGGATCCACGGATCCGCATCAATGAGAGGATGGCCTTCGCTTTCGATCCGAGATCATCCGCTTCCCGTCCTAGGAGCCCGCAGATACCCGTCATTGTTCCATTTTTTCCCTCGGAGTTGTTTAATATGATAGGCTAGTTGCTTCCTTGTTCGAGTCGGTAAGATTGCCTATTCTTCCAATTGACACAGGTCGTTATGGCAGTCCGGAGATGAGGAGAATCTTCGAGGAAGAAAACAAGCTCCAACGATGGTTGGATGTTGAAGCGGCGGTTGCAGAAGCACAGGCCTTCGTCGGCGACATTCCAAAAGGGGCTGCTGAGGAGATCGCAAGAAACGCCAACACGAAGATTGTGACATTGGATCACGTCAAAGGCATCGAGAAAGAAATCCGTCATGATCTGATGTCCATGGTAGTAGCGCTCTCCGAAGCCTGTACAGGCGAGGGACGCAAGTACGTCCACTATGGGCTAACAAGCTACGATATTGAGGATACCGCAACAGCGCTCCAGTTCAAAGAAGCATTCTCATTCCTAGAGAAGAGACTCGACGCGCTCGAAGAGATCCTTGCCTCGCGAGTACGTAAGCACAGAGCCCTCTTGGTCGTCGGCCGGACTCACGGACGCCACGCGGGAGTTATCACTCTNGGCCTGAAGTTCGCAGTCTGGCTAGAAGAGGTTCGAAGATACCAGCAGAGACTGAAGCAGGTTAAGGAACGGGTTCTGGTTGGCAAGATTCTGGGAATTGTCGGAAACGGAGCTGGGCTTGGGAAAAATGCTCTGAAGGTCCAGGAAAGAGCGCTGGGCAAGTTGGGGCTCAAACCAGCCGGCCTCGTTACACAGGTTATTCAGCGGGATCTCCATGCCGAAACGGTGTGCTATCTCTCTCTCCTGGCGTCGAGTCTCGACAAGTTCGGCACGGAGGTTCGGAACTTGCAGAGAAGCGAGATCTCGGAGGTTATGGAGCCGTACGACCGGAGCAAACAGGTTGGAAGCTCGGCTCTGCCTTCGAAGAGGAATCCGGAGCTTAGCGAAAGGGTCTCCAGCATGGCGAAGCTGATGCGAGGCCTAGTCATACCTGCCCTAGAGAATATTCCTCTATGGCATGAACGGGACATTTCCAACTCTGCGAGTGAACGGTTCATCTTTCCNATGTCTTTCATTCTTGTCGACGAAATGCTCCGGCTTGTCACACGTGTTCTCGAGGGCTTGGAGGTCTTGCCAGAGAACATGGAACGAAACTTGGAGCTATCACAAGGATCCCTGCTAGCCGAGAGAATAGTGAACCTTCTCGTGGAGACGGGAGTTCCAAGACAAGACGCTCACGAAAAAATAAGGAAAATATCGATCAAGGCCCTCGACAACAAGATTCCCTTCTCAAAGCTCCTGCTCGAAGACAAATTCGTCTCGAAGAGACTAAAACCCAAAGAGATCAAGGAAGCACTCGACTACCGTACTTATCTCGGCGTGACGCGNGAACTGATCAACTTAGCCTTGAAGGAATAAGATGGCTCTATTCGATCATAGAGTAAACTTTTATTTCGCCTCGAACTGCGAGGACGGCTGAAGGCGGCAGCATTTGAAGGAAGCCTATCTGACTATGGGAACGCTCCTTCTCTTCACAGGATGCATGGGCGCAATCGCTGCAACAACAGCCATGGGTGCTGGAGCGGCCATTACCAGTCAAGCGCTCCAACAACTTCTCTACGCCGAAGTCATATCGACCATCATTGCTCTCATCGGGGGCGCACTGGTAATGCGCAACCGTTAAGCGGCAGGTTCAGCTTCGAGCGAGAGAATCTCGTCTAACGGCTCCTTCGCATCAAGCCATTCTGCAATCTGACGATATTTTTCCGGGTCGTGATCATGGATGAACTGGATCATGGGAAGGTAAGCTTTCGTCGCTCTTCGACTTGATATGTGGGACTTGGACCCGATCAAGGCTCCAACTCCCTTCGTAAGTTCTCTTGTTCCCCGGCTGCGCGACATCGAGCTGATTCGTTGCGGGAACTTCATCGACACCCATCCTCCCGGGCTCGTCTCTTTTGCGACGGCAACACCCGCGGTCATTAGATCGAGAGCATACGATAACAGGTGCCACGACTGTGTCTTCCTGATCCGGGCAAAGTAGAGATCTGCTTCTGCAAGTGCAGACATGGCGCTGTCCAGCTCGGGGCGATTTGGAATCTGGCCTGGAGTATTTTCCAGAATCCATTGAAAGAGCATTTCATGGTCTAGATCTGACTTGTCCAGCGCACGTCGAGCCTGAGCAACAGTTCTGCTGTTGAAGATGATCCTTAGGACTTCGAATATGGACTCGCTTCGGTCCCGGTTAGACAACATAGCAGTATCTTCCAAGGTTAGATTTTTCTTGGGTCCGGTTAGAATCTGAAGGTCTGTTATCGCTGATCGCATGTCACCACGGTCTCGTTCCATGATAGACCTGAGCGCCTCCTCGTCAGCACTCACACTCTCCTTGGCGAGTATTCCCTTCATTAGCGGAATCCCTTCGCGTAGACCGAGTCTTCTCAGCTCGATGAACAGACATGCATCCCGTAGCGGTCTGATCTTTGGATCCCAAGGATCGTTTGCGGTCAGAACTATTGGAAACTGAGATTCTTTGATTACTCGGAGAATCGCAATGATCGCGCCCGAGTCCGTTCTGAGATTGATACCATCCACTTCATCCAGAAGGATCAGTCTTCCCTTGTTGAACAGCGAGGATTGTGTGGATGCGAGTCCCGCGATTCTTGAGAGGATATCGCCGCTTCTCTTGTCAGAGGCATTGATCTCCACAAGGTCCCAATCTCTCTCCCGAGCAACCGCCTCGGCGATTGTCGTCTTTCCTACTCCTGCTGGGCCGTAAAGAAGGACCGCGGCCTTGGACGGTTTGCCTTCGGACCATGAGTCAAGCCATTGACGGATCTTCTCCAGGGCAGGCTTATTGCCCGCTATCTCGCGAGTCGTCCGAGGTCTGTATCTAACGGTCCAGGGCTGTGACATGTTCCTCTCGAACATTTCTATGAACCGATGCCTCAGCAGCTAGATGGGCGAGGAGAGCGCTAAGCTGCACTTCTTCATCTCCACCTTGCACCAGCCTAAAGTCTGTGTCCCCGATGGCCTCGATCAAGCTGATCCTCGTCTTCTCTGGAATGGCGAGGCGGAAGACCTCTGAGTGAATCTGGCGGACGATNTCAGACCCGGATAGACCATATTTGACGAGAAGGTTTCGAAGCTCATCCCGTGCTTTGAGAAAGTCGCCTTTCAAAGCATGGTTCAACATCTCGTGGACATCCGTCGGTCTCGCTCTTCCAACTACTTGGTAGACTGTTTCTTCTGAGATTCCCTTCGACATAGAGGAGGCTGCTTGAAGAATGTTGANGGCCTTCCGGAGGTCTCCTTCAGCCACTTCTACAATGGTCTTCAAACCGCCCTCAGTGGTTTTAACGTTCTCAGCTTTCGTGATTCGGTGGAGGTATTCGACGACTTTTTCCTCAGGTAGCGGTGTGAACCGGAATAGGGCGCATCTTGACTGAATTGGTTCTATTATTCTGCCCGAATAGTTGCAGCAGAGAATGAAACGGCAAGTATTGGTGTAATTCTCCATCGTTCGGCGAAGCGCGCTCTGCGCGTCCCCCGTCATGTTGTCAGCTTCATCCAAGACAAGGATCTTGAAAGGAACACTGGATAGCGACGCCATCATGGCGAAGTCCTTCACTGTAGTCCGCACAACATCTATTCCGCGTTCATCGCTTGCATTCAGTTCCTTGAACGCGTCTTGGAATCGCTCCCCGAACAGATCATGAGCGAGACATAACCCGGCTGTGGTCTTGCCCGTACCTGGTGGACCTGCGAACAAGCAGTGGGGCATTGTTCCTCTCTTGACGAAATCTTTGAGCCTGGAGACTATCTCTTCCTGATCCATGATATCGTCGAGACTCTTTGGCCTGTACTTCTCAGTCCAGAGAGCGGCTTCCAATCAGATTCAACCAAACACATTGATGTTCCTAGCCATATAGAACTGTTTCATCCACCTCTCTAAGCAAATATCGTGTGATCGATCCGGTTTTCTGTTTAGAATTGGTTTTATGGAGCCCGCTTTCGCCTTGGTGATTCCCGGGGGGCGAGTAAATTGGAGAAAGAACCGTCTATCGTAGAGATTGTCGACACAGAACTGGAAAACTCGCCTTCACGAATTACACTGCTCCGCGAGTTTCCAGAAACCCGGATTGGGGACAGAACCCTAGGCCCGTATCGGATGGGACAAGAGATCGAACTCTCACTCTGGATCGCCCAGCATTTGGTCCAGATGGGGTACGCTCGATTCAAAGAAGAAGAACAGCTCACTCTGAACACGCTTTCAACTACCCATTATAGGCAGACGCTGCCCGCCTCAAACCAGATCCCGGAACTGCCAAGGTCATTCTATTTCCAACTTCGCAGGCTCATCAAAGACCTCAAGAACCTCGAAGTGAAAGACCGTACGAAGGCCCGGGAGCTAGACAAAGCACTTGCTCTGGGATGGGACATTGTCAACCTGCGAGTAAAGAAGATAGCCTCCCTAGGGGCTTCTGGAGGGCAAACTACCGAGGTCACCTCCAAACTTACCTTGGAGGAGAAGGCTCTCTTCGAGAAGGTGCGTCAGAATGTGGAGTCATGGAAGAAGGACATTCTCGGCAGTGAGACNACCAATTGACCTTGCTCGCTCCGACGGAAACNGCCCTTCCAGAGAACGTTTTCCAGGACTTCTTCCGCGCGTACCAAGCTGACCCGGTCGGGTCCAAGTATAGGAAACGCCTCGCAGAAGTGGCAGTCAACAATGGTCGGTCCCTCGTAATCGATTTCGACGACCTAATCGCGTTCGACCCAGTGCTTGCTAGAAATGTGGTGAACCACCCGGACGACTTCTTTGTTCACGCGGGTTCCGCGGCGACCTCTCAGATGCGTGTTGAGGATCCTGAGTACGCTGAACANGTGGGTCGTATAATTGTGCGATTTCGTCGTCTTCCGGAAAAGAGGGCTCTCAGAAAGATTGGCGCTGAGGACCTCATGAAACTCGCGCTGGTCGAGGGCATCGTCGTCCGAACGGGCCAAGTACGACCTATGATCGTCAAAGCTGTCTTCCGCTGTCGAAAGTGTGGCGAACTCTCCCGTCAAGATCAAACAGGAGATTTGTTACGGGGGCCTGGCCCCATCTGTGCAAGCTGTAAGCAACAGAGCGGCTGGGACTTGATCGAAGACCAGTGTGTGTTCAAGAACACTCAGGAAGCTCGCGTCCAAGAACGCCCTGAGGATCTTCCCCCCGGCATGCTCCCGAGGTATCTAGATGTCAGACTAGACGACGACCTTGTCGACACTGCGCGTCCCGGCGACAGAGTGGCGTTGACTTCCGTAGTAAGAGCCGAGAAGCAGTACGCCGGCGAGAAAGGGAAGCTTAGAACCTTCAACCTGTATCTAGAAGCGAATTTTGTAGATGTTGTCGGGAAGGAGACTGAAATTGTTGAGATTACTCTTGAAGACGAGAAGAAGATCATCGAGGCCTCGAAACATCCTTTTGTCCATCGAAATCTTATCATGAGTCTTGCCCCATCAATCTATGGCTATGATGAGATCAAGGAGGGAATACTGTACCTTCTATTTGCGGGAGTCGCAAAACGGCTCCCTGACGGCGTCAACATTCGAGGCGATCTGAACTGCTTGATCGTGGGCGATCCTGGAACAGCGAAGAGCCAGTTGTTGCAATACGTTTCCAGAATTGCCCCCAGAGGCCTTTACACCTCGGGAAGAGGGACTACAGCTGCTGGACTCACTGCAGCGGTCTTGCGCGAGAAAACGGGCGGAATGGTGCTCGAAGCTGGTGCTTTGGTCCTAGCTGACAAAGGGGTCGCTTGCATCGATGAACTAGATAAGATGAGACCTGATGATAGAGTCGCGATCCATGAGGCTTTGGAACAGCAGACCGTCAGCGTTGCCAAAGGAGGAATTGTGGCCACCCTGAATGCTAGAGCGGCGGTGCTTGCTGCTGCGAACCCTTCCCTGGGAAGATATGAGCCCCACAGAAACATCAACGAAAACATCAATCTCCCCGTAACCATACTTTCGAGATTTGACTTGATATTTCTCGTTAAGGATCTTCCAGATCCTGATAGCGATTCTGAAATGTCGTCTCATATTCTACAATTACATAGAGCAAGACACGGTTCAGAAGAAGCGCCATTCCAGCCAGACTTTCTACGGAAATACATCAGCTATGCGAAGAGGATTATCCCAGTGCTGACCCCGGAGGCCGTCAAGGAGCTACAGGATTTTTACCTTAAAATGCGTGGGACAACAGGCCGAGAAGCGGCGGTAGCAATCACCCCGCGCCAATTAGAGGCCTTGGTCAGGTTATCCGAGGCAAGAGCCCGAGCATTCCTTCGCGATCAAGTGACGGTCGAGGACGCGAAGAGTGCAGTAAAAATCATGACCTATGCCTTACTAGACGTGGGGGTGGATGTCAAAACCGGAAAGATCGATATCGACACAATAATGACAGGCAGGCCCGCGACGGTGCGGGACACGTTGGGTCGAGTAATCGACATCGTGCGCGAGCTTGAACGGGAAACCGGAGATGTCGATGAGAAAATCCTGATTGCTGCAATAGTGGACAAGAATAAGGTCACCGANGGAGAGGCTCGACGGTTCGTCGGGCAGTTGATAAAAGAGGGCATGCTCTACTCACCCAAGGAAGGAAGACTAAAGCGAACCTCAAGCTAGAATCCAATCATCGGAGCTACCATANCAGGTGAAGATTAGCGACCTCCCCATCGACGGACAAGTAATCGACTTATTGGCAGAGCAAGGTCTCGACGAGCTCTACCCACCACAACAACACGCAATCGAAGCAGGAGTCCTAGATGGGAAGAACCTTGTTCTCGCCAGTCCTACCGCCAGCGGAAAGACCCTAGTCGCAGAACTCTGCATACTTCAACACGTCCTCGAACACCGAGGCAAGGCAATCTACTTGGCCCCACTACGCGCCCTGGCTAGCGAGAAATTCAAGGAATTCCAACGATACTCAGCAATCAAGAAACCCAACGGGGAACACGTCAGAGCTGGAATATCCACAGGAGACTACGACAGCTCAGACCCATGGCTAGGAAGATACGACATCATACTCTGCACTAACGAAAAGGCAGACTCTCTCTTGAGGCACAAGGCTCCCTGGATGAGCGAACTCACCCTCGTCGTTGCAGACGAGGTTCATCTTCTAACTGAACAAGAAAGGGGTCCAACCCTCGAAGTGGTTCTAACTCGACTNACAGAGATCAACCCGAACATCCAGGTCTTAGCTCTCAGTGCAACGGTGAGAAACGCGGAAGAGGTAGGATCCTGGTTAAAAGCCGGATCGGTGACAACCGACTGGCGCCCCGTCCCGCTAAGAGAAGGAATCTATCATGATAACCAAGTGCAGTTTCGCGATGGTGCGAGCCGAGCAATTCTAAGCGGAACCAAAACGCCAAGTCTTGACATTGCCCTCGACGTGTTGAGCACCGGCGGCCAAGCACTGATTTTCACTGAGACCCGTCGGTCAGCAGTCGAGATGGGACGGAAGGCCTCGGTGGCGGTGAAGAGCCGCCTGTCGAAGCTCGAAGACAGGGCGCTGAACACTATTGCTGAGCGAATACTCTCGACTGGCGAGAAGACACGGCTAAGCGAAGCCCTCGCGATGCAGGTTGCGGGAGGCGCTGGCTTTCATCATGCAGGTCTAACGGGAATTCATCGAGGAATAGTCGAAGACGCCTTTCGAGAAGGCAGAATCAAGGTCCTGGCCGCGACCCCGACGCTTTGCTTACCTGCAGGCGAGGAGATTTTTGGGAATCCAGCCCCTATTGCAATAGAGAAGCTTTCCAGGCGCGACAGAGTCTTGACTCACGGGAATGTATTCGAGCATGTCATAGCACCGACTTCCAGATGGTATGACGGGCCCCTCGTGAAGGTGACACCCTGGTTCCAGCTCCCGATGAGGATGACGCCAGAACACAATGTGCTTAGAGTGATTCGCATGCGGCATTCGTCACGCACTCGGAAGAAGAATCGTCATTGGTGGACTTATTCTAAGCCCGAGTGGACCCCAGCAAAGAATCTGAGGATGGGCGATCTGGTATTGTTTCCCAAACTCAAAGAAGAGCACAACCTTCAGTTTGTTGCCCTTCCGGAGCAGGGCCACTTATCGAACCAGTCTGGCATCGTAGGAAAACATTGGTCAAGACTGAAAATTGACCGTTTGGAGCTGACCCCTCGGACACTTGAAGTGTTAGGCCTGTATATCGCCGAGGGTTACACCGGAAGACAAGGGCAAGTGATGTTTGCTCTGAGCACAAAAGAGACAGAGCTGACCTCGATAGTCACAGCTTGGCTCAAAGGAATCGGGTTGAGGCCAAGCGTTATCGACAGCGATAGACACAGGCGGGTCGTCAGGGCTTGCTCTAAGCAGCTTGCCGAGTCACTTCGAATGTTGTGCGGGCAAAGAGCCGTTGAGAAGAGGATTCCCCATCAACTCATGTACCTTCCGAACAACCGGTTTGCCCATGTCGTGCGTGGAATGTGGCGTGGAGACGGTA
>JGI25382J43887_10001077_pt1 | contig 10603 bp, 6 predicted proteins | sample GraSoi013_1_40cm_3_FD_43887 | JGI IMG/M metagenome (IMG submission 43887) | reverse complement strand
CCGGATCGCCACCGCCGGTTTGGGGGCGGCGAGTGGGCGGCCGACGCCAGCCTGCGCCAGGTCATCGCGCGAAACGGGGTCGTCCGGGATCCATCGATGCTGCTGGTCGATGACCGCTACATCAGGATCGTCGCAATGGACGCGCTGCCGGTGGGCGAGTCCCGCATGAACGAGCTCGTCAAGCTCCTGGCGAGCCGGACGAAGTTCACCGTCGTCGTCGACGTCGCGCGCGAACCTCGCGCCGCCGCGCTCGCCCGCCTNGCGCTGCGCAGCCGCCTGCTACGCAGCATCGCCGAGACCCAGGGCACCCCCGACACCGTCGCNGCCGAACGCGGCCTGGTGACGACGCGCGAGGTGCAGTACCAGGCCGTCGGCGGGGAGATCGAGATCGTGCGTTTCGGCGTGGCGGCCATCCTCACCGGCGCGACGCCGGAGGACGTGGCGGCCGCAGAGCGTGAGGTGCTGGAGTTCTTCAGCGGCGAGATGCAGGACGTCCAGATGGTCCGCGAGGACGGCGCCCTGGCCCGCCAGTTCTTTGCGCTGGCGCCCTTCTCCGGACAGATCAACGGCCGCACGCGCGCGGCCCAGTCCGTCACAGCCGTCCACTTCCTGCCGATCGCCGGGCCGCCCCCCGGCTCGCCTCGCCCGGTCTTGCTTGTCAGCAACCGCTACCACGGACTGACGCCGACCGATCCATTCGACCCCCGCCAGAACGCCTGGAACGCCGTGGCCGCCGGCTCCACCGGCAGCGGGAAGACGTTCTTCTCCTCCATCCTAGCGATGGCGACGCACGCCACGGGCGCGCAGGTCGTCATCGTCGACCGCGGTAGCAATACGCCACCGGGCCCCTGGCTGTCGGCGACGCGGTTTCTAGACGGCCAGCATATCTCGATGGATCCCGCGATGGGCGTGGCGGTCAACCCGTGCGACCTGGCCGCCGGTCAGGTCGAGCCGGACGCCCATAAGGTGACGTTTCTGATCACACTCATCAGCCGCATGGTCAGCGCGGCGGGCGACCCGCTCGACGGATACGAGCGTGGGATCGTCGAGGCCGCCGTGCGTGCCGCGTACGCGCGGCATCTGCGCGAAACCGACACGCCCGAAGGCCGCACGCAGACGCTGGAGCCCGTCTACCTGCACGACATCGTGCAGAGCCTGCGGATGCTCGGCGCCGTGGCCGGCACGCATCAGATCACCGAGGAGGACCGCCGCACGGCTCAGCACATCGCCGTGCGCCTGTACCAGTGGATCGACCGCGGCCGGTTTGCCGGGCTGGTGGACCGGGCGACGACCGTCAACCTGAGCAGTGACTGGATCTACATCGACGTGGCGGCGCTCGAGAGCAACCCCGAGCTCATGCCGGTGATGATCCTCATCCTGACCGATCTCATCTGGCGGCACGTGAGCCGCCACATCGGCGTCGCCCGCACGCTTGTGGTCCTCGATGAGGTGTGGGCGCTCATCGCCGATCCGGTGGCGGGCGCGTTCGTCGAAGACCTGTACCGGCGGTTCCGCACGACCGGCTCCGGCGTGTTGTCGATCTCCCAGGACATCCGGGACTTCCAGGACAACACACACGCGCTCGCCGTCCTGGCCAACTCCAACGCCTACTTCCTCTTCCACACCGAGAGTCCCGGGGCGTGCGGGGAGATGTTGCGCTTGAACCCCCGCGAGGTCGACGCGAACCTCGCGCGGGTGTCGGCGGCCACCGGGGAGTACGCTGAGGTGATGCTCGTGCAGCGGTTGGCAGACCGCAGCGCCAGCGGCCTGCTCGCGCTGTTTCCCTCCCGCGCCGACTACTGGCTGGTCAGTAGCCACGCGCACGAGCGGGCGCTGCGCGAGCGATACATGCGCGAGCACGACGATCCTCAACAAGCGCTGGAGGCGCTGGTGCGCGATGATCCCACCGCCGCCGCGGCGCCCATGGCGAGTACGGACAAGGAGGGGGTTCGCGTATGAAGACTATGGCCGTTGCGCTGTTGCTGGTCGGGACCCTGGGCGTCACGCCGGCACACGCCCAGATCCCAGGCGGCGACTTCGGGTCGCTGGATGAGCTGTTCGCGTTCCTGCGGCAACTGCAGCAACAGATTGAGCAGGCCTTCGCCTGGATGTGGGACGTGCTCGACGACACCGATGCCGCGCGCGAATCCCTCGCGCCCATCCTCGACCGCGTGTACAGTGCCCAGGTGCTCGCCCGCCGGATCGAATCGCTCGGGGCGGGCCTGCCCGCCCGCGTGCAGTCGGCCCTCAACGGCCTAGCGGGCCGCCTGCGCGCAGTCGCCACACCGCGGCTGGGGACGCCGCGGTGGGTCCTCGAGCAGGTGATCACCGCGGCTCCAAACGGCGACACCGCGCAGCAGGCCAGGACGCTCGACCAGGTAACCGAGCAGAACGCGACCGCCCTCGCCACCGCGCGCGGTGCGGCCGAGACAGCGCGGGCGACCGCCCACCAGGTCGCCGAGGACCTATCTCCCCAGGCGGACGCGCAGGCGGGCATCGCCGCGGCGCGCGAGCTGGCGCTGCGGGCCCAGGACACGCCCAGCACACGGGCGGCAATGCAACTCCTGGTCGAGGCCATGGCCGTGCAGATCGACCTGGAGAGCCGCATGGCGACGTCCCAGGTCGGCCGGCAGACCGCCGTGATTCAACAGCAGACCCTGCTGAGCCAGCAGCTGGCGACCGTGGTAGACCGGCTGGCGGCCTTCATTGACCAGCAGAACGCGCAGGAGAAAGAACAGCTGGCCCGGCGCTCCGCCGCGGCCGCCACCGTCATTGAGTCGCAGCGGCAGACGTACAGCGAGATCGCGGCGGGCCTGCTTGACTTGAACTCTCAGCAGCGGCAGCAGGCCATGGACCAGTTCTTCGACCAGCTGACTGGGTGGCCGTAGGACGTGCCGACGTTCTTCAGCCCCGAGCTGGCCGCTACGCGGCTGCAGGAGGTCATCGCCGCCTCCGGCGTGCAGGGACACCTGCGGGCCGTGGGCATCGGGCTCATCCTGCTGTTCTGCCTGCTCAACCTGTATCGTGCGCTGCTGGCCGGCAGCGGGCAGGGTGTGATCGAGGCGTTCCTGCGCGCGGGCATCGCCGGCCTGCTCGTCCAGAATTCCGACCTGCTCGCCGGTGCGGCCGTGTCGTTCTTCCGNTTCATGCAGGCCGTCGGCAGTCAGGTCAACGCCCAGCTCGGGGACTGGCAGACCGTGGCGGCCGTCGACCAGGTCCTCCGCGATCTGTGGGCCGCGCTGTGGGCGTCGTGGGACCAAGGGATGGTCGACGCCATCCTCAACCTCGGCGAGCATGTGGTGTTTGGCCTGATGGCGGCGCTCACGACGATTCTGTTCGTCGTGTTCTACGTGATCGCTATTGCCATCTACAACTTCCTGGTGTTCATGGCGCTGGTGACGCTTGTCGTCGCCACGCTGGTCGCCCCTCTGTCCTTCGCGTTCCTCGCGCACCGCTTCACGCAGCCGTTCGTCTTCGAGTGGCTGCAGGTCATCCTGCACGCCTCGCTGGTCATCCTGCTGGCGCAGGCGATCGTCGGCATCGTGGTGAGCCTGGCGGTCGTGGGACCGTTACAGGACTTCATCGAGATGGCGAANGCCGGCGGCTCTACCCTCGGTGTGGTCAAGATGCCGGTGGCGGCGCTGATCGGGTTGGGCGTCGGCATTTTCGCCCTGCTCAACGTGCAGGGTCTGGCGAGCGCGTTCGTCGGGCGCGTCGAGTCCGTGGCCGGGGCGACCATGGCCGCGTTCGTCGGCTTCCGTCTCGCAGGATCCGCCTCGGGGATGATTGCGGGCCGCATGCTCACGACGACATCNGGCAACGGAGGGGCGCCGGGCGGCCCCGGTCCCACGCCGCCCGCAGCGGGCCGCGGCAGCGGCGCCGCCGGGATCCCAATGCCCAGTGCCCCGACCTCCACCGCGCCGACGCCCACCGCCCCGAGTCCCCGCGGCGCATCGTAGCGAGCGGCCATGCGTGAACTGACCTTCCCATCTCGCCTGCCCGGATGGGTCCTGATCATCGCCGTTGTTGTGAGCGCGTTCCTCGGCGCCCAGGTGTCGCTCGCCGCGTTCGCCCACCACGCTCTGGGACATCCCGGCAGCTGGGTCTGGCACGTCGCCGGCGGCGAGGGATGGCATGCGTTCGGCGTCCTCATGCGCTGCGCGCCCGACGAGTTGTTCGCTGGCGTGTCTGTGGTCGGCAGACGCCCGCCCACACTNTATCAGCGNTGGTGCCGTGAGTGGTGGCGGGCGTTTGACCTCTGGACGCGCGGCCCGGGCAGGACATTCTTCGGCGCCACGATGCTGCTCATGACCGCGGCAGGGACCGCCGCGTACCTGGCCGCCCTCAGGCGCTTAGTGCCACGGGGTCCGGCACGCCGGCGGACGACCACGTACGCCACGGTCGACGAGCTGCGGCCGTTCCTCCGCCCGCGCGGCACGTCGCCTGAGGCGATGCTCAGATCAGGCGCCCTGCCCCTGGGACGCACCGTGTCCGAGGACGGGAGGAGCCGCAGCGCGGACCTCTGGATACCGCTGCCGTATCGACGCCAGCACATCTGGGTGCTGGGCGTGACCGGCGTGGGCAAGACCAGCGGGATTATCAAGCGGTGGCTGGCCAGCGACGCGCTGCTCGACGGCGTCCACGCGCCAGTGAAAATGTCGACCATCGCCGTAGACGTGAAGGATCCGGACCTGTGGGAGTTCGCGGCCCCGGTGGCCATGCGCTATGACCGCCGGGTGATCCGCTGGTCCCCGCTGAGCCCCGACAGCATGGGCCATAACTTCCTGGACTACGTTCATAGCGTCGGCGACACGGTGGACATGGCGGAAACCATCCTCAGTAATGACACCGAGTACAACCGGAAAGATCCGTTTTGGCGCCAGACCGAGCTCAACATGCTGGCCACGACCCTCCAGCTCGTCTGCGAAGAGCCCGCCGACCGGCTGATGCCCGACCTCCTGCGGGAGAAGCTGCAGAACGTCTTGGGCGTCGTGCCGCCGCCGCGCTCACTGGCGTTCATCCTCGGCCTGTCCCACCTGCACCCGTCCGAGTTCATGGCGTACATCGAGCGCGTGGACGGAGACCGCACCATATGGCGCGATCGCTTCTCCAAGGTGTTTCAGGCACGCGACGACAAGACGATCGGTGCGTGGCAGGGTCTGCAAAACGTGCTCGTAATCTTCCGCGATCCCGACGTCATCGCGGCGACCAGCCGGTCGGACTTCCCCCTGTCGGTCGTCGCCCGCCAGCCCACGACACTGGTCATCGGATTGCCGCGCAAGCCCGGCTCCCGCCGCCAGGTCCTCACGGCGTTATTTTTGCGTCAGCTGCTGCAGACGCTGGACGACATCGCCCGCGAGCGACAAGCAGGGGAATTGCAGGTGCCCGTGACCTTCCTGCTCGACGAGTTGGGCGTGCTCGGTTTGATCCCNACCTTTCAGAACTTCGTGGCGACCTACCGGGACATGGGCGTCTCGTTCGTCATCGCGACACAGGACCGCGCGCAGTTGATCGATGTCTACAGCGAAGAGAAGGCGGACGCAATTATCGCCAACCTGCACACTCGGATCGTCTTCGGCCGCGACCTGCGGCCCGAGCAGGCGGAGGACATCTGCCGCGCGCTCGGCGAGACGATCGTGCCTGAACCCGGCGTGCAGTACGAGCACAAGAACCCACTCACCGTAGTGCGCCGGGGGACCCGCATGATGTATCAGGTCCGGCGGCTGCTGGAGCCGAATGAGCTCCGCGCCCTCCCCGAGTTTCGCGCCGTCGCCGTCCTGCCCGGCGACGTCAAGGCGCAGGTGGAACTGCCGCCCGTGCACGCCGATCCCGCGTACCAGGGAGTGGCCCGCCAGGTCAGCACCGTCGATGCCCTCCGCTACGACATCGAGATGGATCGGGTGCTGGGCCGCCTGACCGCAACGCCGCGCATCACGCACGCGGAATCAACTCCGCCGCGTACGGACGGTCTTCCACCTCTTCCTCAGATGCTGCGACCACTGCGAACGCCCGAGGACGACCCTGTGCNGGGGGTACCGGAGCAACAAACCGCTGCGCACGGATTGTCTTCGGCGACAGCCACACCCCTTGGCGACTCTCAGCGGTTCGGCGAGCAGACGCCCGTGGACGCGGATGATGCGCTACCGGCCGGCGGCAGGGTCGAGGCGGCTGAGTCAGCCGAGCCTGCCATAACCGACACCGACGGACCCGCTAAGCTGCCGGCAGAAGTGGAACAGCCGACCCCTGGCGCCACGGCGATGCCCGCGCCTCCAGCGGAAGAGTCCGCGTTGCCGCCGCTCATTGCGACGGAGCATCCGCAGGTGATCGGCTCGCCGTTGGCGACGTTTATCGTCGAGGTGCTGCACGGGTCTCTTCGGGACGAGCGGCTCGCGCCCGGAAGCCCGCGCGGATGGGTCTTTGATGACAAGCGTGGTGAATTCCTCGTGTCCTGGGGATTCCTGCGGGATTGGGCGTTTCGGACGCGACGGCGGTTCACCGACCTGGAAGCGGCGTGGACGCGAGACGGGCTGGTGCGCGGGCGCGCGTCTCTGACCGTGACGGGCCGCTCGATTACCTGCCTGTTGTTCAGTAAGACGGCGGCGTTGCGTCTTCCCAGCGATCTCCAGCATCTGCTCGCGCGGTCGTTTGCGAAAGTTCCACCGGCAGAGGTGCGGCTCTCGACGGCACGCGCGGCAAGGGACTGGGGCCCGGATCTACCTGCCGGCGGCAAAGGCGACGAGTCGGGGCACGGAGTCGGCGGTCCTCCCCCACCCCGACTCATCGAGTTCATGCAGGCGCTCGAACAGGCCGGCATTCACTTCGTCGGGCATCCAGCCCGCGATGAGGAGGTACCGGTACACGGCCGCTGGCGGGCCAACTCCAAGGGTGGCGAAGTGCTCCTTGTGGAACGGGCCGCTGCCAAAGCCGTCTTCGAGTCGGTCGGCGTCGCAGACGCCACCGAGGTCCTGACGCTGTGGAAGCAGGCAGGAGTACTACACCTTGGCGGGCAGGTACGAAGCAGATTCTACACTCGTCGGACCCATCCGGAGGGCAACGAGTTCCTCGCCCTCCGCTGGGACCAGATCCGCCGCTATGGCCCCGCAGCAGCGGGATCCCGAAGGGCCTGACGGCCTCCGATGCAGCTGGTACGGTTCGCATTACTCTCGTACCAACCGCCCGTACCACCCCCTAAAGTAGTTCCCCTCCCAACTTCAGAGGTTGGCGCGGGACATACCGCACCATCTGATGCGGCTTTCGTACCGTACCACGGCGCCCTACCGACCCTAAAGGTTCGTGCGTGCGGGGATCGGGGGCGCGGTGGGGCCCGCGGTACGGCGGGTGCGCCTTCGGCGCAGTCTCGGGTGTGGCTTCGAACAGGTGCGCGGAGGAGGTGCCGCGTGCCAGGTTCTCCGGTTAGTGTCTCCGCCTGGTTCGCCTGCCGGCGGAGTCCGGGGCGACAGTGCGTGTATGCCGAGGAGGGAGCGTTAATGCCACCACGATATGCTGGTGCGACCGCTTCGCGCGCACTGTCACTGCCCTGGGGCACATCGCCGGCGTGCGCGACGTCTGTGAGCAGCAGGTGCACACGGCTCCGGGCGAGCCGCCACGGCTATTACGCGGCGGTGCGCGATATCTTCGACGCGATCGGCGATGATCGTGGGAAGCCTGGATGCAAGATCGGCGAGTCGCTCGTTTACATCGAGCGCGCCGTGTGGACCGGGCCGCAGGCCAGAGAGGTGCCATGATGAGGCCATCGCCCTTCGGTGCCATCGGTTTCGGACGAATTGTCGCACGAGGTGCGGCCGGACCGGGAGTTCGAGGCGCTTATTGCTCGTGCAAGAGCGCTGGTGACGTGCGGGCGGCGCACGAGTCCGTCCGGATGGTCACGTCGCCCGCATTTCGCTTGAACTCGGGCCCGTCGGCTGACGCGTGATGGATGCCATCGATGCCGCGCATCCGCGCGGATGCAGATGGCGTGAACCTATTTCCCTGCACTGGAGGTGCAGCCGTGAACAAAATCTTCCTCATTGGCCGGTTGACTCGCGATCCCGAGCTCCGGTACGTGCCCAGCGGCCAGCCGGTGGCCAACTTCACGCTCGCGGTGGNCCGGNCGTTCAAGAACGGCCAGGGCGAGCGGGAGACCGACTTCATCGGCGTCGTCGCGTGGCGGAAGTCGGCGGAGCTGGTCACCCAGTACCTGTCCAAAGGCCGTCTGGTAGCTGTTGAGGGTCGGCTGCAGATTCGCAGCTACGAGGCCCAGGACGGTGCGAAGCGGAAGGTTGCCGAGGTCATAACGGATCGCATCCAGTTCCTCGACCGCAAGAACGGGAGCGGCCCCAGGGCCGAGGAGCCGGCGGCGGTCGAGGACGAGACCGGGGTCGAGGTTGAACCTGCAGAGGGCACGGCTTAGGCCTTCTCACTACCGGCGTTGGGGAGCGTCCCGCTTCCCCATCTGCCCCCCGCACGGTCGGACCGCCCTCTTCCGTCCGGCCGCTGGTCCGGCGGCGGGGTTGGCAGGGAGGGCGCGGTATGGGGACATCGATGGAGCGACTGACGACTACGCAAGCCCGGGTGTTGGAGTTCATTGAACGCTGGTTCGAACAGCGCGGCCGCGCGCCGAGCGTGCGCGAGATCACTCGCGGGCTGGGCTTGAAGAGTTCGTCGGGCGTGCAGTACCACGTGCGCGCGCGAGAGCGGCGAGGCCTGATCGACTGCGGGCGGGCGCGAGGGGGCAGGATTCGGATCGTTCGGCGGTCTGTCCAGCTGGCCGACCCGCGTCGAGAGCTGACGGGTGAGACCGAGCGACAGGTAACGGAGGCGCCTCATCGGTTAGTCACCGCCACGCTACCGCCACCGTCGCGCGAGTACCTTAGCCGCGCGGAGCTAGCACGACGTCAAACCCGCCGTAGCACTCGGAGTGAGGGTGATCCAGGAGCTGGACAGGCTGAACGCCGTGGGGATGCCGCGGGATGGCGCACGCCGGCACGCAGATGGAGGTCTCCCTAGCGAGGCGCGATGTGCGCGTGTGGGATTATTCTCGTCGAGATCCTCACCTCTGGTCCACAGTAGTGGTTCCTCGCCACCGATGAACCGGCGCCCGCAGACTTCTCCGGCTTCGACGAGCTGCTCGAGTGCGTCGCGGAATTGGGCCGCGACGGGTGGGATTCGTTTCCATGAGGCCATTTCGTCGACCAACCACGTGGTGGGTGTGTTGAAGCGCCCCTCTCATGAGTGATGCCATGACACGGTCGCGCCGCTCACCCAATCTGGCCCTCCCACTTGGCGACGATCCGCTCGCCCGGCTCGCCACCTTGGGCCCGGCACCGCTCGCGTTGTGGGAACTCATCCAGCTCGTGTTGAGGGCCCGTGATCCCACGGGACGGACACATGCCGCCAGCAGCATCGTCGCGGCCCATCATTCTTCGGCGCAGGCCCTGGCCGCGGCGACGTTTGAAGACCTGGCCGCGGTGGTTGGGCCGCGCCGCGCGGGTGCCCTGATGGCGGCGTTGGAGCTCGGCCGTCGCGCTCAGGCGGCGCCGTCGACGAAGCGTCCGGTTATCCACAACGCCGCGGACGTATATAAACTGCTGAGCTGGGAGATGCGTCACCTGGACCGGGAGCACTTCTGCGTCCTGGCCCTCAACACGAGGCATCAGGTAGTCAGAGTGGCGACCGTGTCGGTTGGCGGGCTGAGCTCGGCGCAGGTCCACCCGCGCGAGGTGTTCAAGGAGGCCATCAGGTACGGCGCGGCCGCGATCATTCTGGTGCATAACCACCCGTCGGGAGACCCGACCCCCAGCCACGACGACAAGCAGATCACCGAGCAGCTGTCGGCAGCGGGGACGCTGATNGGCATTCCCGTCCTCGACCATATTGTCATCGGCGATGGGCAATACACCAGCCTCCGAGAATTCGGACTCCCCAGTCGTTGATCTCGACCAGCCTGACCCCCGCGAACTGGTGGTTGGATCGCGCTGAGGTGCGCCTCTTTGGTCTCTGGGGCGCTCGTAGCGGCCTTGATCTCGCATGAGGTCCAGACCTCACTTAGATAGTGCGGGCCTGGAGGCCTGACGGCCAAGTCGATTGTTTTCTGCCTTCCGTTTTCCGGCCAGCCACGCTTGAGTTGGTCCTGTTCGTGACGCGTCCCGATGCCGCGTCCTCGGCCATCCTCGGGCAGTATCTAGGCACATCGGCCCAGATCAGCTGCGCTAGCATCTTCGAGTGGCGTCGTGGCGAGCATGGTACTGCTACGTGAGTCCCGGGCTCTCGGTGTCGTCGGAGGTCTTNAGCCATTCGACGAAGCGCCGCAGCGCGGGCGAAATGCCTCTCCCATGCGAAGAGTGCTTGCGTCCCAACGTTGGGTGGATGCGAAGCGTTGCTGCCCTTCTAGCCCCTAGGAGGTCNGCGTGGCTTTCTTCGCCTCGGGGATCGGAGTTCTTTCATGGATGGCCGTCCGGAGGCGGATCACTTTGGGCTTTTGTTCGGTGCCCATTGCGAGATTCCGCTGAGAGCGTACCGGCCTGGTGCGCTTGCGCGAATCCTCGGATGGGCGAGGATCCGATGCACCTGAGCTGTTGGTCCCGGTACTGCTGACGCTTTGCGG
>JGI25382J43887_10001076_pt1 | contig 10604 bp, 9 predicted proteins | sample GraSoi013_1_40cm_3_FD_43887 | JGI IMG/M metagenome (IMG submission 43887) | reverse complement strand
GGAGCGAAGATCCAATCGAAGATGAAATCGTAGATCGGCGCGTACAGTTCGTACGCGCGCTGGACCTGCCTCTTCTCCAGCACTACGTCCACGCGGTGCCCTCCAGCGCTATGGACGGGAGGCGGTCCCGTCGCTGACCGCACGAATCCCGGAAATGCGCCGATATCTTAACCGCCCGTGGTCGCCTTTGCAAAGCGCCTTGGCCACTACAGCAGGAAGCGGATCAGGAGCGTGGCCAGGCCGAGAAATGAAAAGAATCCAAAGACGTCGGTGAAGGTGGTGATGATCACGCTCGACGCGATTGCCGGGTCGATCCGGAACGCCTTGAGGGCGATCGGAACCAGGGTTCCGACCACGGCCGCGACCAGCATGTTGAAGAGCAGCGCGAGACCGAGGATGACCGACAGGAGTACCTGCCCTTTCCACAGGTAGGCGATGACTGCAATCACGAGGCCGTTGGCCGCCCCGGTGGTGAGCCCGAGCCACAGCTCTTTCCAGAGCACGCGGCCCAGCACGTGCCGCGACACCTCGCCGAGCGCGATGCCACGCACGACGACGGTGGCCGTCTGCGTCGTTCCGATGCCGCCCATGGAGGCCACGATCGGCATGAAGACCGCGAGGAGGGCCAGCGACCGGATCGACGTCTCGAAGAGGCCGATGACCGACGCGGCGAGGACGGCCGTGCCCAGATTGACGAGGCGCCACACGAGCCGCTTGGTGAAGACGGCCTCGGGGGGATCGAGCACGGTCTCGTCGCCAGCGACGCCACCCAGGCGCTGGATGTCCTCGGTGGCCTCCTCGTGGATGACGTCGATGACGTCGTCCACGCCGATGGCGCCGAGCAGCCGGTGGCTCGCGTCGACGACCGGCACCTGGACCAGGTCGTAGCGCTCCACGAGTCGGGCGACTTCCTCCTGATCGGTATCGACGGTCACGCTCTCCACGTCGGCGTTGCGGATGACGTGGATGGGCGTCCGGGGATCGGCGGTCAGCAGCCGGTGGAGCGGCACGAATCCGACCAGGTGATCGTGGTCGTCGACGACGTAGACGTAGAATGCGTCGTCGCCCGACTTGGACTTGCGAATGTGCTCGATGGCCTGGGTCACCGTGGCCGCTTCGTGGACGGCGACGAACTTCGGGGACATCAGGCGGCCGGCGGTGCCCTCACGGTAGTCGAGGAGTCCCTGGACCTCTTCGGACTTTTCCTCGGCCATGAGGTCGAGGATCTTTTCCGCCTCTTCCTTGGGAAGCTCCTCCACGACCTCGACGACGTCGTCGGCCGGCATCTGGTCGAGGACCCGCGAGACTTCCTGCTCGTCGAGGGCGCGCAGGAGCTCGCGCTGGGTGGGATCGTCGAGCTCGGACAGGACCTCGCCCGCGTGCTGGGAAGTGAGCAAACGGAAGAGGCGCACCTGGTCGGGCAGCGGGAGCTCGCGCAGCACCGACGAGATGTCGGCGGCATGAGCGTTCTCCAGGAGGCCGGCCAGACGCTCGTCGCGCCCGCCTTCGAGCAGCTCCTTGACCGACTCGGTCAGGCGCTCGGTCTCGCTCACGCGCCCGTCCGTCCCCGCCCGCCGCGCAGTGCGCGCAGAAACCGCGCGCTGATGGTTGCCGCCACGTCGTCGGCGGGCCAGTCACGCTGCTGGATCACCGCCTTCGCCATGGCGCGGTGCCCGCCCGCACGTCCGAGGTCGCCGAACGCCTGGCGCACGACGTCACCGGCGGCGCGATCGTGACCGACGTTGCGCACCGAGATGTGCAGCTCGCTCTCGATCGCGCCCGAGACCACCGTCCAGTCCGCGCCCTCGACCTGGAGCAGCAGATCGGCGAACTGAGCCGCCAGCTCGCGGTAGGGCATCGGGCCGAGGTGGGCGAACAGGACACCATCCACGAGCCGGCGCCGCGTGATGGCCTCGGCCAGCAGGTCGAGCACGGCAGGCGGCAGCTCCGGTCGCTCGATGCGCCGCAGCGCACCGTGGTTGGCCAGACCGTGCAGGAACGCGAAGGCATCCATGTCCGCGCGAGTGGCGCCGCGCTCGAGGGCCAGCGTGTCGGCCTTGATGCCGTAGAGCAGCGCGGTGGCCAGTCGCGGGCTGACCTTGACGTCGACCGCGCGCAGGTACTCGGTCAGGATCGTCGACGTCGCGCCGTAGGAGGGACGCACATCTTTGAGTCGTGCCCGCACGGGCGCTTCCGCCGGGTGATGGTCGATCACGAGATCGATCTCGCCGAAGGCCTCCTCGAAGAAGGCGGGCTGCGCGTCGACCATGGCGACGCGGTCGTAGTCGCGTACCGCGGTCGGCGCAATCCGCTCCACGTCGATGTCGAGGATGCGCGTCATGGCCCGATTCTCGGGGCGGCCGACGGTGCCGAAGGTACCGATCGTGGCGCCACCGCGCGTGCGGCCGAGCACCACCTTCAGGGCGAGCGCGGAGGCGATGGCGTCGGGATCGGGATCGTCCTGGATCATGATCAGGACCCGCTCGGCGCGCTCGAAGTGCGCGCGCAGCCGGTCCACGCGGGCGTGGGTGAGCGCGCGCTCGAGTGCGGGTTCGACGACCCGCTCGGCCAGGACCGTGGGCGAGAGCACCGTCACGTCACCTCCGGGCGTGGGATCGCCTTCGTCGGCGACGACGACCACGGGCGCGGCCGGCGCGGCCTTCCGCAGCGCGGCCAGGACACGCGCCCGGCGGGCGCCCGGCACCGCCACCACCGCGGCTTCCTGACCCGAGACAAACGCGCGGCGGTAGACGCGCTCCGCCGACAGATCACCGGCCAGCGCGCGGCCCCCTCGGCGCGTGATGCGAGCGGCCAGCGCGGGACGCGGCACGACGTAGATCGGTTGCTCGCCGCCCAGGGGCGTGGGCCCGAGCATGCGCCACAGGAGGTCATCGTCGGCCACGAGGACGTATCGCATCGTCACCTGAAGTATGGACCGGCGCCGGTGATGGGCAACGGTTTTATCACATCGCTGCCCGCACGCGCCGGTAGGCAGGCGCGGCCTGCAGCCGCCGGCGCAGCGCCGCGTCGATGCGTTGCGGGCCGGTGATCGCGCGCGGATCGAGCAGCCGGTCGAGCGCGCTGCGGTCGACGAGACCGCGNGCCACGACCACCTCGCGGAACGGACGCCCCGACGCGAGCGCCTCCTTGACGAGCTCGGCCGTCACCTCGTAGCCGAGGTAGGGCGAGAGCGCCGTCGCCTCGATCAGGCTGCCCCGCACCAGGGCGGCGACGCGCGCGCGGTTCACCCGCAAGCCTTCCACGCACCGGGTGCGCAGCAAGTGAAGAGCTCGCGTCAAGAGCTCGAAGGCCAGCGCGAGATCGTCGGCCACGAGGGGCGTCATGACGTTGAGCTCGAGCTCACCGGCGGCGGCGGCGAGCGCGATCGCGTGGTCGTAGCCGCACACCTGATAGCACGCCATCTGCACGGCTTCCGGTACCGACGGATTGACCTTCCCCGGCATGATCGACGACCCCGGCTCGACTTCGGGGAGCCGTAACTCGCCGAGACCGGTATGCGGCCCGGAGGCGAGGAGCCGCAGGTCGGCGCAGATCTTGGCCACGTCGACGGCGACGCCGCGCAGTCCCCCCGAGCAGGCCAGCAGCGGACGCAGGCTCCACGTCGCGGTCACCGGACTCGCGGCGGGAACGAGGCGACGCCCNACCAGGCGCGACAGCTCGCGCACCACGCGAATGCGGAAGCGCGGATGCGCGGTGATTCCCGTACCGACCGCGGTGCCGCCGAGACCGATGACCCGAAGAGCCCGCACGGCAACGTCGAGGGCTTCGGCCGCCTCGTGAATGGCCTGGGCCCAGCCGGTGAAGACCTGCCCGTACGTGATCGGTACGGCGTCTTGAAGATGCGTGCGTCCCGGCTTGACGACGCGCCGCTCGCGGACGGCCAGGCGACGAAACGCGGCTTCCAGCCGCGCCAGCTCCGCGGCCAGATGGTCGGCGAGCTCGAGGGCCATGAGGCGGATGGCGGTCGGCGTCACGTCGTTGGAGGACTGGCCGAGGTTCACGTGGTTGTTGGGATGGATCGGCGTGTAACGGCCGCGGCGGCCACCGAGCCGCTCGTTGGCGAGGTTGGCGATGACCTCGTTGACGTTCATGTGCATCGGAGTGCCGGCGCCGGCGTGAAGGCTGTCGAGGACAGCCACGTCCGGAATGCGGCCGGTAGCGACTCGATCGGCGGCGACCTCGATGGCGCGCGCCCATCGGCGCGGCAGGGTGCCGAGCGCGGCGTTGGCGCGCGCCGCCGCCTTCTTGATGGCGGCGTACGCGCGGATCAGCGCCGGGTGCGGCGGCCGGCCGGTGAGATGGAAGGTCTCGAGCGCGCGCTGCGTGAAGATCCCGTAGAGCGCGCGCGAGGGAACGGCCTTCGCGCCGAGGCTGTCACGCTCTCGGCGCATCGCAGGGCATGAAGGCTACGCGGCGAGGTCCTCGGTCTCGCGCACCTGGAAGCGGTGCCGGTCGCCGTGGGCACCGGCGATCAATCGCGGCCGCTTGCGATATCTCCCGAAGTACCAGGCCTCGAAACACTCGCGGTGATACGTCCCGCTCGATGCGACCACCTGCGGGGCATAGCGGGCAACCAGCATGAAGCAGCGGCCGCACGCCGGCGCGCCCTTCATGTCGATGTCGATGACGTTCTGCTCGTCCATGGTTCCTTCGATCCCTTCCCGGCCGGGGGTCATCGCCCCGATCGCAGTTGACGATGGTGAAGGCAAGCGGGATGCCACGACCAGGAATGTGGGATTTCAAGGGTTTGGCGGGCCTCCGGCGCGCGCGTGAAGTTTTTACCTGCGCAAGCCTTACATCAGCCTGGCCCAGGTGCTGCGGTGACGCTCGGTCGATCGGCGCGTGGGATCTGCGTGAGCTCACTCATCAGCAGGCCCGCCCACCGGAAGATGTTCTGCTCTCGAACGTGGGCCCGCATGCGCGACATGCGGTCGCGGCGTTCGGCCGGCGCCATCTCGATGGCGCGGCGAATCGCCTCCGCGGTGCCCTCGATGTCGTAGGGATTCACGAGCAGGGCGTCACGAAGCTCGCGGGAGGCTCCCGTGAAGCGGCTCAGGATCAGGACGGCATCGTCGTCGTCACGGGCTGCGATGAACTCCTTGGCCACCAGGTTCATGCCGTCGTGCAGCGAGCTGACCATGCAGAACTGGGCGGCCCGGTACCAGGCTCGGATCTCACGATGCTCGTGATGGCGTTCGCGGTAGACGATCGGCTGCCAGCCCCACTCGCCGATGTCGTCGTTGATGCGCCGGACGATCTCGTTGATCTCGTGCTGGAGCAGCTGGTAGCGGGGGATGCGACTCCGGCTCGGCGACGCGATCTGCACGAAGACCACGCGCCGCCGGTACTCCGGCCAGCGCTCGAAGAAGCGACGGATAGCGCGGAGGCGTTCGGGCAGGCCCTTGGTGTAGTCGATGCGCTCGACGCCGATGCCGAGGAACTCGACGGGCGTCTCGAGCGTGGGCAGCTCGCCGTCGAGGGCCGGTGCGCGTTCGTCGGGCTCGGGGGCGACGCTGATCGGAAACGGCATGACGCGCGTGGTGTGGTGGCCGCGCACGACGGCGAAATCGTCCCACTCCACGCGGCCCTCGATGGTCCGCTCCACCGTTTCCAGGAAGTTGTTGCAGTGGAACTGGGTGTGGAAGCCGACCAGGTCGGCGCCCAGCATGCCGAGCAGGATCTCTTCCTGCCACGGGCAGATGCCGAACGCTTCGAAGTTCGGCCACGGGATGTGCCAGAAGAGCGCGACGCGGGCGTCCGGGCGCGTACGCTTGATGAGGCGCGGCGCCAGCGCGAAGTGGTAATCCTGCACGAGCACGACGGGAGCCTCGACCTTCTCCATTTCCTCCAGGACCGTCGCGGCGAACTTGGCGTTGACGGCTCGGTAGTGCGCCCAGTCGGCGGCACGAAACTGCGGGCGCTCGTGCACGATGTGGCAGAGCGGCCACAGGCCCTCGTTGGCGAAGCCGTAGTAATACCCGGCCTCCTCGTCGGGCTCCAGCCAGACCCGACGCAGCGTGTAGGCGGGATCGTCGGCGGGCAGGGCGATGCGCTCGCCGACGATTCGGTCGGCGTCGCCGCTGCCGTGGGCGACCCAGACGCCGCCGCACGCGAACATGATCGGCTCCATCGCCGTGACGAGGCCGCTGGCGGGTTGCAGGGCGCGGATGTCGCCGCCGTCGCGCACGTGGCTCACCGGCTCGCGGTTCGAGAGCACGAAGATCGGGCGGGCCCCGAAGCGCATCTGGACGAACTGCTTGAGCCGCTCCTCCGTCCAGACGCTCTCGCCGCGCAGGCGAAGTCGCGCCTCGCGCTCGGCGGCCGCGCGCACGCGGGTCAGCGTGCGGGCCAGACCGGTGACCTCGCCGGCCAGGGGACCGAACAGGCTGGCGTCGGCATCGGACGGCGGCGCGACCGGCTGTCCCGTCTTGAGCTGCTTCGTCCACTCCGCCATGCGCGCGATGGGCCGGGTGATCGTCCAGCGCACGAGAATCCAGGTGATGCCGGTCAGGAGCAAGATGAGGACGCCGAGGCGAACGGCGGTCCGTTGCCAGAGCGCGAGCTCGTGCATCTCGACGCCCTCGGCGTCGAGCAGGACGGCGATGGCGCCCACGACCCGATCGTCGCGGTCGAGCGGCATCACTTGCACGAGCGTGGGCCGCATGCCGACGCGCAGCAGCTGCCGCACGGGCGCTGCCGTGCGGATGGCCTCGGACACGAGGGGGGCGACGGGTCCAAGGACACCACGGATCTCCGGCGAGGCGTTGAGCACGCCACCGAGCTCGTCGTAGATCGCCACGGTACGGTCGGTGAGGCTGAAGCGCTTGACGATGCGATCGAGAGCCGGCTTGGGCGCCGGCCCGCGGCCCACCACGCGCTCGGTCGCTTCCCGCACGGCGTCGGCCGCGAGCACGGCCCGCCGTACGAGGTCGTCTTCCAGACGCGTACGCTCTTCGCGGATCTCCAGGTAGGCGAAGCTACCGGTGACGACCAGCGTCGCCAGCCAGATGCCGGCCAACAACCGGAGCAGCAGGCGCATGAGTCAGCGCGCCCTCGCTACTCCGGGGTCACGCCCCGTACTTCGTCAGGCGCTGGGCGTTGGCCATGACGAGTGGCATCAAATGCTGCGCCGGCATCACGCCGAGGATGCCGGCGGCGCAGGCCCGCTCGGTGAACGCCTCGACCGGGTCGGCGCCGCAGTAGCGGGACCAGAGCAGGACGGGCACGGGCTGCCAGCCGTGGCTGGCCAGCACCGACGGGCTCGCGTGATCGCCGCTCACGACGATCACGTCGGGGCCGAGCGCGCGGATCTCGGGAACGAAGGCGTCGAAGCGCTCCAGGGCCGCCACCTTCGCGTCGAAGTCGCCGTCCTCGCCGGCCTTGTCGGTGTCCTTGTAGTGGACGAAGAAATAGTCGTAGCCGTCCCAGTGCTGGCGCAGCGTCGCCACCTCGTCGGCGAACCCGGAGCCGGTCTTGAGCACCTCCATCCCGACGAGCCTGGCGAGACCGCGGTACATCGGATAGGCGGCGATCGCCGCGGCGCGCAGCCCGAAGATTTCAGGAAAGCGGGGGAGGGCCGGCAGCTGATCGAAGCCGCGCAGCAGGACCATGTTGGCCGGCGCCGCATCGACGAGTCGGCGGCGTGCCTCGTCCACGAAGCGGTTGACCAGCTCGGCCGTCCGCTCGGCACCCGGCTCGAGGCCGCGGACGGGAAGTGGCGCGGTCCCCAGGGTCTGCGGATCCGTCTCGCTGAGGCGCCCGCTGAGGCCGGTGCCGCGCAGCACCAGCACGAAGCGGTGCTCCTTCACCGGCTCTACCAGCACTTCGACGCCGGGAAGCCGGATGTCGCGCAGCCGCTCGGTCAGGCGAATGCACTCTTCGGTCGAGATACGGCCAGCCCGGCGATCGGTGATGCGGCCCGCGGCGTCGACCGTGCAGAAATTTCCGCGTGCGGCCACGTCACCGGCGCGGAGATCGAACTCGATCCCCAGCGCTTCCAGCACACCGCGGCCGACCGGGTAGCGCAGGGGGTCATAGCCGAAGAGGCCGAGGTGTCCGGGGCCGCTGCCCGGCGTGATTCCGGGCGCCACGTGACGGAGCAGGCCACACGCGGCCTCGGTCGCGAGAGTGTCGAGGTTCGGCAGGCTCGCCGTTTCCATCTCCGATTTGCCGGTCTTCGCGCGGGGCAGGCCGGCGAGGCCGTCGAGGGAAAGCAGCACGATCTTCGTCGTGTTGGAAACGACGAGCGGGGCGAGCAGGTCTAGCATGGTCGCAGTGTACCCGAGAAGCATGGTTGATGCCGGGGACGCGCGGTGCGTCCCCGGCGATCAGCCCGTGCCCTCATCGTCCTATCGTGCTCAGGCGTCCTTGATGGGATTCTCGAGCGTGCCGAGCTCGGTGATCTCGAGCCGGCACGAGTCCCCCGGCTGCAGGAAGACCGGCGGCTTGCGGGCGAAGCCGACGCCGGGCGGCGTGCCCGTGGCGATGAGATCGCCGGGTGACAGCGTGATGAGGTTCGAGAGGTAGCTGACGAGGTAGCGGACGTCGAAGATGAACGTCTTGGTGTTGCCGTTCTGCATGAGCGCGCCGTTCACCCACAGCTTGAGCTCGAGGACGTGCGGATCGGGGACCTCGGTCCGGTCCGCGATGTACGGCCCGACCGGCGCCATGGTGTCGCCGATCTTGCCGGCCGCCCACTGGCTGGTGATGAACTGAAAGTCGCGGGCGCTCACGTCATTGACGATCGTGTAGCCGGCCACGTAGTCGAGCGCGCGCTCGCGCGGCACGAACCGTGCGGTGCGGCCGATGACGACGCCGAGCTCGACCTCCCAGTCGAGCTGTTTCGACCCGCGCGGTCGCAGGATCGGCTCGCCGGGATCGAGGATGGCCGTGTTCCACTTGGGAAAGATGGGCGGCTCCCTGGGAATCGGCTGGCCGGCCTCCTCGGCGTGGTCGCGGTAGTTGAGGCCGATGCAGATGAACTTGCTGGGGTCGGCGATCGGCGCATGGAGACGGGACGCGCTCCTGGGCACGGTCACCCACTCCGTGATGGAGGCGATCGCATCCTGGCTGGCGGCGCCCCCTTCGAGGAACTCACGTGTCGAGCTCGGCACGAGGGCGGCGGCGATGGCCTGCGACCGGGCCACGCCGCGCTTCCCGAGCGTGGCAGCCAGGCTGGCCTGGAGATCGGCGATGCGGTCGCCCTGAAGCGCGCCGAGGCGTGGCGACTGACCATTCTGAGAGAAGCGTACGAGCTTCATGGGACTCCTCCGGGCGGCAAAATGTGGGAGGGATTATATAGCCTGACGCGGACTTACGCCGCGCGGGCCGCCGCGCCGTGAAATTGGCGGGACGGCCCCGGCTGCCGGCGCTTATGATGGAATCTACGCGTTCCTGACTTGAGGCAAGGAGGATGTGACGATGGTCGCTCGAATGATCGCGCTCGCAATCGTGATAGCTCTGCTGGCGACCGGCCCGCTGTCGCCGGTGATGGCGCAGCAGGCGGCCCAGCCTGAAATTTCGCCGGATGCGGTGCCCGCGACCAGCGAGCGACCGCCGCTGCTCGGCGGCGCCGGGTACAACACGGCGGCGACCGTGATCACGGTGGCCAAGACGCCCTTCAACATCCTTCTCTGCGGCCTGGGTGGTGTGACGGGCGCTGCGCTCTTCCTGGTAACCCTGGGCAGCGGATACCGCGCGGCGACCCGCGCAGTGGCGGAAGGATGCCGGGGACCGTGGATCGTGACCGGAGACGACATCCGTCCCGATAGCACGCACTCGACGGCTTCGTACGGGATGGGCGCGCCCTAAGCACTCCGATCATCCTCGGCTGAGCGTTTCGCCCGTTCGCTCGCGCTCGCTTCTCGCGCTCGTCTTCGCCGGCCTGCTGGCGGCGTTCGCCGCCGCTCTGTGGGGAACGATCGTCAGCCCGTCGGCCTATGAAGTGCGCGGGGAGGTGGTCGCGAGGCCCTCAGCAGACCTGCTCCTCGTGCGACACGAGGCCATCGCCGCGCTCGGAATGAAGGCCATGGAGCTGATGGCGGTGTTCGGGGAGCCGGCGCAGCTGGACGCCGCCGGCGTGCGCCCCGGCGATCGTGTGCGATTGGCGGTTCGCCAGCGCGACGATCGGCTCGTGCTCGTCAGGATCCAGAAGGAGCCCTGACGCCTACCGAGGTTGCCGACGATCGAGGGTCTTCAGATACGCCACGAGCGCCTCGATGTCGGCGTCACTGAGGTGGTACCCGAATGCCGGCATCCCGGGCCGCCCGAGCGGCGCCCCGCCGTGCTTGATGATGTCGAAGAGATACCGGTCGGGACGGCTGTGGGCGGCACTGGCGAGATCCCCCGGGCGGATCAGGAAGAGCGCGGCCCGCCACGACCCCCGCCCGTCGACCCCATGACACGTCACGCAGTATGCGTAGTACAGGCGCTCGGCGTGGCTCGCGCCGGCTGGGGGCTTGGGATCGTTGAGGAGCCAGGCCAACGCGGCCGCGATGGCCCCGACGACGACGAGGGCGGCGACGAGGCCGAGCAGGGGCCGGCGCACGCCTGGCAGGATACCACCCGTCCTTTGACAAGCGCGG
>JGI25382J43887_10001073_pt1 | contig 10619 bp, 6 predicted proteins | sample GraSoi013_1_40cm_3_FD_43887 | JGI IMG/M metagenome (IMG submission 43887) | reverse complement strand
CCCTCCGCGAGGCCCCACATGTCGTAGCGGCGCACGCCGAGCTGTTTCATTTTCAGCAGCGAGCGCCACTTGAGCAGATAGAACGGACGGCTTTCGCTGTGACGGCCACTCCAACCGCCGAAGAGCTCCCAGGCACGGTCACCCATCCTGATCACGAGGAGCGCTCCGACGTCCTCGCCATCGAGCCGTGCCATCTGGATGTGCAGCGCGTCACCGAACGCTTCGACCAGGTCGGCGAAGTAGCCGAGGTCGTGAATGCCGAAGTGGTCGCGCTCCGCGACCGTCGTGAGGAGCCGATGAAAGCGCGCGAGATCCGTCGTTTCTTCCGTCGCGACGCCGGCGCGTTCGGCCTTGTGCACGTACTGACGCGTTTTCTTCCGCATGGCGGCCAGCATCGTCTCGGGATCCTGAGCGAGATCCATGAGGAGCGTTCGCCGAGGCTGCACGTACACCGGCGAGCGCCGCACTCCGGCTGCCTGCAGCGCGGCCGAAAGGACCGCACTCTCCGCGACTTCCGGATCGCAGAGCAAGCTCACCGTCCAGCCGCGCGCGAGCTCCTTGCGCAGCGCGCTGACCGCTTCGGCGAGACGATCGTCCTCGCAGAGGGGCCCTCGCGGCGCGTAGGCGACGGACATCGAGGGTCCGATGCGCTTGCGGAGAACCTGCACGCACCCCCGCCGGCCGCCGTCATCCTCGAGGATGTAGTGCTCGGCGCGCCAGCCGGTCGCCGCCTTCACCTGCGCCCAGCCGGCCGACTGCAGAAGGTGCGGTCGCGCGGTCTCCTGTATCAGCCGATCCCAGTGGCGCTCCTCGTTCTCGGTGACCGGCCGTGCCCTCACAGGCCCGGGCCTTTCAATCTCGGTGGATCCGCTCCCCCAGCACGTCGCTCACCCCGCGCCGTGTTCAGGCGGCGTCTTTCCCTGGGGTGGCGGCCGTCGCGGGAAGCTCGCGTGCCGTGAAGGTGCACTCCGGGTACCGCTCGCAACCGTAGAACATCGAGCGGCCCCTGCCACGCCGGCGCACGAGCTCGCCCTTCCCGCATTCGGGGCAGATCACGCCGGTCTTCTGCTGGGTCTTCTTGATGTACTTGCAGTCGGGGTAGCCGGTGCAGCCGACGAAGGGCCCAAACCGGCCGCGGCGCCTGGCGAGCGGCTTGCCGCACTCGGGACAGATCTCACCCTCGAGGATCTCGAGCTGCGGCTCCTTCTGACCCTCGAGCGGCTCGGAGTAGTCGCACGCGCCTTCCGGAAGCGGNTCGCCCTTCTTGCCCTTCTTGAACCCGGTGCACGAGTAGAAGCGCCCGTACCGGCCGAGCTTGATCACCACCGGACGTCCGCACTTCGGACACACACGATCGGTCGGCTCCTCGGTCACGTCGGACTTCTTCACGCTCTTGTTCTTCTCTTCCACGCGTTTCGAGAACGGCTCGAAGAAGTCCCGGACGACGGGCACCCACGGCGTGTCGCCGCTCGCGATCCTGTCGAGGTCCTCCTCCATGCGCGCGGTGAAGCCGGTGTCGACGATGTCGGGGAAGTGCTCGCGCAGGAAGTCGGTCACCACGAAGCCGACGTCCTCCGGTACCAGAGCCCGTCCGTCCTTCCGCACGTACTTCCGATCGACGAGCGTCGAGATCGTCGGGGCGTAGGTCGAGGGACGCCCAATGCCGTGCTCCTCGAGCGTCTTNACGAGCGATGCCTCGGTGAATCGCGCTGGCGGCTGCGTGAAGTGCTGCGAGGCGTCGAGGCCGAGCAGCTTCAGCGGATCACCCGCGGCAACCTCGGGCAGCTGGCTTATCTCCTTCTCCGGCTCCTCCGTCCCTTCGGTATAGACGCGAAGGAAGCCGTCGAAGAGGACGCGGCGACCATTGGCGCGGAGGACGTACTGCGCCGCTTCGATGTCGAGCCGCGTGTTCTCGAAGCGTGCGGGCGCCATCTGCGAGGCGATCGTGCGCTGCCAGATGAGCGTGTACAGCTTGAGCTGGTCTGGCTTGAGGATGCGCTTGACGCGATCGGGGGTGCGCGACAGGTCCGTCGGGCGGATCGCCTCGTGTGCTTCCTGAGCACCCTTCGAGCGCGTCTTGTAGTGACGGGGCTTCTCGATGGCGTACTGACCGCCGAACTCCGACGCGATCACATCGTGCGCCTGTCTGAGCGCGCCCTCCGCGACGTGCAGCGAGTCGGTCCGCATATAGGTGATCAGGCCGACCGGCGCATCGCCGAGCGAGACGCCCTCGTACAGCTGCTGGGCGAGCACCATCGTCCGCTTCACCGAATAGCCGAGCTTTCGCGACGCCTCCTGTTGGAGGGTCGATGTGGTGAACGGCGGCGCCGCGTTCCGGCCGCTCTCGCGCTTCTCGACGCTCTTGACCGCGTACTGGGCATCGGCGAGGGCGGCGCGGTGTTTATCGGCCGTCGCGCCGTCGTGGATCTCGAGCTTGTGGCCCTTGTGCTGGATGACCTCCGCCGTGAATGTCTGGCCTGCCGCCGTAGCGAGCGCCGCCTCGAGCGTCCAGTACTCCTGAGGAACGAACGCCTGGATCTCGCGCTCGCGGTCGACGATGAGGCGCAGCGCGACCGACTGGACGCGGCCGGCCGACAGGCCGTAGCGGATCTTCTTCCAGAGGAGCGGCGACATCGTGTAGCCCACCAGCCGGTCGACGACCCGTCGCGCCTGCTGGGCGTCGACGAGGTCCTGGTCGATCTCGCGCGGGTGCTTGAAGGCCTGCTGGATGGCCGCCGGGGTGATTTCGTGGAAGGTCACCCGGCGCAGCTTCGACTTCGGGACCTTGATCACGTCGGCGAGGTGCCAGGCGATCGCCTCGCCCTCGCGGTCGAGGTCGGTCGCGAGCCAGACGTGCGGGGCCGTCTTCGCTTCACGGCGGAGGATCCGGGCGTGCTTCTCGGAGTCCTCGGGGACGATGTACTCGGGAGCGAACGTCTTGAGGTCGACGCCGAGCTTTGACTTGGGAAGGTCACGGATATGGCCGAACGAGGCCTCGACCTTGTAGGCCGGACCGAGCATCCGTTCTAGAGTTCTTGCCTTGGTGGGGCTCTCCACCACGACCAAGTCCCTCGCCGCGACCGCCAAATCAGATTCCTTTCACTTAGCGAAAGGCGCCCTCTCGGGCGCCCCTTCCTCTATCCACTGTAACCGCGACGTCCACCAAAGCAGGCACACAGGCGACAAACGGGCCCGCAGACGGCCGTCCTACAAGAGATCGTCCCGCTCTTCCCGCCTGAGCCGGTCTACGACCGTTTTCACGTCNGCGGAGCGCTCTTTGGACGTCACGAGAAGGGCGTCGGGGGTGTCCACGACGACGAGCCCTTCTACTCCTATTAACGCAACCGTCTTCCCGGGNGCCCAGACGTAGTTGTCGTGGGCGTCTTCGGCGACCTGATCGCCGGACGCCCAGTTGTCCGCCCCCTGGACGAGCGCGGCGAGGCGCGCCCACGAACCGANGTCGTGCCAGCCGATGTCCGCNGGAACGACGGCGACGTTGGGCGCCTTCTCGGCGATCCCGTAGTCGATCGTCGTCCGGTCGGTCTCCTCCCAGACCTCGGCNAGCACCGACTCGTAGCGGGGCGAGCCGACGGCGTCGCGGAGCGCCCCGATCGCCTTGGCCGTCGCCGGCAGATGTTGCTCGTAGGCGCGCAGGACCTCTTCGACCCGCCAGACGAACATGCCGGCGTTCCAGTAGTGCCCGCCGGCGGCCACCATCCGCTCGGCCTGCTCACGTTTGGGCTTTTCGACGAACCGCTTCACCGCGCGAACCTCGATGGGCGCTTCGACCTCGAGTTTGTCTCCCGCCTCGATGTAGCCGAAGCCGGTGTCGGGCCCGCTCGGCGTGATCCCGATCGTCACCAGATAGCCGCGTTCGCCCGCGGCGGTCGCCGCGATGAGCACCTTCCGGAACTCCGCACGCTTCTCGACGACGTGGTCCGACGGGAGCACCGCCACGACGGCCTCCGGGTCGAACGCGGCGAGCGCGGCCATCGCCAGGCCGACCGCGGCCGCGTTGCCGCGAGGGTAGGGCTCGACCACGAGGTGATCGCTCCGGAGCTCAGGGAGCTGCTCGTGGATGAGCGCGCGGTGCTCCGGTGGGGCGACGACGAAGATGCGTTCGGCGGGGACGGTCTCCGACACGCGCTCGACGGTGTCCTGCAGGAGCGTCCGCCCCCCGAGCAAATCGAGGAACTGCTTGGGGCGCTCGCGTCGCGAGAGCGGCCAGAGGCGTGTTCCGGCCCCACCGGAGAGAACGAGCACGTAAAGCCGGGGCAAGGCGCTAGCGCCCGAAGTAATCGAGATGCATGGCCTGACGGACCTCGTGGAGCGTCCCCGCGGCTTCCCTGCGCGCGCGCTCGCTCCCGGCCGCGAGGATCTCGTCCACGACTTTTGGCCGCGCCGCGATCTCCGCCCGGCGCTCCCTGATCGGAGCGAGGAACCGCTCGAGCGCCGCGAGGAGGCGGCGCTTCACCTCCACGTCCGTCACCTTTCCCTCGCGGTAGCGCGCCTTGAGGTCGTCGACCTCGTCTTTGTCGGGATTGAAGGTGTCGTGGTAGACGAAGACCGGGTTCCCCTCGACGCGGCCCGGGACGTCCGCGCGCACGCGGTTCGGGTCGGTGTACATGCGCATCACCTTGCGCTCGACGGTCTTCTCGTCGTCGGACAGGAAGATTGCGTTATCCAGGCTCTTTCCCATCTTGTCCCGTCCGTCGATCCCGGGCAGCAAGCCCATTTCGGGAATGAGCGATTCGGGCACCGGAAAAATGGGCGCAAAAAGCTCGTTGAAGCGCCGCGCGATCTCGCGCGTGAGCTCGACGTGCGACTCCTGGTCTCGCCCCACCGGAACGAGATCGCCCTTCACGATGAGGATGTCCGCGGCCTGCAGGACCGGATACCCGAGGAGGCCGTAGGTCGGCTGTGCCAGCCCGTGATCGCGAAGCTGATCCTTCAGCGTCGGGATGCGCTGCACCCTTGGAACTGAGACAAGCATCGAGAAATAGAGGTGCAGCTCGGGGATCTGTGGCACCAGCGACTGCAGGAAGTAGTTGACCTTCTCGGGATCGACGCCGACTGCGAGGTTGTCGATGACATCGTCGCGGATGTTCTGCTCGATCTCGCTCAGGCCTTCGAGCTTGGTCGTGAGCATGTGGTGGTCGGCGACGAGAAGGAATGTCTCGTACGAGTCCTGGAGCTTCACGCGATTCGCCAGCGTCCCGACGTAGTTGCCGACGTGCAGCTTCCCCGTCGGGCGATCGCCCGTGAGGATGCGCTTCCGCGTCTTCTTCGCGGAAGTGGATGGCGCGGCGGTCGTGACTTCGGCGGTCATGGGAGATGCGATGGTACAGGCAGCNCCCGCGCGAGCTCNCCGGCGACGAGCCGTCCGACCTCGTCGCGCTTNCCGACGAAGAAGTGATCGACGCCGCTCACCACCGCGATGCGCGCGTGCGGGACCGCGGCACGCAGCTCGTCCGCGGTCCCGAACTGGTCNTTCTCGGCAGCCACGATGAATGTGCCCGCNGGGATCTTGGGGAGCTCGCGCGGTTCGAGATTCAGGTCNTTCGTTCCCACCCCGACAAGCGCAACGGCGTCCGCCCTTCCGCCGCGCGCGAGATATGCGAGGACCTGGAACGCGCCGAAGCTGTACCCGACGAGGCCAAGCGGCAGGGCCGGCGCGAACGAACGAGCGTGATCGACCGCCGCCGCGAGGTCATCCGTCTCGGCATGCCCTCCAGTCCATTCGCCGGCGCTCTCCCCCACGCCGCGGAAGTTGAACCGCAGGGCGTACCAACCGCGCTCGGCGCACGCCCGCGCGATCGCGGCCACAAGGGGGTTGCGCATCGTGCCGCCGTGTGTCGGCAGCGGATGGGCGATGACCACGATCGCGCTCGGCGCCACGTCCGGGACGCGGAGGGTGGCCTCCAGACGGTCGTCGATCCTGAGCGCTTCTTCGCGCATCTCTCGAGTCTGGGGGAACCCTTCGCTCCTCGCGGCTGTATAGCCTTGCGACATGCGACCGCCCGTCGCTCGTCTCGGCGCGCTCGGCGCATTCGCCCTGACCACGATGATCGCTTGCCAGGCCGCCTCGACGCCGCCATCGTCCGTCACGCCGGCCGCTAGCCCTGTTGCCGCCGGGACGCCCGCACCAAGCAGCGTCGCACCGAGCCAGGCCGCCGCGTTCCCGTCGCGCGAAGGCCGGTGCGCGATGCGCGTGAACGAGAGCTTCACCCTCGCGAATGACATGACGTGCCAGGGCGACGGCATGGTCATCGACGTCGACAACATCACCGTCGATCTCGGCGGTCACACGCTGACCGGTCCGGGGATGGGTCCCCAGACGTGGCCGCTGCCGCAGCTCGACAGCGTCGGCGTTCGGGTCGGGGGGCACACCGGCGTCACGATCCGGAATGGCAAGACGATCGCCTTTTCGACCGGCATCTACTTCATCGACATGGAGTCAAGCACGATCGAGAACGTGACGACGCAGAGGAACCGGTTCGGCTTTTACATCCACGCCTCGAAGAAGATCACCGTCAAAGGGTCCGACGTGGAGTTCAACATCTACGGTCTGCACCTGCAGAACTCCGACGATTCGCTCCTNCAGAGCAATCTGCTCGCGCGGCAGACCTACAACAGCCCGGGCGGCTACGGGCTCTACATGTATGCGAGCAAGGGCAACCGGGTGATCGAGAACACCATCGACTCGAACATCAACTGGGGGATCTGGTTCAGCGACGCAAAGGAGAACGTGATCTTNCACAACAACGTGATCGGCAACAACCCGCAGGTGAGCGACAACACCGAGGGATCCAACGTCTGGTACGACGCCCAGGCGAAAGAGGGCAATTACTGGGCCGACTACAAGGGCAAGGACGCCGACGGCGACCACGTCGGCGATACGCCCTACCCGATCCTCGGCCCAGGTGGCATGGTCGACCCCTACCCCTTCGTCGAGAAAGATGGCTGGACCAAGAAGCGGCGCGCGACGATCGACCACTACGAGTCGGCGGCGCCGCGCCAGCCGCGTGCCGTGACCATCGTTGCGCTCGCGGGCGGCGCGGTGAAGGCGATGCATCCCGACGCGAGCCAGGCTGGCGATCTTCTCGCGCGTGACTCCAAGAACGTCACCCAGATCGCTCTCGGCACCGACGGGCGAACGGTCTACTCCTACACGGACCGGTTCGTCGTGGCACAGGACATCGTCACCGGCAACGCCACCACGAAGCAGGCCCTGACCGTCGATGGAGTGGTCGCGGCGAACCGAGATGGGCACTCCCTGATGGTCGTCGGATCGGGTGGCGTCGAGCAGATCGATCTCGAAACGGGTCAGAACGAGTATTTCGCGTATCACGGCAGCCCGCAGTCCCTCGCGCCGAGCTACAAGCACAACCACGTCTTCGTGGCGACGCCGCGCGGCATCGACCTTCTCTACCTCAACCTTGGCGGGCGCACGCCGTACACGATCCCCCTCGATGGCGCCCCCGTCGCGATGGCCATGGCCGGATCGGGCACGCGCATCTACGCGGCGATCGCCGGAAAGAAGGTGATCGACGTGGTCGACACCGAGCAGTACGCGGTCACAGGTCGCATCTCCATCGACGTTCAGGCCACGTCGCTCGCGATCTCCCCACGTGAGGACGTCCTCTACGTCGGTTCGGGCAACGGCGTCGAGGCGATCAACATCCGCGACGGGACCCTTGCGTCTTCGGCCGCCTTCCTCGGATCGGTCGTCGACATCGCGGCGTCACCGAACGGAGACCAGCTCTATGTCGCGCTCGCCGGGCTCACCCACGCCATCGCGGTGCTGGACGCGCCCCGCCTGCGTGTCGCCCATGTCATAGAGCTCGACAACGATCCGAGTCGCATCCTGGTAGCGAGCTACTAGTCGGCGCACCCCACCTCGCGCCGGATGCGTTACTACGTGCGCAAGTGGGGCGGACAGCCGCGGTAACCCAGGCTCGCGAACGTGCCCACTTGCTTATCCGTCTCGCGGCCATCGCCCTCGGCGGCACTCTCGTCCTTCTCGGAGGCGCCCGCGCGTTCCCACTCGCCGCGGGGGTGCTCCTTCTCTATCTCGCCGCAACCCTGGTACTTCGGTACCTCCCTGCGGCTCATCGGGTCGAGGCGCTCTCGCCGGCGCTCGACCTGGTCGCGGTCACGGCGCTGGTCTTCGCGTTCCCGCTCGAGCTCGCGCCGTGGATCCTCTACGTGTTCGCGATCGGGGCCGCCGCACTCGGGTCAGGGCCCGTCGGCGCGGTGACCGCGACCGCGCTCGCGGTCGTCGGTTACGACGCCGCGCTCATCCTTCGCGGGGACCAGGCCCGCGCGACCGATCTGTGGCCGGTCCAGGCGCTGATCGCGATCGGTCTGGTCACGGCTGAGATCGTGTGGGCGCTCGGCCGCCAGGATCTCGAGACCGTGTGGTCGCGGGTGCACGCCCGCGCGCTTGGCGGGCTGACCCGCCAGCGCGAGCCCGACGAGGTCGTGCGCACGCTCGTGACGGAGCTCGCGCACCTACCTCGTGTCCGCGGTGCGTGGGCCTGGCGGCACGGTGCCGATCAGCGCCTGCGGACGACCTTCACCGCAGGCGCGACGCCACCCGGCGAGATCGTCGTGTCCACTGAAGCGCTCCGCGCGCTGCGCGGACCATCCGCCCTCGAACGCATCGTCCCTGACCTGACCGGCCTCGCGATCCCGGTGTCGACGGATCCGCCGCTCACGGTGGGCGTCGCACTCGACGCGTCAAGCCCCGAAGAGCGCAGCACGACAGCCGGCGCGATCCACGACCTCGTCGGCGACGCCTCGTCGCTCCTTGCGGCCGCGTTCGAGCGGGTCCGCCGCGACGAGGAGTCCCGCTCGCTCGAGGCCACCGTGCGCGCCATCGGCGTGATCGGCGCCGAGCGCAGCCACGCGGCCGTCCTCGCGTCGTGCCTTCTCGAGGCGGGCAACCTGGTCGGCGGCCGCGCCGCGATCTTCCGTCTCGCCGACGGGACCGTGATCGCCGGCGATCTGCCCGGTAACGTTCTCCTCGCCCTCGCCCGCGACCGCCGGCTTCCTGCCATCGTCAGGGCGCCGACTGGGGTGCCCAACGTGCTCGAGGCCGGCGCGACCGTGGCGCTCGTGAGCCTTTCCGAGGGTCGGGTCCTCGCGACGATCGGCCCGGTGGAGCTTCTCACCGCACGGCTCCCTCTCCTGGAGCGGATCGCACAGGCGGCGCGCGACCGTCTCGCGCTGATCGCGGAGCGGGATGAGCTACAGCGAGCCGCGAAAGAGCTCGGGCGCGATGTCGAGAGTCTCGGCGGCGCCCTCCGGGCGAAGGAGGACGCACTCGCGACAGCGGTGCACGAGCTCAAGAACCCGCTGACCGCCGTCCACGGATACGCCACGCTGATGTCGCGAAACCTGCAGGCAGTGCAGGGACAGCTCGCGCAGCTCGAACGTCTCATGGCGGACCTCCTGAGCGCGGAGCAGCGCGCCCCCGGCGCCGAGGGCGCCGTCGATGCGGTGACCGAGGCGCGCGAGGCCATCGCGCGGGCGCGCGTCCGCGGAGCGACGATCGACCTGGACGCGCCGCCGGAACCGGTGAGGCTGGCCATCGGTCAGGCACGCTTCGCTCAGCTCCTCGACAACCTGCTGGCGAACGCCCTCAAGTATTCGTCGCCCTCGGAGCCGATCGTGGTCCGCGTGAGCGCTGCGGACGACGAGGGCAAGGTCAGCGTCACCGATCGCGGGATCGGGATCCCGGCGGAGCACATAACGCGGATCTTCGATCGCTTTTACCGGGTGGGCGGCGTCGCCGACGAGGTCGCGGGTCAGGGCCTGGGGCTCACCATCTGCAAGGAGATCGTGGCGGCGCACGGCGGGCGCATCTGGGCGGAGAGCGAAGGCCCCGGCCGCGGCAGCATCTTCACCTTCACGCTGCCGCTCGCGCTGCGTACGCCCGCGGGCTAGTCAGTCGGCCAAGTACTTCTGAAAGAAGGCGACCACTTTGGGCCAGGCATCCGCTCGATTCTTGGCCTTTGCCAGCCCATGGCCTTCGTCCGCGTAGCGGAGGTAGTCCACCTCGCGGCCGCGTGAGCGCAGCGTCGCGACGATCTGCTCGGCCTCCTCGACCGGCACGCGCGGGTCGTTCGCGCCGTGGATGACCATGAGCGGCGTGCGGATGCGGTCGACGAAGTTCAGCGGCGAGATGGACTCGAGGAAATCCGCGTCCTTCGCTGGATCGCCGTACTCGGCGGCGCGCAGCGGCCGGCGCCACGGCGCGGTCTTCCTAAAGAAGGTGGCCCACGATGCGATGCCCACGATGTCCACCGCCGCCGCCCAATTTCGCTCGGGGCAGAACGTGATCGCGGCGAGCGTCATGAAGCCGCCGTACGAGCCGCCGATCACGCCGATGCGATCCGCCGGCGCGATGTCGGCATCGGCGAGCCACGCCGCCCCGGCGTCGAGGTCCTTCACGGAGTCCATCCGCAAGCGCACGTCATCGAGCGACATGAACGCGCGCCCGTAGCCGCTTGATCCGCGGACATTCGGCTGCAGCACGTTGAAGCCCGCCGCGACCAGCGCGACGGTGAGCGGGTTCCAGAGGGGACGCGCCTGGCCTTCGGGCCCGCCGTGTA
>JGI25382J43887_10001071_pt1 | contig 10623 bp, 11 predicted proteins | sample GraSoi013_1_40cm_3_FD_43887 | JGI IMG/M metagenome (IMG submission 43887) | reverse complement strand
GTCTCCTTCTTTCAAGCGGACGTTCTCTTCAGTCGATCGAGGGAAAGGCGCGATGTGAACTTCATGAGGTTGACTGGGCGGACTAAAGATCACCTCCCTGCGCGATGACGGTATTCCCCGGGACTGATGGCAGGACCGCGGGTGGCCGGACCATAGGACCTACCTCCGAACGAGTCAAGACGCGCTGCGCTCATCTCGCCAGTCGACCAAACGGAGCCGCGCTGCGCGACTAGGTGCTACGTCAACCGGAGAGCCTACTTACTGCCGAGGTCTGCTGTCGGTCCTCGCCCTTATTGGTGGCGAGCCCATCTTGCGCGAAGGCACTGATGACCAGCTTGTGAGCATCAAAGTTCCTGAGTGTTCATTTCCGCCCGCTNACTTGTCCAGCCACACCTCTTGCATGCGTCCGTAGTTGTAGAGGGAGTTGTGGGGGAGGAGGTTGCGCACGTGCGGCCAGCGGGTGAAGTACTCGTTGCGCCAGCCCAGCATCGGCCGAGCCACGTCGGCCTCGAGCTTGCGCTGGATCTCCCACACGCGCTGGAGGCGGCGGTCGCGGTCCAGCTCGGCGGACTGCGCGTCGATCAGGTGATCCATCTCCTCGCTGCAGTAGTCGGTGTAGTTGCGCGCGGAGCCGCACTTGTAGTTCTCGTAGAGATACGCGTCGGGGTCGTCGACGCCGGCGGCGGTGAGGTTGGCCCCGATCTGNTAGTCGCGCCGCGCGAGCGCCGGGAAATACTGGGCCGTCTCGATCTGCTTGAGTATCGCCTCCACGCCGACCTGGCGAAGCTGATCGACCACGAACGACGCCAGGTCCACATAGATCGGGAACGCGCGGGTGACCAGNTCCACGCGGAGCGGCCGGGCCGGCCCGTAGCCGGCCTGGGCCAGGAGGCGCTTGGCCTCCGCCTTGTCCTGCGCCGAGCCGCGGTAGCCCGGGAGCGTGCGGAGCTGCTGGTCGGGCAGGCCCCAGAAGCCGAACGGCGGAGGCATCAGCGCCGCGCCGACGACGGCGCCGTTCTGGCGGACGGCCTGCACGTAGGCGTGGCGATCCATGGCGAGGCTGATCGCGCGGCGCACCGTCACGTTGTCGAAGGGCGGCCGCTTGTGGTTCATGACGACGTTGTCGCTGCCGTTCTGCCCGATCACGCTGACCACGAGCGACGGCGCGTTCTGCTTCACCGTCTCCGCCATGAGCTTCGTCATCTCGAGGGGGACGGAGGTGTCGAGGCGGCCGGCCTGGAGCGCGGCCAGACGGGTGCCGCGCTCGGTGATCACGGGATAGCGGATCCCGTCGAGGTAGGGCCGGTTGGGAACGAAATAGTCGGGGTTCCGCTCCATCTCGACCAGCTGCCCGCGGACGTATTCCTTGAGCTTGAAGGGCCCNGTGCCCACGCAGCGCTGGCGCAGCTCGGCCAGCGGGACGTGGGCAGGGTAGACCGGCGAGTAGCCGGAGGCGAGCATGAGGAGGAGCGAGGGCTGGGGCCGCTTGAGCCTGAACACCACCGTGTGAGAATCGGGCGTCTCGATCGCGTCGATGTTGGCGTACCACTCCTTCCGCGGGCTCAGCCGGAGCTTGGCGGGCGCGTCCCTGGCCTCCCGGACGACGTCGAACGTGTACTTGACGTCCGCGGCGGTGAAGGGCTGGCCGTCGTGCCAGCGCACGTTCTTTCTGAGGAAGAAGACGAGGTTGCGGTAGCTGTCCTGCCACGACCAGCGCTCCGCCAGCTCGGGCACGACCGTCTCCGCCGTCTCCTGGGGCTTGAGCGGGTCGAAGAGGACGAGGTTCGAGTAGCACGGCATCACCGGCCAGACGCCGGAGATCGTGGCCGACTCGTGGATCGAGAACCCCGGCGGGTCCTCGGCCAGCATGGCGTTGAGGATCCCGCCGCGCTTCGGCGTCTGGCCGCCGGCCGGGACACCGGCGGCGGCCAGCGCGCCCACGACGATCGCGAGGACGAGGCCGAGCAGCAACAGCGAGCGTCGTCTCGTCAAGGCTTCTTGATGACGTCCACGCCGACGATGACGAGCTTGCTCTTTCCGCGGTTCTCCGCCGAGTGGGTGACGTCACGCGACTCGGTGAGGACGTCGCCCGGCTTGTACTGCTTCACGTAGCCGCCATCCCGCAGCTCGGTCAACATCCCATCCCGGATGTACGCGAAGGCCGGCCGATCCTTGTGGCTGTGGACCCCGACCTTGCCTCCGGGCTCGAACGTGATGGTCCGTATCCGCAACTGATGGCCCGGCATGTCCGGGGCCAGCTCTATCGTACTCATGACCTTGATATCGACACCTTTCATGTCGAGGGGGGGACTCTGCTGGCCGATCGCCGTCCCGATCCCGATGCCCGCCACCAGCGTGAGCAGCCAGGCCGCGAACCGTAGGCACCGTTTTGCGCTCATGAATGTCCTCCTTCCGGGGGTCCGGGAGGCCCGCCCATCGGGCCTGTCCATTTGCGGGCGCGATTATAGGTGGGTCGTGCAGGCACGTCCATGGCCATTGTCGGCGAGGCGAGGTCTGGGTCCGGCGAAAAGGACTTGACGGCGGCGACCGTCCCGTCTAAAGACAGCGCTACCTGTGCTCCAGATCGCCCCCGCGCTGGTCCTCCTCGCCGTGGTCCTGGCCGCCGGCTCCACCCCGGCCCAGGACGCCCGGCTCGCGGAGGCGCAGCGCGAGGGCAGGGTGGTCTGGCACACGGCGCTGGCGCTCGACTCCGCCCAGCGCGTGGCCACCCGCTTCGAGCAGACGTACCCGGGGCTCCGCGTCGAGGTGCACCGCTCGGGCTCCGAGCGGATCCTCCAGCGTGTGATGCAGGAGCTAGCGGCCGGCATCAAAAACGCGGACGTTATCAACACGTCGGATACCGGTCACTACGTCTTCCTCAAGCGGAAGGGGTTGCTCGCCCGCTACGCGCCGGCCGGCTCCCAGCGCTTCCCGCCCGGCTTCCGGGATCCCGAGGAGATGGCCTGGGGCTGGCGGGCCTTCCCGCTCGTCATCCCCTACAACACGAAGCTCGTCCCGGCCCCGGACGCGCCGAAAGTCTGGAAGGACCTGCTCGATCCGAAGTGGAAGGACCGCCTCGTCATCGCGCATCCGGGCTATGCCGGCTCGGTCGTCACCCACATCCTGGCGCTCGTGAACCTCTACGGCTGGGACTACTGGGCGCAGCTCGCGCGGAACCGCCCGATGCTCGTGCAGTCGATCCACGACCCGGGACGGACCGTCGTCTCGGGCGAGCGCGCGGCCGGAGCGAACGCGGCCGACTACGGCTTCCTCTACACCGAACGGCGGAAGGGGAGCCCGGTAGCGGCCGTCTATCCGCGCGACGGGGTGCCGCTGATCTTCTCGCCCACGGCCATCACCAGCTTCGCTCCCCATCCCCACGCCGCCCGGCTGTTCACGGACTTCATCTTCACGCGCGAGATCCAGCAGTTTCTCGCCGACAGCGAGGGACTCTACGTGGCTCATCCGGAGGTGACGTACCCGACCGACCGCCCCAAGCTCGCCGACCTCAAGGTGCTCGTGGTGGATCCCGAGGAGATCGAGCGGCGGACGGACGAGGTCAAGAAGCGCTTCGTGGAGCTGTTCGGGGCCTGAACATGCCGGCGCCATACTCGTCAGCACGGAAAGGGAGGTCGGATCATGGAGCGACCCTGGGAGTCCCTGATCCCCGAGCACGAGAAGGCGGTCTATCGGGCGGCCGGCTACGGCAAGCGCGGCACCTGGGGTGAGCGGCCCGCCCTGCTCATCGTCGACGTCAACTACAACTTCACCGGGGACCGGCCCGAGCCGATCCTCGAGTCGATCAAGCGCTTCCGGAACAGCTGCGGCGAGATCGCNTGGGAGGTCATCCCCAAAGTCGCGGCGTTGCTGGAGCACGCGCGCGCGCACGGCGTGCCGGTGTTCTACTCGACGCAGGGGTACCGGCTCGATCCCCTCGGGGTCGGCTCGTGGGGTCAGAAGAACGCGCGGGCGATGACGCCGTCGGNGGACGCGCTGCGGATCGGCGCCGAGATCGTCAAGGAGATCGCGCCCCTGCCCGACGAGGTGGTGGTGCGGAAGGACAAGCCGAGCGCCTTCTTCGGCACCGCGCTCGTGAGCCATCTGAACGTGCGCTCGATCGACACCGTCATCATCGCGGGCACGACGACGAGCGGCTGCGTNCGCGCGACGGCCGTGGACGCCTTCTCCTACAACTACCGGGTNGTGGTCGTCGAGGACTGCGTCTTCGATCGGGGCGCGACACCGCACNGGCTCAACCTCTTCGACCTCGATTCGAAGTATGCGGACGTCGTCCCCGCGCAAGAGGTGATGGCGTACTTCGAGAGGCTTCGCACCTCGTCGTGACGGATTCAGCGNGCGGGGACCTCGGTTGACAGCGCTCCGGGCGGCGGTGTAGCGTGCCCGCGTCCCGCCACACGTTCCCGAGGAGGACTACCATGAAACGAAGCCTGGGGATCGCCAGCGTTCTGTTCGTCGTGAGCCTCCTTCTCGTCGTCGCCGCGGCGGTCCCCGCCGGGGCGCAGTGCCAGCTCGGCGTGCCGGCCATTAAGATCGGCGTGCAGGGGGCNGCCTCGGGACCCCACGCGGACTACGGGCGGCAGATCGAGATGGGCGCCACGATGGCGATCGAGGAGATCAACACGGCCGGCGGCATCCTCGGCTGCAGGCTGGAGATGAAGTTCATGGACGACGAGAACAAGGCGGCCACCGGCGTGAAGAACGCCCGCTACCTCGTCACGGAGTGGGGCGCCCACTTCATGGTCGGGACCGACTCGAGTGGCGTGGCCATGGCCCTGGGGCCCGTGCTCGCCGAGCTCCGGCGCATCCACTTCTTCACCCATGCGGCGACCCATCGGCTGACCGAGGAGTTGGTGGCGGGGAAGGGAATCCAGGAGATCGTCCGGGTGAGCGTCCCCGTCTACCAGGACGCCATCGTGGCCGCGCTCATCTTCAAGGACCGGCCCGAGATCAAGCGGTGGGCGACCATCGGCGCCGACTACGAGTACGGCTATGCGTCGTGGAGCCTCTTCAAGGACACGCTGAAGAAGTATCGGCCGGACGTGGAGTTCGTGGCGGCGGCGTGGGCGCCGTTCTTGACGCTGGATTTCTCCCCCCACGTCTCGGCCGTGATGGCCCAGAAGCCTGACGCGATCTTTTCAACCCCGTGGGCGGGCGAGGCCGTGATGCTCCTCCGGCAGGCGTTGATCCAGGGCGTGTTCGACCAGATTCAGGCCTGGTGGCAGGCGATGGGAGGCTCGGTGGACGTCCTCGAGGGGATCGCCGCGGAAGTCCAGCGCGACAGGTTCAAGGGCAAGCTGTGGGCCACGGCGCGTTATATCCACAACTGGCCCGACACCCCGGAGAACAAGGCCTTCATCGAGCGGTTCCGGAAGCGCTGGGCCAGGTTCCCCAACTACTCGGCGGAGACCACGTACTCTGCGCTTTTCATCATGAAGGCCGCGGTTGAAAAGTCCCGGAGCGTGGAGACGCCGAAAGTCATCGAGGCGCTGAAGGGAATGCAGATCAGGAATCCCGGGGGCCTGCGCGTCTTCCGGGCCGAGGACCACCAGTTCGTCTACAACGTCCCCGCCGGCCGCGTCATGGTGGATCCGAACTTCCCCATCCCGGTCCTCGGTGATCTGAAGGTCTTCGCGGCCAAGGACTACTACCGCTATCCGCCGTTCACGCCCGTCGCGGTCACGAAGTAACGGCTTCGGAAGGGGGGCGAAGCCCCCCTCCGAGGATCGTCATGGACACCATCGCCTTCCAGGGCCTGATCGGCCTCTCGCTGGCCATGTATCTCTGGCTCATCTCTGCCGGCTTGACGATCATCTTCGGCGTGCTGCGGATCGTGAACTTCGCCCACGGGAGCCTCTTCATGATGGGGGCGTACCTGGCCTTCACCTTCTACGGCCAGCTCGGGCTCCCGTTCTGGCTGGCCATCCTCCTGAGCCTCCTCGGAGTCGGCCTGCTCGGCCTCGTGATGGAGCGGTTCTTCCTGCGCCGGATCTATTCCATCGATGAGGCGTACCAGCTCCTCCTCACCTTCGGCTTCATCCTGATCCTCGACGACGCCGTGAAGATCATCTGGGGAGGTGTCTTCAAGATCCCGCCGATTCCCGCCTTTCTCGACGGTGCCTGGCGCGCGTTCGGCCGGCCGTTTCCGGTCTACAACGCCTTCGTCATCGCGGTGGGGCTGCTCGTCGCCGTTCTCCTGTGGGCGCTCTTCGAGAAGAGCTGGTGGGGGCGCATCGTGCGGGCCACCGCCTCCGACCGCGAGATGGCGAACGCGATCGGCGTCAACGTCCCCCGCGTGTTCTCCGGCGTGTTCATGTTCGGGTCGATGCTGGCGGCGCTGGGGGGCGCCATGGGGACGCCGGTCCGGGTCGCCTCACCGGGGATCGGCGCGGCCATGATCATCCAGGCCTTCATCATCACGGTCATCGGCGGGCTCGGGAATCTCAAGGGCGCCTTCGTCAGCTCGCTGATGGTGGGAATCCTGAGCGCCTACGGGACCCTCTTCTTCCCGGTGTTCGAGCTGTTCTTCATCTTCGTGATCATGGTGGTGGTCCTGCTGGTCCGGCCGCAAGGCCTCTTTGCCCGTTGAGGACGGCCGTGACCGACCGACCCCCTCACCGTCTCATCGCGTTCGGAGGCGTGGTGGTGCTTATCCTGGTCGTGCTCCCGTCGCTGGCCGGTCGCTATTCCTTGTACCTCGTGATCCAGATCCTGATCCTGTCGGTTTTCTCCCTCGGATTCAATCTCCTCTTCGGCTACACCGGGTTGCTCTCGTTCGGCCAGGCCGGATTTTTTGCCGTCGGCGCCTACGCCTGCGCAAGATCCTTCTGGCCGTGCCGAACCTCTTCCTCGGCCTGCTCGGCGGCGTGGTGATCGCGGCGGCGGCGGCGCTCCTCCTGGGCTTTCTCTCGGTCCGGCACACCCGGATCTACTTCTCCATGCTCACGCTCGCCTTCGGCATGATGATCTACTCCATCGCGTGGAAGTGGCGCGACTTCACGGGGGGTGACGACGGGCTCGTCGGCATCCCGCGGGCGCCGCTCGCGATTCCTGGCCTGCCGGCGCTCAGCGTCGCCAGCATGGAACGCTACTACTACGTCGTTCTGGTCGTCTCGCTCCTGGCCATCTGGCTCATGTACCGACTGGTGAACTCGCCCCTGGGGCTGGCCCTGCAGGCGATTCGGGACAGCGAGAGCCGGGCGGAATTCGCGGGGATCGCGGTGAGGACGTACCGCCTGGTCGCCTTCACCATCGCGGGACTCTATGCCGGGCTGGCCGGCGCGCTGCTCCCCCCGCTCGAGAACACCGTCACTCCGCCGATCGCCCACTGGAGCACCTCGGCCGAGCCGGTCCTGGCCACGCTCCTCGGCGGAATCCACGTCTTCGGAGGCCCCATCGTCGGCGCCTTCCTCTTTTTCATGATCAAGGACGTCATCGTCCGCTTCACCGAATACTGGCTCATCTGGCTCGGCGTCATCGTGGTCGCCCTGGTCATGGGGTTCCGCGGGGGCGTGGTCAGCATGTTTGCGCGACGCGCAGCCCGGGCCGAGGCCGCGTCGGATCGGTGAAGGCGTGACAGCGAGCGCGCTCTTGCAGGTCGCGGGTCTGCGGAAGCGGTTTGGCGAGCTGGCCGCCGTGGACGGCGTCGAGCTGACGCTGGTCCCGGCGCGACTCACGGCGATCATCGGGCCAAATGGCGCGGGTAAGACCACCCTGATCAACCTGGTCACGGGCGCGCTGCGCCCCGATTCCGGGCGAATCTATTTCAAAGGCGAGGAGATCACGCGCCTGGCCACCCATCACCGCGTCCGGAAGGGACTGTCGCGCTCGTTCCAGCTGATGAACATCTTTGGCCGACTCTCCGTGCTTGAGAACGTCCTGGTGCCGGTGCTCTCGCGGCTCGGGCGGACCGTCGATCCGTTCTCGCGCCTGGAACGCGAGGCGGAGGCGCGGGCGGAGGCCGAGCAGATCCTCGCGGAGATCGGCCTCGGGCACGCGCGGGCTCACCCGGCTGGCGCCATCTCGCACGGCGACCAGCGGCTCCTGGAGCTGGGGATGGCCATCGCGCCGGCGCCGGCCCTCTGTTTCCTCGACGAACCGTCGGCGGGCTTGACGCCCGTCGAGCGAACCACGGTGCTCGACCTGATCCGCAGGCTTTCCGTGGAGCGACGGACCACCTTTGCCATCGTGGAACACGATATGGATGTGGTCTTCTCCCTCTCGGACTGGATCGTGGTGATGAACCGGGGCCGGGTGCTGGCCGAGGGGCCGCCATCCCTCATCCGAGAAAACCGGGAGGTGCGCGAGGTCTATCTCGGGGAGGACGCGCTCGCGTGATGCTCGAGGTTCGCGATCTGGTCACCGCCTACGGTCAGAGTCTCGTCATCCAGGGCATTTCCCTGGACGTCACGACCGGCGAAGTCGTCTGCCTGCTCGGGCGGAATGGTGCCGGAAAGACCACGACGCTCCGGAGCATCATGGGGCTCACCCCGCCGCGCGCCGGACGGGTCATCTTCAAGGGAAAGGAGATCACGGGCCGCCAACCCTTTGAAATCGCCCGGCTCGGCGTCGGTTACGTCCCCGACGACCGACGGATCTTTCCGGACCTTACGGTGGAGGAAAATCTTGAGATCGTCCGCCGGGTGACCGGCCGGGAGGGGCGATGGACGGTGGAGCGGGTCTATCAGCTCTTTCCCCTCTTGCCAGGACTTCGCGGCAACCGAGGGATCGGTCTCTCGGGAGGCGAGCAAAAAATGTTGGCGATCGGCCGGGCCCTCATGGGCAATCCGACCCTCCTGATCCTTGACGAGCCCTCCGAGGGCCTGAGCCCGCTGATGGTCCACACGCTCGTTGAGGCCATCCGACAGATCCGTCAGGAAGGCGTCACGCTCCTCCTCGCCGACCAGAACCTCAAATTCGCCCGACGGGTCGCCGACCGTGGCTACATCATCGAAAAGGGGACGATCCGGTACTCGGGCCGCCTGGACGACCTGTGGGCTGATCAGGAGATTGTGCGCAAGTACCTGGCGGTATGACTCCCGTCAGGCGTTCGGCCGGCGCGTCAGGCGGCCGGCATCGCCAATTTCCCTCCACGCCGTCGGCGCCTCGTCGGGGGCCGCGCCCTCGTGGCCGAGGATGCTGAGGCCGAGATCGCGGATCATGGCGAAATCCGCCGGGGGTGGCTGGCCGGTCGTCGTCAGGTAATCGCCGACGAAGATCGAGTTCGCGACCTCGAGCCCGAGTGGCTGGAGCCACCGGAGCTGGACTTCGCGTCCGCCGGCGATCCGCAGCTCGGCGGCCGGGTTGAGCAGCCGGAACAGGCACAGGATCTTGAGCGCGGTGCGCGGGCCCAGCGGCGCCCGGCCCGCCAGCGGCGTGCCCGGGATCGGGATCAGGAAGTTGACCGGGATCGAGTCCACGCGGAGGGCGCGCAGCGCGTAGCCCAGCGCGATCACGTCCTCGAGCTCCTCCCCCATGCCGAAGAGCGCGCCGCAGCAGGGGGAGAGTCCGGCGGCCCGCGCGCGCTCCACCGTCTCCACCCGATCGCGGTAGGTGTGGGTGGCGCAGATCTCAGGGTAGAAGCGCTCGCTGGTGTTCAGGTTGTGGTTGTAGGCGAAGACGCCGGCCGCGCGCAGGCGCTCGGCCTGGTCGCCCTTGAGGAGCCCGAGGCACGCGCAGACCTCGAGCCGGGGATGGGCGGCGCGGACCGCCGCCACCGCCTGGCACACCTGGTCGACTTCGCGATCGGTGGGGCCCCGCCCGCTGGCCACCATGCAGAACCGCGCGGCCTTGAGGTCGACGGCGCGGCCGGCGGCGGCGGTGACCTCGCCGACCGGCCGCAGCGGATAGCGCGCGATGTCGGCCGTCGAGAGCGACGACTGGGAGCAGTAGTGGCAGTCTTCCGGGCAGAGCCCGCTCTTCACGTTCAGCAGGAAGTTGAGCTTGACGGCGGTTCCGAAATGGGCCCGGCGCACCCGGCCCACCGCGGCGACGAGCGGCAGCAGCTCCTCGTCCGGCGCCGCCAGGACCGCGCGGGCCTCGTCGGGGGTGATCGCCTCGCCGGCCAGCGCGCGCTCGGCCAGCGCCCCCCAGCTCGGTCGCTCGGTCATTGCGAGCTCTCGGCCGCGACAGTTCTCACGCTGGCTCTGATACCGCGCGAATGACAGGCCGTCAAGGGGGAAACGGACGGAGCCGGGCAGCGGTCAGCAGCGCGTGACGTCTGCGATCAGGAGCCGAAGCGTCCCGATGGCCGGGTCGTACTCGAAGTCGTTGCCGGCGCACTGGAAGCGCGGCGGGGAGGGGAGGAGCCCGATGACCGCGGGCTTGTCGGCAGGCCACTGGCCATGCTGGGCCTGGTACGTCTGCAGGACGCTCCGGATCGATCCGAGCGTGGCCTGGTCCGCGGCGAACCGGGCGTGCGCGAGGGTGCGCTCCTCCTGGATCTTCTCGACCGTGCGGGCGGTGGAGCCGACGTAGCGGTAGAGCAGGGCGCCGGCCACCGCCAGAATCACGAGCACGAGGACGATCTCGATCAGGCCGAACCCGCGCTGGTCGAGCTTCCCGCTCATGCCGTTATCTTCCGCCTTGCCGGCCATATNTACTAGC
>JGI25382J43887_10001070_pt1 | contig 10623 bp, 7 predicted proteins | sample GraSoi013_1_40cm_3_FD_43887 | JGI IMG/M metagenome (IMG submission 43887) | reverse complement strand
CGAGAAAAATTCTTCCAGCGCCACGCCTGCGCTCCCAGATCGCAAGCCCACTCCACCGGGCGAGTATTGAAGCTCAAGACCGCGCGGGCGCCCTGCGATCCTGCTTCTTGGGGCCTACCGTTCTAGCCCGGTGTTCTTAACAACTTGATGCATCCGCACTTGCCATTGGGCGCGCCACTTGGCAGACTTTGCCAGTGCTCATTGGCCTCTTTCCAGAACTAGACGCACCCGGCGGCGTGCAGCGTGCAGGCCGCCACCTGGCGGCGGTGCTCACGGAGTTCGCCTCCAGCCGCGGCATGGAGTGCCGCCTGCTCAGCTTGAATGATTCACCGGAATTGCACCGGATGACGCTGGCAGGGCGAGAGTTTGTCTTCACTGGGTGCGAGCGCGCCAAGGGGCGATTCGCTGTAACTGCACTGCGAGCAGCGCGCCGCAAAGCCAAACTCGTCCTGGCTGCTCACCCCAATCTAGGACCCGTGGTGCTGGCGATGCAAATTGCGGCGCCGCGGATGAAGAGCATTATCTGCACGCATGGAATTGACGTCTGTGAGCCGCTGGGGGGCTTGCGCCGGCGTGCGCTGCGTTACGCAAACCTGGTTCTGGCGCCAAGCAAGGATACCGCTGAACACGTTGCGTCAGATCAAGGTGTCAGGCGCGAGCGAATTCGCGTTCTGCCTTGGGCGCTCGATCCGCAATTCGAAGCTTTGGTCAGCCCAGGTTTGCATCCCGCGCTGCCCGAGGGCTTTCCTCCGGGGCGCGTGATTCTGACTGTAGGGCGCTGGCTGGCGACGGAGCGGTACAAAGGGATGGACACACTGATCACCGCGCTGCCCCGGCTGCTGACGCAGAGACCGGAGGTCCAGTTGGTGCTGGCGGGCGCGGGCGACGACCGCGCTTGGCTTGAGGATCTTGCGGAGCAAAACGGAGTAAACCGCCACGTACATTTTTTGGCCGGATTGAGCTACTCAGAACTTGCGGCGTGCTATGCCGCGTGCGAGATTTTTGCTTTGCCCAGCCAGGGAGAGGGATTCGGTCTGGTGTACCTGGAAGCGATGGCGTGCGGCAAGCCAGTGATCGGGGGCCTGCACGGGGGCGCGCCCGAGGTGATTCAGGACGGCGTCACTGGTTATCTGGTGACGCACGGCGATGCAATTCAACTGGCGACTTCGCTCGAGGCGCTGCTAGCCGACCCCGCCCTTGCGAAGGAGATGGGCGCGCGCGGGCGGCAGCGGGCGGAGAACGAGTTCCGCTTCAATGTCTTTGCCAAATCATTCAAAAAAATCCTGCGCGAACAATGCGAATCTTGAACGTCACGGAAACGTACGCTCCCTTTCTGGAGTTCGGCGGCCCACCGGTGAAGGTGCGCGCGCTTTCCGAAGGGCTGGCGCGGCGAGGCCACCAAGTCACGGTTGTGACGGCCGACTGGGGCCTGGAAAAGCGCCTGCAAACGCAGGAAGAGAAAATCACAGCGGAACGATCGCCCTTTGGATGGCGGCGGGAAGAAAATGGAGTGCAGGCCATCTATGTGCCGACTTGGATGCGCTACCGGACGGTGAGCTGGAATCCGGCGGTCAAGCGTTATTGCCGGGCGCGGCTGCAGAATTTCGATGTTGTGCACATTTTCGGGCTTTACGACCTGCTAGGTCCGGCCGTGGCTGCGGCTTGCCGCAAACGGAGCCTGCCGTACGTGCTCGAACCCATCGGGATGTTTGTGCCAATTGTGCGGAATCTTTGGCTAAAACGGATGTATCATGCGGTCTGGGGAAGGCGCCTCCTGCAAGGTGCAAGTGCGGTGATCGCTACCTCGGAGCAGGAAGTCGAGGAACTGGTCGCCGGTGATCTTCCGCGCACGAAGGTGATGCTGCGGCGGAACGGAGTGGAAGTTCCTCCATCTTGGCCTGAGCGAGGTAAATTTCGGAAATCGCAAGGTATTTCGCGAGAAGAGAAGCTGGTGCTGTTCTTAGGGCGCCTCTCCACGAAGAAGAGTCCGGACTTACTCCTGAAGGCATTCGCGGAACTCGCGGGGCGCTCCTTTGGAATACCAATGACGCTAGTCTTCGCCGGGCCTGACGAAGGCGGCGTAAAATTGGAATTGGAGCAAATGGCAACGCAACTGGGCGTTCGAACGAAAGTTCAATTTGTGGGACCTATATTTGGCGAGATGAAGTGGGCGGCTTACAGAGATGCGGATGTTTTCGTGCTGCCGTCGCAGAATGAAAATTTCGGGAACTCCGCTGCGGAAGCGGTGGCCGCGGGGACGCCGGTGATCGTGACCGAACAATGCGGAATAGCGCCGTTGCTTGCGGATGAAGCTGGCTTGGTGGTACGCCACGACCAAGTGGCGCTATCGAATGCGCTCGAACGGATCCAAATCGAACCGGGCCTAGGTTCGCGGCTCGCGGCAGGATGTGCAAATGTGACCTCGCGTCTGGGCTGGGACGAGCCCGTTGAAGACATGGAAAAGCTATACGCTACGCTTGCCTCAAAGCAGGCGGCAGGGGCAGAATCTAAGCGAGCGGAGTAGTCTATTGCGAACGCGTCGACATCGAATTTTCCGTGGTGTTTGGTGGAGTAGCAACCTGCTGCTGGCCACCGCGCTTGTGGCAATGCTCTACTACTGCCACCGNGAATATTCCGTGCGCTGGTACCTCGACGGATTCTCGGACGCGATTGTGCCCAATTCCTTGCCAGAAGAACAAAAGGTTGAGGCCATTTTGAATTGGATGCGCGCTGGGCCATCGCGCGCGATTGCAACGGATCCGGACGCACTCTCCAAGCGCGATCCGGAGACGACGCTCACCTACAAACAATTGTTGAACGTGTGCGGTACCGCGACGAATGCCTTCTTGAATCTTGCGCGAAGTTCCGATCTGCGAGTACGCCGCCTGCTCCTTTTGTCCCCCGATCACAACACGAAGCATGTGGTTGCGGAGGTATTGCTCAACAATCGCTGGGTCGTCGTTGATCCCACCTACCGCATCATCATGAAGGATGCTCGCGGCCGGTATTTGACGCGCAAGGAATTGCAGGATCCCGCCGTGTTTTCCGAGGCGATCAGCGCCGTCCCGAACTATCCGCGTGAATACAATTACGACCGGTTCGCTCATGTGCGGCTGGCGAGGCTGCCGCTCGATGGGTTGCACCTGCGGCAAATATTGGACCGCGTTTACCCCGGCTGGGATGAAGCGGTCGACTGGAGCCTGCTCCTTGAGCGCGAATCTTTCTTCTATCTCGTGCTCTCCGCTGCGGCGACATTGTTCTTCTTGCTGTTGCGCGCCGTGCTTGGCTGGTATGCGGACCGCCTCTTGAGAATCCCGCGCTTCCATTTGCGGGAGCACGCCATCCGTGCGGGCGCGGCCTTCTTCTCCGCGCCGGAAATCAAACAGTAGCGTGTGCGGTATTTGCGGCGTCGCGTTTGCTTCGCGGACTGCTGAAGTAGAATCGCGCGTTCGCGCCATGACCGCGGCGATGCGCCATCGCGGTCCCGATGACGAGGGCTTCCTGGCCGGACACCCGCGCGCGCCTGGACTCGCGCTAGGGATGCGCCGGCTGAGCATCATCGATCTGGCCGGCGGCCACCAGCCCATCTGGAACGAAACCAAGGACGTCGCGGTCGTCTTTAACGGAGAACTCTACAACTATCGCGACCTGCGCGAGCGGCTGTCGCTCTGCGGTCACCGATTCACCACTCAATCGGACACGGAGATTCTGGTTCACGCTTGGGAAGAGTGGGGCGAAGACTCGCTGACCGAACTGCGGGGCATGTTTGCATTCGCTTTGCTTGATCTTCGCGAGCGTTATGCGACGGCACCGATTCTTTTCCTGGCACGCGACCCGCTGGGCATTAAGCCACTCTATTACACGCAAACGGCGGAGGGATTTGCGTTTGCATCAGAGGTGCGAGCCTTGCTCGCCTCTGGGGCGATAACGAAGCACTTGTCGCAGGATGCCGTCACTGCTTATCTCCTTTTTGGCAGCGTCTCGGAGCCAGTGACACTTCTGGAAGGAGTATTTTCCCTTCCACCAGGGCATCGAATGCTCCTGCACGTTCCGGAGCGGCGGCGCGTTCCGCGGGCGCGACCATGGTGGGACCCTGCAGTTTCGCCTGCGGCTCGCGATACCAGTAGGCCGCGAGATCTTCCTGCAGCGGCTAAAAAACTGCGTCCGCTTCTTGAGGATGCAGTGAGTGCGCATCTCATCGCCGACGTGCCCGTGGGCTTGTTCCTTTCGAGCGGGCTGGACTCTGGCGTGATCGCGGCGCTTGCCTCTCGGGCGCGAGGAGGAATCCAGAGCTTCACGCTGACGTTTCCGGGCACGGCATTCGATGAAGCAGAGCTTGCTCGATTGGCTGCCAAGCGATTCAAAACCAAGCACACCGAAGTGCCTTTGAGCGGAGAGGCGGTCCTTTCACGGCTGGATGAAGCTCTTGGCGCGCTCGATCAGCCCACCATGGACGGCATCAATACGTACTTCGTTTCCTGGGCCGCGAGACAAGTCGGATTGAAAGTTGCGCTATCGGGCCTGGGTGGCGATGAACTGTTCGCGGGCTATCCAACTTTTGCCGATACGCCGCGCTTATCGAAATTGATCAAATGCGCATGGTTCGTACCGGCGGCGCTGCGGCGGATGACGGCTCCGCTGGTGGCCAGCCTCGCCGCGCGGCAAGGTTCCCAGGACGCAGGTCGTAAGGCGGCAGCTGCGTGGGTTTACCCGGACGTTTTGCCGCATCCCTATTTTTATGCGCGGACGCTTTTCCCGCCGGGGCAGCTCGAACGAATCATCGAGCCTCGGTTTCGCCCGAGCACGGTGAGCGCGGATGGAGTCACGCTCGAGCCAACCTGGCTGGGCTGGCTGGGACGAACGGCCGACGAAGCGCGCAAGCTGGAACCGGTNGCCGGAGTTTCCTGGCTGGAGATNCGCACGTACATGACGAGTACGCTGCTGCGTGACACGGATGCCGTGAGCATGGCGCAATCGCTGGAAATTCGCGTGCCGCTCCTCGACACGCTGTTGGTTGAATTTGTAGGGTCACTGCCAGAAGCGGCGCGCCGACGCCCCGGTGCGCAGAAGGCTCTGCTGGTGGAGGCACTCGGTGATTTGCTGCCACAGGAAATTCTTGCGCAGCGGAAACGAACGTTTACTTTGCCGTGGGAAGAATGGTTGCGCGGGCCGCTGCGTGCGCGGATGGAAGCTAGTTTTGCTGATCCTACGCCGCCACTAGCCGCTTACCTTCGCCCGGGCGGCGCTCGCTCGGTCTGGACGGATTTTCTTTCTGGGAAAACCACTTGGTCGCGTCCCTGGTCCTTATATGTCCTGAACGAGTGGTGCCGCCGACACCTCGCCGCATAGTCTTCCGGCTGAGGTACACTGACAAATTACGCGATGAATATTCTGGGGATCAATGCGTACCACGGAAACGCTTCGGCGGCGATTGTCTGCGACGGCCGGTTGATCGCTGCGGTTGAGGAAGAACGCTTCAACAGGGTGAAGTACGCGGCGGGATTCCCCACGCAGGCGATTCGTTACTGTCTGAAGGAAGCGGGTCTCACGCTCCAGGACATCGATCATGTCGCCGTGCCGCGAAATCCGTACGCGAGGCTGGGCACAAAACTTTTTTACGCACTGCGCATGCCCTCGTTCGCGCGGGAACGCGTCAAAGTGCTGGCGAAATTCACGGGTATTCCCGAAGCATTGGCTGCGGCTTTTGATGCCGATCCCAAAAAGATCGGGGCAAAATTTCACCGCATCGAGCATCACCAGGCGCATCTCGCGAGCAGCTTTTTCGTTTCTCCGTTCGAACGGGCCGCGCTGCTTTCCGCCGACGGACTCGGCGATTTCGCGAGCACGATGTGGGGCGCCGGCACCGGCAGCCGCATGAGTGTTGATGGCGTGGTAGCCTTTCCGCATTCGCTGGGGCTGTTTTACAGCGCGGTGACGCAGTATCTCGGGTTCGTGAAATTCGGCGACGAGTACAAAGTCATGGGGCTCGCCGCATATGGCCATCCTGAGCAACTCAACGCTTTTCGCGACATCGTGCNTTTCGATAGCCGCTCCAACGGCAACGGCTTCCGATTGGGGCTCGATTACTTCTCGCATCACCGCACGGGCCCGGAGATGTCCTGGGCCGAATCCGATAAGACTCCGACACTCGGCAAGATGTTTTCGGCCGAAATGGCGAAGCGCCTTGGGCCGGTTCGCGCTCCTGAGGAACCGCTAGAGGAGCGGCACCGCAATCTGGCTAGTTCGTTGCAGACGCGGCTCGAAGAGGTTTATCTCGGCATGTTGAAAAAGCTTGGCGAGCGAACCGGGCTCAAGGCTGTGTGCCTGGCGGGTGGCGTGGCTTTCAACTGCGTCGCAAATGGGAAAATTTTTGACGCAACACCGTTCGAACGGGTTTACGTTCATCCGGCGGCGGGGGACGCGGGCCTCGCAGTGGGCGCCGCTTACTTCGTGTGGCACCAGAAATTAGGCGAGCCGCGTTCCTTCGTGATGGACCACCCCTACTGGGGACCTGGTTATACGCGTGAGGAAATTCGCCGCGCAATCGATTCGAATGGCCTGGCACAAAGCGGCTNTTCCATCGTCGAACTGACTGAAGAAGAGTTGTCGCGGCGCGGCGCCGCGTTCATCGCAGACGGAAAAATCCTCGGTTGGTTTCAGGGCCGCGCCGAATGGGGGCCGCGCGCCCTTGGCAATCGAAGCATCGTCGCCGACCCGCGCCGTCCGGAAATGAAGGAGATTCTGAACCGCAGGATCAAGCATCGGGAAATCTTTCGCCCGTTTGCGCCTTCGATCCTCGCGGAAAACACAGCGGAGTATTTTGAGAAGTCGCACGCCTCGCCCTTCATGACCTTGGCCTATTCCGTACGCCAGGAAAAACGCGGCAAGATCCCGGCGCCAACGCATGTGGACGGCACAGGCCGGCTACAAACCGTCGCCCGCGAGGCCAACCCGCGCTATCACGCGCTCATCTCCGCTTTCCGCGATCTCACCGGCGTGCCGGTGGTACTCAATACCTCATTCAACGACAACGAGCCCATCGTCTGCCGCCCCGAAGAAGCGATCGATTGCTTCCTGCGCACACAGATGGATGCCCTGATCCTCGGCGATTTCCTCATCTCGCACTCTTAACTTTGCTCGCCCAGTTTGGAATTCAGAGCCACTAGCCAGGGCTAACGAAGTGTGGCAAGCTATCGGACATGGGAAACAAGGACAGAGGAAAACGCGAAGTCAAGAAGCCTCCGAAAAAGAAGCCGACTGCGCACGAGTTGGCGCGTGCGGCTGCGCCGGTCTTCAAGAAACCCGCCTAACTTCGTCAGGCGACCATACCCCGTGCAGTGACGGATGTCTGTACAATCCTTCAGTGCGAATCCTGCTGCTGAATCTCTATTATCCGCCGGACACTTCCGCGACCGCAAAGATGGCGGAGACGGTTGCAACGCGGCTGGCGCGCGAGCATGAGGTCACGGTCGTTTGCGGACGGCCCTCCTATGACCCGAGCGAGCGGCGCTCTTGGAAACTCTGGCAGACGGAGCGCCAGGGGAATGTGGAGGTTGTGCGCGTAGGCTCGACGGATTTTCCCCGCTGGCAGATGATGAAGCGTCTGCTGAACTACCTTACTTACGCGGCGCTGGCCGTTCCGCGCGCGCTTTTCACCCCCGGCGACATGATTCTGGCGATGACCGATCCCCCTTTCGAAGGAATCATCGGCGCAGTTGTGGCCATGCTCAAGGGCAAGCCCTTTGTTTACAACATTCGCGACCTGTATCCGGACATGGCCGTGGGCGGCGGAATCTTGCGCGGCGGTTTGCTCGCGTGGATTTGGGAGAGGCTGCACCGCTGGGCGTTGCGCCGCGCGGCCTGCGTGATTGTGCTCGGCAGAGACGTNCGCACTCGAATTATCGCCAAAGGCGTTCTCGCAAAAAGAATCGAGATCGTGCGTGACGGAGTGGATTTGGGCACCGCACAGNAAGCGGAGATAGACCCTGAGGTTGTCGCGCAGATTCGCAACGGCTTTCGCTTTGTCCTCGTTCACGCCGGCAATCTTGGCTTTTATGGCGATTGGGACGCTCTCCTGGAAGCCGCTCGGGACCTCGAGAAGGATAATTCAGGGATCGGCATGGTCTTCATCGGAGAGGGCGCCCAGAAGCCACGGATGCAAGCCGCTGCCGCTGCCCTTCGGAATGTACGCTTCCTTCCCTTCTTTCCGGCCAGCAAGATCCCCTCGGTTCTTGCGGCCGCGGACGCACACATCGTCACCCTGAAACACGGCCTCGAGGGCGTCGTGGTGCCNAGCAAATTGTATGGAATTCTTGCTGCGGGAAAACCGGTACTCGGTCTCGCCCCGGAGTGGAGCGACGTCGATTACATTGTGAAAGAGGCGGGCTGTGGATATATCGATTGTCCTTTCGATGGGTTGGAAGACTTCATAGAAGCCGTCCGCGATCTTTCGAACGACCCCGAACGCTTGCGGCAGATGGGTGAAGCGGCGCGGGCCGCTGCTCCCGACTATGATAGAGTCAAGGAATTGCAAAAATTCGCGGAAATCATTGATCATCTGAGAGTCGGATAGAAAATGAGGAGGCTGCACGAGCGTGACGACTGCGGACGGATTCTGGGCGGGAAAGACTGTTTTTGTGACAGGAGGAGCGTCGTTCATCGGCTCGACGCTCACCGATCAGCTCCTGGCACGAGGCGCGAAAAAGGTTCGCATCGTCGATGACCTGAGCAGCGGGCATCTCGACAACATTCGCCAGCACCTCGGCACCGGCAAGGTCGATTTTCTGCAGGCCGATTTGCGCGAACCCGGTGTGACCCGCGCCGCGATGCAGGGCGTCGACACCGTTTTCCATCTCGCCGCGGATCATGGCGGGCGTGGCTACGTGGACCTTCACCAAGCCGGCCCGGCATCGAATTTTTTTCTGGACGGCCTGGTCTTCGCGGAAGCCCTCAAAGCCAAAGTGAAAAAAGTGGTGTTTGCTTCTTCCGGCTGCGTCTATCCGAATTTTATGCAATCGGACACCAAGAAAGAGCTCTACCTCACGGAAGACCTCACCAAAGGTCCGAACGATGCCGACAATACTTACGGCTGGGCCAAGTTGATGGGCGAACTTACGCTACAGGCTTATGCGAAGGAACATGGCATGGGCGCGGCTTCCTGCCGCTACTTCACGGTGTATGGCCCGCGCGGAGTGGAGAATCATGCCGTCATCGCCATGATCGCGCGCGCTTTCCTGGGGCAGAACCCGTTCGAAGTGTGGGGCGACGGCACGCAGATCCGCAACTGGACCTACATTGAGGACATCGTCGAGGGTACGATTCTCGCCGGAGAGAAAATCAGCGACGGCACCGCGATCAACCTTGGAACGATGGAACGTATCCGCGTGATCGATTGCGCCAAAATGGTGTGCGAATTCACCGGTCACAAAGCGGAGATCAAACTGCGCCGGGATATGCCCACCGGCCCGCTCAACCGCGTTGCAGACAATTCTCTCGCCAAGAAACTTCTCGGGTGGGAACCCAAGGTTCTCTTCCGCGAGGGCCTCAAGCGCACGATCCAGTGGTACTACGCCACCCGCGACAAAGAGGAAGTGAAGCGCATCTTCTCGCGCATGCTCACGGAGCGTTGAGCCAGCGCCCTCCAAACAAACTGCGCACTTGCGGGATTATCGCGATTGAAGCGAAACTAAAATCGCAGTATGGTGTTAGGGCTGCGTGGGGCAGCCATCTGTTGGCTCGACTTGGAAACCGGATCCCCCAATCCGGTGAGGGTTACGTGAGAGGCCGGGCGCACCAGTCTGCGNTAAGTTCGGCTCACCTGATAAACGAGGTTGCATGGCTGCTGGCCTGCTAGCTTTTTTCATTGCACTNTGTGCGTCGTTGGCGCTGGTGGTTCCGGTGCGCGCCNTTGCGCTGCGCGTTGGGATGGTTGATCTGCCGGGACCGCGCAAAGTTCATCTCACGCCGATCCCGCTTCTGGGTGGCCTGGCGATGTACGCGGCAGTGGTGATGGCGGCGCTCTTGGCCTTCAACGGACCGGCACGCGCCCAGATCGTGGGCATCCTGATCGGTGCGACGCTCGTCGCGGGTGTCGGCATCCTCGACGACCGCGGGCTTCTCCACCATCAAATCAAATTGTTTGTGGGCATGCCACTGGCGGCGGCGATCCTGCTGGTCAGCGGAATTCGCGCGCAGGTTTTCGGCGTGCTACTGGGCGGACGCGGGGGGGATTTTCTGGACGCGCTGCTCACGGTTGTTTGGGTCGTGGGGATTACCGCCTCATTCAGCATCCTCGATCACATGGACGGTTTATGCGCCGGCGTCGCAGCCATGGCGTCTGCCTTTTTCGCGATGCTCGCGTATTTGAACGGCCAGACCCTCGTTACCACTCTGGCTGCCGCCGTTCTCGGCGCGGCTACCGGGTTTCTCCGCTGGAATTTCAAGCCCGCGAAGATTTTCATGGGCGATGGCGGCGCGATGTTTCTCGGATACCTGATGGCCACGCTGGGCTTAAAGCTGCGGCTCGAGAACTCCAATCATTTGTCCTCGTGGCTTGCGCCGATTCTGATCCTGGGCGTGACGATTTTCGACACTACCTTGGTCACGATTTCCCGCTCGCGGCGC
>JGI25382J43887_10001066_pt1 | contig 10646 bp, 8 predicted proteins | sample GraSoi013_1_40cm_3_FD_43887 | JGI IMG/M metagenome (IMG submission 43887) | reverse complement strand
CAGTTTTCCGGAACGACCGTCCAGTTGTTCGTCGTCTTGTTGATGGGATACGTGAACACCCAGAAGATAATCTGCGTACCGACCAAGCACGACAACGCGACCAGCGAGCCGATGAACGACCGGCGCTCATGCCGAACCATGATTGTGAGCACGGCCGTCGATGCCAGCGCTGCGACGACGACGATGCCGAGAAGCGCCCAGCCACGGTAGATCGATCTCTTCTCGAACAACCTCGCTGCTCTGGCCGATGCCGTGGGAACTCGCGAAGCGATGCGGTCAAGCTCTTCCTGAAGGCGGTTGGGGTTCCCGCGTTCTTCGTCGCCGTGATGCGATTGATGCCCGCGTGGTCAAAGCTCAAGGCGCTTGAGAACCCCTTCGGCTGAGTCACAACGGCTGGGTTTTTATTTCTTGCGCGTCGCCAAATCGTAAATGAGTCCGCCGACGCCGCCTGCTGCGGCGCCGATGCCGGCGCCCTTCTTCCCGCCGGTCAGCGCGCCGACCGCCGCTCCTGCACCGGCGCTGCCGCCGATGATGAGCAGCTCTTTCTCCCACGACCGATGACGCGCCTGCGCACGCTCGGTCCGCCGTTCGACGACGACCGGCGCAGCGGCGACTTGTTGCCGCGTCACGTTCGGCTGCAGCTCGACTGGATACAGTGCACCGCCGTCGCGCAAGTACACCGGATGCGGCTCGGCCGCGCGGCGATTTGGAATGATGAGCTCGGCGCGACGGCCGTCAGGCAGCGTCACCGGCACGAGCGTGCCCCGCAGCACGCCGTCCGACGTCGCGACCTGACCGGTATACGCGTCGGTGATGCCGTACTGCTGCTGCAACGCTTGAGGTGAAACGGCTTCCACATCGCGGGAACACGCGCTCGAGACGACGAGACTGCTGCACAACAACGCCGCGGCGCCGACGGTCGAGACTGCACTCCAAGAGCCTGATGTCATAGCTCGCTTCTCCCGGCGCGCGAGCGTTGCACGCGGCGTGCCTGAAAAGGAGCTCTACCGCAGATTCCACAACATGTACGCGGCGGCGGCACTTCCGCCCAGCGCCGCGCCATAGCAGAGGACGGCGATGAACACCGTCAGATGGTACAGCTGCAGACCGTCGTAGAGCGTATAGCGGAACCGATGAGCCCAATGAAAGAGCGGTAACGAGATCAGGGCAAAGAGGTAGAGCCGTGTCACCGGATGCTGGATAAGGAGCCGGAAGGCCTCGTAACTCGGCGCCTCCAGCCATCCCAGGGGAAAGGCCAGGCCGATCAAGAACAGATGGACGGGAAACAGGAACGCGGCGATCGTTCCGCCCGCGCTGAACAACGTCCAGAGAAACGGCGTCAACCGTCCGGTCGTCATTCGTGGACCGTATGAGCTGATTGAGTCCTAGTAATTCGGAAGAGACACGCCACTAAATTCCTCGAGTGAAGATCCAGGCCACGATGACGGACACGATCAACCAGGCGACGTAGTTCGAGCCGGCGACAATCGTGTCCGGTACGCGCTTTCCTCGCACGCGCACGACCATCGCCGTCGGCGTCAGGTTGAACCAGGTGATCGTGTGGTACAGCACGAAAAGAAAGGCCACGATGTTGGCCGTCAGGAACAGTGGCGTCTTCAATCGCCCCATGAACTGCGCGTACGCGTCGGGCCCCTGCGTGACGGCTCGGATCTGCCACAGAAACAGAACCGCGAAATAGGCCACGAAGACGCTCGTCAGCTCGCGCACGACGAACTTCATGTAGGCACGGTCCTTCAACCACCACCACACGGACATGCGGCGGCGATACCATCGCGGATGGTATGCGGTGTGGTGATGCGCGAGGTTGCTCATCGGGCTCATCTCGTGCCCCAGGGAACCAGAAACGACTTCAGCGCGTCGAGTGCGGCCGTGAGCTTGAACTGCTGGATGGCGCCCGCCGGATCCACGTGCTTCGGGCACACCTGTGTACACTCGCCGACGAAGGTGCAGCCCCAGATGCCGGCGTGGTCGGAGAGAATCTTCAAACGCTCCCCGGCGGCTTCATCCCGCGAGTCGAGGTTGTAACGCTGGGCCAGCGCGATCGCGGCCGGGCCGACGAACTCAGGCTCCAACCCCACGATGGGACAGGCCGCGTAGCAGAGCATGCAGTTGATGCACTGGCTGAACTGCTTGTAGGTGTCCAGCTGCTCGGGCGTCTGGCGGTACTCGCCCTCCTCGAGGGGCCAGACCTGGTCGCGAATGATCCAGGGTTTGACCTTCGTCAGCTTCCGCATGAAGTCGGTGATGTCCACGATCAGGTCGCGCATGATCGGGAAATAGTTCAACGGCTCCACGCGGACGGGGCCGGGCAGATAATCCGACAGAAACGCCGCGCACGTGAGCTTCGGCTTACCGTTGACCATCATCCCGCAGCTGCCGCAGACGCCCATCCGGCACGACCAGCGAAACGACAAGGAGCCGTCGAGTCTGTCTTTGATGTAGTTCAGCGCGTCGAGNACGACCCAGTCGTCTCGAAACGGCACCTCGTAGGTCTGAAAGGCCGGTTCTGCATCCTGTTCTGGCCGATACCGGATGACGTCCAGCGCGATTGTTGGCGGCATGTTAGTGTCGTGTCTCCGAAATTCGTTGTGCACCGAGGACGGCGATGCGCCCGACTGGCAAGGCGCGAGGAGCGAGCATAGCGGCACTATGTAAGCGACGAGCAACGCNGCCAGACCCGGGGCCCCNAACGCGGCAGCCGCGTTGGGGTGGAGGAGGGATGCAGCGCCGGCCGAATGCCAACGAACTTCGGAGACTCGACACTAGCTCATCTCCCGTAGACGCGCTCGCCCGGCGGCCAGCGCGTAATCGTCACCGGCAGGTACTCGATCTGCGGCAGGCCGTCCTCGCCACGATGGGCCATCGAGTGCGCCAGAAACCGTCCGTCGTTCCGCTCCGGATGGTCGGTGCGCTGATGGGACCCTCGCGATTCCCGGCGCTGGAGCGCGGATCCGACAATCACCTGGGCCAGATCCAGCATGTATGAGAGCTCCAACGCCGCCGTCAGCTCGGTGTTGAAGGTATAGCTATGGTCCTCGAGGTTCACGTCGCGGAAACGCTCCTGAAGTCGCTGCAGCTTCGCCTCCGCCTGTTGCAGGGCGCTCGCATCGCGATAGATGCCGGCACTCTGCTCGACGGTTTCCTGCATCGCCTGACGCACCGTGGCGATTCGTTCCTTCCCGGACGTCTTGAAGAGGAATTGCTCCTCGAGCCGCCGCTGCTCGTCGTGCGCCTGAGCCAGGACCGACGGACTGGGCTCTCCCCGCTCGGAGGCGAACACCGCGGCCGCTTTGCCGGCCCGCGCGCCGAACACGAGTAATTCGGTCAGCGAGTTGGATCCCAGTCGATTCGCGCCGTTGATGCTCACGCAGGCCGCCTCGCCTGCGGCGTACAGCCCAGGCATGGCCGTGGCGCCGTGAATGTCGGTATGAATGCCGCCCATCATGTAATGGACGACCGGCCGGACCGGAATCATGTCCTTGACCGGATCGAGGCCCGCGTATTTGAGGCACAGCTCGCGGACGAACGGGATCTTTCCATCGATCTTCCGCTCGCCCAGATGGCGTACGTCAAGATGGACGTAGTCGCCATACGGGCCTTTCATCGTTCGCTCTTTCTCCTGCTCTTTCACGAACGCCTGCGAGAGCCGATCGCGCGGACCGAGCTCCATGGACCGCAGCACCGGCGTGGGCTCGGGCGTCCCAAGGTCGTAATCCTGAAGGTATCGGTACCCATCCTTGTTGAGCAGCCATCCGCCTTCGGAGCGCGCGGCCTCGGTGATCAGGATGCCGGTGAAGGGGAGCCCGGTCGGGTGGTACTGGACGAATTCCATGTCCTTGAGCGGCGCACCCGCGCGATACGCCAGCGCCATCCCGTCGCCGTTCTTGATGTTCGCATTGGTCGTGAACGGGAAGATCTTGCCGCAGCCTCCTGTACACAGGACGACCGCCTTGGCCGTGATCGCTTGAATCTTTCCCGTGGCCAGCTCGATCGCCACCACGCCCTGACAGCGACCGTCGTCCATCAGCAGCTTCGTGACAAAGCATTCGTCGTGTCGCCGGATGCCCTCGTACTTGAGGCTGGTCTGGAAGAGCGTGTGAAGCATGTGAAAGCCGGTCTTGTCGGCGGCGAACCAGGTGCGCTCNACCTTCATCCCTCCAAATGGACGCACCGCGACATGACCATCCGGTTCGCGACTCCAGGGGCACCCCCAGTGCTCCAACTGCAGCATCTCCGCAGGGGCTTCGCGGACGAAGGCCTCGACCGCATCCTGATCGCACAGCCAGTCGCTCCCCGAAATCGTGTCGTACGCATGCGCATCCAGGCTGTCGCCGGACTTGATGACCGCGGCTGCACCACCTTCTGCGGAGACGGTGTGGCTGCGCATCGGATAGACCTTGGAGATCACGGTGACGCTGACGCTGGGATACGTCTCGGCCACGGCGATGGCGGCGCGCAGGCCCGCGCCGCCGCCCCCCACGATCAGGACGTCGCACGAAAAGGTATCCATGAGGTTTTTCGACTGCAGGACACTACGTCGGCGAGAGAGCTGGCGTCAAGATGAAAGGCCCGAGATATAATCCGCCGACTCTCTCCCGCGAGCAGAGCGAGTCCAAGACACCAGGCGAGGTCGCCATGACATTCGATCTCAAGACCCTCTCACCGGACGCCGTACCAAGAGCGCTGACGAAGGCAGAGCGGTATCGGCTGCTCAACGAGCCGGGTGAAGCCGAAAGCATTTGCCGGGACGCCCTACAGGCCGACCCTGACAACCAGGACGCGCTGATCACGCTCCTGCTCGCGTTGACCGATCAGTTTTTCGAGGATGCGGCGACGGCCGTCGACGACGCNTGCAGCTGCGCGGCGCGGATCCGCAACGACTACGACCGCGCCTATTACACGGGCATCGTCCTGGAGCGTCGCGCGAAGGCGCAGCTGCACCACGGCGCGCCGCACTGCGGATCACGCGCCTACGAAGGGTTGCGCGACGCGATGACGTGGTACGAGCAGGCCGAAACCATCCGGCCGGCCGGCAACGACGATGCGCTGCTGCGATGGAACACGTGCGCGCGCCTCATCATGCGAGACCATCGCCTGGTGCCGGCGCCCGAGGAACGAGGCGAGCCGCTGCTGCTGGAATGAGATCGCTCGGCTATAAAGCCCTCGCACGCTACGGAGACGCTCGGCTAAAGCGCGTGTAAACAAATCACGTACAACGCAGAAACCGCGGAACCCGCAGAGAAAAATGCTTAAGGTCTTTCTGCGTGTTCTGCGAGTTTTGCGTTCAACGTCGTTTTTTTCACAACCTCTTTAGCGACCCACGCGATCGAATCGCGACTCGTCCGAGCAGAAACAGGCCGGAAAACGCGCTGTTTCTTAGGAGCCGAGCGAACCTAGAATTTGATCTGGCTCGAGAGCCGCAGCAGTCTGCCCTGCAGGACGGCGAGCGGCTGGCCCAGCGTCGATCCGAACGCCTGATTCTGCGACAGCACGACGTTGCTATTGAGCGCGTTGAACATGTCGAGCGCGCCGTCGACGCGGTACCGGCCGATCTTGAAAACTTTTCGGAAGCTCAGATCGAGCTGCGTCCAGCGATCGAAATACTGGCTGCCGGGCGGAATGAGGTTCACCACCACCGACTGCGTGCGCTGACTGCCGGGAAACACGCTCGCGGCCGGCGTCCAGTTCACCGCCAACGGCAGACCGGCGTAGCTTTGCAGTGACACGCCGATCATGACGTCCCACCCGACCGTGTAGCTGCCGGCGAGCTTGAAGTCCGAGCGGAACGGAATGTTGAACTGACTTTGATCGCAGTACCGGAACGTGTTGGGGTCGAAGCTGGCGCATGCGACCGTCACGAGCTTGTCGGCCGACCATCCGCCGAAGAGATTCGTTCTCGGCATGCGCGCCGTGAAGCTCACTTCCAGGCCGGTGTAGTTGACGCGCGCCTTGGATCGATCCGTCGCCGTCGTGTCGAGCAGATCGACTTGTCCCTGCTTCGCGCGATTCAGGTTGTAGATCGTGACCGGCTCACCGTTCAGTGGGCTCGGCGCGGTGAAGGCCGCGTAGTCGGAGACACTCACGAGCGTGTTGAGCTGCTGCTCGAGGTCGTAGGTGTCGCGGCGATACCAGGCGCCGGTCACTGATAAGCCCTGCGCAATCTCCCGCGTGACGCCGAGGCTGTACTCGATGTCGTACGGACGTTTGAGACTGCGATCGGCGCGCCGTGTCGGGATGATTCCGAGGTTTCGATTGTTGCTCGGCCCGATTTCGTTGTCCTGCGCGATGCCGTCGCGATTGGTCGGCAGCGCGAGCGTCGAACAGGTTGACGTGCCCGGGATGTAGTCGCAGTCGGACCAGTTGCGGGTGTCGCTTTGCAGCACGAGCGGATCGTACCGATTGGCGAAATCTGTCGTGTAGTTCCGGTTGTACTTGTTGATGCTCCCTTTGACCGCGGTCTTCGCGTCACCGGTCAGGTCGTATACCATGCTGAAGCGTGGCGCGAAATTCTTCCAGTTCGGGACGTTGGGAATCTCGGGAAACGAGCGCGCCGGCACGAAGCGTCCCGCCGCCGCCGACTTCGCCTGGATCGCGGAGTTGAAATATTCCCACCGCACGCCGGGGTTGATGGTCAGCCGCTTGAGCGTCCACGAATCCTGCAGATAGATCCCGAGGTCCGCTTTCAAGAGGTCGTACAAGCCGGTCGTGGTGTCGTACACGATCACCGAATCGGGCACGCCGTCGCGATACCGTTGTGTGAGATCCGCGTTGGCGTCGCGGTTGATCCAGTTCTGGCCGATGTGCCACTGCAGGCCGGCCTTCAGCGCGTGCGAGCCGGTCACATACGTCGCCGTCGAGACGAGCATGTAGCGGAAGTTGTACGTCCCCAGCTCGGGCGGCGCCGCCGTCGTCGTCGTGTTGCGGATGATGTCGACGCGCGACGCGTTGGCGTACCACTCCGGCGTGAACGGCTCTTTCTTCACACCGGGCTGATAGCCTTCACGGTACGCGTTGACGCTCGTCCCGAAGCCCGCGTCGAAGACCAGCTTGTTGCTGACCGTCGACGTCCACTTGACGGCGTCTGTGTACTTCAGCACTGGCGGCCGTCGCGCCGCGGCGAACTGGACGTCGGCCCCCGAGGTGAACAGGTGGCCGACATACTTCGTTTGATAGTCGTCATAGACCGTGAGCTTGTTGCGCGGGCTGATCTGCCACGTGAGCCGCAGCGTGTAGTTCTTGACGCGCTGATCGTAGATGCCGGGGCTGCCGTCCGGGTACGTGCTGTTGGCGACGATGTTGTTGTTGCCGACGTTGCGATAGGAGCCGAAGAACCAGAGCTTGTCGCGTTTGATCGGCCCGCCGACCGACGCGTTCGCGTCGTAGATCAGATCGACGGCGTCGGGCGTCCTCAAGCCGCGATCGAGCAATTCCTTCGTCAGGTTGTCGGTCTGAAACGATCCGTTCGTGTAGCCGAAATACGTCGCACCGCTGAAGCTGTTGCCGCCTTCGCGCGGAATCAGATTGAGGTGCGGACCGCCGGCTGACACTTCGGCGCCGAGCGCCGCGGTCTGCACCGTGACTTCCTGCGTCATCGCGTCATTGTGATCCGGATGACTGTCGCCGCCGCCGACGAGCGTGTTCATCTTCATGCCGTCGACGTCGATGGTCGTGTCCTTGGTCACGCTCATGTGCGCCGTGAGCCGCGGGTTGACGGCGCTGCGCGCACCGCCGACGTTCTGGTCGCTGACTTTCGTGCCCACCGCGAGCGCGCCCTCCGCCTGATACATGCGCGGCACCGGCACCGCGTCGAGCAATTGCCGGCTGAGGATCGTCGTCCGTTGCGCGTTCTGCACGTCGACGACCGGCGACTGCCCCGACACGGTCACCGATTCCTCGACGGCGCCGACGCGCAGATCCGCGTTGACCGTCGCCGTGAAGTTGGACGGCAGGTCGATCGCGTCCTGCACGAAGGTGCTGAAGCCCTGGATGGTGAACGTCACTTTGTAGAGACCGGGACGCAGGTCGACGATCGCGTACCGGCCCTGCGCATCGGTGACGACCGTTCGCACACGCTCGATGAGAGCGGGGCTCGACGCTTCGACCGAGACGCCCGGCAGCACGCCGCCGCTCGAGTCTTTCACCANGCCCGTGATGGCGCTTTGCGCTGACACGGTAGACGGAATGACGATGAGGCCGAAGCATGCCGCGGCGATGAGGGTCGCGAAACTCCTACGGAGCATAGGTCCTCCAAAGCGACGTCGCGCGATGACACGATGAAAGAGAAATATGTGCGGACGGTGTATCACCGCCCGCACGGAGTGTCAAGGAAAGGAGGGGTTACACGTTGCGGCGATCAGTGGTTCCGATCGCGCTCGTCGTGCTTGTGATGCTTCTTGTCCTTCTTATCTTTCTTATCTTTCTTTCCTTCCGTGCTCGGTCTGGCCGGCTTGGGCGGTGTCGCGCCCGCCTGCAGCCGTTGAAGCTGCGCGCGGTCGCGCTGCAGGTCCGCCTGCTCGCGCGCGATGCCCGCCTTGTCGCCGGCGCGCTGCGCCGCGGCCAGCGCCGCCTCGTCACGGCGGATGTCCGCCTGCAGCTGAGCGATTTGTTTGTTGACCTGCTTCGGCTTGGGCTTGTGATCGGCTGAGGCGATTGTGCTCGCACAGATGAGGATGCCGGCCGATGCCAGGAGTCGTTTCAACATGGAACCTCCATGGGAGCGGACGTGCACGCGACATGCCGGCCTGCGAGAATTGGAGAGTTGGTGAGTTGGTGAATTGGTGAGTTGGTAAGTTTTCGTGGTTTCGTGGTTTCGTGGTTGCGTTTGCGTGATCGCGATCGCAGCGTGACTGTGAAGGTCCTCCGACTACGTGCCCGTGACTCTCACCATCTCCGATACCGTGGTCACGCCTTGCAGAACTTTCTCGACCGCCGCTTCGCGCAGCGTGCGCATGCCTTCGGTCCGAGCGGCGTCCAGGAGCTGCATCGACGTACTCTGATGTGCGATGAGGCCGCGGATCTTTTCGGTGATCGGCATGATCTGGAAAACCCCGTCCCGCCCGATGTAGCCGGTCTGCCGGCACTGCAGACACCCAGTCCCGCGGCGCACGGTGCGATCGCCGAGCTGATCGGTGACGAGTGCAGCGGCCTCCTCGGCGTTTGGCACGTACGCTTCGGCGCAGTGGCTGCAGTTCACGCGGACGAGACGCTGCGCGACGATGCCGATGACGGTGGACAGCACGAGAAAATGCGGGACGCCGAGATCGAGGAGGCGCGTGACCGACGAAGGCGCATCGTTGGTGTGCAGTGTCGACAGCACGAGATGTCCGGTGAGCGCCGCCTGCACGGCGTGCTCGGCGGTTTCCTTGTCGCGAATCTCGCCGACCATGATGATGTCGGGATCCTGCCGCAGCACGGTGCGCAGCGCGTTTCCGAACGTGAGATCGATGGCCGGCCGCACCGCGACTTGATTGAATTCCTCGTGCACCATCTCGATCGGATCTTCGATGGTGACGATGTTGAGCTCCGGCTTCGCCAGATGCTTCAGCACTGAATACAGCGTCGTCGTCTTGCCGCTGCCGGTCGGCCCGGTGACGAGGATGATGCCGTGCGGGCGGCCGAGGAAGTCGCGGAACTTCACCAGGTCCGGCGGCGAGAACCCCAGCTCGTCGACCCCTTTCAGCAGGATGTCGGGATCGAAGACGCGCAGCACGCCCTTCTCGCCGAACGCCGTCGGCATCGTCGACACCCGGAGCTCGATCTCGCGGCCGTTCTGCTCGCGCTTGATGCGGCCGTCCTGCGGCCGCCGCTTCTCGGCGATGTTGCAGCCCGACAGCAGCTTGATGCGCGAGATGAGCGCCTGGTAGACGACCTTCGGAATGACGTGCACGTCGTGCAGCATGCCGTCGATGCGGAGCCGCACCAGCGTGACGTTGCGCTTCGGCTCGAAGTGAATGTCCGACGCGCGCTGCTCGAACGCGTAGCCGAGCAGATGATCGAGCGCCTTCACGACCGGCGCCGCGGCGGGGTCGAGCTCCTCGACCTCCGACGACAGGTATTCCTGATTGCCGAGATCGAACGCCGGCATCCACTGCGCGGTGAGTTGCTGCTCCGCGGTCTTCAGCGACGATTTGAGATCGTAGAAGCTCTTGTTGATCGATTCGATATCGGAGCGCGTGGCGACGACCTTTTCGATGGCGAGCAGGCCGGTGACGCGCGTGATGTCGTCGGCCGGAAACGGCGCGAAGGGATCGGCGACGGCGACCACGAGCTTCTCGTCGCTCTTCGCGAGCGCGACCAGTCCGTGCTTGCGCGCGAACGGTCCCGACAGCGCGCCGGTNACGACGTCGAGGTCCAGCTCCAGCGGATTGATCTTGACGAACCGCAGACCGGCGAATGCCGCCATCGCTTCGCCGATTTGCACTTCCGTGGCCAGCCCCATCTTGACGATGGTCTGGATGACGGGCATCGATGTGGCGCGCGACTGTCGCCGCACGCGCTCGGCCTGATCGCGCGTCAGCGCCTTGCGGAACATCAGGATCTGCAGGAGGTCCGTGCTCTCGCCCGCCGGAGCCGCAGCGGAGGCGGGGGGCTTTCTGGGCGGCGATACAGCCATCGAAACATGTATT
>JGI25382J43887_10001064_pt1 | contig 10649 bp, 11 predicted proteins | sample GraSoi013_1_40cm_3_FD_43887 | JGI IMG/M metagenome (IMG submission 43887) | reverse complement strand
TCCGTCGTCGAGACTCAGCGGGCGAAATCAACGAGGCAGACCCTCATGCTCGAGCTCGTCACCGGCGTGGCTCAGCGGTNCGTTTGGGCGCCGTTGTTACACGGTCGTAATGAAAATCTTACGCGGGAGCGCCCGACCGTCCGGGTTCGTACCCTCTATGTTTCAGGTTCTTGGCCCTGGCATGCCCCTTGTATCGAAGCTCGGCAGACGGCTATGGTTGAAAACGCCCGCGCCGGCAAAGAATCGCGGACCGCTCCGGGCCTGGCGACGAGCCACAGGGATCTTCACCGTCTGCTTGAGGACCTGCCCGCCGGGGCCTACACCTGCGACCGCGACGGGCTCATCACCTATTTCAATCAGCGCGCGCTCGAGCTCTGGGGCCGGGCTCCCAAGCTGAACGATCCGTTGGACCGCTTCTGCGGCTCGTTCCGGCTCTTCAAGGCCGACGGATCCGCGATACCGCACGATCAGTGCTGGATGGCGCTGGCATTGAAGACCGACCGGGCATACAACGGCCACGAGATCGTCATCGAGCGGCCGGACGGCCAACGTCGCACGGCACTGGCTCACGCCAACCCGATACACGACAAGTCCGGCAAGGTCCTCGGCGCGGTCAACATGCTCGTGGACATCACGGCGCGCAAGCAGGCCGAGGACGTTCTGCAGGTGGCTGATCGCTCGAAGAACGAGTTCCTGGCGATCCTGGCCCACGAGCTGCGGAATCCGCTGGCACCGATTCGCAGCGCCGTCCAGATCCTGCAACTCAATGAGACGCGCGGACCCGAATCGCAATGGGCCTTGAGCGTGATCGACCGGCACGTGCACCAGATGGCACGGCTGATCGACGACCTTGTGGACATCGCCCGCGTCTCGAGCAATCGATTGGAGCTCCGTAAGGAACGGGTGGAGCTGGCGGCGGTCTTGCGAGCCGCGGTCGAGACCAGTGCCGCGCTCCTGGAGACCGGNGGCCAGCACTTCGCGCTCACCGTGCCAGCCGAACCGATTCACCTCAANGCCGATCCGACCCGGCTGGCCCAGGCGATCGCAAATCTGTTGAACAACGCCGCCAAGTACACCCCGCAAGGCGGACACATCCGGCTGGACGCGGAGCGGCGAGGCGACCAGGCGGTCGTCACGGTGCGCGATGACGGAATCGGCATTCCCGCGGAGATGCTGTCTTGCGTCTTCGAGATGTTCACCCAGGGCGAGCAATCTCGAGCGCGGGCCCCGGGCGGGCTCGGCATCGGTCTCACGCTGGTCAAGCGGCTGGTGGAGCTCCACGGTGGAACGGTCACCGCGCACAGCGAGGGTCCCGGCGCGGGCAGCGCGTTCGTCATCCGCCTGCCGATCTCGGACGAAGCTCAGCTCACCGGGCCCGGGACGCGCGGGGGGGACGTCCCGTCCGCGGCTTCCTCGCTTCGCATTCTCATCGTGGACGACAACCGGGACGCGGCGGACGGCCTGGCGATCCTGCTTCATAGCTACGGCAGCGAGACCCGCACGGCCTACGACGGTCTCGAGGCGTTGCAGCTCGCGGAGGAATTCCGGCCCGACGTGGTGCTGCTCGACATCGGGATGCCGAAAGCGGACGGCCGGCAGGTGGCCCGCCGGCTCCGACGCGAGCCCTGGGGGGCGCGTACGTGCGTGATCGCCGTCAGCGGCTGGAGCAACGAGACGGAGAGAGCCCGCTCGAGAGATGCGGGCTTCGACCACCATCTCGTGAAGCCTCTGGACACCGCCGAGCTGATGCGGCTTCTGGTCCCACTCGGGGAAGCCGCGCGGAAGGGGAAGAGCTGACGCAGTTGACCTACACGAATCGGGACATGATCTGCTCACCGAGGATCCGCATGTAGTGCTGCTGGCTGTCCATGTCGGCCGCCCGGAGACTCACCCAGAGCTTTCGCGCTCCCGCATCGGCGATCTGCTCGATCCGCTTGATCCAGTCGCTCGGATTGCCCGCGAGCGCGAAGCGCTCCAGCGCGTAGTCCGTCAGACCGAGTTGCGCCATGCGTCTGGGATTCCGGCCCTCGTGGAGCACGTGGTCGTAGAGCTCGTACCCGTCGACGTATTCCTGGATCTTCGGCCTGAGCGCGTCGGGAACGTGCTTGCCCTCGAGCCCGAATCGCATGGAGTGGTTCAGGATCGACGACACGGAGGCCTTGACGCCCTGGATCGCCCTGTCTCGATCCTCGTCCAGCGAGGTGCGCGTCGTGAACCAGATATCGACATCGGATGGATTGCGGCCGGCCTCGCGGGCGCCGGCGTGGACCCTGGCGATGGTGTCCTGGATCACGTCCGGCAGCAGTCCCGTGCCGGCGGTGACACCATCTCCGATCCGCCCGCCCAGGTGCAGCATCTTGGGACCCTCGGCGCAGATCGAGATGGGAATGCGCTGGCGTGTCACGGTGGACGCCCAGCGGACCCGCTGCGGTCGGCCCTGATACGTCGCCTCGCCCGCGGCCAACAGACCCCGCACGCAGCTCACGTAGTCCTCGATACGGGCGCGCGTCGCGACGCCGTAGCCGATGTTGAGCACGGCGCTGTCGCCGCTGGCCATGTCCATGAAGGCGCGACCGCCGGTCAGGCTGTCGATCGACGCCAGGAAAGACGCCATGACTTGTGGCTCGCGGGTGAGCGGGTTCGTCGGACGCAGGCCGACACGGGCCCGCGCCGAGCCGAGGGCGATCAGCGTGGCCCGGACGTAGGCGTCACCGCCGATGAAGGCGGTATCGTGCGTGCCGACGGCCTCGGCGCCGTAATCGTCGGCCATCCTCGCGAGGTCGATGAACCGGCGCGTGTCTTTCTCGTGAAGCAGCGGGGTNCCCGGGCTCAGGCTGATACCGAACGCCACTTTCATTTGTTGTCCTCGCGGTTGGCCGCTCGTGGACCACCGCTCACGTAGACGGTCTCTCCCGTCATGAAGTTCGCCCGGTCCTATCCGGCATTGTTGACCAGAAGGTCGATCCGCCCGAACGTGTCCATGGTCCGGCCGACCGCGTGGTCCACCTGGCGTGCATCGCCCACGTCGCAGGCGACGGCCAGGGCCCGCCGCCCCTCGGCGCGCACGGCGTCGGCGACAGGCTCCAGCGCCCCCGGCCGGCGACTGCAGGCCACCACGTGTGCCCCGACTCTGGCCNGCTCGACGGCGATCGNGCGGCCGATACCCTGGCTGGCTCCGGTCACGATCGCGACCCGATCCCGGAGCGTGTCGGCCGAGAAGNCCATCGCGCCCGCTACTGGATGACCGAGTGCGGCGTCGCCACCATGCGCGTGACCTTGATCTGCTCCCGGTCGATCAAGGTTGGGACTCTCGGGGAGATCTCGTTCTTCCAGTAGTCGCTCTGGTACACGAGGTCGTAGAGGCGCTTGCGCTCCTGCTCGTTCTCGAATCGGCGGATCCAGACGTAGACGCTCTCGTCTTCCTCGCCGACGAAGCTGCCGAGGATCACCATTCCCATCTTGACCTGGAACGGGATGATCTCCTCCTCCATGCACTTGACCCACTTGTCACGCTGACCCGGACGGATGTGGTACTGGCGCAGCTCGAAAAACATTCCGGCCTCCTCGAATTAGAGTCGCGCCTCGGTCGGCGGGGCCCCAGCCCCGCGACGACCTGCGGCGCGCACCACCTGGGCTCGGGCCCCGATCAGCGGCCCGGCGCCCAAAGGGTATACCACGGCCCGCGTCCTCGGGAGCGTGTATGATCCTGTCCCGGGTGGGCCAAGGCGACGGCGGAAAGCACGCGTCGTTTCCTGCACGAGTACTATCGCGCCAGGCGGGGGGCTCCATGAAACGAAGTGAGGACCGGATCCTGACCACCCATGTCGGCAGCCTCCCCCGCCCGCCCGCGCTCCGCGATCTGCTCGTGCGCCAGGACCGCGGCGAGGCTGTCGACGGCGGCGTCCTCATCCGCGAGGCCGAGGCGGCCGTACGCCATGTGATCTCCAGGCAGCTCGAGGCGGGCGTCGACGTCGGCAACGACGGCGAACAGCCCCGGGTCGGATTCTCGACCTATCCGGCGAAACGGATGCGCGGCTTCGGAGGCGCGAGCAAGCGGCGCATGTCGCGGGACATCGCCGATCACCCGGACTACATGGCGCGGCTGGCCCGCCAGCGCTCCGGCGCCGCTCGCATCAACGACGCGCCCCAGGCGGTGGCCGAAGTGGCCTATACCGACCTGGGCGAGGCCACGGCCGAATGCGAGTTGTTCCAGCGCGCCACCTCCGGGGAGCGCAAGGGGTTCGCCGAGCCGTTCATGACGGCGGCGTCCCCCGGCGTCATCGCGACGATCATGCTCGACGCCTACTACGGCTCGCACGAGCGCTACATCCGCGCGCTCGCCCGCGAGATGCGCAAGGAGTACGAGCTGATCGTCGCGCGCGGGTTCGTGCTCCAGCTCGACTGCCCCGATCTCGCCATGGAGCGCGTCCGCTTCTTCCAGGACGAGCCGCTGGACCGCTTCCTCGACGCCATCGCCCTTCACATCGACGCGATCAACGAGGCGGTGGCGGCGATTCCGCGCGATCGCGTGCGCCTGCACCTCTGCTGGGGAAACTACGACGGGCCGCACACGCACGACGTCGCGCTGGAGCCGCTTCTGCCGATCATCTATCGCGCGCGGGTCGGTGCGCTCTCGTTGCCGCTCGCCAGCCCGCGGCACCAGCACGAGCTGAAGGCCTTTCGCCGCCATCCCCTCCCGGACGGGATGCTCTTTCTCCCGGGGGTCATCGATTCGACGACCAATGTCGTGGAGCACCCGGAGGTCGTCGCCGACCGCATCATCGCGGCCGTCGAGGCCGTCGGCGACCGGACGCGTGTCCTGGCCAGCGTCGACTGCGGGTTCGGCACGTTCGCCGGCTCCCAGCTCGTCGAGGAGAGCGTCGTCTGGACGAAGCTCCGCACCCTGCGCGAGGGCGCCGACCTGGCCACTGCGCGGCTCTGGGGTTGATCGCCGCCCGGGCCGGCCATCGGGCGAGGGGTCGGGCGACCACGCGGCGCGCTCGCCGCCGCGACCTGAGCGACGCTCAGCCGACGAACACCCCGCCCGACGGGTGCAACAGCTCACCGGTGAAATAGGACGCGTCGTCCGAAGCGAGAAACAGCGCGGTGGCCGCGATCTCCTCGGGCCGGCCGTACCGCGCCATCGGGGTGACGCTCATCGCCCAGCGCGAGCGCGTCGCGTCCTCGCGCATCGCCGCCGTCATGGGCGTCTCGATGAAGCCGGGCCCGATCGCGTTGACGCGAATCCCCTGGCCCGCGAGCTCTTGCGCCAGGCACTTCGTCAGCATCCAGACCCCGGCCTTGCTCACGCTGTAGGCGCCGCTCGTCGAAGGCATCCTCGACATGATGGACGCCAGGTTGATGATGCTCCCGCCGCGCCGGTTGTCGGTCATCCAGCGAGCCACCGCGCGATTCGAGAACAACACGCCGTAGAGATTGATGTCGATGACGCGCCGAAATTGCTCCATCGGGATCTTCAGCACCGTGTACGGCTGGTACGCGTCCGATCCCGGCACTCGAGGACCTCCGACGCCCGCGGCGGCCACGAGGACGTCCACGGCGCCCAGCGCCTCGACGCACCGCTTGACCATGACGTCGTTGGAGGCTTCGTCGGTGGTGTCGACCTGAACCGGCAGCGACTTCCGTCCCGCCGCGTCGACCCGCCGCGCGGTTTCCGCGGCGGCCGTCAGATCGATGTCGGCGACACAGACGCTCGCCCCCTCCTGCGCGAATCGCAGCGCGCAGGCCCGTCCAATGCCGCTCCCGCCGCCGGTGATCACCGCGACCTTCCCCTCGAGCCGTCCAGCCATGTCTCGCCCCTCCCACGCATCCTCTGACGCCACGTCAGTCCGAGCCAGCCTCGCCCGAGCCTGCGACCTCTGCCGCTCCTCGTCAAGTCGCACACGCAGAGCCGTGGGTCATGGCCCGGCCGGGAAATCTGGACGGGAGGATCGCGATCGTCATGGAGTGACGCGGTTGACGTATGATCGGAGCCGATGACCCAGAGGCGCCGTCCGATGGCCGAAATTCTCAGGGTGCGGACGCCGACGCTGGAGATCGGCTACGAGGCGCACGGTGACGCCCACGGTGTCCCCGTCATCCTGCTCCACGGGTTCCCTGACGACGCGCGTGCGTGGGACGGCGTGGCGCGATCGCTCGCCGCGGCCGGTTATCGGGCGCTGGTTCCGTACCTGCGCGGCTACGGGCCGACGCGGTTTCTCGACAGCGCGGAGCCGCGGATGGCTCAGCAGGCCGCCATCGGGCAGGACCTTCTCGACTTCATGGACGCGCTCGCCGTGCCCGCCGCCGGCCTGGCCGGCTACGACTGGGGCGGTCGGGCCGCGTGCATCGCGGCGCTCATCGCCCCCGAGCGGGTGCTGGCCCTCGTCACCATCGGCGGCTACAACGTCCAGAACACGGTGACGCCGGCGCCGCCGGCGTCGGCCGTGGCCGAGCGGGCGTACTGGTACCAGTGGTATTTCAATACCGAGCGCGGACGGATGGGCCTCGAACGCAACCGGCGCGAGATCTGCCGGCTCCTGTGGAAGGAGTGGTCGCCGAGCTGGCGATTCGACGACGCGACCTTCGAGCGCACGGCCGCCTCGTTCGACAACCCCGACTTCGTGCCGGTGGTGATCCACTCCTATCGCGTTCGCCACGGCAACGCGCCGAGCGATCCGCGCTTCGCCGACGTCGAGCGCCGCCTGTCGGCTCGCCCGCCGATCACCGTGCCCACCATGATCCTTCACGGGGCCGAGGACACGGTGGGGCCGCCCGGCCGCTCCGAGGGCGAGCTGTCACGATTTCCGGCGGGAACCGAGCGGCGCGTCGTCCCCGGTGTCGGTCATTTCATGCCGCGCGAGGATCCCGGTGCCGTGGTCGACGCACTCGTAAAGGTTCTCCACTGAGGATATCGACAAATGCGCATCGAGATCATCTGCACGGGCGACGAAGTCCTGACGGGGAAGATCGTCAACACCAACTTCAGCTACATCACCCAGAAGCTCGAGGACGCCGGGCTCTCGGTGCAGTGGGAGACGACCGTCGGCGACGATCGGGAGAATCTGCTGCTGGCGTTCAAGCTGGCGGGACAGCGCGCCGACGCGGTCATCGTCAACGGCGGGCTCGGTCCCACGATCGACGATCTGTCCCAGGAGATCGCGGCCCAGGCCGCGGGCGTCGAGCTCGCGCTCAACGAAGAGTGGCTCACCCGGATGGAAGAGTTCTTCCGCCGGCGCAGCCGTGTCATGCCGGCCAACAACAAGAAGCAGGCCATGCTGCCGACCACCGCCGAGGTGATCGACAACCCGATCGGCACCGCCTGCGGCTTCGCGCTCGACATCGGCCGTGCGCGCTTCTTCTTCACCCCCGGGGTGCCGCGCGAGCTCCGGCGCATGCTCGAGGAGCAGATCATCCCGCGGCTCCTCGCGAAGAGCGGTCTGCAGTCGGCCATCTACCTGAAGCGGTTCCACTCGTACGGCCTCGGCGAATCGCACGTGGACGCGCTGCTCACCGGCGTCGACGAGCTCGTCGCCGACGGGAGCGTGAAGCTCGGCTTCCGCGCCCACTACCCGCAGCTCGAGACCAAGCTGACCGGACGCGGCACCGACATGGACGACATCCGGGCGAAGCTCGCCCCGGTCGAGCGCGAAGTGCGCAAGCGCCTCGGCAACTTCATCCTCGCCGAGGACGATCAAACGCTGGAGGGCGTCATTCTGGCGGAGCTCACGAACCGTCAGGGCTCGCTGGCGATGGTCGAGACGTTCACCGGCGGACAGATCGCCGCCCGCCTCACGCCCCTGCCGGGCGCGGAGAAGATCGTCCGCCGCGGCATCGTGTCCCGCGATCTCGCCGAGATCTTCGCCGGCGTCGGCCTCGAGGGGACCCCGCCACCGGGCGAGCTGACCCGCGAGACGGCGGAAGCGGTGGCGCACGCGGCGCGGCGACGCACCGGCGCCACGCACGCGCTGGCGGTGCTGATCGATCTCGACGACGGCCCGGACCGGATCGACTTCGGGGGCACGATCTGCCTGGCGATCGCGACCGCCGAGGGCGCCGATTCCCGGCGCAGTCGCATTCTCGGCGGGCGCGAGTGGGTGCGCCTGGGTGCGTGCGAGATGGGGCTCGACTGCCTGCGCCGCCACCTCCAAGGGCTGCCGGTGTACGAGCGGATCGACTTCGAGAAGACGTGAGAGGCTGTCCCGGGCTCCCTGCTGGTTCGCGAGGTGCCGGGATGAAGGAGATGAAAAGATGAAACAGGTACTGCTCGAGCGGTACGGCCAGCCGGAAGAGGGCCTGCGCTGCGCCGAGGTGCCCGACCTCGGCGCGCCAGACGCCGGCGAGGTGGTGTTCGACGTCCTCGCGTTCCCGATCAATCCTGCCGACATCTCGTTCTGCCGAGGCAGCTATCGGCTGAAGCCGCCGCTGCCGGCCACGCCGGGGGCCGAGTGCGTGGGCCGCGTGACGGCGGTCGGCGCGGGCGTGTCGCACGTGAGCCCCGGCGATCTGGTCATCAACCTGCAGCGCGAGAACTGGACTCAGCGGCGGCGCGTGAAGGCCGATGACGTCATCGCGGCGTCGGCCGGCATCGACATTCAACAGGCCGCCATGCTGCGCATCAACCCGGCGACGGCGCTCCTGCTGCTCACCGACGTCGTCGACCTGAAGCCGGGCGACTGGGTCATCCAGAACGTCGCCAACTCGGCGGTCGGCCGCCTGCTGATCCGCCTGGCCCGACCGCGCGGCGTGAAGACCATGAACGTAGTGCGGCGCGATTCGCTCTTCGGCGAGCTCAAGGCGCTCGGCGCCGACGCCTGCGTCGTCGACGGCCCGGACCTCGCCGACATGGTCAAGGCGCACACGCGCGAGGCGCCGATCCGTCTCGGCCTCGACGCGGTGTCAGGTCGGGCGACGGCGCGGCTCTCGGCGTGCGTCGGCGAGGGCGGCGTGGTGTGCAACTACGGCTCGATGAGCGGCGAGGACCCGGTGATGTCCCGCAACGCGCTGATCTCCGGCAGCCAGACGCTGGTCGGCTTCATCCTCGGCCGCGCGCTGGGCACNCGTCCGCTCGAGCAGATCCGGGCCATCTACGCCGACCTCNGCCAGCAGATCGCGAAGGGCGTCCTGTCGGCGCCGGTGGAGACCGTCTATNCAATCGAGGACATCAGGGAAGCGGTGGCGCACGCGCAGCGCGGTGAGCGCAGCGGGAAGATCCTGGTGGCGCCGAACGGGCCCCTGTAACGGACGAGCCGCCCAGGTCCAGTCTGAGCCGGGCCTAGCGGAAATAGCGGCGCCGGCGACCGCGAGGGCCGTCGCCGGCGCTTGTGAAGCGGCGCGAAGCTAGTGGTCGTCCCTCGTGCGGATCTGGCCGCGTATCTCGCCGCCCGGTGACAGGTTCGTGTGGACATTCGCGTAGGCGACACCGGCACGAATTGCGGTGATCACCTCGTTGAGTTCACCGGCCGCGAGCTGCTGGCTCGCAGTGGCGCCGGCCACGACATCGGCCGCCGTGACCGTCCTCGGACCAACGGTGCCGGACTGCGGGCAGGTGGGCGTCCCAGCAGGGCCCGGGAGCGCCGCCGTCCCGCAGAGCCAGATAACGATGCTGCCGTTCACGGCGCGCTGCGCAATATGGATGTGAGCCTGCTGCACGGTCCCCTGGAGGCCGCTGTACGTGAGCTCGTACTCGATGCTCTGTTCGTCTCGGGCGATCGTTGCCGTGAAATCGCCGCTCGCGACGGTGGAGACCGAGGGAACCTCATGAAACCCGTTCAGCCTGGCGCGGAGGTTGCGACCGCCCTGGTGGTCGTCGCCGGCCATGGCCGGCACTGCCGCCAGGGGCAGAATGAGGAGTAGAAGAAGGAGCCGAATTCGTCTCGCGTGTGGCATCGTGGCCTCCCGTTGGACGTCGGGGCTGTGACCGGACCCTGAAATCCTCATCGCGCCTTACCTCCATCGAGTTGAACGACGGTTGCGTAGCCTATAGCCTGAGCCGCCCAGTTAACGTGCGATCCGCCCGCAGGGTTCCCGAACGTCTCGCGGGGCTCTTCCGACCTTCGTCCAGGTCGCCCGGCACCAAAGGGCAACGCCGTGTATGATCCTTGTCCTCAGGGCCGCGCACATCGGCGTCGCGTACGCGTGCGGAGAAGACAAGGAGGACACGATGGCCAGCTTCACCCTGAGGGTGAACGGTGAGACCAGGACGGTGTCGGTCGAGCCAGACGCGCCACTCCTGTACGTGCTGAGGAACGATCTCGAGCTGAACGGCCCGAAGTTTGGCTGCGGCCTGGCGCAATGTGGCGCCTGCACGGTGCTGGTCGACGGCAAGCCGGTACGTTCGTGCGTGGCGCCGGTGTCGACGGTCGCAAAGGGTCGTATCACCACCATCGAAGGCCTCGGCACCATGGACCGGCTCCATCCGCTCCAGCGGGCCTTCATCGAGGAGCAGGCGTGCCAGTGTGGCTTCTGCGGCAACGGCATGGTCATGTCGGCCAAGGCGTTGCTCGATCGCACGCCACGGCCGAACGACCGCCAGATCAAAGGGGCGCTGAATGGTCATTTGTGCCGGTGCGCCTCGCACAATCGCATCGTTCGCGCCGTGCACCGCGCGGCGAAGGAGATGCGGCCATGAGCGCGAGATCGGCTCGGAG
>JGI25382J43887_10001063_pt1 | contig 10650 bp, 8 predicted proteins | sample GraSoi013_1_40cm_3_FD_43887 | JGI IMG/M metagenome (IMG submission 43887) | reverse complement strand
AGTACAACGTAATCCACCGCGCGCACCGCGGCGACGAGCTGCGCGCGAGCTTCTTCAGGCAGAATTGGGCGGCCCGGGCCCTTGAGAATCCGAGCGCTGTTGTCGGAATTGAGCGCGACGACAAGCACGTCGCCTTCGCGGCGCGCGCCTTCGAGATAACGCACATGGCCGACGTGCAGCATGTCAAAAATGCCGTTCGCCAGACAATGCGTTGTCCCAGGCGGCGGTGTTCTGCGAGCCGGTCGAGCAGGACTTTCCGCGTGACGATTTTTTCTGCTGCCCGGCGCATGGGTCAAGAACCCGTCACCTCGCGGCGCATGGCATCGAGCAATTCTCCGCGGCGCACGGTGGCGGTGCCGCGCTTCATCACGACGAGCCCGCCGGCAATGCTGGCGATGTGCGCAGCTTCGGGGAAACTCGCTCCGGACGCGAGCGCCAGAGAATATGCTGCGAGAACGGTGTCGCCGGCGCCAGTCACATCCACAGCCTGATCACTGCCATAGATGGCGATTTGGGCGGTAGGCATGCCGGCTTCAAAGAGCGCCATCCCATCGCGGCCACGCGTCACAAGGAGAGCGGAGAGTTTCATTTCGCTGAGCGTCGTGCGGCCACAGCGCTCGAGTTCTTTCCAATTCTGCCCGATCGCGGTGTGGTGCAGGTTCTCGAGCTCCGGTTCATTCGGCGTCGCCGATGTGATGCCCGTGCCTGCGTACGCGGTCAGGTTGCAGCGCGCATCGAGCGTGGAGACCAGTTTGCCCTTGCGAGAGGCCAGAACGGCCCTGATCAGAGCGGGCGAGGCCACGCCGAAGCCGTAGTCGCAGACGGCCAGAGCGTCCGCTGAACGCAGAAACTTGCCCAGTTTTAGCTGGAGTTTCTTCCGGGCTGACTCGGGCGGCGGGCCGTTCGGCTCGCGGTCAACGCGCAAGACCTGCTGTCTGACCGTGTGCGCCCAGCCAGCGAGGAATCTCGTTTTTACAGGAGTCGTCCATCCGCGCGCGCGCACGATACCGGAGACGTTAACGCGCTTTGAATGGAAGTATTCGATCAAGGCTTGACCTGCCGCATCATCGCCGACCACGGAAACCGGCAAAACGCGCGCGCCGAGGTCGGCCAGATTGTTGACTGCGTTGGCACCGCCGCCGGGAAAAAGCTGCGTTTCACGGTGGCGGAGTATGAGGACGGGCGCCTCGCGGGAAACGCGAGAGATTTCTCCCGCTTGATACTCATCGGCCACAAAGTCCCCGAGGACAACGATCTTCCTGTTCACAAAATGTTCGACGAGTCCGATCAGCGAAGGGAAATCTACCGCTGCCGAAGCCGCCTGGACGGGCCCCAGATGTTTCTTCATCGCGGCTCCTTGAGAATCCAGGTCACTGCTCCGGAAAGATCATCGGCTAGAAAGTCCGGCTGCCCCGGCCAGCTTGGGCCGTGCCATTCGAGTTCGCCGCGGCCGTAGCCGGTGGCGACGAGGATCGCGCGCGCGCCAGCGCGATGCGCCATCTCCACGTCGGCGTAGCGATCGCCGACGACAAAGGAGCGCTTGAGATCGAGGTTGTGCTCGCGAGCGGCTTGCTTAAGGAGACCGGTCTTGGGCTTGCGGCACTCGCAGCCATCCTGCGGACCGTGCATGCAAACGTAAATGCCATCGACACGTGCGTCCGCAAGCCCTAGCTGACGGGTCATCTCCCGGTGCACTTCATCGACGAGAGACGCGGGAAATAGGCCTCGGGCGACGCCCGACTGGTTCGTCACGACCATGACGGGAAGGCCGGCAACGTTCAAACGCTGGATGGAATCCGCAGCAAAGTGGAACATGCGGAAGCGGCTCAAGTGATTCAAATAGCCGACTTCTTCGATGACAGTGCCGTCGCGGTCGAGAAAAACGGCGGGGCGAAGTGGAGGTGCNTCAGGCAAGGGGNGCTGCTCCTCGCGAGAGCCACGTCCNCGCGGCGGCGGCAACGGCCTCCGGCGTGATGCTCTTCATGCAGCGATGATCGATGGGGCAGCGGCGCAGGAAGCAGGGGCTGCAAAAGGGTTTTTCCTGAACGATGGTCCGGCGCGAGGTCACCGGAGCCGTGCCGTGCGGATCCGTAGGGCCGAAAATGGCGACGACGGGCAAACCGACGGCGGCCGCAACGTGCATGGCTCCCGAGTCGTTGCCCACGAAAAGGTGGCACCGAGAAAGCATTGCGGGCAGATCAACCATCGTTGTCTTTCCGGTGACATTGACAGGGACGCGATCCATATCTGAGGCGATTGCGCGCGAGACTTCCTCTTCAGTGCGCGTTCCGAAAAGAATCACATCGGCATCAAACTCCGCTTGAAGGCGGTTGGCAAGCGCTGCGAAATTGGATGGAGCCCAGCACTTCGCCGAGCCGTACGATGCGCCTGCGCCAATGGCGATACGCAAGACATTGGAGCGCGCTCCCGCAACAAGCAAGTTGTTTTCTGCGTCGCGAACGCTGGGAACCCCGAGGCTGAGCGAAATCCAAGTCTCACCCTGGAGCGATTCGAGCCACCCGGCGCGGCGGAGCAATTCGAGATAGTAATACTGCTCGTGCGCGGGAATTTCGCCGGAACGAGGCACCGGGATCGAGCGCGTGAGCAGGACGCCGCGAGCATCGCGCGCATAACCGATGCGCTCGGGAATTCCTGCGCGCCAGGCGAGCCAAGCAGCATCCATAGCGTTCTGCAGGAGAACGGCCACATCAAAGCGACTGGCACGCAATTTCTTCGCAAGCCGCTCGCGGCCGCGCCAACCGCAATGAATCCCGTTTGCGTCGTATTCCAGCAGGCGATTCGCAAAACCCTCGTTGTGATAGAGAGCGGCAACCTGGGGGCGCGCGAGGACGCTAAGCTCAGCATCGGGCCATTTGGCGCGAATCGCGCGCAAGGCGGGCAACGAAAGCACAGCGTCACCGACCCAGTTGGTAGCCCGGACGAGGATCTTCATGCCGCAGCTCCGCGAGCCCCGAGCTTCGCACTGATTACTTTGAGGAACTGTTTCTCATCTGGGATCGCCAACTCGATGACAGCGATAAACACCGGAAACCGGACAAATCGGGCCTGACGTAAATTTTGAGCGTCTTTTTCCGTTGTCACCAAAGCCTTTGCGCCTGCCCGCACGGCGTTGCGTTCCAGCCTTTCTACGTCCTCCGTTGTGTAACGATGATGATCCCTAAACGTTGCGCTACCCGCTAAAACCACGCCCCAACGTTCCAAGTCCTGAAAAAACGCGCGGGCATTTCCGATTCCGCAAAACGCGAAAAAATGATCCCCGCCAAGTTCCGCTGGGGTCTTCAGACTGCGATCACCAGAATGAACGCGAAACCCGAGGAGTCGAGTGGTGGCAGGAAAGATTGGAAACTTTGCGACCCTTTGCATGGCCAACAGCGCGAGATCCTGGTTCTCCATGCGGGTAAAGACAACGAGGTCGGCACGGTTGAGCGCTGACCGCGGTTCACGAAGACGGCCGGCAGGAAGAAGCCATTCTCGACGTTCGGGCCGCGTAGCGTCCACGAGAACGATGTCGAGGTCGCGCGTGAGCTGAAGATGTTGGAAGCCGTCATCGAGAAGAAAAACATCGATTCCCTCTTCTTCAAGGCGTTTTCCTTCGACGAAGCGATTTCCCCCTACGCCGAACGCGGCTCGCGTTCCCAGTCGTTCCCTCATCAACTCGACTTCGTCGCTGGTGCCGCGCGAGCCGCGATAGCCGCGGCTGAGGATGGCGACGCGTTTCCCCTGCGCGAGCAGGCGCTCAGCGATCCACAGCACCAGGGGAGTCTTGCCGGTGCCGCCAACCGTGAGATTGCCCACGCTGATTACGATGCCGTTGAGTCGTCTCCGCTGCAGCCATCCGCGGGCGTAAGACCAGGCGCGCAAGCGCGTGAAAATGCCCCAGGCAGCCGACAGCGGCCACAGCAAGATGCGAATGGGTAGCGGCAGATTCATTTTCCGTGCGGAGACGCGGCCGCGGCAACCGCGCGCGGCGGCAAATAAGAGGCAATCGCCGCGAAAGCGCGGTCCGTGGCGCCGCGGTTTTCTTCCACAAGGCGCTTTGCCACTTCGCCGCAAGCCTGCATCCTAGCCGGATTGCGCAGGAGGTGGATCCAGGCCACGCCGACATCTTCGGGGCTATGCGTTTGAATCGCGGCGCCAGCGGCGGCGAAGCGCGAAGTAATCTCGGCAAAATTCTCCGTGTGTGGACCCACGATCGGGATTTTGCCGAAGGCAGCAGGCTCGAGGATGTTGTGGCCGCCGGCCGGAACGAGCGAGCCGCCCACGAATACGACGTCGGCGACGCGGTAGAGCGAGGCCAGCTCGCCGATGCTGTCGAGAAGAATCACGCTCACGTCATCGGGGACGGCGCCGTCGGCAGGGGCAACCGGAAGAGCCGCGCTCGCTGGAGCGGGCAACGGCAATTGGGAGCGGCGAAGAAATTTGCGGTGGGATTCACCGATGAATTCGGCAGCAGCATCGAAACATTCCGGCTTGCGAGGGGCCAGAACGAGAAGAGAGCGCGCGTGATCGCCCTGAAAAACGCCGAACGCAATCAGCACGAGCGGCTCCTCGCCGGCCACGACGCTGCCGGCGACGACGAGCGGCCTGCGATTGCGCTCGGTCACCTGCGTTTCCAGCCAGGCGGCGAGGGGCGAGTCGGCAGGAGGATTCAGATCGTATTTGAGATTACCGTTCACGGAAACGCGCTCAGGAGGCGCTCCGAGCGCACGAAGGCGCGCCGCGTCCTCCTCGGTCTGCATGAGAAAAGCCGCAGGTTGCGACAGGACGCGGGCGATAAAGGGCCTTAGAACCAAGCCAAGCACAGCGAACCATTTCTGGTAGCGCGCAAAAGAACGCGGAGAGAGGCGGCCGCCGACGAAAAGCACCGGCACATGGTCACGTGCGGCCGCACGAAGAAAATTCGGCCAGATTTCCGTCTCGAGAATGACGACGAGCGCGGGCCGGACGAAGCGAAACGCGCGACGCACGGCGAAACTCCAATCGAGGGGAAAGTAGATGATTGCGTCGGCAAAGGGTATGCGCTCGCGGGCCAGCTTCCGGCCTGTCGCTGTCGTGGTGGAAACGATAAGCGGGCGGTCTGGATACTGGTCTTTAAGGCGGCGAGCGAGCCCCACAGCTGAAAGAACTTCGCCGACCGAGACGGCGTGAAGCCAGATGGAGTCCATGCGATCCGCGGGCAGCTTGTAGATCGAGGCGTAAGTAATCCCCAGACGTTCCCGCAGGCCGGAAAAATACTTGCCGTGGCGCAAGCCCTGGACGATCCAATACGGCACCAGGAGCACCGCCGCAACTGCGGTCAAGACGCTATAGAGGAAATACACCGATGGTTTCCCCCGCTCTCTTTGCGACCCAAATCACGCTCGTAGCCTGGCAGTGGCAACCCGCCCCAACCGTTGGGAATCGAAGCCGCCGTGGAACAAACCAGCTATTATAGACGCATGCCCGAGCGATTCCCCGGAATATCAGCCCGAATTGCGATGTATTTGGTGGCAGTCTCCGCCGCTTCAGTGTTTGCGGCTGAGTTTTGGATGAGCGCCAGGATGCAAAATGCAACCACTTGGGCCGCACAGGATGCGCACGAAGGATTAACGGTCACCGCCGAGCCGTGGACCGACCCCTCGCTCTACAAACGCCAATTCAAAAAGAGAAATCCGCTGACCGCTGGTATCGCCGCAATCCGAGTGACGTTCCAGAATGATTCCGCGGACACTCTGCGGGTGAATCTCGAGCGAATCCAGCTCCAAGTGACAATTTCCGAAGACAGCCGACAAAACCTTCCCGCGCTCTCTCCGGAAGAGGTGGCTGACCGCACACTGAGCGCAGCGACAAGGGATCCGACGGCGAGGCGGGTACCCCTGCCGATTCCGCTCGGGAGATCGAAGCCGAATCGCACAAAAGAGTGGATGGAGCTCGAGAAAGCGGCGAGAGACGCGGAAGTGTCGAGCAGCATCGTTCCGCCGCATGGCAAGGTGCAAGGACTCCTCTACTTCGATGTGGCCAGCCAGTTGGATCTGCTCTCGACGGGGCATTTGTACATTCCAGAAATCATTTCACTCGAGAGAAATAAGTCGCTTTTCTATTTCGACATCGATCTCGCAAAGAAAGCGTCGCGCTAAGGCGGCGAGGGCTTGATTTGCCGACCGCGCGCGTCTCGGATAACATGACTGCGCAAGCAAACCCGGAACCTGCCGACGTATGCGAACTCTTCTCGAAGAACTAAACCCCGAGCAGCGGCTTGCCGTGGAATCAACCGACGGTCCGCTGCTCATTTTGGCCGGCGCGGGCACAGGCAAAACGCGGGCGATCACGCACCGAATGGCGCATCTCGTGGCGAAAGGCATCCCCGCAGAATCCATTCTGGCAGTCACGTTCACAAACAAGGCGGCCGAGCAGATGCAGGAGAGGTTGAGAGATCTCCTGCTGCGCTCCGGGATGGCCCCGGCCTCGCCGTGGATCTCGACGTTTCATGCCCTCTGCGCGCGAATCCTGCGGCGCGAGGCGGCTAGCGCAGGCCTGGCTCGCGACTTTTCCATATTCGACGAAGAAGACCAATTGGCTGTGGTGAAGCTTGTTCTTAGACAACTGGAGATGTCCGAGGAAAAGCTTTCTCCGAAGAACATCCTGAGCCGGATCAGCTGCGCCAAAAATCACGCCCAAACGCCGGAGATCATGGAAGCGGAGGCCGTTGGGGAAGACGGACGGCGCACAGCGCGGATATACACCGCGTACGAGAAGCTGTTGGCGCAGAGCAACGCAGTCGATTTCGATGACCTGCTTCTGCGCGCCGCGAAACTTTTGGGGCAGGCTCCCGCGGTGCGGGCGCGGTGGCAGGCGCGGTTCCGCTACATCCACGTGGACGAATATCAGGACACGAATCGAGTGCAATACGAAATTTTGCGACTGCTCACGGGACCCGAGCAAAACGTTTGCGTGGTGGGAGATGAGGATCAAGCCATCTACCGCTGGCGCGGCGCGGACGTAGGCATCCTGTTGCGTTTCGCCGAAGATTTTCCAAAGGCGCGCGTGGTGCGGTTGGAAAGGAATTACCGTTCGACGCAGAAGATTCTCGACGCGGCGGGCGCGGTAGTGGCCAACAACTCGCAGCGCCTGGGGAAATCCTTGTTCTCGGAACGGGAGACGGGGTCGGGCTTACGCTTTTTCGAAGCGCGCGACGCCCAGGCCGAAGCAGAGCATGTAGCGGGAGAAGTCGGCCGGGTGCTGGGGGAAGACTTGTCGCAGACCTGCGCCGTGCTCTACCGAACGAATTTTCAATCGCGCGCGTTTGAAGAAGTGTTCCGGCGGCTGGGGATCCGCTATCGACTCGTCGGCGGGTTCAGCTTTTATAGCCGCGCCGAAGTGAAGGACGTCCTAGCCTACGCGCGGCTGGCATTTCATCCCGAGGACGACATTGCGCTGTTGCGCGTGCTCAACATTCCGCCACGGGGAATCGGCAAAGCGAGTGTGGAGATGCTGCGCGAGACGGCGGGGCGGACGGCAGTCCCGATCTGGCGCGCCGTTGAAGCGCTCTTGACCGATGGCGGGTCCGGGCGCGCGGTGGCTCCGCTACGCGCTTTTCACGAATTGATTCGGAGCTTGCAGGATGATCTTTTGCATCGACAGCCGACTGAATTCGTGCGACAGATCCTGGACCGAACCGGCTACATGGACATGCTCCGTGAGAGGGATACGCCCGAGGACATCTCCCGGATGGAAAACCTGGAGGAACTGGTGCGCGCCGTGGCTGAAAGCACGGAGGCGGGCGAGAGCTTCGCCGACTTTCTGGACCACGCGGCACTGGTCAGCGATGCGGACGCCTATGAAGAAAAGCCCGGAGTGACGTTGATGACGCTGCACAGCGCCAAGGGGCTTGAGTTCGATCACGTTTTTCTCGCGGGGCTCGAAGAGGGCATCTTCCCGCATAGCCGTTCGAGCAAAGATACGGCGGAACTCGAAGAAGAAAGGCGCTTGTGCTACGTGGGGATGACGCGCGCGCGCTCGACGCTCACGCTGACGCGCGCGGTGTACCGCCGGGTCTTCGGCGACGAGCAGAGACTTCGCGCTTCGGAGGCGTCGCGTTTCCTGGCAGAAATTCCGGGTGAGTTGGTGGAGACCATGCGGGGTTCAATGGCCGAATTCGGCGAAAAGCGCCGATACGTGCCTGACCCCGAATACTCCTATTCGCCGGAAGAGTTTGTCCGGCGCGTGCGCGCGGGAGCTAACGGGCCCTACAGACCACGGCGAACGCGAAGCGGCGAGGATTCCGCGAGGCCCGGGCGGCAAAGAAGAGCGGCAGACGAATCGGATCCGCTGATTGGCCAGAAGGTGCGTCACCCGAGCTACGGTGTGGGCACGGTCGTGGAAATTGAGGGAGACGCGGACGACCGGCGCATCTCGGTGAGCTTTGGAAGCCGGGGGACCAAGAAATTCATCGAGCGGTATGCCCAATTGGAGCCAGCGTGAAGGAACGGCATCCCGTTGCGCCTAAGAGCTTCTCAGAGTAAAGTGACCGGAACTCCGAGACCGAATCCGAGTGTTCCGGACCTCCGGCCCAGNCGGATACGAATGGAGAGGACGGGTGGGATCACAACTCTTCCGCTGCAAGAGTATCGACCAGCTCCTGGCAGATTCCGAAAATCCTGAAAAACGACTCAAGAAAACGCTCGGCTGGATCAGCCTGACGGCNCTCGGCATCGGCGCCATCATCGGCACCGGGATTTTTGTCTTGACGGGCACGGCCGCAGCGGGCGAGCAGGTGCAATACCCTTCCCTGCTGAAGGCACCTGTGCTGGACGTCCTCTTACACGGCGCCCATGCTACAGGAATCAGCGGCCGCCCAGGAGCCGGGCCGGCCATCGCACTATCATTTTTCCTGGTTGCCGTCGTTTGCGGTTTCGCGGGCCTGTGTTACGCCGAACTCGCTTCGATGATCCCCATCGCCGGAAGCGCGTACACATACACCTATGCGACGCTTGGAGAACTGGTGGCTTGGATCATCGGCTGGGATTTGATTCTGGAGTACGCGGTTTCCAACATGGCGGTCGCCGTGGGTTTTTCGGCGTACGTCGATAGCTTTCTGCAGACATTTGGCATCCATCTTCCGCAGACCTTAAGCCAGCCGGCGTATTCGCCCATGACGGGATGGGCGCTCCACTTCAACGTTGTCGGCTTCTTGATCGTCATGCTGCTCACCATATTGCTGGTCATTGGTATTCGTGAGTCGGCCGAAGCAAACAGCGTGATGGTCGGGATCAAGCTTGTCGCGATTTTCGTCTTCGTCGTTTTTGCCTCCAAGTATATCCATGCAACGAACTGGCACCCATTTATGCCCAATGGCTGGCAAGGGGTCCTGACCGGCGGGGCGATTGTGTTTTTTTCCTACATCGGTTTCGATTCCGTTTCGACGGCGGCGGAGGAGTGCAAGAATCCGAAAAGGGACCTGCCGATCGGGATCTTGACCTCATTGTTCATCTGCGCGGCTTTGTACGTGGGGGTCGCCATCGTCCTTACGGGGATTCAGCCGTTTCACATCTTCAAGGGCGATGCCGCGCCGGTGGCTACCGCGCTGCACAATATCGGGCTGGATCATTTGCAGCGTTGGGTCACAATCGGCGCGTTAATGGGCATGATCTCCTCTCTCTTGGTGTATCAGCTTGGACAGGCCCGCGTGTGGTTCGCAATGTCGCGGGACGGGTTATTGCCGAACGCATTCTCCAAAGTGCATCCCCGTTTCAGGACTCCGCACGTGGCGACGTGGGTTGCGGGAATCTTCGTCGGAATCCCAGCGGGGATTTTCGATATCGGCACGCTGGCCGACCTCTCGAACATCGGCACGTTGTTTGCCTTTGTACTCGTGTCCATCGCCGTATTGATCCTGCGCAAAACGCAGCCGGACCGTCCACGAGGTTTCCGCGTTCCCTTGGTGCCGCTGGTGCCGATTCTGTCGGTGGTCACATGTGTTGTCCTGATGGCCAGCCTCACGCTGGAGAATTGGATTCGCTTTTTTGTTTGGCTGGCGATTGGGCTGGTCATCTATTTCCTCTACAGCCGCAAGCGGAGCACACTGCAAGCGTCTGCGGCGCCGTAATGAGAGAATAACGGAATGCGGAGGAAGTCGCTCGAGGTGGATCGAAGCCGAATTCGTGCGTTTATCGCCGCACTGGCGCTTGGAACCTTACTTCCAGCCCCGGCGCTGGCATGGGGGCAGAACGCACACAGGCTTATCGTCAGCAAGGCAATTGAAACCCTGCCGCCTGAGCTGCGAGCCTACTTTGAGGGAAATCACGCATTTCTCCTCCAGCACGTCATGGACGCCGAGCAAACGGCCAACAAGACACCCGGAGAGCGCAGGAACCTCTATCTCTATCTGGAGCGCTACGGGCGCTTCCCGTACGAGAGCTTGCCCAGAAGCTACAAGGCGGCCGTTGCGAAGTTCGGCAGAGCGAAGCTGGAAGCCAACGGACTGCTTCCGTGGGAAGTCGGCGTGTACAGCGAGCGCCTTACAAATGCGATGAAAGCGGGCCGGTGGGAAGAGGCGCGGCTTGATGCGGCCTTTTTGGCGGCTTACGTTTCGCAGTCGCACAACCCGTTCAGCACGACGGATAATTATGACGGCCAGCTTACCGGACAGAA